>JGI11785J13272_1000035_pt1 | contig 37676 bp, 30 predicted proteins | sample DeeseametaMP2098_FD_13272 | JGI IMG/M metagenome (IMG submission 13272)
GGCAGCAGAACCGCGAGGGCGATAAAGCCTACAGCTCCGCCGAGAATCATAATCAAGGCTGGTTGTAAGAGTGTTGTCAGGGCCTCGAGCAGGGAGCTTACTTCTTCCTGCATCCGGTCAGCAACTTTTTCCAGCAGTTCATCCACACGTGCGGCTTCTTCTCCGATTGAAACGACGTGACGCACATATTCAGGGAAATAATCAATCCGTGCCATAGCCGCGGAAAGAGGAACACCTTTGTTGTTAACATCAGTAATCAGTTGATCCAGTTTATTGATAAATATTTTGTTAGCAACAACGTGTTTCGAAATTTCAAGAGCAGTTTTTAAATCAACTCCGCTTTTAAGCAAAGTACCTAATGTCTGACAGTAACGAGCAACCATTACTTTAATCCGCAAACGACTCAGCAGTGGCAGTTCAAGTTCAATCCTGTCTTTCCACAAACTTCCGCGGCTGCTCCGGAAAAATGAGATGATTCCAACCATAATTCCTGAAGTTATGAGCAACAGCAGAAACCAGTGATCCACCACAAAATCGCTGACCCCCATTAGAATACGGGTTGGCAAAGGCAGTGCTTCTTCCTGACTTTCAAAAATGCGAGTGATTTTAGGTACGATCGACGTGACCATAAAAATGACAACAGCCAAACCAAAAACCATCATGAAAGCAGGATAGATAAGCGCGCCCTTTAGTTTGGAGAGCATACGTTCCTGCGATTCATAGTAGTCCGCAAGGCGTCTCATTATTAAACCCAGATTTCCTGCGTTTTCTCCGGAGCGTACCATACTGACATACATGGTCGGAAAAACATGGGGATACCTTTCCATTGCTCCCGCAAGTGATCCGCCTTCCACCACACGACCACGTACATCCGAAAGAATACTTTGAAATCCGGAATCCCCAGTCTGTGGAATAATCAGTTGAAAAGCTTTGTCATAAGGAATAGCTGCGTCAAGCAAAATTTCCAACTGTCTTGTGAATTGAGTGAGAGCTTTCCCGGAAACACCTTTCCGAAAAGAAAATTTCGGTATTTTTATTTTAGTAGATTTTTCACCTCCGGGAAGTTTTACACCTGTAAAACGACTGGTACGGATTTCTTTAGGGAAAAGATCTTTGCTGCGTAAATATTGACGCACCTCTGTCTCTGTTGCCGCATCCTTTGTGCCTTTGTGTAAAGTGCCTTCTCCATCAAAGGCCTGGTAGTTGTAAATTGGCATTTCCAGTTATTGCTTCAAAAAAGTCTCGAGTGTCCCTTTCACATTTTGCAGGGAATTGGTGTCGTCTGGATTCACACGAGCTTTTGATGAGCTCACATTCCATTTCCATTGATTATCAGGATCTTCACTCATGATCCCCTGCTGTCCACGTCCATCAGGTGCGTATTCCGCTTCTGCCAGTGCATATCCCTGACCGGCGCTTTTTGTACTTGCTTCTAAAACTACAGAAACATACTCATATTGCGGATTGTCTGGATCATCCGATACCTGGCTGGCTTGAATTTGTTTAGCAGCATTCATCGCAACACGGGCACGATCGCGAGCGGTCAGTGCTTCCGGAGCAACAATACTTACCCGCAAACGTGACCGTGTAGAACTGCTTTGATCCTCAATCAACAACACCTCGTAAGGCGGAATTGCGCTTTTAGTGCTGGAAGTATTTTTTTCCCGGTCAGCCAACTGAGTCAATAACAGCAACAGCAGTGCCAGTAGGAATCCAATTCCGAGCAAACCCCAGCGTTCCCAGCGGTGTTTTAAAAAAGGTAAAGAACGACGCAAACGCTGCATCAGCGGAGGAAAAAACGGAATGCTCCACGCGACAAGCAACCCTCCTGCCCAGGGTGAAAAAAATAGCAAGCCGAGGCCAAGACACAATGTTAATGTTGCTATAGCCCAACCCATCGTATTATCTTCGGTTTGTTCTGAATCCCGTTCTGCAGTTTCGTCGGCAGAGTCACTTTCATTATTTTTGATACTTTTCACTAAGGGCGGAAGTTCAGGGACGTTTTCTACTGCCAGTGGTAATTTTGGTGATTCCTTCTCACTCTCTTTTGCAACGAGATAAATGGAAGTACACCAGGTGTTTGCAGAATATAAAGTTGCTTCACACTTTGGATTTGGTACAGGTAAATTTTGTAATGCTTTTTCAAGCGGCAGGACGAGGTTGTGCATTTTCCTGCAGGAAGCAGAACAGCCGGTGGCGTTTATTTTAACCTTCGTTTTCCCTTTTTGCTCAAGATCCAGCAAACGTGATTTGTGTGATTTTTGTTGGTATTCAAAGGAATTCTGACCAAGTTTATCCTTAAAGATTGCCATGTTCCAAAAGAGCATCTGTAACATTTCATAGCTGAGAGCCTTTTTTGTTAGATCTTGAAAAAGCTCCCAAATGACATCATTATCATTAACTTCAGTCTCTGCAGATTTAGCAAGTCCTCTCTTTTTTTCTACAAACTCTTTGGAAGTGATTCCAAATGCACGTAACTCTTCGGGAATGCTGACAGCCATTTTAGACAGGGAAATAAGGTTTTCGCTTAACTGTTGACGGTTGGCAGTTCTAACCGTAAACTAGAGACTGCCAATCACATTAATTATACACAAGGAGTTTAATATGGCAATGGACTATCCTTCATTGAGAAGTATTAGCGGATTTTCATGGCTGGGTATAAATCTTGGAATTAAGGACGAAACATTAGATTTTGGCGTAATTGTATCAGAGTGCGAATGTTCCGCAGCAGGTGTTTTTACACGCAACAATCTTCCGGGGGCACCTGTAATTGTAGGCAGAGAAAATATAGAAAATGGGCGTCTGCAGGCAATTGTGGTTAATTCAAAAACAGCGAATGTCGCCACCGGCAAGGCAGGAATTGAGGATGCAAAAAACATGTGCCTTTGGACCGGAGAAGCTTTGAATATTGCTCCGGAGCTGGTATTGCCCTCTTCAACAGGTGTCATTGGTCAACGGCTGCCTATCAAAAAAATTCACGAAGGCTGTAAATCAATTGCTGAAAATCTAGCTTCATCTCCGGAACATATTGAAAAGTTTGCACGTGCAATCATGACTACAGATTCACATCCAAAATGGAGCTCCTGCAGCGTTGGCAATGCAACAATCCTTGGAGTTGCAAAAGGTGCAGGAATGGTAGAACCTAACATGGCAACCATGCTCAGTTTTTTTGTGACCGATGCCCAACTGAATTCTGAAGGACTGCAGGCTATCCTCCGACGAGTTGTTAATAAATCCTTCAACCGTATTTCAATTGATACTGATACTTCTACAAGTGACACTGTAGTCATCATGGCCAATGGACTTGCAGGACCGGTAGACACTGAAAAATTTGAAGCAGCTTTTACAAACAGTGCTATGCAGTTAGCAAAAGAAATTGCCCGTGACGGCGAAGGTGCTACTAAGCTGATCGAACTCACAGTTTCAGGCGCGGAATCTCAGCCAATGGCTTTGCAGATTGCCAAGTCAATTATCAACTCCCCACTGGTCAAAACGGCAATTCACGGCGCAGATCCTAACTGGGGACGTTTTGTGATGGCGGTCGGAAAGGTCTTTGAATATCCTGTGTCTTTAGCGGATTTGTCAATTCATTTTAAAAAAGGCGCTCAGATTTTAACGGTTAATGCGGAAATCCTCGATGCAGATGAAGTTGATTTGGATGCGATTTCAGCGCTTCTCCAAAATCAGGAAATCTTTATAGAAGTTGTAGTTGGTAGCGGAAATTTTTCTGAAACAGTTTGGGGTTGTGATTTAACAAAAGGCTATATTGATGAGAATGCTTTTTACACAACTTAACAACAGGCTGATTCAGTAATTATCGGCCGGAAGGCAATGCGTGGAATTCAGACCTATCACAAAACCAGTAAGTATAATTCATGAATAATAATTTGCAAAACAGCAACGAGCAAACAGCAGCCAACAAGTCCAGAACCGGAATTTTACTGATCAATCTTGGCACACCAGACGCTCCGCGTACGCCTGAGGTTCGTGCATATTTAAGAGCACTGCTTTCCTCTGATAGAGTTTTGGATATAAATCCCGTCGGACGCTGGTTATTGCTTAACCTGATTATACTCCCTTTCCGACCCCGGAAGTCTGCAAAAGCCTACCGAGAAATCTGGATGGAAGACGGTTCTCCGCTGTTAGTCTATAGTCAGAAATTAAAAGATGCCCTCATAGAACATTTTTCTGAAGAGAACATTTCCGTTGAGTTAGGTATGCAATGCGGAAATCCTTCTATAAAAAGTGCAGTGGATCGTCTGCGCAAAGAAGAATGTGACAGGATTATCGTTTTACCGATGTATCCACAGTATTCATCCAGTACCTACGGTTCTGCAGTTGAAGATCTTTATAAAGAAATTTTGCATGACTGGAATATGCCTCAGTTGCAGATTATTCCACCTTTTTTTTCAGATTCACGTTTTATAGAGGCGTGGGCAAAAGTTGGATCACCTTTCATAGAAAATAAACCTGATCATGTGCTGTTCAGTTTCCATAGCCTTCCAATAAGACATTTGGAAAAAAGTGACCCCAGCGGAAACTGGTGCAAAAATAATCACGAATGCTGTATCGAATTGGTAAATGAGAATCGTAACTGCTACAGCGCACAGTGTTTCCATACTGCAAAATTAATCGCTGAACGATGCAATCTATCTGAAGAGAAATGGTCTGTAAGTTTTCAGTCGAGATTTGGACGAGAGGAGTGGATCAAACCTGACACTGAAAAGCATCTCGCCAGACTTGCAGAAAATGGAGTTAAGAGAGTTGTCGTTTTTTGCCCTGCATTTGTCTCAGACTGTTTGGAAACATTAGAGGAGATCGGAATCCGCGCGGCAGAACATTTCCGCAAACATGGAGGAGAAGAGCTGAAACTGATCCCATCACTAAACGACCATCCTGAATGGGTTCATACTCTGACCTCAATTATCCGGCAACAATTAGCCGGATAAAAATTATTTTTTCTTCAACAAATAAACTTTGGCACTCATACCTGCTCTTAATTTTAGTCCCGGATTTGTGGCTATTACATATAGTGGAAAACGTCCTGTTTCAGGATCTGCAGTCCATGAGATGCGTTCAATTTTTCCGGTAAATTCTATGTCACGATAACTTGGTGTCGTAAATAAAACTGCTTGGCCGACGCTTATCATAGGCAAATCTTCTTCTGCCATTTGAACCTCGATTTCAACCTGCTTGATATCGATGATTTGGAAAAGCTCAGCACCTCCACTTATAACTTCTCCTTCTTCAAATGATTTAGCAGTAATAATTCCTCCAATCTTTGCTTTGATCAAAGTATCTTCAAGAGCATCTTCACGCAGTTCAGCATCATGTTTGGATCGCTCCAATCCAAGGTTGGCATTTTCCAATCCAAGGTTGGCATTTTCCAATCCAAGTTGGCATTTTCCAATCCAAGTATGGCATTTTTTAGAGCAATTTCTCCACGACTGTACTGCAGCTGCAGAACGTCCATTTGTGAACGTGTAGACGAACCCTGCTCAAATAATGTCTCTTCATCTTTGAGCCTGCGCTTAATGTCTTTCAAATTTGCTTCCTGATCTTTGACATTATTACTGCTTACTTCTATTTGAGTCTCAGCCAATTTGATTTGACTCTCAGCCTGTTTAAGTTGACTCTCAGCCAATTTAATTTGAATCTCAGCCTGTTTAAGTTGCCGTTTCTGCGTGTCATTATTGAGAGTTAATAATAACTGGTCTTTGCTGACATGCTGATTTTCTTTCACATGCAGCACTTCCACCCGACCGCCCCCACTGGCTTGGACCTTCAGTATTTTTGCTGGATTAATTGGTCCTGAAAGAGAAATTGGTATTTTATATACACTTGACATTTCAACAGCCTGCGTTGCCGTTATTCCGTTTAAAGGCAAAAAAAGTAATATGCCAAAAAAGATTTTGCTATATTTTAGTTGATTAAACACGTTATCTCCTGGATTAAGTTTTAAATTAGAATCCGTATGTACAGACGAACACAGTTTTTTATAAGGTTCTTTTTTGTACGCACAAGATTAGATTCATGTATTAATATTTCACTGTTGATTCAATTCATATTTTTCATCAAATTCTCCGGTTAAAGTCAGGAGTTCCATCCGGATATTTTCTTGCCGTATCCGGATTAGAATCTCCTGCTGTTCCGCTTCCACGACATCCTGTTGATATTGGGAAATTTGGTAACTCGTGCTTTTTCCTAACTTGAAGCGCTCTATTTCATTGCGCAACTGATCCTTCGAAAGTTTGCTCACTGCAGCCGCAGTCTGTTTTTCCTGTTTGATTAAACTCAAAGAACGAAGCAGGGATTGAAAACTCACGTTCAGTTGAGATTTGCGATCTTCAATTTGCAAACTTAACTGCTGCTGTTCTAAACGTTTACGTTCAATATTTTCTATGGTAACTTGATCGCCCAGTGGAACTTTCCAGGTTAAAGTTACGTTCATTCCATGGAGATCGCTTTTGCTGAAATCTGCAATTCCGCCAAATTGACTTTTGCTGTAGCCATTTAAAACATAGGACAGACTCAGATCAAGATTAGTTTTCTGTTTGTTCAGTTCCTGCTCTAGCTGATAACGATTTTGTTCCAGAGAAGCTTTTTTCAAACCAATCTGCGAATCATTTGCGTAGATTTTTTCCAGCAAGTCTGCCGGATTTTCTGTCACAGCAGCTTGTGCTGCGGGTCTATCCACCGGATACAATCCTACCGGCAGGTTTTTCAAATTAAGCGCAGCACGAACCTGGTCTTCAATACGCAGGGCATCTAAGCGGGACGAGAGCAAACTCTGACGGTTACGCATCAATTGCGTTTCAGTAATTCTAACTTCGGTTGAACTCAAAAGTCCTGCTTCCAGACGTGCCTGATTGTCACGTAAAAGTTTTTCCGAAAGATCAACCGCTTTCTTTTTAACCTCAATTGTTTCCAAAATTCCGACTAAATCCCAATAAGTAGAAGCCACCTGTTTCAGCAGTGACAATTCTGTCTGCTTTGAATTCAGCTGGCCTGTTGTCACACTGATTTCCGCCAACCTTACAGGTATCTCGTTATAATCAGTTCCAGAATCCTGAAAAAAAGGAATTGACACTGAGCTGGTCAAACTTACACTGCTTAGTGGATCTCCTGTATTTCCGGAACTGACATCACCACCCATTTCTAAAAGAGAGAGACTTGTAGACTTTTTACTTTGTTCTGAATAAGTGAGACCGTAAGTGAGGCCACTGTCCGTTTTTAGGCTATAAGCAGAAGAAAATGACGTGCTGCTTGTGCTGCTCCCGCATAGTTCTGAAGGTGAACAGCTAGAAGAAGCAGAAATAGACGGTGATTTAGCGTATCCAAAACTGGTGCTCACGCTGGGAGTGTTCCTTTCCTGTGCAGCCACCACAGCACGTTGTGCTGCAGCATTTCCCAGTTTTGATGCCTGCAGTAAAATACTGCGCTCAAGGGCCATTTGCAGCACCAGCTTAAGAGAAACTTCCGCCATTTGCCTGCCGTCAACTGTTTTTAAGGTTACAAGTTTAAGCAACTGAGCCGTTTCCTCAGCTGATGAAGATTTTTGCTGAGCTTGTACAGTTCCTCCAACAATGAAGTAAAACAGAGGCAAAAGTGCCAGTAATTTTTTTATATTATTCAATTGCAACCTTAATTGTGATGGAAGAAACAACTGTTATATGTGAATCATCTTTCGTTCAAAAAGAAATTCATTTTATCGCACAAAAAAGCAAAAATCATTTCTGCAGTGTATCGAATTGTATCCACTGCATGGGCACTTAAACTGTAAATCACTTAAGCATGAAGCACAATCAATTTAGCATTATTATTGATTTAATAACAAGTTTCATGTTATTTCTATCACTAAAACATTTTGCAGACAAACAATAAGCACTGTGCTTAAACAAAAATATATTTACATTATTTCAAGTAACTACGCGGATTCAAAGGAAAAAATGACAGACAAAAAAAATCTCAGCGAACAAGATTGGAAAGAAGTACTGACTGCAGAACAATTTGAGATCTGCAGAAAAAAAGGAACCGAATTGCCTTTCAGCGGAAAGTATCTAGATACAAAAACAAAGGGCACATACACGTGTTTGTGTTGCGGAAATGACTTGTTCCTATCAGAAAGCAAATTTGATTCTGGTTGCGGATGGCCGAGTTTTTCGGAATCTCTTGGTGATGAAAAGATAAAAACTCAGGAAGACCTGAGTCTTTCCAGACAAAGGACTGAGGTGCTCTGCAAACACTGTGACGCACATTTAGGTCATGTTTTTGAGGATGGACCTGCCCCAACCGGTTTGCGTTATTGCATAAACTCCGTTTCGATTGTGCTGGAAGAAAATGAGGAATCTTGATCTGAAACGCTTTTCCTGTCAGTATAGTAGGATGGGTAAAATTCTTTAATAAATGCATTAACTGATATGATAATTTGTTCCGATGTGGATGGCGTAATCCTGAATTATATTCAGGGATTTATTGATTTCACCCAAAGAGAGAAAATCCCCTACAACCATGACCCGGAACTTTACGGAGTCATCCGGACTTTCCCCGATAATGAGGCTATGCGGGATAGATATCATGATGGGAATGATCTGAGTCAATTAAATTTTTTTGATGATTCACTGGAAATTCTCAATATGCTGGCCGGCCAGCACGAACTGCACCTCGTCTCTGCTCTTGAACCTGAACAAACGCAAAAACGAACAGACAACTTAAAAGAACTGAATTATACTTCGCTGCAATGTGTGGGGGATTTTCATAAAGAGCAGATCATTGTCGAGAAAATTAAACCGGATGTAATGCTTGAAGATCGTCCAGAACTTATAGAAGCATTTCATAATGCTGGGATTCGTGTGCTATATCCTGACTGGCATCTTTATACAAAAGGGATGGACCACTTTGCGACCCCTTTTTCAAATTGGCTGGAAATTCCGGAGTTACTGCAAAATCCTTCAAAAACGAACTGAGGTTCCCTGCTGATTGTTCAACCATGATAAACTGCTAAAAAGTCCGAAATATTGCAGCAGTTGAAAACTCATATCATTAAGATTTCCTGCTTGTCAGGAAAACCATCAACCATAAAAACAATTCATGAGTGATACATATTCGATCTATTTTGCAGGTGATTTATTTAATCATAAAGATTTAATCGGTAACCTGCTCTTGTCAGAGGCTATTGAAAAAGAGTCTTCCGGACGTTATCTCTGTGTAGTACCGCAGCATCTGGAGCAAAGTACAAACCGCTCCATTGATATACGCAACAGCGATTTAAGCGAGGTTATCAAGGCAGATTTGATCCTGCTTAATTTTGACGGAACCGAGCTTGATTCAGGAACAGTGGTCGAATTTTTGTTTGCCAAAGCTCTCGATATTCCGGCAGTAATTTTACGCTCGGATTTCCGTGCGGCAGGTGATCAGGAAAGGGGCGATCCGTGGAACCTGATGTGTTCCGGTTATCCACGCACCCGTACAGTTTCACTGAACGCTATGTCATGGTACCAGGACGCGTGGAACAAAGGCGGCGGGACTTCCGCAATTCTGGAACGCTTTTACGGAAAGTTAGCAAAAATGATCAACGCTGAGTTAGCTCTGGTTCTCAAAGAACCATCGCTGTTTGACAATGAACAAATGCTGTCCAATGTGTATGAGTGGGCTTTACGTTTCCCCGGAAATGGTTTTACGGATTTATTCAGTAAAGAAGAACTCACGAATTTACTGATCTCAAAACAAAATAAAGGCACTGTTTTAATTTAAACTTTAATTATTTATGGAATTTGAACCAGTAATCGGTTTAGAAATTCATCTCCAGTTGGCAACAGCATCCAAAATTTTTTGCAGTTGTTCGACAGAATTCGGTAACCCTCCGAACGCAAATACCTGTCCGGTTTGTCTGGGACTGCCTGGAGCATTGCCTGTTTTGAATCGTAACGTTCCTGAATTTGCTGCTCAGTTGGGAATTGCATTAAATTGTGAGGTACGTCTGGACTCCCAATTCGCACGTAAAAATTATTTCTATCCTGACCTGCCAAAAGCATATCAGATTTCGCAATTTGACAGACCGATTTGCGAAAACGGCTGGCTGGATGTTGAAACTGAATCGAGGGGAAAAAGCAGGATCGGCATCACACGTATACATATGGAAGAGGACGCGGGCAAACTGGTTCATGCAGAAGGCAGCACTGATAGTTTAGTCGACTTGAACCGTGCCGGAGTACCTTTACTGGAAATTGTGAGTGAACCTGATGTCCGTTCTGCCGAAGAGGCAAAAGTCTACATGGAAAAAATCCATGCGATTGCCACCACAATCGGCGTTTCAGTCGGTGACATGGAAAAAGGACATTTACGTTGTGACGCAAATGTATCACTGCGTCCGTGCGGACAAAAGGAATTCGGTACACGTACAGAAACCAAAAACCTGAATTCATTCCGTTTCGTCAAGCAGGCAATTACCTATGAAATGCAGCGGCAGCGTGAGGAAATTTTGGACGGAAAAACGATAGTCCAGGAAACAAGACTCTGGGATACTGACCGCAAAGTCACCTTCAGTATGCGTTCCAAAGAAGAAGCGGATGAGTATCGTTACTTCCCGGATCCGGATTTACCGTTGGTGCGTCTGTCTCCGGAACTGCTTGAAACATTTCGTAAAAATCTTCCGGAACTGCCTGAGGCAAAACAACAACGCTTTATGAAAGAACACGGATTAAGCGCTTATGATGCGGAAGTTCTTTCTGCCGATAAAGAAATTTCAGCATATTTTGAGAAAATACTCAGCTACGGTGCTTCACCCAAAATTGCCTGTAACTGGGTGATTGGCGAATTGACACGTGTGATGAATGAGTCCGGAAAATCGCTTGATGAAATAAAGCTCTCTCCGGAAAATCTCGCCGATTTGACTAAATTCATTGAAAGTGGTGAAATCAGTAATAAAATTGCAAAAACAATCTTTGAGGAAATGCTGAATTCTACAAAAACACCTGCTCAGATAATTGAAGAAAAAGGCTTGAAGCAGGTTTCAGACGCAGGAGAACTGGGACAGATTGCGGATGAACTGCTTGCCGCAAATCAGCAACAGGTTGAACAATATCGTGCAGGCAAAACAAAAGTGATCGGTTTCTTTGTAGGTCAGATGATGAAACAAACACGTGGAAAAGGTAACCCTGCAGTGATTAACAGCTTATTAAAGGAAAAGCTGGATGGGTAACATGAAAAAAATAATTCTCTATCTGGAATGGAGTTCAATTTTAGGCCTGCTCGCTTGCGGGCTTTGGGTTTTTTTGAAACTGCCCATAGAAACCAGCCAGGGATTTCCGCAAAAAATAATGTACCTTCATGTTCCGTCAGTGATTACCACATACCTGGCGTTTTTTATTGTCTTTGTCTACAGCATCGCCTACCTGTGGAAACGTGAATTAATGTTTGACCAAATCGCAAAAGCCTCTGCGGAAGTCGGACTGGTTTTTTGCGCGCTTGTGTTGATAACAGGAGCAATTTGGGGACGAACGACCTGGGGAACCTACTGGGTTTGGGACGCACGGTTGACAACAACACTGTTGTTGTTTCTAATTTTCATGGGTTATTTCCTGCTTCGGATGTCGGTCAATGACAGAGATAAAGAAGCGCGGCTGGCTTCTGTTTTAGGTATCATCGGTTTCCTTGATATTCCTATCATTCACAAATCAGTAGAGTGGTGGAGGACTTTACATCAACCGTCTACTCTTTTCAAGGTCGATTCAGGAGAAGCAAAACCGTCGATGCCCCCGGAACTGCTTTATCCCCTGCTGGCTTCAACTTTAGTGATGCTGGCATTCTATCTTTACTTGCTGCTCCTGCGTTACCAAACTGAAAATAGTACGGACAGACTCAACCAACTTCTTGCGGAAACACAAAATTAAATGCTTATTGGATTAGAATACGTAATTGCTGCTTACGGAACTTGGATGATTACTTTTGTTGTTTACATTTTTTGGACTAAACGTCATTTAAAAACAACCAGCCATGCAGTTGCTGCACTTGAACAACGAGTCTCCGAAACATCCGTCGCTTCTCAGAACGGAAATAACCGATGAAAACAAGAACNAAATTTGTAATCGGTGGAGCAGTGATCCTTTCGGTAATAATAGCCTTGTCCGTACAGAGTTTGCAGGAAATGACAGTTTTCTTTTATACTCCTCAGGAAGTGCTGGCGAGTCCAGACAAGTTTGAAAACCAGACAATCCGTATCGGAGCATTAGTGCAAAAAGGCAGTGTTGAATGGAAAGCAAAAGCCATTCAACTTTCTTTCAATATCACTGAAGACGGAAATGAGTTCATCCCCGTATTCTATAACGGAGTAAAACCGGATTTGTTCCGTGAAGGTCAGGGAGTTGTTGTTGAGGGGAAAATGAAAGGACAGCACTTTGAAGCCAATCAGTTACTGGTAAAGCACAGCGAAGATTACACAGTTGAAACTGAACACAAGAAAAACAAAGAAGATTATTACAAATCAATTCAGGCACAATAAACAAGGAGTAGCATAACCGGGAACAGGAGTCAAGAATTCCTGAACTCAGTTTATGAAACCTTTCTCCTGAAACCTACCATCAAAATGCCATCACGTTTCCAGGAATTACGGAAAAATTACAAAGAGCTAATCGCTACTGATCCAAATTTCCGTAACAGGATACTGGTGGTAGTCGTTTTATTGCTGCTGTTGATTGTACTGGTCATGTTCAGTATGCGTCAGGGCTTTTCCGTTTTAGAGCAATCTGGACCGCAGTTGATGGTTTTTGTCGCTATCAACGTCAATATTGTTCTGCTCGCAATCGTTTTCTATATGATTGCACGCAACCTGCTCAAACTCTCGTATGAACGGCGGCGTCACGTTCTGGGGGTCAATCTTAAAACAAAACTCATCACTTCCTTTATCGTACTTTCTTTACCGGCAATGGGCTTTCACCTCTTTGCAAGTTTTTTCATTGCCACAAATCTTGAATCATGGCTCAAAGGTCAGCAGGAGACCATGATCCACAGCGCGCAAAACGTTTCCGAAGCTTATCATAATAATCTGCGTAAAACTATGGAACTCCAAAATATGATCTGGGAAAATCATCTGGAAAAAAGCGCGGGAGAATTCAGCAAAGTGACGCATAAAATAGCAGCAGATGTGACACTTTATTCTGATGACCAGGAGTTAATGCAGCAATGGTTACAAAACGAGATATCACAAGTCTACTGGACCAGCCCTTCTTTTGAAGAGTGGTCTCAAATAAAATCCAAAGCACAGGTCTGGTTTACAGAAGAGCTGGATGACCGACTCCTATATCGTCACATCCGGCCTGTCAGTTTTGAAAATAAACAATATTATTTAGAAATTTTTTTTCCTGCCTCACCTAATATTTCAGGAGCAATCAACCAGATAATCGCACAAGATCAAAACACCCAGTTTTTGACCGAATCAGAGGATTTGGTACGTGGTTATTTTTTAATTATTTTTCTGTTGATGACTCTCTTTATAATTTTTGTTGCGACTTGGTTAGCCTTTTATCTNGCACGTGGTTTTGTACAGCCGATTGAAAATCTNGCTCTTGCCACTCAACGNGTATCGGAGGGTGAATTAGGTTTCCAGGTGAAACTTCACGGCCCTATGGATAAAGACTTTGCCCTACTCATGCAGTCTTTTAATTCAATGAGTCGCGACCTGCTGGAACATCAGATTGCATTGAATAAAACAACAAAAAATCTACAGGAAAGTCACCAGACTCTGCAAAGCCAAATACGCTTTGTTGAGCTGGTGCTGGAAAATATTACCACTGGTGTAATGTCACTTGATATGGACGGACATATCGAAATTTTAAACCACTCCGCTAAACAAATGCTGCAGTTGAAATCCAATACAGCAGGCAACAAGCACTACCGGGAGGTTCTGGAAAATGAATCCCTGCAGATGTTTGAAGAAATGTTTCAGCAAATTGAAACTGAAAAAGAACGTTCCATTTCACGTAACCTGATTGTTCATAAAAAAGAAGGTCCGGTTCAAGTCTCAACAACACTTCTTCTGCTTCATAACAGTGAGGGTCAACCCGCAGGCATGGTCTGCGTTTATAACAACATCACTGAAATCCAGCGGCTTCAACGTGCACGAGCCTGGCGTGAAGTTGCCCGGCGTATTGCCCATGAAATTAAAAATCCTCTCACGCCTATTCAACTTTCAGCAGAACGCATCCATCGTAAATATGCCACGGAAGTTTCTGATAATGCAGCCTTAAAACAGTCAACTCAAACTATTATCAATGAAGTTCAACAACTGAAACGGATGGTCAGTGAATTTTCAAACTTTGCCAAAATTCCGGAATCAAACCCTCAGTTGAATGATCTTAACGAGATTATAAAGGAAGCACTCCAGCTTTATCATGAAAATATGCCTTCCAGAATTTCACTGAGCACTGAATTGAGCGAAGCTCTGCCTCAACTACCTCTGGACGCAGAGCAAATCCGACGTGTCGTAATTAATCTGGTGGACAATGCTATCAGCTCAATTGAAAAAAAAGGAACTCTTTCGCGTATTTTCCGTCAAGGCGAAATTATTGTCCGTACCAGACACGTTCCTGATTTGAACATTATTTTTCTCGATGTAGAAGATAACGGAACAGGGATTTCCGCGGAAATTTCCGACCAGCTTTTTGAACCATACACGACGACCAAAGAACATGGGACAGGGCTTGGTTTGACCATTGTCAGTCAAACTATTTCAGATCATAACGGTTTTACACGTTTCCGGAATCTTGATTCAGGCGGTGTTTGCTTTACGATTGAACTTCCTGTCGCCTGAAAAAAGCAGATTAGCGATGCAATATTTCCAACAGCTTATAAACATTCAAACTCAGGGCAAGGGTCTTCAGGAAATTACACGTCAAGTACAGCTCGTTGTGCAAGCCTCTAAAATTACTTGCGGACTTTGTAATCTGTTCGTCCGTCATACTTCGGCGAGCCTCCTTATTCAGGAAAACGCAGATTCGGATGTTCAAATGGATCTGGAATATTTTTTCGGAAAGCTGGTTCCTGAAAACGATTTAGGCTATACTCACACTATGGAAGGTCCGGATGATATGCCGTCCCACATCCGTAGCGCGTTGACCTCTACATCTGAGCAGATTCCTCTTAGTGGAGGCACGTTGCTTTTAGGCACCTGGCAGGGTATTTATCTCTGGGAACACCGCACACGTGGAAGTCTCAGAAACATTGTTGTGCATATTTCCGGAGACTGAATCTTGAAATTAACTTGAGAATAATTTCCTGCTGCACTAAAGTTCAACTGTTTTTTTAACTGAAAACCAACTCTAAAAAAAGAAACCTGATTTATACATGCAAACGAAATTTATCTTTATCACCGGCGGTGTAGTCTCCGGACTTGGAAAAGGAATCGCCGCTGCTTCTATAGGAGCATTACTGGAATCAAGAGGTTTGACAATCAGCCTGATGAAGTTGGATCCATACATCAATGTGGATGCAGGAACCATGAATCCTTTTCAGCACGGTGAAGTTTTTGTTACTGTGGACGGTGCGGAAACTGATCTTGATTTAGGACATTATGAACGTTACACAAACGCTGTTCTGACACGCAGACATAACCGTACCACCGGTCAAATATATGATGCTGTTATCCGTAAAGAACGTGCCGGTGATTACTTAGGCGCGACCGTGCAAGTCATTCCGCATGTGATTGATGAAATCAAAAATACAATTTCAGATGCCGCCCGATTAGCAGACACTGAGAAAAATTCCGGAACAGCGAAAAACGCGGACATTTGTATAGTTGAAATAGGCGGAACAGTAGGTGATATTGAATCCCTGCCTTTCCTCGAAGCAATTCGTCAATACAGGCATGATCACGGTAAAGAAAATACTTTGTTTGTTCACTTGACTTTAATCGTCAAGACAATGGAAATGAAAACCAAACCCACCCAGCACAGTGTGGGTAAGCTAAGGGAAATCGGAATCCAACCTGACATCCTCATCTGCCGTACCTCAGAAATGCTTCCCGATAAAGTACGCAGCAAAATTTCCCTGTTTACCAATGTACCGGAAAATTCTGTGGTGAATGGACTTGACGTAGAATCGGTTTATGAAGCGCCGCTGATGTTTCATCAGCAGGAACTGGACAACACAATCATGAGCTATCTGCAGATGTGGACCGGTAGTCCAAAACTGCAGCCTTGGATTGATTTGATTGAAAATTATAAAAATCCGCATGATAAGGTGGATATTGCTTTTATCGGTAAATATGTCGCAAATCGAGATTCGTATGAAAGTATCAACGAAGCACTTTTGCACGGAGGAATTGCAAACCGCCTGAAAGTCCAGCTGCACTATATTGATTCTGAATTATTGACTGAGGAAAACGCCGTAGAGCAATTGGAAAATATGGATGGTATTTTGGTTGCTCCTGGCTTTGGTGAACGCGGAACCGAAGGTAAAATTGCCTCCATCAAAATTGCACGTACACAGAAGCTGCCGTTTTTCGGAATCTGCCTTGGTATGCAGATGGCGATCATAGAATTTGCCAGGAATGCTGTCGGAATTGAAGGTGCTAATTCCGGCGAAAACCGGCCTGATCATCCGGAAAACGTGATTGACCTGATGCCTGAACAATCCGGACACGAAGAAACCGGCGGAACTATGCGTCTGGGCAGCCAAACTACAGTCCTGACTAAAGGCAGTCTGATTTCAAAAGTTTATAATAAAACAACCATTTCAGAACGTCACCGGCATCGATATGAAGTGATGAATGAATTTGTTCCAAAGTTTGAAGAAGCAGGACTCAGCATTTCCGGAAAACATCCTGAAAGGGATTTAGTTGAAACGATTGAACTGCCTGAACATCCGTGGTTTATCGGCTGTCAGTATCATCCGGAACTGCAGTCAAAACCACTAAAGCCGCATCCGCTTTTTTCTTCTTTCATAGAAGCAGCTTATGTAAAACGACAGGCACGTCTCGGTCTCCAACCAACTTAAGATGAAACAAATGACTCTTCAAATGTCTCTGCGGAAAAGCTTTAAAATAATTAGCGTAGTTTTGCTTCTGCTAGGCTCAGCCACAACAGAACCGCTATGGAATATGAGTCAAGTCAGTTTTGCTGCTCCAGCAAATTCTTTCAAAATTACCCGCAATACCCTCGATCACCTCCAGAGGGAAGGTTTCACTAAAGCGCTCACTACAATGTTTGTACCAATGCTGGACAAAACATATCAGAACCGCAAAGATTTCCTCGAGGCGTTCCCGATATTCCTGGGGCCAGAACAACGTGAAACTATTATACGTTATGCTTCAACTGAACAGATAAAAATTCAGGCAGATGAATTCAGCAGTGATCTCAATGAAAACGCTGCGGTCTTTCGGGGTAATGTCAAAGGATATATTCCAAGGGAAAATATAGAGTTAACTACTGCAAAACTGCATCTCGTTTCCGGACCAGGCAGTGATTTCGAAAAATTGATCGGAGAAGGTGGAATCCAGGTCAAACAATGGGATCGTGAAGTGCGTTCAGATTATGCGGTTTATACAAAGATTGATCTTGAATTAACTGAAGCAGATGCAGATTCTACAGTTGCAAAAAAGATCCGGGCTCCACAGCAAACTATGGAACTGCAAGGAAATGTTTTAATGAAAGCAACGCAAGGCACGGTACGCAGTGATACTGTACTTTTGGATCTGCTGCGTCAGCATGCTACTTTGGAAGGTCAGGATGCCAGTAAAGAAGGTCGTATCCGTGTTGAAGCAAATCTGAGTGAGCTTGAAACAAATCGTGAAAATCAAGATTCTGCAGTTCAGGAAACAGGCGATGAAACACAAACAATTTCTGAACCGCGTAAAGTTATTTTACTTGCGTCACGTGCAGTACTGGATAACTTCAAACATCAGGCAATGTTCGAAGGTGATGTTGAAATGGAACGCACACCCGACAATCTCTATATTCACGCGGGAAAAATTACTTTACGGCTCAGTGAATTACAGGAATTGCAATCCATTCAGGCAGAACAGGAAGTTTGTTTTGAACAACCGGGTCGTGTTGCCAAAGCAAACCGGGTCAGCTTTGATGAGATTACCCAAACCATTTTGCTTGAAGGCGACGCGGAAGTTCAATCCGGTAAATTTCACCTTCAGGGAACAACAATCAATTTGTACCTTGATGTAAATAAAGGTGTTGCTCAAGGCGCCAACAAAGCTCCTATCCAAATGACAATCCTCGGAGCGCAATCTCCTTCCATCTTTAAATGTAGATAGATGAAAGTTGCTACTTCCGCAACAGCGCACCTGCAAAGCAAAAAAATAAATAAGCGGCCGCAACTAGCACTCGATGTGGCTTTTAAAACAGACAGTTCCGGAATTCAAGTCTATGTTGAACGTCCCGGCCATGGAACAAAAACGCAAAACGGCAGCCACCTCAAAGTTCACTATGAAGGCTGGCTGGCAAAGGACTTTACCATGTTTGACAGTAGCCGTGCCAAGCTTCGACCTTTTGAATTTGATTTAGGAAAAGGCAGTGTGATTGACGGTTGGGAAATTGCGCTTGATGGCGTAAGGCAGGGTACAAAGCTGCAAATAAAAATCCCCGCCAGACTCGCCTACGGCAACCTCGGTGCTTCCTCAAATGGTATCCCCCCGAATGCAGACTTGATCTTTAAAGTAGAAGTGCTCAAAGTCACTTAAACGAATTCTGCTCTATTCAAAACAAAAAAAGCAGTTCACTCTCCATATCAGCTCTTTTCTCATTGATCGCGCCAGACCTGTGTACGGCGTTTTAGATAACGTGAAAGCAGAGCATGCATTATCCGAAAACAGGCGGAAGTGTAAACAATCATTAAAGCCATTGCAGCGGCGGGCGCGATGTCGCCCGCGTCATCCATGTTCAGCACAGCTACAGAGGCCAGCATAGTTTCCGGAGAATAGAGAAAAACCACTGCGGAAACCGTGGTCATTGCGTTTAAAAATAAATAGCTTGCCACATCCAACAGCGCCGGCAGGCAAACAGGGAGAGTAACTTTTCTAATGGTACGCCAGACTGGAGTTTTTAAAGAGAGGGCTACCGCTTCAAATTCCGGATCAAGCTGCTTGAGTGCAGTGAGACAGGTGAGGTGACTGACAGTATAAAAGTGGACAATAGTGCAGATTACCAGAATCCCCATTGTACCGTAAAGAAAACCGAGTGGATTGTCCGGATGATTAAAAAAGAAAATGTAGGCGATGCCTAAAACTAGTCCCGGAACTGCGAGTGGTAACATTGCACCAAGATGTAAGGTTGTCCGCAACCAGGTAACACCTCTTGCTTTTTCAACCAGGTAACTGCCTAAGAAAATCAATCCGGAACCAAAAACCGCACAGTAAATTGCCAATCGAATTGAGTTATAATATGCTTCCCAGCCTCCTCCATCCATCACATCAAAGTCATAATTTTTCAGCGAAAGAGAGAGATTATAAGGCCAGAAAGTGACAAAAGAGGCGTAAGCTGCCATCGCCAGCATGGCAATGAAAATGAAAGCGATAATTGCACAAAACACAAAAAGCAACCAGTCGCGCAGAGGATCTACTTTTGGCTGAAAAGGTACGGCACGCGCGGAAAGTAAAGCGACTTGTTTGCGTTGCACCCAGCGGTCCGCGATAAAAGCAACTACAGCAGGCAGGAGCAAAACAAGTGAAACGACAGCGCCCATTTCAAAATTTTGCTGTCCGACTACCTGTTTGTAAACGTCAGTCGCAAGAACATTGAAACGTCCACCGATTACTTTAGGCACGCCAAAATCTGTGATGACGAGCGTGAACACGATAAATCCTGTACTGAGAATACCGTACTTTGCCCCCGGAAGAGTGACTGTCCAGAAGACACGCCACTTAGGTGTTCGTAAAGCTTCGGCTGCTTCGTAAAGTCGTGCATCCGCGGTGGAAAGTGCCGTAACTAAAATCATCAGCGCATGTGGAAAAACCCAGAAACACGAAGCCATGATGACACCNATCGGTCCGTAGATCGAAGCNCCGAAGAGCCATGATTTAAGTACACCTTGATTTCCAAACCAGTAAATTAAGGAAATCGCTGCCAATAAGGACGGTGCTAGAATCGGAATCAGCGCAATTCCGCGAAAGAGGCCGCGTAGCGGCATTTTTGTCCGAGTCAACGCATACGCGTAAACGAAGGCCAGCACCAGTACTATCAAGGCCACAGAAATGGCCACACCTAAGCTGTTGGTAATCGAAGTGAAAAGAGCCGGTGTTTCAAAATATTCACGAAAATTCTGCAGTCCGACAAATTCACCATCCATGTCTTCAAAACTTTTGGAAAGCAAAGAGTAAAGTGGAAAAACAACCGCAATTACCAGCAAAGTAATCAGCAGGAGCAATCCGGAACGCAGTGCAATATCATCACGGCTGATCCGGATTCGTACAGTGGAAGCTCCCCTGACTGAAGTTGCAACAGGTAATACGGACGAGCTACTCATCAACTTTCCGGAAAAATTCGCAGGTTACGGGAAGGGAATTCCGCAGTTAGACTTGAACCCTGAGTTACCCTGAGTTCATGAACTTGCTGGGTTGAAAGATCCGCTTTTAATTTCCCAAAGCCTTCTGGACCGGACAAAATCAGTCGGCAGAAAGAGCCTAGAAATTCTAGAGATTCGACTTTGACCGCGAAGGAATTTAGACTCACAGATTGGTCTGAAGTAGAATCAGTACGGCACAAAATATCTTCCGGACGTACCGTCAACCGAACTTTATGACCATCCTGATTGTTTCCGGTTTCACAGTTAATGGAATTCTCTCCAATACGTACAGTTCCGTTGGAGAAAATTTCTCCCTGCATGAAATTCATCACACCGATAAAATCCGCCACAAAAGGCGAAGCCGGAGTGCTGTAAATTTCTTCCGGAGTACCTACCTGTTCGATGCGCCCGTCATTCATAACCACTATGCGGTCCGCCATCGAAAGGGCTTCTTCCTGATCGTGAGTTACGAGAATCGTGGTCACCCCAAGTCTTTCATGCAACGCACGGATTTCCTGACGCAGCGCCACACGGACACGTGCGTCAAGTGCGCTTAAGGGTTCATCAAGCAGTAACAATCCAGGCGAAGTCACCAGTGCACGGGATAGAGCCACACGTTGCTGCTCCCCTCCGGAAAGTTGTGCGGGATATTTTTCAGTATGTTCAGGCATACCAACGAGTTCCAGTAAACTTGCTACTCGTTTGCGGATTTCCTCTTTTGGTAGGCGCTGATTTTCCAAACCGTATGCAACATTCTGGAAAACCGTCAGGTTCGGAAAAAGTGCATACGATTGAAAAACGATACCAAAATCACGTTCCGACGGTGGAAGATTGGAAATGTTTTTTCCGTCTTGAGTAATACTTCCTGAAGATTGAGGATCAAGTCCGGCAATAGCCCTCAGCAGCGTAGTTTTCCCGCACCCGGACGGGCCAAGAAAACAGATGAATTCACCACTGAAAATTTCCAGAGAAAGCTTACTTACTGCCACGAACTCACCAAAATATTTGGTGAGATTTTCAATATGAAGGTAAGCTTGTTTTGATTCAGGCATATTTAGATATCCGGACCGGACCTAAAGTCCGACCCGGAAAAAGGGAAGGTTAAAAAGCAGTTTTACTTTGCTTCTGACTTTGCGTCGTAGCGTTTTTGCCACTCAGACAAGATGCTCTTGCGATTTACAGCGGCAAACTCAAAGTCGTTGTTAATCATTGCGTCCAATATTCCTGATGGAAAATGCTTGACCGGCTTGGCAATTCCAGGATAAGCCACAACAGCATAACCTTGATTGTAAAGCTTATTTGCTTTTTTCGTAATCGACCAATCCACGAGTTTTTGTGCTGCGGAAAGTTTTTTTGTTCCTTTCACAATGGCAGTTGCTTCCATGTCCCAGCCCACACCTTCTTTTGGTAATACTATATCCAGAGGCGCACCTGCTGCTTTTGATTTTGCACCGCGGAACGCAAATGAAATTCCAATCGGAGTTTCACCGCGTGCAGCTTGTTTGCAGGGCTTTGAACCGGAATGTGTGTACCAGGCAATGTTCTCGTGCAGGTTGTCCATAAACTGCCAGCCTCCGAGTTTGCCATAAATCTGCAGCCATGAAGAAACATCAAGGAATCCTGTTCCAGATGAATTCGGATTTGGCATAACGAGATGGCCTTTATAGACAGGATCTGTGAGGTCCATCCACGAAGTTGGTGTTGGCAGATTATATCGTTTTGCTTCCACTGTATTCACACAGACTGCAGCAATCCAGGCATCCATTCCTGTCCAGCTTGGAGGGTTAGCTGAATCCCTGAATTTAGAATCAAGCTTCCCCAATCCTTTCGGAGAATATGACTGAAGCATACCTTCGGACTGAAGCAGCATCAAACTTGTTGCTGCCAGTCCCCAAATCACATCCGCTCTGGGGTTGTTCTTTTCCGCAAGCAATTTTGCGGTGACAATTCCGGTGGAATCACGTACCCAACGGATTTTGATGTCAGGATGATCTTCATTGAACGCAGAAGCATAGCGTTTAAGATCTTCTGCTTCAACTGCAGTGTATACGGTGAGGGTTTCTGCACCGGCGGGAATTGCGAGCAACAGCCCTACTGCTAAACCAAGGATCAGCCGGCTTATTTGGCTGATGTTATTANTNAACTTTTTCATGTTANCTCCTAATTTATAANGATTTTAGAAAAAAGTGAAGAAAATGGTTCAAATTTATTTTTCTTCACATGGGCCATAAAGACTACCAGAATGTTTAAAGAAAGTGCAACAGAAATAATTATCATTCTCATTTGAAAGCTTTTGGGCCTTAATCCATTAATCCAAAAGCTTTTCCGCTTCACTGAGGCTTTCCTTGATTATGCTCAAAGAAAGATCAATCTGCTTCTTGTTAATGACCAGCGGAGGAGTGAGAGTCAGCACATTGCCCATAGTAATCTTGAATGACAAACCCTTGCTGAGACAGCGGTAAAGGACGTCTTCAGCTAAATCGTCTGCCGGTGTTTTTTCTTTTTGATCAAGCACTAGTTCCACACCGATCAACAACCCTCGGCCCCGTACGTCGCCAATAGTAGAGTGTTCTTTTTTCAACAAATTAAGTTGCTCGAGCATATATTTTCCAAGTTTTGCAGCATTTTCAACTAGACCTTCCCGCTCGATAATTTCAATGGTGGTCAAAGCCGCTTTCGCGGTCACAGGATTTTTCTCATGGGTGTAATGACCAAAAGCAAATTCACCACCGACATCAAGCTCAGCTTTGGCGAGCACAGCCGCAATCGGTAAAATGCCTCCACCCAGCGCTTTCCCCAGAACGAGAATATCCGGTATCACTGCATCATGTTCGCAGGCAAACATTTTACCGGTTTTGCCTAAACCGGTTGGAATCTCATCAAAGATTAACAAGGCACCGTTGTCATTGCAGGCTTGCCGTACCGCCTCCCAGTATCCCTCAGGGGGCAGGTAAGGTACCGCTCTCGCAGGCTCAGCAATAACAGCGGCTACATCTCCTTCTTTTTCGAGCACATAACGCACGAAGTTAGCACAGGTTGTTTTACAAATTTCAGTTTGCGCTTCACCATTAAGATCAGGGTAACCGTATGGACAACGGTAACAGGCAAAAGGTGCGACATGTTCTGTTCCGGAAAGCAGCGGTCCGATGACGTGGGAGCGGAAAAACTGCTCCCCACCTATAGAAGCGGCTCCAAATCCTGCACCATGAAAGGCATCCCAGAATGAAATTGTTTTGTGACGTCCGGTCATCGCACGTGCGATTTTCAGTGCAACTTCAATTGCATCTGAACCGCCTGTTGTGAACAATACTTTTGAAAGTTCACCCGGTGAAATCTCAACCAGCTTTTTAGCCAGAGCAAGTGCCGATTCACAAGCAAATCTTCTGGGAGCGAAAGGCAAATCATTCATTTGATCAGCAATCGCTTTTTTTAATTCAGGATGGCCGTAACCTATGTGATGCACGTTATTGCCATGAAAATCCAGATAACGCATCCCATTTGTGTCTTCAATATAAGCGCCCTCGGCCTTTGCGACTACAGACAAACACGGACTGGAAACTGATTGCCTCATAAAGCAGCGCGCATCCTCTTCAAGAATAGCACGCGTTTCCGGGGTATGCGTTTTTGCCTCCCATTCCGACCGATTTTTTGATGTATTGCTTTCCCCTTCAGAAAGCGTGGGCCGTTGAACCTTTTTATTTTTCATATATTGCCAGTCTTGTGAAAGGTGGTTTCTCTTAATTTTGTGACTGGATTAACAAATTTTGTATAAGCATTTTTCTCCTTTTAACAAGGCTGAGTCTTAACTTGTTTATTCAAGGCTTGAAATCATCCTACAGATAAACCGGAAATACTACTTTAATCTTCCTGCAAAACAGCAAACAAATCGTTCCATATTTCTTGCGATTTTTCCGCGGTAAGCTCGTGTGCTCCATGCTCCAGGTATTTCAAATGTTTCCGGAGTTCTTCATAGGAGCGAATTTTCAGCGTCAACGTTAAATCATCATTTTCAAAAAATGCTTCACTTTCGAGTGACATCCGCGGAGCTAATTTGAGGCGCTGCCTTCCTTGTTCAAATCTCTTCCGCAAATCACTCAATTCCGGATAACGCCATGCATCAAGTTGCTGTTTCAGTAAACGGTAACGAACAGGTGCCTGAAGGCTGGTGCGTCCAAAAATCTCCAAAATTTCCGGAAAATTCAAAACCTCAATTGCGGACAGTTGCTTCAAACGGCTGACTTCGTCCAAAACCTGAAGTAGATTACGCCACTTTTTTCCACTGACTTCCATCTTTTCCGCCAGAGTGACAATGCCGGTAAATTCATTTTGTGAAAATTTCAACACAGGCAGCAAATCTTCACAAGCCAAACTCATCAAAAAATCCGTCTGCACGAATTGCTGATGCTGTTCCTGCACAAGCAGCATTTCCTGTAAATCTAACAATTGACGCAGCAGCCGGACTGAGGATTTCAGTCCAAGCCGCGGTAACACGTCACGGACAATTTCATCTTTTTCAAAACCGTATGCAAGCATTTTTTTCAACATCCTGCAGACCTGTATTGCGGAAAAAACAACTCCTGCCGCTGCTAAAGTTTGCAGACGAATTCCGGCAACTTCCTTCATGGAAAGTGATTCCGGAAGAACAATACAGGAAAATTCAAGCGCCTGTTTTTCATGAAGCGAAACTTTGGTCTGAGTTGCAAAATATGAAAATCGTTTAAAACCATCGACCAGCAGATATTTTGAATCCGCCGCTGCCTGTACCAACAAAGGCAGCAGGATTCCATTGTGCTTAATTGAGCTGAGTTCATTTTCAGTCAAAGCACCCGGAAACCAGTCGAATGGAGTTTCGTCTGTCTCAATTTGGCCGACAGTAAGAGTGGAAATATTCCAGGCAGGTGTTATTTTCATCTTTGATAATTTTCAGGTAGGAATTTTGCAGATCAATCTGGAGATTACAGGTCTGCTTTCAGTATCTGCAAACTCTGACTCAGATTCAAGTCCAGAACAAAACAAGTTTTAATTATATGCATGATTCAGCTATTTTTAGTCTGATTGCCCTCGGTGGAGCGGCCCTCTTCGGACTTCAGGGCGCATTAAGCCTGGCAGTACGGCATCATCAGGTACGGGAGCATCATCCTTTTTCAGCATGCAACAAAGTTGCTCTCGCTAAAGAGGCACAGATTGCGAAAATTCCTGTGGTCTATGGAGCAGTTATTTTTTACGGATTAGTACTTGCGCAACTTCTGCGTGGCATCTATCTGGAGGAAATACAGTTGTACTGGCTAAATTCAGCAATGGTTGCAGTCTTGTTGGTAACATGTTATTATGCATACATAATGTTTTTCAAATTACGCATTGTTTGTATGGGCTGCCTGCGTATCTACCTGGCAAATTTGTTAATGGCCGCGGCCTTGTCTGCTTATCACCTGTATTAAGATTTTTCATCAATCTCAGCAATACATTTTCCTGCTGAAGTTTATTTTTTCCGGAAGAAATCCCGGACCTTTCCCGCGTTATTTTTTCGTCACACTGATTACCGCTGCATTTTCCACGAATTCCCTTTCCCTCAGATTTTCTTAAAGAATTTGTTTTGTCACTCCAAATTTGATAGAATTCAGGATAGACAAACTCTTCAAGATTGATGTTCCTGTAAAAAATCCTGAGCCTTGTCATTTCGACGAAGCGGGAATTTTTGAACAAGCGTCCAAACTAATATTCTTAAACTTAACTACTAGCAAACAATAATCGGCATGTCTTCTTTAGCTTCGGGCAGCAGAAATTTACAAAATAACCAACCGCTGAGTCTGCAGGAACTTGAACAGCGTGACCGTTTCATCCACCGTCACATCGGTCCCTCAGAGCAGGATATTGATGAAATGCTTCAAACACTTGGGATGTTATCTCTGGATGAGCTGACTGACAAAGCAGTTCCGGATTCAATCCGAATGTCAGGCGAACTTGACCTGCCGGAGAGCCGTACTGAAACAGAAGTGCTCGACGAATTGCTCGGACTCGCAAAGCGTAATACGGTAGCAAAATCTATGATAGGGATGGGCTACCACAGCACAATCCTGCCCGGCGTCATTCAGCGTAACCTGCTGGAAAATCCCGGCTGGTACACAGCCTACACTCCTTATCAGCCTGAAGTTTCACAGGGACGTCTCGAAGCACTACTGAATTTTCAACAAATGGTAATTGATCTTAGTGGAATGGATGTCGCAAATGCGTCGCTGCTCGATGAAGCAACTGCGGCTGCAGAAGCAATGACTTTCTGCAAACGTGTTTCACGCAGCAAAAGTATGCGCTTTTTTGTGGCGCACGACTGTCACCCGCAAACTGTTGACGTGATAAAAACCAGGGCAGAGCCGATGGATTTTGAATTGGTACACGGAAATGTCGAGGAGCAGCTCAACTCTCCGGACACAGATTTGTTTGGAGCATTAATTCAATATCCAGGAACTTTTGGTGACATTCATGAGCTTGAAAATTTGCTCGAAAAATGGCATGAATCAGGAACTATGGTTGCAGTAGCGTCTGATCCACTGAGTCTTGTTTTGCTGAAACCACCTGGAGAATTAGGTGCAGATGTGGTTGTCGGAAACACACAGCGCTTTGGAGTGCCAATGGGTTTTGGCGGTCCGCACGCAGCTTTTTTTGCTGCAAAAGAAAAGAATCTACGCAGCATCCCCGGTCGTATCATCGGCGCATCCAAGGATCGACGTGGAAAAACCGCGCTGCGGATGGCTTTACAGACTCGTGAACAGCACATACGCCGTGAAAAAGCGACGAGCAACATTTGCACAGCACAGGCTTTATTGGCGGTAATTGCCAGCAGTTATGCGGTTTATCACGGTCCGGAAGGTTTGAGAATTATCGCCCGGCGCATCCACAGGCTGACAAATATCCTCGTAGAGGGTTTGAAGCAACTTGGATTTGCTGCGGATAATTCACACTTCTTTGACACCATCACCTTATCGCTGGGTGAGAAGCGCGACAGCATTTACGAAAGTGTGTTGGCGCAGGGTATAAATCTCCGCAAAACAGGCAGTGAACAATTGGGAATAAGTCTGGATGAAGCAACTTCGCTGGAAGACATTTTAACACTCTGGCGCGTGTTTGGTGGTGAAAATAAACTGCCTTTAATCGAAGAATTGGATTCACTTTTTACGGCTGAAGAAAGCAATTCCGGAATTCCAAAAAACCTGCGACGTTCATCAGAATTTTTAACACATCCTGTTTTTCATCAACATCATTCTGAAACAGCGATGCTGCGTTATCTGCGTTATTTACAGGACAAAGATATTGCTCTTGACCGTGCGATGATTCCTCTTGGTTCCTGCACAATGAAACTAAATGCGACTTCAGAAATGATTCCGGTCAGTTGGCCTGAATTTTCGAATATACATCCGTTTGCACCTGCTGAACAAACTGAAGGCTACCGCGAGATGATCCGTGAACTGGAAAATTCGCTGATACGTATTACCGGATTTGACGCGGTTTCAATGCAGCCGAATTCCGGCGCACAAGGCGAATATGCTGGCTTACTCAGCATCCGGCACTACCACAAGTCAAGGAGCGATTCTCAACGTAACATCTGCCTGATTCCCAGCTCCGCTCACGGTACAAATCCTGCGAGTGCGACGCTGGCAAACATGAAAATCGTTATCGTGAAATGTGATAAAGACGGTAACATCGATGTCGAAGATTTGCGTGAAAAAGCTGAAAAACACGCTGAAAATCTCGCAGCTTTGATGATTACCTATCCTTCTACTCATGGTGTGTTTGAGGACAGTATAATCCGAATTTGCGAAATCATTCACGAAAACGGCGGACAGGTTTACATGGATGGAGCAAACCTGAACGCATTGATGGGAATTGCACAACCCGGCAAATTGGGTGCGGATGTTCTACACATGAATTTACACAAAACCTTTAGCATCCCTCACGGAGGCGGTGGTCCCGGAATGGGACCAATTGGTTTGAAGTCACACCTTGCCCCGTTTGCACCAAATCATAGCGTTGTACAGATTGAAGGTCTATCCCCGAATAATACAGCCGTTTCTGCCACGCCATGGGGCAGCCCAAGCATCCTGCCGATTTCTCTGGTGTATATCCAACTCATGGGCAGATACGGATTAAAAAAATCTTCACAGACCGCAATCCTAAACGCTAATTATCTGGCGCAGCGTTTAAAAGAGCATTATCCAATTGTTTATACAGGAAAAAATGATTTAATTGCACACGAGTGCATTGTTGACGTTCGGCCTATGAGAGAAGCCTGCGGCATCACTGAAGAAGACATCGCCAAGCGTTTAATTGACTATGGTTTCCATGCGCCAACCATGTCATGGCCAGTACCTGGAACTTTGATGATCGAACCTACTGAAAGCGAACCTAAAGCAGAACTTGACCGTTTTTGTGAAGCAATGATTTCGATACGTAGAGAAGCAGAACAAGTTGAAAAAGGAGAGTGGGACAAACAAGACAATCCGCTCAAAAACGCACCACATCCTGCCGAAGATCTCACCGATCCGGAATGGGCACATCCATATTCCAGAGAGGCGGCGATTTACCCGCTTGCTTCTCTCCGCCGCTACAAATACTGGCCTCCTACTGCCCGAGTAGACAATGTTTTCGGAGATCGAAACCTGGTCTGTTCCTGCCCTCCGCTGGAAAATTATGAGGAAGCTGAGTGAACAAAACCGAACCATTCGGAATTGTTCAAAACCTCCCTTTTGAGGAGTATCAACAACTGTCCGGTCTTAACCAGTCTACCCTCAAGCAGTGGTTTTCAGCTACGTCAAAAAAAACCGATGCATACAAAAATTATCAGGCATTGCAGTTTGGAAGTGCAGGACATTGCCTGCTGTTGGAACCGGAAATGTTTCCTGAACTCTATGTGCGTGCTCCGGAGGGTTTGAGCCAGCGTGGAAAAACAGGTAAAAAGCGTTGGGCGGAATATGCAGAGCAGCATCCAGGAAAAATATTGCTGAGAACCGGTGAGTGGGAAAGACTGGAAAATATCCGCAAGGTTTTTGAAATACATCCGCAAATTCAAAAAATGTGGAAAAATGGCGCAGCCGAAGTTTCACTGTTTTGGCGGGATTCGGAATTTGCTCTGGACTGCAAAGCTCGGCTGGACTGGTTTGATCCTGATTCTGCAATAATTATTGATCTGAAATTTACTAACAATATTGGCAAAGCCGGTGTACAGAAACCAATTCAGGATAATTATGCAGTGCAAGCAAGCTGGTATGTGCGCGCGGTGACTCAACTGACTACAATAGTTCCTGACTTTATTTTCATCTTTATCGAAAAATATGCTCCACATCTCATCCGTATCTGTTCTGTTTCGGCAGAAGATTTAAAACACGGACAGCAAAAAATTGAGCGCGCGATAAAAAACATGTCCAACAATATTTCCTGATGAACAATCCTCCACCTCTTGAGTCTGTCTCAGTAATTTTCATACATGAGCAGCAGATTTTTGCAGTTCAGCGCCAGCCGTATCTGCTTGCTTTTCCCGGATACCATGCTTTTCCGGGTGGTAAAATTGATGCGGATGAATCTTCAACTGCATTTGAAACTGAATTTCTCTGTGAGCACAATGCTGTGAGTATGCGTGCTTTGCAGCGCGAAATAATGGAAGAATTAGCTTACGATCTTGAGGAAGGTGTTAAAAAAGGAGAGGTGCTGTCTGTCAGTGAACTTGCGGAAGCATTGGCTCCACCTTTTGCACCGGTACGTTTCAGGACATGGTTTTACCGCGTTGACTTGAGCAGACGCATCAATTTTAAAGTCAACTCAGGAGAATTCGCTGATAGTTTCTGGAAAACTCCTGATGAGTTGCTTGAAACTTTCAATACCGGAAAAAGTTTGATGGTGCCACCTACACGTTGGGTTTTAGAGGGTTTACAAAAAAATCCTCAAGCAACTGTATTTGGTGATTTGTCACAGAATTTTGCAGAGAATAAAACTGTTCCGTGTCTGGAAATGCTGGAAGGAGTTCCGCAGTATGCAGTCAGATCTGCGACACTTCCACCTGCCAGCAGGACTAATGCTTTTCTGTTGGGAGATGCGGATGCGCCTAAATTACTGGTTGATCCTTCACCAAATTCCGCGGAGGAATATCAACGTTTGCTCAACACAATTGAGGGCAAGAAACTTGACGCGATTTTTCTCACGCATCATCATCCTGATCATCATCAATTTTCGAATCAGCTGGCACGTCAACTAAAACTGCCAATCTTTCTCAGTCAGGACACTCAGCAGCGGTTGACTCTTAAAAACGGTGATGATTATTTTGAGCAGATTGAATTACGTAACATGGTTGAAAACGAAGAAGTTACTCGCTGGCACGGTTCTGCAGTAAGAGTTTATGAAATCCCCGGACATGATGCAGGACATCTCGGTTTGGCTCCTGACACGCTGAGCTGGTTCATCGTAGGTGACCTCATTCAGGGCATCGGTACAGTCGTGATCCCTTCACCGGAAGGTGACATGGCAACCTATTTTAAAACACTCGAAAAAGTAATTGCACTCAATCCTGAAGTAATAATTCCCTCACACGGAATTCCAATGCGCACTACTCACCGGTTGATTGAGACACTAAAACATCGTCGCGAACGCGAATCACAAATATTAAAATTATCAAAATCCGGAAAATCCAAACAAGAAATTCTGGAACAACTTTACGAAGGAATTGATCCGCGCCTGCATCTGTTGGCGCTGCAGAATATTGAAGCACATCTGCTCAAGCTGCGTAAAGAAGAACAACTAATAAAATGAAATCACATAAAAAACAAATCCTCCGTTTGTTGGAAAACCACGGAGATTCATTGTCCACTAAACAAATACGCGGTGCACTGGGACTGAATAAAACTGCAACCGCAAAACTGAAGGCGGAATTACTGAAACTGATCAAAGCAGGGAAAATTTCTAAACAGGGTACACGTTATTTTAAAGCTCAAGAAAAACCCAAACACGCAGTTTCAAAAGAAAAAAGAAAAGACGCTAAAGAAGCAAAAATAGAAAAAAGATCACAAATTAAAAATGAATCGATATGGAAACCGCGTGCTAAAAGGCGGCCAAGGAGCGGTTCCGGAAAAACAGAAAAGGGTTATTTCACCCGTAATCAAAAGGGTTTCGGTTTTGTCGCAATCGGCGGCGGACGTTCGGACGTATTTATCGGCGAGAACGAACAGGGTTACGCGATGGAAGGTGACCTGGTCGAAATTGAAATTTTCCGCAGCCGCGGATTTCATGGAAAAAGAAAAGGGGAAATTGTTAATGTGCTTGAGCGTGCCTCCAGTGAAATATTGGCACGTTTAAAAAGAACCAAGCGTGAAACCGTAGCCGTGCCTGTGCACCGTAATTCGGGCTTGCCTTTCCTCTGGATTGCGGAAGAAGATGATCTTCCAGAACTGGAAACCGGCACGTTGGTAGAAGTTGAATTGCTGGAAGAAAACAAGCATGCCAAAAAATCATCTCCTGCGCCAAGCGGACGTGTTTTACGAGCACTGGAAAATACCAGCGATCACGAATTGGGTTTTCAACTGATACTCAATGAAAACCTGATCCGTACCGAATATCCGCAAGAGAGCCTCGAACATGTGAAAAAGTTTTCACCGCAGGTACGCTTCGACTCTTCTTCGGGTCGCAGGGATTTACGCGATTTGGATTTTGTCACAATTGACGGAAAAACCGCGCGTGACTTTGATGACGCGGTTTGCGTAATTCCAGACAGTGGCAAGTCCGGAGGTTTCCGACTTTTTGTAGCAATTGCAGATGTAGCGCATTACGTACGTCCGGAAGATCCTGTGGATCAGGAAGCGCTTATCCGCGGCACAAGTGTCTATTTTCCGACACACGCTGTGCCGATGCTGCCGGAAGAACTTTCNAACAATTTATGCAGCTTGCGTCCGAATGTAAATCGCTTGACTTTAACCTGTGAAATGCGGATTGATTCCAGCGGAGAAGTAATCGGCTACTCACTTGCGGAAAGCATAATCCGAAGTCGCGCGCGCTTAATTTATGAAGATGTCGCGGATTTACTGGACGGCAGGACTTCCTCAATTAGTTCTCCGGAACTACAGACTAATATCCGCAAAATGCACAAGCTCGCAAAAATTCTTGAACGTAAAAGAATTCAGCGCGGTGCCGTGCAGTTCAGTTTTGCTGAAGAAGTATTTGAGTTTGACTCAGATCAGCAAATGACCGGAATTGGGCGCAGTTTTCAATCCAGCGCAATGAAACTGATTGAACAGTTCATGCTTGAAGCAAACGAAACGGTGGCGCGGCACTGCGTTAAAAACAGGATGCCTGCACTTTACCGTGTGCATGATCGTCCGGACATGAGAAAATTGCAGAAACTGCAGCAGACGTTTTTCCGCTTCGGAGTTAAGACTTCACTGAGCACACTGGCGGATCCAAAAAAGTTTAATGAGGTGATCGAGCAAATTCAGGAATTACCGCATTTTGAACAACTTCAGGTTTTGCTCTTACGCTCAATGGCCTTAGCCGTTTACCAGACAACGAACAAAGGTCATTTTGGCTTAGCCGCAGAATATTACGCACATTTCACATCACCGATCCGCAGATATCCGGATTTGGTGGTACATCGCGCGCTTAAGGAAAAACTTCACCTCGATCAGGGCGTAAAGTCAAAAAACGAGCGGCTGCCATTTGTAAACAGTGAAATGGCGGAACAGTGTTCGCAACAGGAACGCCGGGCGGAAAAAGCGGAGCGTCAAAGTATTGATTTGATGAAAGTCGATTTTCTGGCACCACATGCAGGTCAAACTTTTCAGGCAGTAGTGACTTCTATTGATAATCACGGATTTAGAGTGAACCTCGAACCGCACGGTCTCGAATGGTTTCTACCGCTTGAAGCGATGCCTGACGATAACTACGTTTATGATGATATTCGTCTCAGTCTGCAGGGACGCCGTAAAAACCGTACACTCCAGGCCGGGCAGCGCCTGGAAATAAGACTGCTGCGAGCAGATCCAATTCATAGAACGCTGGAGTTTGAAGTTGAACGCTGGCTAAGTTGAAACAATAAACAAACACTAAACAATCATATAACCAAAAACAGTAAAATATTTTAAAAATGGAAAACACAAAAATAAATAACCGAATCCGTAATATCGCCATCATTGCCCATGTTGATCATGGTAAAACAACTCTCGTTGATCAAATGTTCCGTCAAAGCGGGCTTTTCCGTGATAATCAGTCTGTAGACGAACGAATCATGGACAGTATGGATCTGGAGCGTGAACGTGGAATTACGATTGCGGCAAAAAACTGCTCTGTAACCTGGAAGGAAACTAAAATTAATATCCTTGATACTCCAGGTCACGCTGATTTTGGCGGAGAAGTGGAGCGTGCGTTGATGATGGTTGACGGTGCAATCCTGCTCGTAGATTCTTCTGAAGGGCCTTTGCCTCAAACACGTTTTGTTTTGAAAAAAGCACTAGAAGGACAGAAAAAAGTAGTAGTGGTGATTAATAAGATTGATCGACAGGATTCACGTGTTGCCGAAGTTCTGGATGAAATCTATGACCTTTTCATCGACCTTGACGCAACAGAAGATCAGTTGGAATTTCCGGTGCTCTATGCAATCGGCAGAGATGGAATCGCAAAGAATGAACTGGAAGATGAGTCCACAAATTTGTTTCCGCTCTTTGACACAATTTTAAAAGAACTGCCTGCACCTAAACATTCAGAAGAAGAACCTTTTCAAATGCTGGTGGCGGATTTGGATTTTTCTGACTATTTAGGAAAACTGGCCATCGGACGTGTTGCAAATGGAATTGTTAAGAAAAATGAGCAGTTGGTATGCATCGGTGAAGGAAACGAGGAGATTGCTTTACGTGCCAGTAAAGTACAGGTTTATGAGGGTTTCAGCATGGCAGAAGCAGAACAAATTGAACCCGGCGAAATCATGATTCTGGCAGGAATTGATAACGTCCGTATCGGGGACACTATCTGTACTAAAGAACTTCCAAAAGCATTGAAAAGAATCTCGGTTGATGAACCAACCATCTCAATGTTTTTCTATACCAACAATTCCCCTTTCGCCGGGCAGGAAGGCAAGCTGGTTCAGCCGAATAAAATCAAGGACCGTCTCTACAAAGAAACACTATCTAATGTATCTCTGCAGTTTGAAGAGACACTGGACGCAGACCGTTTCCTGGTAAAAGGGCGGGGGGAACTGCAGATGGCAGTACTGATTGAAACAATGCGGCGTGAGGGTTTTGAGCTCGCAGTTGGTCGTCCGGAAGTTATTTATAAAGAAGAGAACGGGGAGCGTTTAGAACCAATCGAACATGTTTATGTGGACTGCGAAGAGGGTTTTCTAGGCATAGTTTCGGAAAAGCTGTCCCAACGCAAGGGTCGCATGATCAACCTGGTAAATCACGGAACAGGACGGGTTCAGGTCCAGTTTAATATTCCGTCACGTGGATTAATCGGTTACCGCAACGAATTTTTGACTGACACACGCGGTACCGGAATTCTGAATTCATATCTTTCCGGATACGAACCGTACCGTGGTGATTTCCCGATAAGATTTACCGGATCAATTGTTTCAGACCGTCAGGGAAAAAGCATACCTTACGCGCTTTTCAATTTAGAACCAAGAGGTATTTTGTTCATAACTGCCGGTGAACGTGTGTATGAGGGAATGATACTTGGAGAGCATAATCGGGATTCAGACCTGAACGTTAATCCGTGCAAAGAGAAGAAACTGACAAATCACCGTGCTTCAGGCAAAGATGAAAACACAGTACTAACACCGATAATTCCGATGACTTTAGAGAGGGCGATTGAATTCATTCGTGAGGGTGAGATTGTTGAAGTAACTCCGGAAAATATCCGTTTACGGAAAGTCCTGCTTTCCGCTACTGGACGTCATACCGCACGACCGCCAAAGGCATGAACTCAATCGGAGTCGAAATAGTCAGATTAATTCCAGTTTTATGAATCTACCTGCGTTTCCTCCGGAAGGTCAAAACTTAAGCGGCCCAGTTTTCCTGCTCTGAAATCACGGAGCAGCAAACTTTCTACACGCGGGTGATCAATGCCGCCGCTTTTCAGGCAACCGCGTTTTTCCGCGATTTTCTCCAGCAAATCACCTGGCAGCAAATCAATATCTTCCGGAGCAAGTTTGTAAAGTTGCTGCAGTTGTTCCGGATCTTTCTGTTGCAGAACAGCCAGCAGATAATCACACAGCAGAGATGTCCCAACAATTGAGTCTTTGATCGCACCGGTAATCGTCAAGCGCATACCTGCTTCATGATTATCAATTTTCGGCCAGAGAATTCCCGGAGTATCCAACAGTTCCACATCCTTGCCCAGCTTGATCCAATCCTGATGTTTCGTTACTCCCGGAGTCGGCCCTATTTCTGCGGCTTTACGTTTTGAAAGCCGGTTGATCAAACTGGACTTACCTACATTCGGAATACCGGTTATCAGCAGTTTTAGTGACGGATGACGGATACCTCGTCTGCGGAATGTCGACCATTTTTCCTCCATCATTTTACGGCATAGCGGTAATATTTTGTTTAGTTCACGCTGATATAAAGCGTCAATAAACAAGAACGGAATGTCTGCTTTATTGAAAATTGCAGTCCATTCCTTCGTTATTTCCTGATCAGCCAACCCACTTTTATTGAACAGCAGGATGCGCTTTTTTTGCTGCAGCATTTCCTCAAAATCGTGATTTACTGAAGAAACAGGAATCCTCGCGTCACGCATTTCCAGTACCACATCAACACGCTTGAGCTGTTTCGCCAGTTCCTTTTTGGCCTTAAGCATGTGTCCGGGATACCAGTTAATATCCGGTGTTTCCCAGCTTTTGCCAAACAGTTCAGGAGCTTCTATGACACCGTACTTGATACGTCTTTTTGTATTACCAGTAATAGCTTTGTGTGATGACCTGCTCATCCGGTGCTGCCTCTGTTTGTTCTTTTTCTTCCGTTTCCTGTTGCTCACGGCGTCTTTCTTTTGCCAGTGAGTTACCTTGTTCAATAATATCCCGGATTACATCTTCTCCGGAAACTTGCTCCTCTTCGTCTTTGTAACTTAAATCTGCTACACAGAGCTGATCCAGTACTATCTGCTCCATTTCATCAAAAAGTGTTCCGAGGCATAGATCGAATTTCCAATCCGGATTTTCATAAAATTTATCTGCGCTCATTAATGCTAAAAAAACTACACGGTAAGGATCAATACCTTTATGTTCTGCAACCGCGACACGTAAATCCGACCATTGATCACCTTCCAGCAAATCTGTTTTCGGATCACCGAATGCGCCTTCTTCCAGATCAACATAAGCAAAGACGTCAAAATGCACAACATACGCTTCTAGCTGTTCCACTAAATGCTGATAAACCTCTTCTCCTTTTGCGGTCGGCAGATAAAAATTTTCTTCACTCACCGTCAGTGTTCCGCGTTCCTCCATAAACTTCAGCAGCGGTTCCAGACCTTCATCATCCGTTTCTATCAGCGCGAGGTTGAGTCGGCAATGTTCGTTTTCCTCCACTTCTTTTTCAACCTCTGAGAGTGCCTCCCGTGCTTCACTCAGTTCATCTTTTTCATAATTCAGTTCCTGATCCTGTTCATCTGAGTGAAAAAATCCTTTTTTTAGTTCTGCTACTTCTTCTTCCAGTTGTGCGACTGTTTCCTGGAGATTATCTCTTTCCTGCCGAGGCAGTTCATAGCGCATTAGTTGATCCAGCAGCAGCAATGCCCCATATTCCTGACGCGATTCAGTATTTAATTTACTNAAATGGGGGGATTTCATGATTAACTTTCTAAATAAAATGTGTTACTTTCATTACTGACACCAAAATCAGATTGCTTTCTCATATAAAACCTGTTAGAAAATTATCCTATAAGTTAGCGCAAGGTTTACTTTATCACATCCTGCAGTATTTCGCATCAGCTTCTCTGGATGTGGCTCATTAAAAAATAAATTCCGTGATCCGTCAGGCTGAGGATTACAAACACATCGTTTGCAGAAAAGGGGTTATTGTGGAGGAGAACGACAGTAGGCAATACCAGATAAATATCAGCGGTAACCGTTTCTCAATTTCCAGTCCTTATGGAGAAGAACACGTTCGTGAAGTGGAAAAGTTTCTGGATCAGCAGATCGCGGAAGTCAC
>JGI11785J13272_1000051_pt1 | contig 29207 bp, 21 predicted proteins | sample DeeseametaMP2098_FD_13272 | JGI IMG/M metagenome (IMG submission 13272)
GTCGCCAACTATTCTCCTTTTCGATATACGGAGTGGTACTGACGCTAGGGCCTGTTCTGATCGGAACCAGCCTGCTGACTACTTCTTACCTGCTCTCTTTAACCGGTTTTGAAGAAAATACCCAGCTTGCCGTCCGTAAGTTGTTTTTAGCATTTCTTCCTTATCTAGCATCCTTTTCGTCATTCCTGCTGATTTATTTGCTGGTACCACACACCCGCGTTCATTTCTGGAGTGCTCTCAGCGGAGCAATGATCGCCTCAGTTTTGTTTGAGATTTCCAAATCCGCTTTTGCCTTTTATTTTATTCATATTCCGGTTTATAAAGATATTTACGGTGCTCTAGCCATTATACCGCTGCTTTTCGTATGGGTCTTTATTTCCTGGGTAGTTATTTTGGTAGGTGCTCAGGTAGCGGCGAGCCTGGATGGTTTTCTGGATGAACAGTTAGCTAAAGTAAAACAATAAACCTGAGTTACTTCAAAGTAAAATCAAGTTATTTTGTAGAAGCTACAAATCCTGAAACAAGTAATATAAAAAAGTTTTGGAAAACCTGTTCAGTTTTCTGCGTCATTTAGTTCGATGATTTTTCAGGACCGGCTGTAAATCTATTACAGTCATCATCAATTTTCAGCCATTTTAGCTGGCTGGCGGTGTAAATGTGATAAGTTGGTTTGACCAAATTGGGATCTCAAGCGAAGCAATAGCCAGTGTTATATATTCCGGATGTCCTAGATCGCGAAAGCTTAGAGAAGAACCGCAGGCGGCACAAAATCCTCGCCGGACATTTTCTGAAGACTTATATTCTAATGGTTTTCCTTTTGTCCAGCTCAATTGGTCAGTATTGAAGTCCATCCAACTGACAACTGGTGCACCGGAAGCTTTTTGACACATGTTACAATGGCAATATTCAGCAGCAAAGGGGGTGGCTGAAACTCGGTATCTTATGGATCCACATAGGCAACCGCCTTCCAGGTTTTTCGTGCTCATACATTTTTTTGTAAAATCATGCAATATCACCAGCATTCAGGGTTCTTAACGGTATTAGTGAAAGCTGATCAGATTTACTTCAAACACAACACCTCAAATCACAAATCACGCAAGCGTAAATTGCCAGGGTCATACACGGCATCCTTGAGGACGGTTGCAGGGCAGTTTTTGCCAAGAATTCGAATATCGAATTGAGTCCCGGGTTCGGTATATTGAGGTTGAACGTAAGCGAAGGCCAGGCTTTGACCGACGGTATGCCCGTATGCACCGCTGGTAGTGACGCCGATTATATTTCTGTCTGCTAATGTTGATTCCGGACCCAAAACGGGTTCGTTGCCGAGACAATCGGAATCGGAGGTTTTGACTGAAACATAAACCAGTTTTGTGTTAACGCCGAGTAATTTGCGGGAAAGCGCGGCTTCGCGTCCAAGGAAGCATTTGCTGAAATCTACGAAGCGCTCCAATCCGGCTTCTATAGGCGTGATTTCGGTAGTGAGTTCGCTGCCCCAGCCCTTGTAGGCTTTTTCCATACGGAGTGAATTCATTGCATAGGTTCCGAAATTGGTAATCCCGTACTCAACACCGGCCTCCATCAAAGAATCGTAAAGCACTTCCATCTTTTCTATAGGATGGTGCAGTTCCCAGCCAAGTTCACCCACATAAGAAACGCGCAGTGCCCGCACAGGTATTCCGGAAACTTTGATAGTTTTTGCGCGCATCCAGCGGAAAGCTTCATTGCTTAAATCAGAATCAGTCAGCTTGGTCAGAACGTCCCGCGACCTCGGGCCGGAAAGCACCAAGACTCCATAGTCATTGCTGATGTTACGGATGGAGACCTTTTCATTAGGCAAAAGATGTTGATTCAGCCAGTCATAATCGTGTAATTCTGCGACAGCGGCGGAGAGTACGTAAAATAAGTTTTGCTCTAAACGTGTGATGGTAGCTTCACACTCGATACCGCCTAGCTCTGTGAGCATATGAACCAAAGCTACTCCGCCTCCTCCAGAACTTTCGGCGTCACGTTTAGGCAGACGGTTAGCGCAAATCCGCTTCAGAAAAACCTCTGCGTCTTCTCCAGAAATTTCATATTTAGCAAAACATGACAAATCGAGCAGACCCACCCTTTCACGCACTGCCCTGCATTCTCCCGCTACGGCTTTAAATGAGTTGTTACGCCTAAAACTGTATTGCTCGCCTTCGGCTTTTGTGTCAAACCATTTGGCACGTTCCCAACCGAAAGTTTCAGCGAAAACAGCACCCTGCAATTTTAGTTTTTCATAAATCGGCGTCACGTGTACCGGACGCCCCGCCTCCCTGAATTCACCGGGATAATGTGTGGCGTACATGTGCTCATATTCGTCAATTGATTTGTCGAGACTATATTTCCCGTTGGCCCAATCTCCGTAACGTCGCGGATCCATTTCTCGCACGTTGATTTCGGTTTGACCGTGTACCATCCATTGCGCCAGGTATTTCCCGCAACCCGGGCCCTGAGTGATTCCAATACTGGCCGCACAGCACATCCAGTGTTTGCGTAATCCAGGAACAGGGCCGAGTAGGAAGTTTCCATCCGGAGTGTGGGTAATTGGACCGCTGACGACTTTTTTAATTCCGGCTGTTTCAAAAACCGGTAGACTCTTTGCGGCCAAATGCAGGTGCGGTTCGAGNCGTTCCAGATCCGGAGGCAAAAGCGCATTATCAAAACCCCAGTCGATTCCTTCAAGCCCCCATGCTTCGGCCTGCATTTCGTAAGGCCCAATAATCAATCCGCTTTGCTCCTGTCTGTAATAACAGGATGCGCGGGGGTCACGTACAACAGGAAGTTCCGCTTTGAGTGCTGCTACTTCCGGTATGCTTTCAGTAACCAAATATTGGTGAACCATGTTGACCATCGGTAATTTGAGGCCGACCATTTCTGAGACTTGAGAGCAAAAAGAACCAGCCGCGTTGACCAGATGTTCACAAACGATATTACCTTGCTCGGTAACTACTTCCCATTCCCCGGAAGGCAAAGCGTTGATGTCTGTAACCCTGTTATTGCGAACAATTTCCGCACCCCGAATTTTGGCGCCGATCGCCATAGCATGAGTCACACCGCTCGGATCTGTGTGTCCGTCACCGGTGGTATAGGCTCCCATCAAAACACCGTCTGTGTTCAAGAGCGGGTGTACCTCTCTGATTTCTTCAGGTCCCAGCAAATGACACTCCGCGCCGACTTGATCCAAAACACCTTTCACATAATGAAACCAATCGACTTGATCCTGATTGACCGCCAGACGTATCGCACCGCAGCCGTGCCAGCCGGTGGACTGTCCTGTTTCTTCTTCCAGGGTTTTGTATAGTTCCGAGCCGTAGTAATGAATTTTTGCCATGCTCAATGAACCGATGAAATGCGGTATCAAACCGGCGGCATGCCAGGTTGATCCGGAAGTCAACTCACCTTTTTCGACCAGCACCACATCGTTCCAGCCTTCTTTAGTCAAGTGATACAACAAGCCTACGCCCATTGCACCACCTCCGATGATTACTACTCTTGCGTGTGTTTTCATGAAATATCCCTGGGCTGCATTCTGTTTCTTGGTATTCTTACTGGAAATTGTTCCCTGATTATCTGATCAGTTTCTTCACTCCAGTTTTTTGGAAAGTGATTTTCCAGAATTTCTTTAACTTTTATGTGTGCACGCTGAATTACATCTGTTGAGCCTTGTTCAATCCAGTTATTAATATTTTCACGATCACCAACAAGAGGGTAAAGATAATCCGATTGCATTCTACTCAAGGTTTGCTCATGTCCTAGATANTGACCAGGACCGTCAAGACAAACATCACGTATCGGTTCAAGTGACAGAGTTTCAGCGCTGACTTCTATGCCTCTGACTGTGCGGTTTATCGCGCCCAGCATATCGTTATCAATTACGTAACTTTCAAGACAACAACCCAGCAAACTGGCATGCATTCCTGCCGATTCATAAATAAGATTTGCTCCGGAGTGTCCAGCCAATGAAACAGTATAGCCCTTTTCATATCCGGACTGTGCATCTGGAATTTTTGAATCTGTCATACCTGCGGCAATTCCGGAAGGTAAATTGTAGAACTGTGCCATTTGTCCACAGGCAGCCATCAGGACGGCTTGTTCTCCGCTGCCTCCACTCATAGAGCCCGTGCGTAGATCTGAGACAAATGGCCATGTCCCAAAAATCGCGGGTGCACCTTCCTTGATTGCATTCACATACACCAGTCCCGCTAAAACTTCTGCCACAGCTTGCACAACACAACGAGCCAGCGTTGCTGGTGAAGTTGCACCGGCCTGTCCAGCTGAAAGCAGTAAAACAGGTATCCCTCCTCTTACCCCGGCCTCAAGACAGGCACTGGCCTCTTCGGCAAATTTCAAAGGAGGAACAACATGACAAACTGACATGCTCACAAACGGTCTCTCCCTCCAAGCTTTTTCGCTGCCTGCTATTAGATGCAGCATTCGTAAGGCTTCATCCACATTTTCCGGAAAAGAAAAACTTGTGCCTACATGTTTCTTCGTCCCCGAAATAGAAGCGTAACAAGTGTTAAAATCCATTTCACGTACATCTTCTAAGTCTCTGCAAACTATCGATCTTTGAAAAAAATGGATATGTTCTAAAGTATCACAGATTCGAGCAATGTCAAAAAGATCTGCGGAGGTGGATTCGCGGTATTCGCGGTTGGTTGGGTCAAGTATGTGAACCGCAGCTCCAGCAGTACCGAAATGAACTTTGTTGCCGCTCAACTGGAGATCGTGTTCCGGAGATGCTCCGTAAAGCGTGATGTCACGTCCGGCTTTTGCTAAACTATCTTTGATAACTGAGCGTGGAAATAGCAGCCGGCCTTCTGCTGAAACAGTGCAGCCTACCGCGGTGCAAGCTTCAATACATGAAGGAATTGCTTTGTCCATACCAATTGTTTCCAGAACCTCCAGAACTGCTTCGTGTATCTTCGGCAAATCACCTTCTTTCAAAGGCTTAAAGAGTCCACTATCCTGTCCCGGCCTGACAGGTTTCATATTATCCGGCAGAGCGGCCGACCTTTTAGCTTTCCGGGCATTTCTGCCACCCATGCGATGTGCTGAATTTAGTGCCATTATTGTTCTCCTAAGAGCGTTTACAAGGCTTTGTTGCTTGTTCTTCGTCGACGTATTTTACGGTGTTGATTTGAAGTTGCATGATTTTGCATGTCTATTTCAGCAGGAAGTTCAATGACTTTTGCTAAATTTGGGAAGGAATCGACTTTGTGTGGAAATGCCATGGCCTGAACAAAATGTTCCTGAAATTTTGCTTCAACGGCAGTTTCCACTTTTTCTACCTGGCGTACGACTTCTTCAATTTCTTGTCGTGACTCATAATTCAGCAGTGCGATTCTCGCGCCCGTACCAGCGGCATTTCCCGCGGAACTTACTTGTTTCAAATCACAATCCGGAATCAAGCCCAGTACCGTTGCGTATTTGACGTCAATATGACTGCCGAACGCTCCGGCCAGACGGATTCGGTCAACAGTTTCAATTTCCATGCGTTCCATCAGCAGACGTATTCCTGCATAAAGTGCCGCCTTAGCTAACTGAACTGCTCTGACATCATTTTGAGTGACTTGAATTATGTGTTGCCCATTAGACAAAACATAGGAAAAAGTGCGTCCGTCAGCAATTATATGCTTACTCTTTGCTGCTAAATTGCCATTTATAACACCATCTTGACTGAGAATTCCAGCTAAATACATTTCCGCAATCACCTCGATGATTCCTGAACCGCAAATTCCAGTGACTCCAATTCCCTTTGTGTCTTTTGAAAATCCGGGATCGTTCGACCATAATTCAGAACCGATGACCTGGAAACGAGGTTCCAGAGTTTTACGGTCAATCCGTACACGTTCAATTGCTCCCGGTGCAGCCCTCTGTCCGGAAGAAATTTGCGCACCTTCAAAAGCTGGGCCTGTTGGACTTGATGCGGCCAAAAGACGCTGATTATTGCCTAAAACAATTTCGGCGTTGGTACCGATATCAACCAATAGGGTCATGGCTTCACGGTGATGCGGGGCTTCCGATAAAATCATACCTGCCGTGTCTGCGCCAACATGTCCTGCAATGCAGGGTAAGACGTAACAACGGGTGTTGGTATGCAGCTTCAAGTTTAAATCCCTGGCTCTAACTCTGACACTTTCATCGGTGGCCAACGCAAATGGAGCTCCGCCGAGTTCTATCGGATTAATTCCCAACAGCAGATGGTGCATAATTGGATTCCCGACAAATGCAACTTCTACAACTTCGTCTAATTCACGTTTGGCCTGGCTGGTAACATTTAAAGCAAGATCATTGACAGCAGAGCGGATCACTTTTGTCATCTCAAGATCACCTCCGGGGTTCATCATCACGTAGGAAACNCGGCTCATCAAATCTTCACCAAAGCGTATTTGCGGATTCATCACTCCGGCAGAAGCCAGTACTTCTCCGGTTCTCAGGTTGCAGAGGTGAGCCGCGACTGTGGTTGATCCTACATCTACGGCAAGTCCGCACAAAGATTCTCTAAAACCTGGATATACCGCAATTACCTGTCCCAGATAATCCACTGCTACAGTAACTTTCCAATCACCTTCTCTTAATTCTTTTTGCAGTGAAAGCAGCATCCCAGGGCCAAAACGCAGGTCTTTAAGCTGCCACTCACGTTCCAGGGCTTCACGTAAACGCCGTAAATCGCCTGAAGGATCGTGCATGTCAGGCTGCCAGACCTCAACGTAATGCAGTTGAACCGGAGGTAGGATTTCAATATCAAAGGCATCAGCATCTTTACGGATTATCTGCTGATGTACCTGACTGTCTGCCGGAACATCAATGACACAATCAGCTAAAATCGTGGTGGCGCAACTGAGTCGACGGCCGTTTTCGAGGTTTTTTTTGGGACGTTTAGAGTAAGCCTTTTCCGTATCGCTCAGTGCAGAGATGTTTTCGGATTTAGAATTTATTTTGTGTTTGGGGAAATTACCTGTGGCCTGCACTATTTGACAGCGGCCGCAAAGACCGCGTCCGCCGCAAACAGAATCGATGTCCACTCCCAGAATTTGAGCTGCCTGCAGAACCGGAGTGCCCAAAGGAAAATAACCACGCTTTCCGGATGGAGTGAAAACTACTCGTGCTTCACGTACTTTTGAGGAAAGAGACATGCTTTGGGTTACTGAATCTTGAGTACTTAGTGAAATAACATCCGTTATATTTCTATCTTTGCTGAAATGTCACGACTTGAAGATTTTTTACAGGTTCATCAAATATAACTTTTTGTCTGCCACTCAGTTAACCATGCGGAAGACCTTTCAATACCTCCGAAAGGAAAAAGATGCAGTTGATCGTAACCACGCAGTTCCTCAATGATTTTGTCTGGTTTATTGACAAACATTAATTTGCTGAGATTCAATCCCTGTTTACGCAATACTGTTGTAGAAGCTTTCACTCCGCAAATCTTGGCAAAACGCATAAGTGTTTTTAAGGTGGAAGGACCGGGGATCCCAAGGTGTATCGGATTGTTAACACCTTTTTCCCGCAGTCCGGAAATCCAGGCATTGGTACACTCGGTATCGAGGCTCCATTGAGTTACAATACGGGCAGAGGCACCTTGTTCTTCAGCCCAACGTAATTTTTCCAACATATGGACGGCTGAATTTGGATCATCCGGATTTCCCTCAGGATGTCCGGCAAAGTCAAAAGCGTTAATTCCGTATTTTGCAAATAAACCTGTTTTTAACATATCCATGACGCAGCTGATCTTTCCAGCAAGCTCTGAATGACCGCCGCCAATCAACAAAGCTCTCTCAATTCCTGCTGCCTCCAGTCCTGAAAGACACTCTTCCAGGTCTTCCGCTCCGGTAAAACTGCGTGCGGCAATATGTGGAACAGCCTGTTTCCCGACCGCTTGAATCTTCTGAGCAGCCTCGATAGTTTCCAAACAGGTTGCTCCCGGAATCATGGTGATATAGATTTCATTGATAAACTCAGGAATCAACGAAACTTCAGCAATATTATGGGGTAAAATTTCCATTGACCAGGTAGTATTTTGTTCAATGTTTTCCTGGAGATCATCCGCTGGTTCCATAAATCTGTCGCTTTCGAAGGAGTCTGATATTGTAGTTAGTATTTCCATTATTATGCTGTGTTCAATAATAGTTGAGAGAAAATCGAATTCTCAAGATCAGAATTCTGTACGCAACCAATTGCACACGCAATGCCAATATATAACTATCTAATATTACAATATAAAATAATATTTTATATTTAAATAAGAACTTAGGGTTCCGTTTATCAGCTGCATTTTGGATTAAAAACATATACAGCCAATCTCATACCCAGTAAATTATATTAATACTTAAATAATAGTGATAAATAACAGATAAATAAGCTGAGTGGGATTGCAAATTATACGGGTACTTAGCTTAAAGTAAAAACGGAACAGCCAGTTCCGATATCACTAAAACAAGAATATCGAGTTCCGATTATATTTAAATACAAAGCTAACGCAATGCAGACGTGCTTTGATAAGCGTATGTTATCAGTTGTTGGGCAGGGTTGACAGTGGGAGTATCTTCATTATTCTCAATGCGGAAAACTGAAGTCATGGGTTGAAGATCACCAGGAAGCAACAAAGAAAGAGTGTTGGGAAGAAAGGACACTCTTACAGTTTGTAAGCATTCCTTTAAGAATTACTTGAGAGAATGTAAATTAAATAACATTTGAGTTACAACCTAACTATGCTGAAATATTGCTTATGACATATAATAAATAAACTAATTTAGCAGATAATACTGATGGGGAGGGTGAACTTAGAGGGCAACTAGTGATTGTTAAGATATGTCTCTCCTAGTAAATACAAAGGAATAAGCAAACTTTAACTGCAATTCCAATTCTTTTAAAACTAACTAATTGATAAAATAGCTTGGGACCTCCTAAAAAATCTACAAAAATATTGAGAGTTAGTGATAGTTTGAAGTTTCCCCTGTATTTTCTTTTGGTCGCACAATAGCATCAATCATACGGCTGATTTCAACTGAACCGATGGCTGTTCCATCTTCGGTAACTATGGCCTTACTATCCCCGGATTGAGAAATAATCTGGAGAGCATCTTCAACAACCATATTCTTATCGATCTCGAGTCCCTTCTTTAATTTCGTACTTTCCATAATGGAGGAAACACGCAATACCCTGCCTCGATTAATGTCCTTGATGAAATCGGTTACGTACTTATCTGCGGGATTTAAGATAATCTCCTGTGGTGTTCCTATTTGAACTACAAGCCCATCACGGAGAATGGCAATATTTTCTCCAATTCTTAGTGCCTCATCAAGATCGTGAGTGATAAAGAGAATTGTTTTATGAAGTTCTTCCTGCAGACCAAGTAGTACGTCCTGCATATCTGTTCTGATTAAAGGGTCTAGGGCAGAGAATGCTTCATCCATAAGTAGTATTTCAGCATCAGTGGCCAGTGCTCTCGCAAGGCCGACACGTTGTTGCATTCCTCCGGAAAGTTGATTCGGATAATGGTTTTCGTACCCTGCAAGTCCAACCCTGTCGATCCATTTCTGACTTCTTTCTGCTGCTTCCTGTTTTGAGACGTTTTGAATAGTTAGCCCGTAACTTACATTCTCCACGATCGTATGATGTGGCAAGAGTGCAAATTTCTGAAAAACCATTGAGGCAGTGTGTCTCCGAAACTCACGAAGCTCTAGCTTGTTCATTTCCAGTATATTTTGGTCCCCTACAATAATCTCTCCAGAGGTTGGTTCTATGAGCCTATTGACGTGGCGTATCAATGTCGATTTTCCTGATCCAGATAGTCCCATTATAACCTGAATGCCCCTGGCTGGAATATCGATGTTCACATCATTTAGTGCTAGTACAGAACCATATTTTTCGAGAAGTTCTTTCTTGGTAGTACCATTCTGGACATGTTTGATCATGCCAACAGGATCCTTCCCAAAGATCTTGTAAAGATTCTTTATAGATACTTTAGTTTCAGACGCCATGCTCGCTTTCCAAGTGTTTTTGCAATCGTTTGCCAAATGATTGGGATATTCTGTCAAATATTATAGCTAAAGCAACTATGGCTAATCCATTCAACAAGCCAAGTGCTAGATACTGATTTGAAACAGCTCTAAGTACTGGTACTCCAAGTCCTTTCACGCCTATCATGGAAGCTATTACCACCATTGCCAAAGCCATCATAATGGTTTGGTTTACACCTGCAAAAATATTTGGCAAAGCCAAAGGAATTTGAACACCAAATAGTTTCTGACTGTAGCTTGCACCAAAAGATTCAGAGGCTTCTAATACCTCTTTATCTACGAGTCTTATTCCAAGATTAGTGAGCCTTACAATAGGAGGTATTGCATAAATACAGACTGCTATAAGCCCTGGTACTTTACCTATACCAAGGAGCATCACAACAGGAATCAAATATACAAAACTAGGAATAGTTTGCATTACATCTAATACAGGATTGACCACGGACTGCAAACGATCAGATCGGGCCATAAATATTCCAATTGGTATCCCTATTGAGATACAAAGCAAAGTGCAAATTGAAATAATGGCAAGTGTTGACATGGTATCTTCCCACATGCCGAAATACCCGATTAAAAGAAAAGAAGATACTGTACCTACTATTACGTAAATATTTCTNGANCCTATCCATGCCAACACAGCAATTACAAATATAATCAGCGGCCAGGGTGCATTGATTAATAATTTTTCGAACCATACAAGAAAATAAAGTAATGGATCAAAGAAGGACTCTATACCATCACCATATGTTCGTGAAAAATCCTTAAAACTTATATCAATATACTTTTTTAAATCACGNAATTCCTGACGTTCCATTGTCGGAATTTTTTCGAACCAGCTCATCGAAGAAATTTTGGTAAGAAGAATTAACAGACCTGCCGTTCAATATAAAGGGCAGGTCCGTTAATTTTTTATTAAAGGGAGGATTTTACTTTTGAGGCTACACTAGATGGAACCCACTTGGTCCAAACATTTTCATGTTTCTCCAAAAATTCAATTGCTGCATCTGCACCGCCAGCTTGATTGTCTGCCATATAAACCAGCATGCCATTCATAACAGGTCCTGGATAAACTCGCTTTTTAAAGTATTTAACTGCGGGTCCTCCGGCTTTTTTGAAGCGATCCGTTATTACAGTATTTACTACAGAGTGTGTCCAAGAGGAAGGCTTAGGGTTTGCACACTCCTGCTCAGGCTTAACGATACAGCCATCCCAGTTTGAACTGCCTGCGTAAGGAACTCCAAAATCCACAGGTATCATGCCGTACTTTCCAATCATAGCCGTTGGGGACCAGTAATATCCAAACCAGTTATCACCTCTCTCAACTGCCTTAGCCATTGATCCATCCAGACCTGCTGCTGAACCAGGATCAACCAGAACCCAGCCCTTCTTTTCCATCTCAAAGGCACGGAAAAGATTTGCATTAGCTAATTGACAGCCCCACCCTGCGGGACAACCAATAAAAGCACCCTTAGATGGATCTTCTTTGTCCGGGAAAAGATCAGGACGCTTCATAATGTCCAGCGCTGTCTTCAACTCCGGATGTTTTTTAGCAGTGTGAGGTGGAATCCACCAACCTTCACCTAGACCGGTAATTGGGGCATCGTTTGCAACATGCAGTCGACCTTCACCTACAGCCTTTGCTAATGGCTCTCTAACAGCATTGGCCCACTGCTCTGCTGCTACATCAGGTGATCCCTTTTCGTTCATTGATGCAAAGGTTGTCATTGTTGCTCCAGGAACAAGTTCAACCTCACATCCATATCCTTTTTCAAGAATGATTTTGTCGACTTGAGCCATCAATTCAGCTGAAGCCCAATTCATTTCTGCCATTGTCAAAGAACCGCAGGCAGCAAAAGATGTTGCCGTGATGACAGCAGAAGTTGTCAAAGTAACTGCTAGAGTTATTGCATAACGAAAAATATTTTTCCGTAAACTATTTGCTAATTCGAATGTTTTAATCTCGTGAGACATAAAACAACTCCTTTTATTAATGTTAGCTGAACTACTTAACCGTGATAAGCAACCCAAAATTATGTATAGCACAATAAACTTCTCAAAAACACTTACTGTAAGAGCAACAAGTTGTTCAACATTTTAATGCCTCAACCTTAATTGCGGAACCAGAAAATACAGCAGCATTCCACGGAATTTAATTTAAGCTTAGCCTAAAATCCCCAATATTTAAGAAATTCAATCAAATCTTAAAAAATTTCCTAGTACTAAACCCGAAGACCGTAAACCTTAACTTAGAAAAATATAGTTGTCAACCTTTTTTTGGAGTATAATTATAGACTTTATAAATTCAAAATAGTTTAGTACTAAAAGTAATAATTTTTGGCATCCCCAAGACACCGTTTTTTTTGCCGACCTCCGGAAGTTAGAATAGTTTAATTATTGCGTGTGGGAAAGTTATTTTCAATGAATCGAAATCCCCGGTTTCTCCTTCCGTTTTGCGACAAAGGCTTCTAACTCCTCAATTGTCGACTCATCCATGGGCGGGTTTTTATATTCAGACAGTGCTTGTTTCCAGATTTTATTGGCACGTTGAGTGGTGTCAAGACTGCCGTTTTCCGTCCATTGACCAAAGTTGTTCCAATCAGATAGGATAGGTGAATAAAACGCGTTTTCGTATCTCTCCAATGTATGTTGCGTTCCAAAAAAATGTCCTCCGGGACCTACATCAGCAATTGCATCAAATGCCATTTCATCTGCTGAAAAAGAAAGTCCGTCCAAAAATGCGGACATCATTTGTAGTAATTCAACATCAACGATTACCTTTTCAAATGAAGCACAAAGTCCTCCTTCCAGCCAACCTGCAGCATGTTTGACGAAATTGCAGTGACTCTGTATGGTCGGCCAGAGCGACATCATCGACTCATAACCAGCTTGTGTATCTACCGTATTGGAGGCATTCACATTTGAAGCACGATAAGGCAGTCCGTAACGACGAGCCAATTGTCCTCCGATTAAAGTAGATTTGGCGAGTTCTGGAGTTCCGAAAGCTGGAGCACCCGACTTCATATCAACATTGGAGGTAAATCCTCCATAAATCACAGGAGATCCCGGAGCAGCCATTTGTGTGAAGGCTAGGGTGGCAAGAGCTTCCGCGTTTTGCAGTGACAAGGCACCAGCCAGTGTCACAGGAGCCATTGCACCGGATAGTGTGAAAGGAGTTACACAAACTGATTGACCGTTACGGATCATTTCCAGCATGCCCTGAATCATCACACCATCGAGCCTCAGTGGAGAAGAAGTATTGATAATCGAAATGAGGCTGGGCTGCTTTTTTAGCTCCTTTCTTGTGAGGCCAAGTCCAATGCAAAGCATATCAATGCTGTCCGCAATCCTCTGTTTACCAAGAGAATATGCATGAAAGACTTTGTCTGTAAGTGTCAAATGTGTAAACGCACAATCCAGATGTCTTGTATTTGCGGGCAAATCAATCGGCTCCACCGGATATCCTCCGGTCATGTGAATGACGTTGAAGTGCTGGGCCAGNCGAATTAAATTTTGATAATCCTTAAAATTTCCGGGACGTCTTCCATTGTCCAGATCGGAACAGTTAGGTGTGCTACCTACCATTGAAAACAAAGTCCAATTCTTGCCTACTTCCAAGTTATGCTTTGCATTCCTTGCGTGAAGTGTGAACTGGGACGGAGCTTTTGCGATATATTCTTCAATCAATTCCGGAGAAAACTTAACCATTTTTGTTGAATAGTTTACTTTCGCTCCGTGCTCTTTAAGAATGTCAAGTGCCTCATCGTCCAAAAAAGCTATACCGAGTTCAGCTAAAATGCGTAAACTGTTTTTATGTAGTGCTTCAATTTGATCTGCACTGGCAATTTCAAAAGGAGAATAAAAATTTCGCGGTTGTTTCCAGGGTTGTTGTTGAATACCGGCAATTGTTCTGGACTGTCCCCGTCCCCTTCTTTTGTGTTCACGTGGCATAATTGTATAAAAAATTATTGATTTTAACTTTAATGAAATGAAAAGAACAATAGAGCTAAACAAGTAATACGATTACTGCGCAAACTCAATATGATAAGATTTGTTTTTTGCTGCCTTTTGAGCTGAATCTAAACGGACATAACGGATTCGCACAAAATATCAAACAATTGAAACTTGTTGAATACAATTAAAGCATATTGGTTTCAAACGGATAACTGGACTGTCGTTCTACCCCAGTTTCCGTAATTACAACCTGTTCTTCCAACTTCACACCTTCACGCCCCTCATCGGTACCGATGAATGACTCAACGCAAAGTACCATTCCCTCTTCAAGTAGTCCGTCATAACCTTCTGCTTCAAAGTCATTCAGNTGTTTGATATTAGGATATTCGTCAGCGAGTCCCACACCGTGGATTAAACTACTGTAACGATGAGAGAGAAACTCATCCGGAATAGGCCAGCATTTTTCAGAAACCTCACGGAAGCTCATTCCGGCTTTAAGTATAGAAATATTGTGTTCAATCTGCTCATACGATTTTCCGTACAAACGTCTTTGTTCGTCAGTTGCACAGTCACCACAAATCCAGGCCCGTGAAATATCCGAACAATAACCATATGGCCCTATCAAATCTGTATCAAAACTGAGTAAATCACCTTTTTCAATTCTTCGCATTGAGCATTCCCTGAACCATGGATTTGTACGTGGTCCGGAAGATAGCAGGCGCGTTTCTATCCACTCTCCTCCAAGGCGGATGTTCGTTTCGTGGAGTTTTGCCCAGAGTGCGTTTTCGGTAATACCGGGTTGTAAAAATTCGTGCATTGATTGAATACCTGCTTGACAAACATCCATTGAGGCATTCATTAATATGAGCTCTTCATTAGACTTAACTGCTCTTGCAGTTTCGGTGATTTGCTCTCCTTCAACTAGCATTAAACCCCTGGCGCGAAGTGCGTCACATCCAGTATGTGACAAGGAGTCCACAGCCAGTCTCTTATTTCCCCCACCGTGTGCTTTCATCAAATCTAAAATTTGTCCAGCAAATTCTTTTACAACTTCAACCCCTCGATTTCCCGCCCCAAAAAAGTAGAAAGCTGGAAGCACTCGGTATTCATCCAGAGTTGGAATATCTTCAGCCAGATGAGGGTGATTAGAATAATCAAAGAGTACTACAGGACCGTCTAGTGAGACAAATACGCAACGTGTTTCATAATGTGAACACCAGATTTGCATATTAGTCGCATCCACTGCATAGCGTGTATTGATCTGATTGAACAATAACAATCCGGCGACTTCCAATTCAGCCATTTTTGTACGCAGTCTCTGCAGTCGATAACGTCGTACTGTATCAAGATCAACCGGTGCATCTGAAAACTCCATGGCACCGTGCTGACGCGCGGTTCGACCTTTTTGTAATGCTTGAATGGAGGCTAGAGGCATATTTGTTCTTTTTGGGAGTTTATTAAGTCTTAACTTATGAAAAACCACTCTCTGAGCTTGGTTCCTAAGTGGATTTGAAAGAGATTCGTTACTAGCATTAAATTTAAAATTTAGCTTCGAATCCTCTTAAGCTATGTTATTGCATCACTTGAAATAATCCCGGTAAAATAGATTTGATGTTGACTTAGTCGCCTGGTGGAACGCGGTGGATTCCACACATCTTATCCCCCAGCCAGTTTTGATAACGATGCAGAGGTTCCTCAAACTGGTAACACATACGTCCTCCTGTGAAAGCAGGGTTGCTTAAACCTGCTTGTACACGTTCTACTATGCCCAAATCCTGAGTGTTCACCATGTCCCAAAATGTAGTCAATTCTTTAAACATTGTGCCATGCTGTTCATAGTCCGATGTTTCCTGCGGCGTGAGCAGAAAAGTCCGTTCTCTAGTTTGGTTAGCACGAATTGGATCTGTGATCATACAAAAAGCATGATTCGGCAGGATTGTGAATGTGACATTAGGGAAAATACAAATGTGATAAGCCGCCTCCCGGTGTTCTTTGTCTAAACCTTCTACCGCAGGAAGATTAAGCCAGACAGAATCCACATCCCTTGAGACAGGAGTTGTCAGCATTCCGGTATACATGCCTGCTCCCTGACAACGGTGGTGATCCTCCATTCGGGAAACATTAGTTAGTTCTGGATGCACAAAAGGGAGGTGGTAATACTCCATGAAATTTTCTTCGATCAATTTGTAATTGGAGTCCACATCATAATTTTTCTCTGCGGAAATTGTCCAATTCTCCAAACCATGAGATTGAAATTTTTCTGGCAAATCACCGAGCCATTCCTCAAGTTCTGTAGGTTTCGAACTCAGGTTAACGAAAATCAAAAATCCCCAACTCTGAACTTTTACTGGTAAGAGCCCATAATCTTGTTTGTCAAAATAGCTTTCATCCAACATATCAGTGTTATTGTCAGAAGAGGATGGGCAAGCATCTGATTGGTTGTTTTGGAACATTGGAGTTCCTAAACATTTCCCATCCAGTCCATAAACCCATGCGTGATAAGGGCAACGGATGCTATTCATTTTGCAGCTTTCCTCAAGCAATTTAGAACCACGATGACGACATACATTATAAAACGCTCCCAGATTTCCTGTTTTTTCCCGTACGATCAAAATCGAACGTCCGGCTACTTCTGTCACCAGAATGTCTCCTGCATTGCTGACTTGAGGTAAACAACCTACTGCTACCCAAGAATTAGCAAAAACCATTTCCTTTTCCAAATTAAAAAACTCTGAATTTGTGTATGCAGCTGGAATTAAAGTTGAAGCTTGATCAACAGGCAGGCGGTTTTTGCTGTACGTTTCCGCTTGTGTAAAAATATTATTTTTCATTTATGGCCACTGTAAATATTCTTTTGTTAATATGTGGAATCAATGGTGTAATTAAATTGTGCCTCATAATGTGATTTTAACTTTCGTGCTGCAGACACAGAATTTCTCATAAGATATGAAACAGTTACAGGGCCAACTCCACCTGGTACTGGAGTAATCCAGCCGGCTATTTCAGAACAGGATTCAAAATCGCTGTCCCCTACTATTTTACTTTTTCCCTGATCATCTGTAATTCGGTTAATGCCTATATCGATCAGTGTAGTTCCAGATTTGAGCATACCGGCAGTTATGAGATTGGGTTTACCAACAGCCACAAAAACTGCATCCGCACGTCGTGAATGATCCGCCACATCTTTAGTCATATGATGACAGACTGTCACTGTGGCTCCTTCTGCCATCAAGAGGAAGGCAATCGGTTTGCCTACAATTTCGGAGTGCCCAATAACAACGACATCCAATCCCTGCAAATCTTGGCCGGTTCTTCTCAATAATTCTACTGAAGCCATGGCTGTGCATGGGCCGAGTTCCAGTTCGTTGTATAATGTTTCCAATGGAAGTGGGGTGCATCCCTTCCACGTCTTTGAGCGGATGAATGGCTTTCTGTAAAATTTTAATGGGAATGCTTTCTGGAACTGGACGTTGTAAAAAGATACCCGTCACCTTTGGATCAACGTTAAAATTAGAGATTGCCGCCTGCAGTTCATTGGTGGAAATATCTTTTGGAAATTCTTTTTCTTCAAAGATAATCCCGACTTGTTCAGCTTTTTGACGCTGATTCCGGATGTAAAGATCAACAGCAGGGTTTTCTCCGACTTTAATCGAAATTAGTTTTGGATCCCAACCGCTTAATTTTAATTCCGATACTTTTTCTGACTCTTCTTCAAGGATGTCCTTGGCAATCTCTCTGCCGTCTAGGATTTTTGCGCTCATGTTTCTTTATCCTGTTATGTGGGTTACAAACGGGCAATTTTAGGTTTTTAACTTAGTAGTTAAATGTCCTAAACGCGTGTCATTGCTTACGAAGTGAGAAATCTTAATTTTGCGAGTTCATCATAGTTGTGTTCTGCAGAAGATTCAATAAAATCAGCAAATGATTTTCCACACACATTGCGTTTTTTTGAAACTCAATGGCGTGTTGTCATCAACTATGCTCGCATGATTAGTCCTTTGGGATCAAATAGTGCTTCTTCCTGTAATGTTGCAGAACAGCGTTGACCAAGAATATCGATGGCCCAGCCTTGTTTTTCGTCCGCGATTTCTTTAGGCACATAACCCATGGCTACCGAAACTCCCGAATTATGGGCAAAACCACCCGAAGTAACCCAGCCTTTTATTTCGTAAGACTCACTCTTTTCATGTCCGCTTCTGAACCAAATTGGTTCATCACCAATCACATCCGCGTCATTTGCATCCACCACAAAAGTACGTAACCGTAGTGAAGGGCATGTTTTATTAACGTCTTCCTTTTCCTGAATTACGGCTCTTTTCCCGATGAAATCCGCTTCTTTGTCAATTGCTACAAAACGTCCGAGCTCTGCTTCAAACGGTCCGTAAATAGGTCGGTATTCTCTGGCCCATGAACCGTAGTTCTTTTCGAGGCGCAAGGCATTAAGGGCGCGGAGACCAAATGAACGGATTCCGAATTCTTCCCCTTCTTTCTGCAGAAGTTCCAGCACATAACGTTGAATATCTGCTTCCATCCAAAGTTCATAACCCAAATCTCCGGTGTAACTCACTCGTCCAACCAGGCAGGATGAATTGCCGATTTCCATCTTTCGGATGTCCATAAAACGGAAGGCTGTTTTGGAAACATCCTCATCACTGACTTTAGCCAGCAGTGCATGTGATTTCGGTCCTGCAATCGAAAGCCCGACAATTCCGGTTCCGTGCGGAATGACTTGAACATCCGTAGTTTCCGGAAGATGCTCCGTGAGGTTCTCATCAAACCAGCGCAAATGATATTCTTCTGCGATACCGGAACCAACGATGTAAAATTCTTCTGAATCGATATTTGAGAGAGTAAAATCTCCAATCAGTTTCCCGTTTTGGTTGAGCATAGGAGCAAGCGTCATACGTCCGGGCTTAGGAATCCTGCATGCCAGAATCTGATCCAGCCATTCAGTGGCTCCTGAGCCAACTACTGAATATTTCGCAAATCCGGAAATTTCAAGCAAGCCAACACTTTCACGTACGGCTTTAACTTCAGCCGCAACATGTTTAAAGTCGGTGGAACGCCTCCACGAAAAATGATCATCCACACCTTCAGGAGCAAACCAGAGAGGTACTTCCAAACCGTAAGATTCTCCCATTCTCGCTCCTTCGGCAAGCATTTTATCGTAAATCGGAGTCGTTCGCAGCGGTCGTCCTGCTGGAAGTTCTTCATTTGGAAAACGAATTGAAAAGCGGCGTGAATAATTTTCCTGGACCTTGGCGTTAGTATATGGTCGTGTAGCCCAATCACCAAAACGGCTGACGTCCATACCCCACACATCAAATCCTGGATCGCCGTCAATCATCCAATTTGCCAGTGCCAGTCCGACACCACCTCCTTGACTGAATCCGGCCATCACCGCGCAGGCACACCAAAATCCCGGGAGCCCACGAATCGGACCGATTAATGGATTCCCGTCCGGAGCGAAGGTGAAGGGGCCGTTAATAACTTTTTTAATTCCCGCATTCTCAAACGCCGGAAAATGCTTGAAGCCGACTTCCAGCGAAGGCGCGATTCGATCCAGATCTGGAGGCAATAAATCCTGTCCAAAATCCCATGGAGTTTCTTTGGGAGACCACGGTTTACAAGCTTTTTCATAAGTTCCCATCAGCATCCCCATTTGTTCCTGGCGCAAATAGAGTTCACCGTCGAAATCAACTGCATGCGGAATTTCGCGCCCTTTTTCCTTGTTGAATGCTGCAACTTCAGGCATATCTTCTGTCAGCAGATACATGTGTTCCATCGCCAGTACAGGCAGCTCCAAGCCAACCATTCGCCCAACTTCCCTTGCCCAAAGTCCACCGGCATTGACAACGTGTTCCGCATGAATTTCATGCTGTTCTTGAGTATCTTTGTTCTCCAGAAGCACTCGCCATCCTCCTTCCGGTTGGAGAAGTAAATCTGTTACTCGCACACCCTGATAAATTTCAGCTCCCTGTTTTTTGGCAGCTTTGGCGTAAGCCCAGGTTGTTCCTGAAGGATCAAGGTGACCTTCCATCGGATCAAGCAGTGCACCTACAAAATGATCCGGATTGATCAGAGGCATAATTTCAGCCGCTTCTCGGGCACTTATTATTTCTGTATCCATACCGAGATATGCACCTTTAGCATGCATGCTTTTAAGCCAGTCAAAACGTTCCTGAGTTGCTGCCAGCATTATTCCACCAGACATGTGTAGGCCTATTTCCTGTCCCGAAATTTCCTCAATTTCCTGGTAAAGCTCAATAGTGTACTGTTGCAATTTAGCAACATTCGGATCACCGTTGATGGTGTGCATCCCACCCGCTGCATGCCATGTTGAGCCGGATGTCAGTTCTGAACGTTCAAGCAAAAGAGTATCTTTCCAACCTAGTTTTGTGAGGTGATAGAGGACACTGCAACCTACTACTCCTCCGCCAATGACGGCAACCTGTGTGTGTGATTTCATTAATTTATTCCATTTATTGGTGTCGCCGTAAAAACTTCTATACTAATTATTTTTCATCTTAGAAGTAGAAAAGATATCTATAATATCAGTACTAAAATTTTAAGAGATTTCTCGCATTGTCAGCAATGATACGTTTTATTAATGTTTACTTATTCATCTTTTATTGAGTTTTACTTATTTAAGAGTTGCAGAAATATACTTGAGTTATCTCAAAGATAAAAGCAATATTTTTTAATATTATTTTTTCGAAACCAATAACGTTGTAATAAACTTGTTACGTGTCACTGAAGGGTAATGAAGTCAGCCTTGCTCCGCCTTACGCATTGTATAAATCATTATTATTAAAACAAAGTCTCACTGTGCCTCAGGATCGCGCCCGCAATTGAAAGCCATGTAGCCTAAAAGTGCGTTACGATGCATAGACTGGTAACTAGAAGAACCCTAACCCGGCTACGCTCTAAGGTTCAAGAGAGCAGGGTCAATAAATGTTTGATATGCTATGTGGATTATCCGTGGACTATTCGCCCCGGATTGAGCAGACGATGGTGATTGTGCGTGGACTGTAGATTCCCAGCGTGAGTGCAGTGTATGTGCTTTGCATCCAGGTGTTGTGGATTCGCAGTTCATAAACCCTGCCTTGAGGGCAGAGGTCGTTAAGCTCGTATTTTTTCTCTCCCATTAAACCCCAGAACCAGAAAGTTTCTTCATTGCTGATGACAGTTTTTGAAGGAAATTCCGCGGGATAACGCACTTGCACCTGACATCCGGAGAGGAATAACACGAAAATTAAGATTATGCTGTAATGACGGAACATTGTATAATTGATGGAAAAAAGTTGTCTTGCCTTGCGTTTCAAAACATTCGAATTTACAATTGATGTTTGCATTCGGAAAAAGTGTAGTCTATTAAAGTTTTGCCGGAATAAAGAAATTTTGCAGAAAAGCATCCGGATTCCAGAATTCTGGGCGTAAACAAACGGTCACCTTCCCATAAAGCGAGTTCAGTCAGCTTGTCTTTGGGAATCCATTTAAGACGTCCCTCCGGACAATCTGTGGTGAGTGTTCCGGAAAAGCTGTTCGTGTAAAAAACAAATACGTGCCATTCATCACCGAAAGGTGAGTCTCCTTCATCAGGAAAAGAGAGTAGGGCTTTTAGTTCCGGATCTTTGATATGCAGTCCGGTTTCTTCCTGAGTTTCACGAACCGCCGTTTCATAAGGTGCTTCATTTGCTTCGACTTTTCCGCCGGGTGCCAACCAGAGCCCCTGATGTTCATCTTCTTTTTCACGGTGAATCATCAGAACATGTTCGTCATTATTCTCAAGATAAACCAGAACTCCTAATTTCACAGGATTACTCCAAATAGTCTATGTCTCAGTCGAAGAAAGAATTAAATGCACTTTTAAAACGCATTTCGGTTGAACAGGACAAACGACTGAATCCTGAAGTACATGACGAGTCCGAGGTTCAGCCTTATGATTTAGGTCATCAAACCCCGATTATACGTGGGCGGATGCCCGGACTGGAAGCAGTTTATGACCGCTTTGCCCGGATTTACGCACAGAGTTTTTCACATCATGTGAGACGCCCCGTAACTATCACACGCCGTTCTACAGAACTGGTAAGTTTCCGGGATTATCTTGGAGCAATTACAACCCCTGCTTCACTAAGTATTTTTGGCATGAATCCACTTCAGGGTCACGCTTTGTTTGTCTTTGAACATCATCTGGTTCACGTGTTGATCGACTTGCTTTTTGGAGGAAACGGCTGGTTTGAAAATCCGCCTCCCAAACGTGAATTTACAGGAATTGAAATTCGGATGCTCTCAAAAGTCGTGTTCAGTGCACTCGAAGATCTGGGTAAAGCCTGGAAGAGATTAACTCCTTTGGAACCATATTTTGAGCGTATGGAAGTACAGCCAAAATTTGCTGCAATTGTTCCACAGGAAGAGGTGGTGGCGAGCACAACATTCGATGTTGAAATCAACCGTGTCCCATACACAATGAGTATATGTCTGCCTTATCTGATGCTTGATCCGGTACGCTTACAAATAGAAGCAGGCAAAACCAGTTTTGATGAAGAGGTTAACGCAGTTAACGTAAGTCGTCTTGAAGAAAATCTACGCAACTCCAAAGTCAGTGTAAAGGTTGCTCTTGGAGAAGCACGCATGTCCCTGCGTGATTTTCTTACTTTGAAAAACGGTGACCGAATTAACTTAAATCAGGATCAGGACAAGCCGCTTAAAGTCCTGGTACAGGACAAACTTAAATATATGGCGACACAAGGTTCATACAAAGGCAAGCACGCAGTTCAAATTACTAAAATGATTGAGCCCCAGCCACGATTTAAAGATTTACTAGATCAACCTAATGAAGACTTGAACGAAAATTCCTGATCTTCCCTGAAAGTTAACGGTTGACGCGACTGCGCAGATCCTTGCCTGTACGGAAAACTGGAAGCTGTTTTGGTTTGACTTCCACAGTTTCTCCGGTTTTAGGATTCCGTCCGAAATATCCCTTATATTTTTTCAGCGTAAAAGAACCAAAACCCCGGATTTCTACTTTGTCACCAGCGTTGAGAGCGTCCTTGATACGGTCAAAAAAGATCCGCACAGTCTGGTCTGTTAATCTCGGATTATGACCTGTACGGGCTGATAACTCTTCAATTAATTCTGATTTGTTCATAACTCCATGCATTTAAGGTTAAAAAAATTTGTGGAATTTTTCAGCAGAAATTAGTTTCATTCTCCAGCTAATCTTCGTCTGCTTAAAAAACCGGTTGTTGTAAAGTTAAGGAAACAGGAAAAAATATCAAGTGTTTCGTGAATATTTTTTCAAATAGCCTGAATTTGCAGTTCGCGTCGATAGTGATCAAAGAGAGTTGATTTGGAAAGCATTCCCAAAAATATTTTACCTTCAACGACTGGTAACGACCATGCTTTAGACGTTTCAAACTTGTCCAGAGCAACATTGATCGGTTCATTTAAATTGATGATGGGCAGGTTTCGCATGACAGATCCCATCGTCACTAAATCATAAAGACTTGTATCAAAAAGATGCGGACGGATGTCATCCAGAAAAACAACTCCAACACATTGTTCCTCAGCATCGAGTACAGGAAAATAATTGCGACGCGCTCTCTTGAACTCATCAATGAAATCCCTTAAAAGCAAACCTTCAGGAATGGTGATGAAATCCTTGTCTAAAATATCCCTAATATTCAGATGATGCAACAAATATCTGTCTGTTCCACGTTTAATCAAACTCCCCTGCTTAATCAGATCCTGAGTATAAACAGAACCAATTTCAAAGAACGAACTAACCACCATGGCGCTGCTTGCTGTCAGCATCAGTGGTAAAATCATTGAATACCCACGAGTGGCTTCCATAACCAGGAATATTCCCGTCAGCGGTCCATGCATGACTCCCGCAACCATTCCAGCCATACCCGCTAAGGCAAAAGCCGCGTCTTCCGCAACTCCATCCAGTGGCAGCAAATGCAGAATCATCCCGAAAGCCAGGCCAACTCCACTGCCGATCACGAGGCTGGGAGCAAATACTCCGCCTACACCACCACTTCCCAGAGTGAGACCGCAGGCTAAAAATTTGAGCAGTACAAACAAGAGGATAAAACCCAGCTCAGGCCGGATTGAATCGGTCAGAAAAGACTGAGTGACAGAGTATCCCTCAGACAAAACTTCCGGCATGTAGTAACCTAGAACTCCGACTGACAAACCACCAATAGCGGCACGTACCCAAAGGTGTAGAGAAATTTTTGCAAAGAATTTTTCCCAGATATGCAAACTTCTGACAAACAGGATTGAGATAACACCGGTTAATGCTCCGAGCGCAAAACAGGCAATTAAAGAGGTGATCGAAAATCCGGCAATTTCCTGATAAAACGCAATTTTGTTACCCATGATCCAGCGGCTGACTTCAGTCGCGGAAACTGCAGCAATAATGGTCGGCAGGATAGTTAAATAAGTCCATTCACCAATTATTATTTCAAGGGAAAAGATCAAACCAGTCAATGGCGCATTAAAAATACCCGCAACCGCACCTGCTGCACCGTAACCTACGAGCAGTTTTTTGTGACGTTCATTCATGTCCAGCCAACGTCCGAGGGTGGACCCCATGGCTCCACCGATGCTGACAATCGGACCTTCCAGTCCGGTTGAACCTCCGCTTCCCACTGTCAGGAAACTGCCAAAAAATCTGGAATAAATCATTCGCCTCCGGAGCGTCCCGGAGCCCATTGCAATGGCTTTGATTACTGAGGAAACCCCATGTCCCTCATTATCATGCATGAGATAACGTACGAAAAATACCGCAATCCCAGCACCTAAAGCCGGGAAAAAAATCGAACGCCAGCCGAGATCTAACCCTGCGATGAAAAGCCGCAGGGTATGAACACTCCAGTTGAGACTGACTGCGAGTATTCCACATACCAGTCCAATGCCCAGAGCGGCCATCATCATCACTACTGCTTCACGTGCTGAAACTGCCTGAAAGCGTGAAAGTAGATCTGCTTCAGAATCAACGAAACCGCGTGAAAGGAACTTGTTAAGCTGTCTCCGCCAGATTTTTTTGAAATTGATCAACGAGATTTTCTAATGTAGGGGAGTGTTTGAGAAAGTCATTTACTTCTATATTATTTAGAAAACGTGCCAGTTGAGAAAGCAAATGCAGATGGTGAAAAGAATCAGCGCTCAACAGCACAAATACGACAAAAACCGGTAGCCCGTCCGGTGCTTTAAAGTCCAATGGTTTTTCTAAAAAAAAAGTACCTACCATGGATTTTTTTAATTGTTGTCCAAGTGGCGTTTTTGGATGAGGAACTGCAATTCCATTTCCAATTCCGGTCGAAGAAAGCAGTTCTCGCTGCATTAGTTGTTCTGCCAATGTTTCTTTAAGCTGCCGTGGTAAATTCATGCAGGACGGTATTTCGCCGAAAAGTGTTTCCATTGAGCCCGAAGGAACTGCGTGAAAAACATTTCCTGCTTCGAATGCCTCTACCAGCGGGGACTGAGTAGCGCTGGCTTTTTGTTTTTTTTTACTCTTTCTGAGCGAGTGCTTTTCGAGGTGAATATGTTTTGATTCAGCCCAGGTTACCAGAGTAGACTGGTTAAAATAATGCTTTCCACGCCGTACCACGCACGGTATGTCACCCTGGCGAATCCAACGGTAAATGGTCGCCTCCGGAACATGCAGCAACTGAACGACATCTGAAACTATCAACCATTTAGCCATAAAAAAATAACGAAAGATACCTGACTGAATTAATAATGAAATATTTTGAGTTTTAGTCTAACAGCATTCGCAGGCTTTGTGAAGAAGTGGAAGCTAATTAAATAACTTTTTTAAAGAGTTGATACTTTATGAAATTTTTATAGAATATCTAGAATACTTCTGATGGCTGGGGATGTGCAATTGAAAATTTCGAACCGTGTCAGATCCTAACGGAAGCAGCACTAAGATTTTGTAGATGTGCCGCATTCCTCAGCCTCTCGCTTCAACAATCCGGAATCCCTTTTATGTCTTATGTTGTGCTGGCGCGCCGGCTGCGTCCCTCCCGCTTTGACGATCTAATTGGACAGGAAACCGCGGCTCAAACTTTACGCAACGCGGTTCTTGCTGACAGAGTAGCACATGCATTTTTGTTCTCCGGTTCACGTGGAGTTGGCAAAACGAGTGCGGCAAGAATCTTAACGCGCGCACTGAACTGCCAGAATCCAGACAACGGTGACCCGTGCAACAGCTGTGAAAACTGCGTAGAAATAAATCAGAACGCATCCCCGGATGTATATGAAATTGATGCTGCTTCCAACCGTGGAATTGACAACATCCGTGAACTGCGTGAAAACGTAAATTATGTGCCCGCGAGATGCCGTTACAAAGTTTATATCATTGACGAAGCGCACATGCTTACTCTTGAGTCTTTCAACGCACTGCTGAAAACACTGGAAGAACCGCCTTCATACGTAAAATTTATTTTTGCCACCACGGACCCTCACAAAATTCCTCAGACTATTATTTCACGTTGTCAGCGTTACGATTTTTTAAGAATCCCGATAAAAACGATGGCGGATTTTCTTGAAAAAGTAGTCCGTAATGAAAATCTTGAACTGTCACGCAGGGCAATTGAAATGATAGCGCGGAATTCAGTAGGCGGAATGCGTGACGCTTTGACCGCAATTGATCAAATTCTCAGTTTTAGCGGAACAGGGGCATCTGATCAAAAAGTGGCCCAAATACTTGGAATTCTGGACAGTGAGTCGCGCTTTGCTTTTACGGAGGCTTTACTGAGAAAAAATGAAGGTGAGGCTCTGCGGTATTTTCAGGAACTGCATGAACATGGTCATGATGCTCACGACATTTTAGCAGATTTGCTTCAGACTATTAAAACCACTGCACTTGTACGCTCACTAGGAACAAGCCCGGCTTTGTTCCAGGATATTTCAGGGGATGATCTGGAAGTCTTTGCGGCTTTAGCCAAAGCTGTAAGTGCGGATGAGTTACAGCAGATTTTCCGTATTTTGCTCGATCTGGAAGAGCAGATGAAGCGCAGTGGCCACACGAAAATTTGTTTTGAAATGACAATTCTCCAAATTGCGTCCATTGAACCTCTGGTTGGTCTTCCGGAAATAATCAGTGGAATCCAGAATATTCGAAGTGGGGAACCTCCTGTAGAGACAACTGCTGAAAACTCAACTTCTGTAAAAGTTGCCCTCGAAGACCCAGTACTCCCCGTAACGGATAATTCTGCAGAAAAACATCAGCATTCGCCACCGGCTGATTCCGAAGTTAAAAAACCGCTTGCGGATGCTTCAGTCATTAAAAACATTTTACAGTCCGGAAATAAGGAAACTCATAAAGTAGCAGACAATCCGGATTATGCTGTAAATTCGGAGCCAGAAACTGCCGTCACGCAAGTCAAAGAACAGGAGCAGACCAGTTATTCTCAGCAAAATGAAAACAATTCATCTGTTGCCGAAACTTCGGTTTCTCTGGAAAGATCAATCCAGGATGCAAGCGTAAGTCAGCAAGGATTTACGCAAACTCAGGAAACTCAGGAAGCTTATACTCAAACACCCGATACTCATGAAGTTCAACAGATTCAGCAAGCTCCGGAAACTCAACAAATTAAGGCAATTACGGAAACTCCTAAAATTCAGAAAACTAATACTCAAACTCAACAGATTCAGCAAGCTCCGCGAACCCCTGGAATTCCGCAAACTTCTACTCAAACGCAAGTAGCTAAAGTAGAGATTGTTGAAAAAGAAAAAGCGTTGGTTCCGGAGAATAATGCACAATCGCCTGAACAACCGGCACAGGAGTGGACTGATTTTGCAGCTGAAGTTCAAAAACGATCATCAAAGCTGGCGAGCTTTGTCCGAAATGCTGTGCCTCAGAGTTTGTCCGGGACACAATTGAAGTTAGCGTTTAAAAGCGGAAACTATCCTTCAATGTTCACAGAACAAAACCGCAGCTTTCTGGAAGAAATTGCGACAGGCTGGTGTGGACACGCGGTTCATGTCAGCTGTGAGATTTCTCCAATTGTGACTTCAAGGCGGACAATAGTCGAACATGATCAAATTCTTTTGGAGCAGGCAAGAGAATTAAAACGTAAAAATGCAAGGGAATTTCCGCAGGTTAAAGATATTCTCTCTGTGTTTACAAACAGCAAAATCAGCGCTATTGAATTTTCAGATGCATAAAAAACATTTAAAAAGACACTGTTTAGCAAATTCTTAATAAACTTATAAACAAAAAGGTAACTGATGATAGACATGAATGAAATGATGAAAAAGGCTCAGGAACTTTCTGAAACAATGAAGCAACAGCAGGAAGAACTGGCAAAGCAGGTTTTCACAGTTTCAGTAGGTGGAGAAATGATCAAAATGACTTTCAACGGAAAGCAGGAAGCAAAAAGTATTGAAATAGATCCGGAAGTCGTTGATGTAGAAGATATTGAAACTCTACAGGATTTGATTCTTTCTGCGGTAAATGAAGGTCTCAGGCAAAGTCAGCAAAACATGCAGAATTCTCTGGGACAGCAAATTGGTAAAATGACTGGAGGCATGGATTTTTCAAGTTTACTAAATCCAAAATCCTGATTATTTAAGCATTAGAAATGGGAATCTGGCGTCTGATCGAGGACATTCCACGCTCCGGCAGTTTCAACATGGCCGCGGATCAGGTACTGCTGGAAAGTTATGCTCAAAATTCACATCCAGTTTTCCGGATATATGAATGGGCAGGAGCAACTCTTTCACTGGGCAGGAATGAAAAGTTGGATAATCGCCTTGATCTGGACGTATGCGAAAGTTACGGAATTCCTGTTATCCGCCGTACAACAGGTGGTAAAGCGGTTTTGCATGGATTTGACCTGACATATTCTCTTGTCGGTGGAGTTCTGGACAAACAATTTAACGGAGGTGTACTGGACAACTACCGTTTTCTCGCCAAAGGTTTTTACGCATTTTTTGAAGAGTTGGGTTTAAAACCGGAATTGAAGGAGCAGAGACCGCAAAAGAAAAAACCCGATCCGCACGTCTGTTTTGCAGACGCATCTGCATATGAAATTTTAGTGGAAGGCAGAAAAATAATCGGCAGTGCGCAAAGAATAAAAAATCTCCGCAGTGCGGGTTCTTCTTCCTCAAGAGTCTTTTTGCAGCACGGCTCCATTCCTCTCAAAGATTCAGTTTCACTGATTGCAGAAATATTCCCCTATGTCA
>JGI11785J13272_1000074_pt1 | contig 23290 bp, 22 predicted proteins | sample DeeseametaMP2098_FD_13272 | JGI IMG/M metagenome (IMG submission 13272)
GTCGACACTGGCCACCATCACCCGCTTGCGGTCACGCTCCTTAAGCATCTTGGCCAGCTTGGCCACAGTGGTCGTTTTACCTGCCCCCTGAAGGCCTGCTACCATGATCACCACAGGGGGCCGGGATTTGAGGTTGAGAGGCTCTGATTCGCCGCCCATCAGACTTTCCAGCTCCTTCTGGACTACAGTGATGACTGCCTGGCCCGGGTTGAGCCCTTCCAGCACCTCCTGTCCAATGGCACGCTCACGCACCCGGCCGATGAAAGCCTTGGCCACGGGAAGGGCCACATCGGCCTCAAGGAGGGCGATACGCACTTCCCTTAGAGCCTCTTTTATATTCTCTTCAGTAAGCCTTCCTCTTGCCGTAAGTGAAGAGAGTGTGGTTTTCAGCCGCCCTGCCAGTTGATCAAACATTGTAGAGCACTCTTTTTACCCTCTTGGGTGGTGGTGTTGGTGGAGTTGTCGGATTCGTTCCTGAGCAACGTGAGTATAGATCTGTGTGGTCGAAAGGTCAGCATGTCCAAGCAACATTTGCACAGTTCTAAGATCTCCCCCATGGTTGAGCAGGTGGGTGGCAAAAGCGTGACGCAGGGTGTGGGGGGATGGAAGAGGAGAAATTCCGGCCATTTGGGCATAGAGACGGATACGCTGCCAGAAGGCCTGACGACTCATCCCTCTGCCGTGAGCGGTGACAAAGAGGGCATTGGCCGTCCGTCCGCCTAAGAGATCACTCCGCCCCTGTTTAAGAAATCGCTCAATCCACTCGATGGCCACCTCCCCGAGGGGGACGAGGCGTTCCCGCCCACCCTTTCCGATTATTCTCACTACTCCCGACTGCAGGCTCACCTGGCTCAGGGTGAGGTTGACCAGTTCGGAGACCCGAAGCCCGGTAGCATAGAGGGTCTCGACCATGGCGCGATCACGCAGCCCGCGACTGGTGGTAGTATCGGGGGCCTCAAGGAGTGCCTCCACCTCCGCCTCGGTCAACCCCTTGGGTACCGTCCGCCCCAACTTGGGCGCCATGACCTCAAAGGTGGGATCATCTGTGACCCACCCCTCACGCAGAGCGTAGTGATAGAAGCGACGCAGGGTGCTGAGCAGTCGGGCTGTTGATCGCGGGCTCGATCCCTGCTCAAAGCGATCGGCAAGATGGCTCTGAATATCCCTCCGAGTGATAGCGGAGAGCTGGCCCCCTTCAGTCGCATTGGAACGGGCAAAAGCAGCCAGGTCCCGACGATAGGCCGCCAGAGTGTTCTCAGAGAGACCGGATTCCAGCCACACCGCGTCAAGGAATCGGTCGATCTCCTGTCGGGTTTCATCACTCAAAGCTGTAGAGCGCTCTTTTGTTTTATGTTGGGTCACATTCCTGTAGCCTGGATTTAGAGTCAATCGAGGTCATTCAGAGTTCCTGTTTTACTCTGTCTATGCGATTATCTCACCCCAAGACCACTACCACCATCTGGATCTTACAGAACCCACTGAACTGAGCTGAGATGTCACTGCTGATTCCAGTCACCACCTTAAGCACCATAGCCCTCTATCTCCTTGCCAGTACTCTCCTCTACCGCCAGGGAGTCGAGAAAGAGGAGGTCTGCAAAGTCGGGTTTAGCAAGGCGTTCTGGATTGGTGTAGCGGCCCTGCTGCTCCATGCTATCGCCCTCTTCTTGCTCCTCTCCTCTCTTGAGCCCGGAATGAGGCCTGGTATCGGCAGTGCACTCTCAGAGTTCAACTGGGTGATCATCCTCCTGCTTCTCCTCTTGGCACTGCGGCAACCCGTCATTACCCTTGGGATCTTTGTCTTTCCGCTGGCAGCGCTCGGGATTCTAATCGCCTGGCTTGCCCCCGGTGTGCCCTCTGCCTCAATCCCCACGACCACGGGACATCTGATTGCCGCCGGGGTCGCCTTCGGCTTTCTCTCTCTCGCCGGAGTCCAGTCAATTCTCCTTATCGCCCAGGAGCGTCACCTGCGCCACCACGAACTGATCAAGGTGCTGCGTACCCTTCCTCCGATCGAAACCATGGAGCAGGTCCTCTTTAAGTTAATCTGGATTGGTTTTGTTCTATTCACCGGGGCATTAATCAGTGGGCTCTTCTTCCTNGAAACAGAAGGAGGGAAAAGCATCCTCTTCAACCANCACGCACTCCTCTCCATCGTGGCCTGGATTATCTTTGGAATNCTCCTCTTTGGCCGGGTGGCNCTGGGGTGGCGGGGAGAACACGCGGCNCGCTGGACCCTCGGTGGTTTCCTGCTCCTCGCACTCGCCTATTTCGGCACCCGGATTATTATGGAGGTATTTCTTAACCCGTGATGATCACCATAGAACTGGCAATTTATATTTGCAGATAAGCGGATAAATCCACAGTGCGATAACCCGGTAAATCATCAAAAATATTCTCCCTAACCCCTCTCTTCAGTCGATAGTTATATATCTCTTTGGTTAAGAGAGGATGGTGCCAAGTATCCGATACCTCAAGTAACGCTTTATATCTCTCCCTGAACAGAGTTGTGTCATCCGGATGTGGATCACCTTTGCGACCGATAACTCTTGACTTCGATTCATGATGAATCAGGACAGCCTCCGCATCGAGTAGCGTAATCCCCCCTCTTTGCTTTACTCTCAGACATAAATCAATATCTCCAAAGCCCACTGCAAGATTCTCATCAAATCCTCCAACCCTCTCAAACGAGGCGCGCCTCACCATCATGCACGCTGCCGTTACTGCGCTATATTCTGTGGTCTTGATAAGAGGATAGTTATCCCCTTCAATCCATTTTGTAAGATATCGGTTTAAATAATCAGATTTTTTATATATATGATCTGCAATCAGACACCCCAGAACCACTCCGGCATGCTGTATTGTCTTATCTGGGTAGAGAAGGGTTGCTCCAACTACACCCACCTCCTTTCTCCCCATTTTGTCAATCATGCTCTCAAACCATCCCGAATCAATCGCCTCTATGTCGTTGTTTAAAAAGAGAATGAAGTCATAATCGTTGGTGCATTCACTGACTGCAAAGTTGTTGATTTTGGAATAATTAAATTCACCCCTGAATCGTAAAATAGTTGCATTACTGTTCAATTCGTCAAGATAGGAGAGTAATTCTGGATCATCCGATTCATGGTCCACGATAACGAGATGATACAGATGTGGTGGAACGGTCTTTTTAAGTGATTCGACAGCCCTTTTCAGAAGGGCATGGCCATTTTTAGTTGGTATTATGATTAATACTTTCTGAGGTTCAACCAAGTTGTTATACCGAATTGAAAAAAGACCATCGGTTGGTGTTAATCTAACGCAAGACTTCTCAAAGCCTTTGGTCTTAAGAAAAGACTCTATAAGTTCAACTCTCTGCTGATCAGATAACCTGCTCTTAGAGCCGGGATTTGCTTGGAGTAACAACTGAGGAATATGCGTGATCAAGCCAAGATCTGGCAGAACTTCAAGAAGAAGATCTGGGGGTCCATAACCATCTAATTGGTCAATTTTATTGACATAGAGTCGATCAGAAAAAACCATGAACCGCCCCATCCTGGGGTTCGCAAAAAACCCATCTATGCTAAAGGCACTTTGAGTCTCAACTGATACAATCGACCTTGAATTCAGATCACGTATTATTGAATCGGCATAGATGAGGTCAGGATTCTCCCTATCGATTGCGGTTATTAACTGTTCTGTTGCCTGGGGGGCGAGAGAGTCACCGCCGATTAACGGCGCATAGTAGACAAGTTTGTCACCTTCATTGTTTTGAAGCGTGTCCTTTTGGTTTGTATATTTGCTTACAGTGATTCCCCTGAAAAAGAAGATACACTTACTCAATATGAGTATTAAGAGGCCGCCACTCTTAATTTCTACAAACCAGCCATCACCTCTTTGTCGCAATAGACTGTATAGAGTAATAACTATCCGGTTGATTGGAGAGTGATTCAGATCAACAACATAGACCACCTTCAAGCCTGTAAGACCATGCGGGGCAGATTTAACCCTCACCTCTTTGAAACAGTCATGCCAATAATCAAGTGTTTCAAGGGGGTGCAACCAACTGTATGTTCGCCCTATAACTGAACCCACCCACCCATCTTCCTCGAACATCACCTTATCTTCTTCACAAAGTCGTTTGGAATCACCCTTCAATTTACCCCATATGGACTTAAGCCTCACAACAAGAGCGTAGAGAAAGAGAATGACTGGCCCCATCTCAATAATTTTAAAATCGGTAAGCCTATACTCCCCCTCATAAGGCGTGATGGTCTTAGGATAGTCCATATCGAAGGGGTCAAATCGACAGCGAAGAAGACTCTCATTAAGCTTNAANAGGTGAACAGCCTCTCCAGCGTAGTGAGGTCGTAGATGGATCACCGCACTTTCCCCATAAAGCACACCTGTATCAGGGTAGATTTTAGGGACAAAGATGGCATCGTCTGAAACAACTTCACCCCGGTAACGAAGCATAACCCACCCACTCTGGAGAGGACGTTCCACAGGGAATCGAAGGTCAAACTGTGGATCCTTGCCTGTTGCACGGAAGTGATCACCTGAGCGTTCATTATCTTCCTCAGGAATAAGTTCCGGACGGTGGATCCGCAGGTGAAACCACCTCTTTAAAAGGTTGGGAATGCGACAGATTAAGGGTCTGATGGGAATGAACACTATGAATGATGAGTATTTCGATAATTGGTGGTATTGTAGTCTACCCAACTATCAGGATACGAATTCGATTTGGACGCCATCTCTTCTAGCACCCTTTTTGGTTCGCTCTTCATTCTACTTCTACTCTCTGCCTTCTTCTCTGCTTCAGAGACTGGGATGATGTCCCTCAACCGCTACCGACTGAGACATCTTGCGAAACAAGGGCATCGCGGTGCACGACTGGCTGAAAACCTGTTGAAAGATCCTGGGAGGCTGCTCGGAACCATTCTGCTTGGAAACAATCTGGTCAACAACGCCGCTGCCGCCGTGGCTACGGTAATCGCCCTTAAATACTTCGGTGAAGTGGCGATTGCTTTTGCTACTGGGTTGATCACTCTGTTAATTCTGATCTTTTCCGAGATTCCCCCTAAAACCTATGCAGCGACCTATCCGGAGCGCATCGCCTTTCCTGCGGCTTATCTTCTCACTGGTCTTATCCGGCTCTTTAGCCCGGTGGTTAAAGTGGTAAATATGGCGGGCAATGGCCTGCTCCTTCTCTTTGGCGCCAAGATGAAGCGTGAATCAGACAGCTTAAGCTCTGATGAGCTGCGTACTGTTGTGCAGGAGGCGGGAGAGAAAATTACCCCCTCTGAACGGGAGATGCTGCTCCAGATTCTTGAACTCAGCAAGATGACCGTCGACGATGTTATGGTGCCCCGCGCCGAGATTGAGGCCATCGATATAGAGGATGAGTGGGATGAGATTCTCAACCAACTGGCCACCAGCCTCCATACCCGGGTTCCGCTCTTCCGCGGCACGCTGGACAATCCGATTGGTGTCCTCCATATGCGCCGTGTCCTTCAACTCATCCACCGCGAAGAGCTCACCCCTCAATCCCTTGAAGCCTCCTGCGAACCGGTCCACTATATCCCTGAAGAGACCCGGCTCCCCCAGCAGCTTCTTGCCCTGAGGGAGGAGCGGCACCAGCTGGGGCTGGTAGTTGATGAATACGGTGATGTCATTGGGCTGATTACTGTTGAAGAGATTCTTGAGGAGATTGTTGGTGAATTCACCCGCCAAACCCCCGGCATTGATGAAGACGCCAACCTTCAGGAGGATGGAAGCTACCTCATCAGGGGTTCGGCCAATGTTCGTGAGCTCAACCGCAATCTGGGCGTCAACCTTCCCCTTGTGGGAGCCAAGACGCTCAACGGGTTGATTCTTGATGCGTTTGAAGATATACCGCCTGTCGGAACCACCCTCCTCCTCAGGGGTTATCCCGTTGAGGTGGTGCAGACTCAGGGAACATCGGTCACCATCGCCCGTCTCACCACCGATCCCGTTACCACTGCAAGAGAAGATAAAGATGAGAGCTAAGAGTGTTCATGGATGCGTACGCCTTATTGGGGCGCTACCCACCACCCTGCTCAAAAAAGTGATAAGAGAGGATTTGTCCTCGGCCTGGCCATCGCCGACAGGGCGATTCGGCGGCACCACGGTACGATCAGAGCCTTCAACCTTGAAGAGGGTGGGCTCTCTATCGTCATCACGCTTCCTGCTACAACTCAAAACCAATCGATAACAAGAGGGGACAAATGAAAAGACTTTTCCTTTTTCTGATTTTTATTGTTGCACCCCTTGCTGGTGGTGGTTACTGGGCCTGGGAGCAAGGTCTGCTCGATGACTACCTTGGAAACAAAACCTCAACCAATACCACCAACAAGACTGCCCCCATCGACAGAGGTGATCAGAGCAACAGCAACCGCTTCTATTTCACCTCCCAGTCAGAGGAGAAGATCCCCGACCATGAAGCCATGAGTGAGTTTGACTGTTCAGAGATGATCTACGCCGTTGCCGAGTTCAAAGACCTGGAGAAGGGGGAGCACACTTTTGAGGTTTTGTGGAACGATCCCACACGAAATCAGCGTGAAAAAACCGAGTTCCCGATTGTCCATTCATCAGGAACAAAGAGGGTCTGGGCCTGGATCAAGCTCCATCGCCCCACAGGCTCTTCTTTCTTCAGTTTTTTCGACCCCACTGCGGGTATGGAGGATTTTATCGGTGAGTGGAATGTCATCTTCAAACTGGATGGCAAAAAACTTGGAGAGAAAAAATTCTATGTGGATTGTTGAAAACCAGGCGGAAGTGGAATGGTCGATACCCCGCCCGTTTTTTTGAGACGAAACGACGAAGCAATCCAAGAACTTCCGCTACAGCTTCTCACCCGGCAGCGCTGCGACCCGCTGGCGCACATAACTCGGCAGGCCGATCTGATCGGTTGCTCCCCCGCTCTCCAGTATCTGAAGACCGAGACGGGCCACCTCCCGGGCATGGGGCAACCCCTCGCCCTCCCAGGTTGAGACCCTCCCCTGAAGCCTGGCACCCATCCGATCACTGTAGAGACTCCAGCCACTTCCCACTCCGAACCAGATCTCGTTGTCTCCAGGGTCGGGCAGAGAGACCTCTCCCGGGCCCACCACCACTTCATCACCTATCAGTTTGACCCGATCCGCTCCTACTCTTCGATAGCACCCCCAGTAGACCTGCTCCATGCGGGCATCAACGGCAACCGCAACCAGGGGTTGATCCTGAGCAGCAGCAAGGGCAGCCAGTGAGGAGACAGGAACGGTGCCCACCCCGGCGGCAAGGGCCAAAGCGTGTGCAACTGATGCGCCGATACGAATACCAACAAATGAACCCGGGCCTGCGCCGAAGGCGATCCCATCGAGATCGGTCAGAGCCATTCCCTGGTCAGTCAGAAGCGCCTCAATCATCGGCAGGAGGCGCTCGGAGTGGGTGCGTCCTGCCTCTTCAAAAAGGGTGGCGCTCCTCCCACTGGACACCAGAGCAACCGAACACCCGCGGGTAGCGGTCTCAATTCCCAACACCACTCTCTCACTTTCAACTGACAAAGAAAGCCTCCACCTCTTCCAGGCTGCGGGTTCGTTTCATCGGCGGCAGGCTGTCGAGAAAGGTCTTTCCATACCCTTTGGTGACCAGCCTGGGGTCACAGATCATCAGCACTCCGCGGTCGGTGGCATCTCTGATCAGCCTCCCCGCCCCCTGCTTGAGGGTGATCGCGGCCTCCGGAACCTGAAGCTCAAAGAAGGGGTTTCTCCCCTCCGCCTCAAGGGCGGCCATTCGTCCCCTGAGGACGGGCTCATCGGGCACAGCAAAGGGTAGTTTGTCGATGACCACACAGGAGAGTGCCTCCCCCCGAACATCAACCCCCTCCCAGAAGCTGGAGGTGCCGAGAAGTACCGCATCTCCCGCCTTGCGAAATTGTTCAAGCAGTTCCCCTCTGGGTGCACTCCCCTGGACCAGAAGAGGGTGGTCAATCTCCCCCTCCAACACCTCATGGGCAATATCAAGGGCGCGATAGCTGGTAAAGAGAATAAAAGCCCGACCCGCTGTCGCTTTCAAAACAGGGATGATGGCCTCAATCGCAAGTTCGGTGTAGCCTGAAATTCTCGGTTCCGGCAGCCCCTCCGGAAGGTAGAGGAGCGCCTGGCTCTGATAGTCAAAGGGGCTCTGCCAGAGGGCGGTCATCGCCTCTTCCAGCCCCATCCTCTCCTGGTAGAGGCTAAAATCGCCATTAATCGAGAGGGTTGCCGAAGTAAAGAGCCAGGCCCGATCATCACTGGCAATCAGTTTGCGATAGGTGGTGCCGATATCAAGCGGGGTCATTCTCAAAGAGAATGAGCGTGGAGTCGTCTCAAACCAGCGTACCGACTCGATGGAATCCCGATCAAGAATCAGATGAAACCGCTCTCTAAGTGAGTGAGCTCTTTGATAACAGCGTTCCAGTCCATCACCTACCGGGGCCGCCGCCTCCAACAGCCCGGTAAAGTGAATAAGCGCTTCACTCAACCTGTTGACGGTCTTTTGAAACTCTTGATCGCCCTCGATATCTGCCAGTGCTCCGCGCCGGCTCTCTCGCCCCAGAGAGAGGCGAAGATCTGCCGCGGCCTTCTCAAGCTTGTCAGCGGCGCCAATCAGCCCCTCAACCCCACTCTTCTCACGTCTCTCTTCAACCCGCAGATCTTTAGCCAGTTCATAGAACTGGTAACCGGTTACCCCTTCACCGACAAAGTCCTGGGCGATCCCGGGCAACCGATGAGCCTCATCAAACACAACCACCTCCGCCCCAGGCAGAAGTTGGCCGAACCCCTCCTCTTTAAGGTTAAGATCGGCAAAGAAGAGGTGGTGGTTGATGATTACAAGATCGGCGTTCAACGCCTCTTTTCTCGCCTGAATAACCCAGCACTTCTCCACATCGGGGCATTTTCCCCCCAGGCAATTGTCGAGGGTTGAGGTCACCATGGGCCAGACACGGGAGTCTTCGGCAATATCATCAACTTCACCGATATCACCACTTGGGGTGAATGCACTCCACTGCCGTATCTGATCAAAGTCTGAACGCATGGCGGCACCCATTTTGAACACCTCCATCCCATTGGTCTTGTAGCGATAGAGACAGAGATAGTTTGATCGCCCTTTTAGCCGGGCCACCTGAAGGGGCAGATCCAGTGCCTCCCTCACCAGAGGGAGATCCCGGTCAAAGAGCTGATCCTGAAGGGTCTTGGTCGCTGTCGAAAGAATCGCTCTGCGTCCTGACTGGATGACAGGCACCAGGTAGGCAAAGGTTTTTCCAGTCCCAGTCCCCGATTCAGCGATGAGCGCACCACCCCGATCGATAACAGCCTCAATCTCTGCCGCCATCTCCTGCTGGCTGGGACGGGTCTCAAAGAGTCTGATCCTCTTGGCCAGAACCCCATCGACGGCAAGCTGTTCACTTGCTCCGGGCAAGACCACCCTCCTCGATACAGCGCCTGAGGCCAGACTCCCAGCCGGGCATCTCAAGGTTAAAGACCCGCTTGAGTCGATCACCATCAAGGACCGAATAACGGGGCCTGGGTGCAGGGGTCGGATAGGCCTCGGTAGGGATCCCTTCAACCTCAACCCCCTTAATACCGGCCAGGATAAAGATCTTTCGGGCAAAATCACACCAGTTGGTCTGCCCCTGGTGGGTAATGTGGTAGGTGCCGGCAACAGAGTTCAGTTCATCGATCTCCAGTTTTTCGATTATGCTAACCGTCATCGATGCCAGATCCTCCGCATAGGTGGGCGATCCGATCTGATCATCAACCACCTTAAGCAGGTCTCTCTCACTCGCCAGCCGCAGCATGGTGAGCAGAAAATTGTGCCCGTGCCAGGTATAGACCCAGCTGGTACGGAGAATCAGATGTTCAGCATTTGCCCTGCGCACGGCCTCCTCACCCTCCCACTTGGTCCTGCCATAGGTGCCAAGAGGTTGAGTGAGGTCACTCTCCCTATAGGGGCGTGTGCCACTGCCATCAAAGACGTAATCCGTCGAGTAGTGGATAATCCAGGCTCCTGCGGCAGCGGATGCTTCAGCAATCAATCCCGGTGCCGTTGCATTTATCGCTGTGGCGAGTTCGGGTTCACTCTCAGCCCGATCGACCGCAGTATAGGCTGCGGCATTGATCACCACATCGGGGTCTGAATCATCAATTGCAGAAGTGATGGCCCCTTGATCTGTCAGATCAAGATCACTTCTGTCCAAGGCGATAAGATCATGGCCATTGTGGAGCAACCGTTCCAGTGCCTGGCCTACCTGACCGCTACGGCCAATGAGAAGAATATTCATAAGAGGTCAGGAAAAATGAACTTCACCAAATGCGATGCCCTCACCATCCTTTTCAGAGACAAGAGGGGCCTCCAGCGGCCACTGGACGCCAATATCCGGATCATCCCAGCGAATACAAATCTCATCGGTAGGGGTGTAGTAGTGGCCGCTCACCTTGTAGAGAAAATCGGCCTCGTCGCTCAAGACACAGAATCCGTGGGCAAACCCAGGTGGAATCCACAGTTGGTGGTGGTTTTTTACCGAGAGGATTGTCCCATACCACTCGCCCCGAGTCGGTGAGTCAGGGCGAATATCGACTGCAACATCAAAGACCTCACCGGTCACTGCGCACCAGTTTCCCCTGCCAGGAGGGGTATTGAAAGTGGAGCCCCCGCAGCACGCCCCGGGTTGACCTTGAGTGGTTATCCTGGAGGAAGGCAGTGGGAAGCCCGGCTTCAGCGTACTCCCTGCTGTTAAAGCTCTCAAAGAAGAAGCCGCGGTCGTCACCAAAGACCCTGGGCTTGATGAGTTTAACTCCATCGAGGGGGGTGTCGATCAGTTCAATCATTGGGTTCACTTATCCTTTTTTTAACAGAGGGAGAGGATAAAGGTTAAAGGTGAAAGGGAAAAGGGAAAAGTGACCTCATTCCGGTCATTGTGAGCTGTGTTCAACAACATAACATTCGATAAATGCATCACTACAGCCCAGTGGGGATTTGCCATCATGGATCTTGCAAGGTCATTGCTAGGAGACCCAGGCAATATGGTTGTTCAACGTCTCGATTGCTTCACTTCGTTGGCAATAACGGGAGTTAACGGTCCTTGCGATGAGGGGTACTCTCTCTGTTCTAGGTCACCAAATCATCGAGGAATGACTTCAACCGATCGGTCCACTTGCCGGAGCGGGGGCTGTGCTTATGACCCCCTTCACTGGTGATCTTCTGAAACTCCCCAAGGAGCTCTTTTTGCTTTGGGGTAAGGTTGACCGGGGTCTCGATTGAGACACGGCAGAAGAGATCCCCGGTCGCACCGGATCGAACATTTTTGACCCCCTTCCTGCGCAGACGAAAGAGTCTCTCACTCTGGGTCCCCTCAGGGATTTTCAGAGTTGCTCGACCATCGAGGGTGGGAACTTCAAGCTCACCCCCGAGGGCTGCGGTGGTAAAGCTGACGGGAAGATCACAGTAGAGGTTGTCACCATCGCGCTTGAAGATCGGATGNGTCTTGATATTGATCTGNACATAGAGATCCCCNGNAGGNGCCCCTTTNGGGCCNGACTCACCCTCTCCAGCCAGGCGGATCTGGTCTCCGCTATCGACTCCAGCGGGNACTTTGACCGATAGGGTGCGGCTCTCTTCGANGCGCCCGCTTCCACTGCACTTTCTACAGGGATCACTGATGACCTCGCCCGCACCACGGCACTGTGGGCAGGTCTGTTGGACTGAGAAAAAGCCCTGCTGCATCCGCACCTGACCGCGTCCGCCACACCCCCCACAGGTCTTGGGTTGGGTACCGGGCTTAGCACCACTGCCGCTACAGGAGTCACAGGCTCGAAGTGCAGGAACACGAATCCGGACCTCTTTTCCCTTAACGGCATCTTCAAGAGAGAGCTCGAGGTTGTAGCGCAGGTCTGATCCTCTGGCCTGACGACCCCCTCCGCCGCCGCCACCGAAGATATCACCAAAGATATCGCCGAAGATGTCACCCGCCCCACCAAAACCACCGCCGAAACCGGAACCTCCACCGGCCGCCGAATTATCGACACCGGCATGGCCAAACTGGTCGTAAGCGGCCCGCTTCTGGCCGTCAGAGAGGACCTCATAGGCCTCCTTGGCCTCTTTGAAGCTGGCTTCGGCCTTTTTATCATCAGGATTACGATCCGGGTGGTGCTTCATTGCCAGCCGCCGATAGGCCTTCTTCAGTTCAGCTTCTGAAGCATTGCGATTGACACCCAGTACTTCGTAGTAATCCTGTTTTGACATCTTCTCTTCTACCCTTGTTCAGTGACTCCCCTGGAGGGGAAGGCAGGGGTCATTAGATACGCGCAGACGGCAGGCATGTCTTGCACACCTGCCGCCTCACCCTTCCTGCTTCCTGGTTCTGGAAGTTTACTTCTCGTCTTTTTCGTCCTTGATCTCTTCAAACTCAGCATCGACCACATTCTCTTCACCGGCCTCGGCGCCGTCGCCCTCAGCCTCCTGGCCTGCTCCCTGAGCGGCTGCTTCAGCGTCTTCGGCCTGCTTATAGAGCTGTTCAGCGAGTTTGTGGCTTGCCTGGGTGAGTGCTTCAGTCTTGCTCTTTATCTCATCAACATCACCGCCTTCAATGGCCTCTTCGAGTTCCTTGATGGCCGCTTCGATATTGGACTTCTCACCCTCATCAAGCTTGTCACCCAACTCTTCCATCGATTTTTTCACACTGTGGATCATGGCATCGGCAGCGTTTTTTGCGTCGATCCCTTCACGTGCTTTACGATCTTCCTCGGCATGTTCTTCAGCATCCTGGACCATCCGTTCGATCTCTTCATCAGAGAGGCCAGAACTTGATTTGATGACAATCTTGTTTTCCTTTCCGGTCGCCTTGTCCTTGGCTGAAACATGCATAATACCGTTGGCATCGATATCGAAGATCACCTCAATTTGAGGCATTCCCCGGGGTGCCGGCGGAATATCAGAGAGATCGAAACGCCCAAGCGACTTATTGTGGGTGGCCATCTCCCGCTCACCCTGAAGCACATGGACAGTTACCGCGGTCTGATTGTCATCCGCAGTAGAAAAGACCTGATCGGCCTTGGTCGGGATGGTGGTATTTTTATCGATCAACTTGGTCATCACCCCACCAAGGGTCTCGATACCGAGTGAGAGTGGGGTCACATCAAGAAGGAGGACATCCTTGACTTCACCACCCAAAACACCTCCCTGGATCGCCGCACCAACGGCCACGGCCTCATCCGGATTGATATCCTTTCTCGGGGCCTGGCCAAAGAAGCTCTCGACCACCTCCTGAACCTTGGGCATCCGGGTCTGGCCTCCAACGAGGACCACATCATCGATATCAGAGGCCTTGATGGCGGCATCCTTAAGGGCAATTCGACAGGGCTCGATAGTCCGATCGACAAGGTCATCAACCAGAGACTCAAGTTTGGCTCTGGTGAGCTTGAGGTTGAGGTGTTTAGGCCCATTCTGGTCAGCGGTAATGTAGGGGAGATTGACCTCTGTCTGGGTACTTGATGAGAGCTCAATCTTTGCCTTCTCTGCCGCCTCTTTAAGCCGCTGCATCGCCAGGGCATCACCCCTGAGATCCATCCCCTGGTCCTTGGTGAACTGATCGGCCAGATAGTCAATCAGACGACGGTCAAAATCTTCACCCCCCAGGAAGGTATCGCCATTGGTTGAGAGCACCTCAAACTGGTGCTCGCCATCAATCTGGGCAATTTCAATAATAGAGATATCAAATGTACCGCCTCCAAGATCATAGACGGCGATCTTGTGGTCACCCTTGATCTTGTCGAGGCCAAAAGCGAGGGCGGCTGCGGTAGGCTCATTGATAATCCGCTTGACATCAAGGCCAGCAATCCGGCCTGCGTCTTTGGTGGCCTGTCGCTGTGAGTCGTTAAAATAGGCGGGAACGGTAATTACCGCTTCAGTCACCTCTTCACCGAGGTAGTCCTCGGCTGTCTTTTTCATCTTTTGCAGCACCCGGGCAGAGATCTCAGGAGGTGCCATCTGTTTGCCTTCGATCTCAAGCCAGGCATCGCCATTTTTTGCCTTGACGATCTTGTAGGGCATAAGATCGATATCGCGCTGGACCACTTTCTCATCATACTTACGGCCAATCAGCCGTTTGGTGGCAAAGACGGTGTGGTGAGGGTTGGTAACCGCCTGACGTTTGGCAGGCTGGCCAACAAGCACCTCATCACCATCTGTAAAGGCGACCACAGACGGTGTCGTCCGATCCCCTTCACTGTTCTCGATCACTTTGGCCTTGGATCCGTCGATGACGGCCACACATGAATTGGTGGTGCCGAGGTCAATTCCAATAATTTTTCCCATTTTTAGTTTCCTCTGTTTCTTTTTAACTATTACTGCTTATTATGTGGGGTCATTTGGAGAGTAGTTCAACCCCCCCTGCCCCAACAATTCGTCAATTTTCAGGTTCAAATCCGGCAAGTGACAACTCTCACCAGTTCCCGGATCACTCTGCTGGGGCCTTGGCCACCACCACCATCGCTGGGCGCAGCAGGCGATCTTTCAGGCGATACCCCTTCTGCACCACATTAACAATGTGGTTGGGTTCTACATCACTGCTCTCCAGCATGGTTATCGCCTGATGGAGTGCATGATCAAAACGTTCGTTGACTTCAGGCATCACCTCTTCAAGACCGAATCTCTCAAACACCGATATCATCTGTTTAAGGGTCAGTGCCAGCCCCTCCTGCATCTTGTCCGCCGCGGTCTCATCACTACCGAGTTCTGCAGCCTGGGCAAGATCAAGACTCTCTTTCACCTGAAGCATTTCAGAGGCAAAGCCTTCAATGGCGAATTTTCTGGCATTGATCACATCGTTCTCAGCCCGACGCCGGATATTCTCCATCTCAGCCACTGCCCGCAGATAGGAATCATTTGCCTTGTCAAGTTCTGCCTGTAATGTCTTTATTTCGTTACTATTTTCTGCTTCATTATCTGCCTCTACTGGATTACCCTCCTGAGGAGTTGCCTCCTCTTTATCATCCTCTCTCTCTTCGGGAGGGGCCTTGCTATTTGGGGTATCTTGATCCGGGTTTGGCTTTGATTCTGTTGATGTCATTAAACGTCTACCTCAATTTTACTGGGGCTTGGTGAGATATAGTGGATATGGGTCTAATCAACCCCTTTTTCAAGGGTAATTTCGATTTTATTTCACTTCTTTTTGCGGGTATCGGAGGCCTGAGACCTACAGGCTTCGCCGACAATCAAGTCAGACGGGGATTGGTATTTCCGCTGAGTGCACTGGAGAGCAGTCGTGCCGTCACATCGACAAAGGGGATCACACTCTCATAGGCCATCCGGGTTGGGCCAATCACCCCCAGGGTGCCAATGCGCTCCCCCTCGACCTGATAGGAGGCAGTAACCAGCGAACAGTCATGCAGGGCCTTATAGCCCGACTCATCTCCAATAAAGATGTGAACACCCTGTGCCTGCATACTTTGATCAAGGAGCGTGAGGAGATCACTCTTGGCCCTGAAAGCGTCAAAGATCTCCCTAAGCTTTTTCATCTCATTGAAATCGGGTATGTCAAACAGATTCTCTTCACCACTTAAGACCACATCACTCTCGTGATCCTGCTCCTCATCGAAGAACTCACGAGCCATGGACATGGCAACACGCATTATGCGGCTCATTTCATCGCTCTCACTCTTCATCTCGTTGATAATCTGCATCCTTACCACGCCCAGAGTATTGCCGCTGTTCATCTCGTTGAAGTAGTTGGCGGCCTCGACCAGTTCGCTCGGCGAGTAGTCCCGATCAACATGGATGACCCGGTTCTGTACCCGGCCATCGGTGGTAACCAGTATCACCAACACCCTTTGATCTGAGAGGGAGACAAACTCAAGCTGTTGAAAACGGGCCTGATCTGCATTGGGGGCAACCACAACTCCTGCAAAATGGGAGATTCTGGAGAGGAGTGAAGAGGCCTTGGCCACCAGTGCCGTAGGATCAGTATCACCAGAGAACTCATCCTCAATCTCATCAATCACTTCAGGGCGCAGTTTTTTTACCGTCAACATACTGTCGATAAAGAACCGGTATCCCTTCTGGGTGGGCATTCTTCCAGCTGAAGTATGGGGAGAGCTGATCAGGCCCATATCCTCAAGATCTGCCATGATATTTCGAACAGTTGCCGGGCTCACCTCAAGGCCCGATTCCCGGGCAAGCACCCGTGAACCAACAGGGTTCCCGTCATTGATATAACGTTGAATGAGGGCTCTGAAGAGGAATTCAGTTCGCTGATTTAACAGGTTATTGGACATTCTCGCTAATATTGGTATCGGTAATCCCTGAGTGTGACGCTAGCAATCGCCCGCCCCAGGTGTCAAGGGTTATAAAATCAACTCCGAGAGCCGATTGGCACAATATCCGACCCATGATAGATTGCCACTTAATATTAATTACAATTTGACCTATTTTAAAACAATAATGCCAGATCACTTTAAAACCATCGGCCTCTACGGGCGCCTCAACGACCCAAGTCAACAGGAGACCCTGCAAAGGCTCCAGCAACACCTCCATGAACTGGGGCACACTGTCTTTGTCAGTGATGCGGTCTTCCATGGCCCTGAACTGCAGGATCAGGGTGATCCCCTCCCCGACCTTGCGGTAGCCGTCGGTGGCGATGGATCAATGATGCTTGTTGCCCGCTCAATGGCGGCCTCACAAACCCCTGTATTAGGCATCAACCTCGGACGGTTAGGGTTCCTGACCGACCTTGAAGCTGACAGCATGGTTGAGGATTTCAACCGGATCCTGGCCGGAGAGTTCTGGTTTGAAAACCGAACCATGCTCGCTCTTGAGGTTGAACGCTCAGAGGAACTGATCCACAGCTCAAGCGTGCTCAATGATGTGGTGATCAACAAAGGCGAAACCGCCCGACTGATTGAGTTTGAGATGATGGTTGATGACGATTTTGTTACCCGCTATCGGGGTGATGGGCTAATCGTCGCGACCCCAACCGGCTCTACCGCCTACTCCCTCTCTGCAGGTGGCCCCATTTTGTTGCCCACTCTACCGGCAATCAATGTGGTCCCAATCTGCCCTCACACCTTAAGCAACCGGCCCCTGGTGATTGATGATCAGCGGCTTATCTCCATTAACATGCTTCATGCAGAGGTTGATTCAGCACGGGTCTCTGTCGATGGCTTTAATGTCGTTACCCTCGACGGGAGTGAAAAAATCACCATAAAGAGGGCTCAATCTTCGGTCAAACTGCTTCGTGTTTCAGGCCACAGCCACTATGAAGTCCTGCGTTCCAAACTGGGATGGGGTGGCCGCCTCTGAGCTGTGATCACTTCTCTGCATATCCACAATCTTGCCATCATCGACAAACTCGATATCGAATTTGACGACGGGATGACGGCCCTGACCGGTGAGACCGGCGCCGGCAAATCGATCATGGTTGATGCCCTCGGCCTCCTCCTTGGAGATCGGGGCGATTCATCGGTGATCCGTCATGGGCGCGAAAGTGCGGACCTTTCGGTACATCTCTCCCTCAGGCGCCATCCCAGCGCAACCCAGTGGCTTGAACAACAACAGCTGAGCAGTAATGATGAGTGCCTGCTTCGCCGCACCCTTCACCGTCAACGGGGATCCCGCTGCTGGATCAATGGCCATCCCGCTACAGTTCAGATGCTCAAGGAGTTCGGCGAGCTGCTGGTTGATATCCACAGCCAGCATGAACATCAATCATTGACCAAGAGTTCCACCCAACGCCTAATCGTCGACAGCTTCTCCAGCACCCTTGATGAGGTGGCCTCCCTCTCACAACTCTACAGTGAGTTAGGTGACTTGCAACAAAGAAAAAAAGTACTCCAAGGTGGAGATGAGGGACGAGAATCGAGGGTTCAGCTGCTGGAGTTTCAGCTTGAAGAGCTGGATCAGGCCGGGCTGGTCGAAGACGAGATCACTCAGCTTGAGGATGAGTTGCAACGCCTTGGCCATGCCGATCAGCTGATCTCGGGAATAGGAGCGGCCTGTTACCAGCTGGATGAGATCGATCAATCGAGCATCAGTGATCGACTCAGTGAACAGCTCACCACTTTAGAGACTCTGGCCGAGTATGACCCCGGCCTCAAGCCAGGGGTCGACCTACTGAATGAATCGATAATAACCATCGGTGAAAGTGTGACGCACCTGAAACAACGCCTTGAAACCATCGAGCACAACCCCCAAAGACTGGCTGAAGTCAACCAGCGGCTTGAACTGCTTCACGATCTTGCCCGCAAACATAGAGTCGAACCAGAGCGGCTTCCAGCCAGACGGGATGAACTCTCCCAAGAGATCTCCATGATAAANGGGTCTGAAGCTGAACTTGATGAGATAGAAGCCAAAATCANNACCATCCACGCCGACTACACCAAACAGGCCAAAGTGNTGTCCAAAAAAAGAACCAAGGGNGCCGAAGCGCTCTCATCTCTGATCTCTGACCAGATGCAGGCNTTGGGNATGGAGGGTGGCAAGTTTACCGCTCANNTCACCCCTCACTCCTCTTCCGNACCCACCCCTCATGGNAACGATCACNTCGAATTCATGGTCTCAGCAAACCGGGGACANCCGCANCAGCCCNTTTCGAGAGTCGCCTCAGGNGGTGAGCTCTCACGCATCAGCCTNGCNATCCAGGTGGTCACCGCGGCCTACACCCAGGTGGCAACCCTGATCTTTGATGAGGTGGATGTGGGCATTGGCGGCCGGATTGCCGAAATTGTCGGCACCCGACTCCGTGAACTGGGATCGCTTCGCCAGGTACTCTGTGTCACCCACCTCCCCCAGGTGGCTGCGCAAGCCAACTCCCAGTTTCAGGTTACCAAAACGGGGAGTGATCCCGTTGAAGTATCGATCCTGCCCCTCGACAAGCGTTCAAGGGTCAATGAGATCGCAAGAATGCTCGGAGGGGTCAAGATCACCAAACAGACCGTTGAGCATGCCCGTGACATGTTGAAAAGGGCCACTGGATAAAATGATGAACAATGGTTCGATCACAATCAGGCCAGCCACTATTGGGGATGTCCCCGCGATCCACCATCTCATTGAGGTCTATGCTGAAGAGGGTAAGCTGTTACACCGCCCGATGAATGAGCTCTATCGTCATCTGCGCGAATTTTTTATTGCCGAGAGAGACTCAAAAGTTATCGGTTGTGGAGCCCTTGAAATCTATACCGAACACCTCGGGGAGATAAGGAGCCTTGCCGTCGATCCCCAATCGAGTGGTGAGGGTGTTGGAAGGGAGATCACCCTTCTTGCCATTGATGAGGCGCGAAAGATAGGTCTTCATCGGCTTATGGCGCTTACCTACGTCCCCGGCTTCTTCCATAAGTTGGGATTCAAAACCGTCGACAAGTCCACTCTCCCTGAAAAAATCTGGGGGGTCTGTATCAAGTGCAGCCGTTTCAATGATTGCGATGAGACGGCCGCTGTCATGGATCTTTAGCGTGCTCCTGATGTCTTTAGCTCTTTTTTTGGTTATCATCCTCGCTAAGGCTTACCAAAGGCTGGAAACTCAAAATTAACTGATGATCAGACTGAACACTACACTGCTTGCCCTTGTACTTCTCTTGAATGGGTGCGCTCTGACCTACAAGATGGACATCCAGCAAGGTAATCCAGTCACCCAAGCGCTCATTGAGAAGCTGAAACCGGGAATGTCCCGTCAGGAGGTCCAGTTTATCCTCGGCACTCCAATCATTGAGGATCCCTTCCATGGCAATCGCTGGGACTACTTCTTTAGCCTCCACAAGGGAAATGCTCCAACTGAGACCCAGCAACGCATCTCGATCTTTTTTGATGGTGACACCCTGAAAAGTGTAAAGGGAAAAGTTCAGAGCGAGGCCACGGCCCACGCGACGGCCGTAGAGAGTGATGACAGTGGCGGTTTCTTTGACAATAGCTGGAACTTCATCAACCAAAGCTGGGAGAAGATCTGGAAATAACCCTCCCTCCTCAGGTTGATAATCTAAGATCTAAACACCGGTACTGTGAGAGTGGAGCCGTCCGCTCCACTCTCCTCTAAGGAGTGCCCCTATCTCTTTTTTGGTTCTGTCCTGGCCCTCAACCGCCGTGCTTTTGCTGAAGAGATGGTGAGAGGGCGATAGATCTCAATTCGATCTCTTGGGGCAACCGGGCTCTCGAGGGTATGACACTTGCCGAAAATCCCGACTCTGTTTCTGACAAGATCAATTTCAGGGGCTTGTTCGAGAATCCCCGATTGCTCGATCACCTCTTTGATCGTAGAGCCGGCAGCAACCTCAAGATCAATCAGGATCACTGACTCCTTGGCCGCCCAGATCACCTGCACAGGTATGAGACTAACCTCTCCCATAGAGCGCTTCTGCCCGTTGATGAAACGCATCAACCAGGCCATTGGCAATCTGCTGGAAGACTGGCCCCACCACCAGTCGAATCATTCGATTGGAGAACTCAAACTGAAGATCAAAGCTGATTTTTGAAGCCTGGTCATCCAGAGCAGTAAAGGACCATCCCCCCTGTAGGTGCTGGAAGGGGCCGTCAACCAGCTCCATATCAATTGAGCTTGGAGAGATCAGCTGGTTCCGTGTGGTAAAGGCCTTNTTGACCCCCTTGAAATCAATCCCCACGGTAGCCACCACCTCACCCCCCTGTTGTGAGACTATTCTGGCGCTCCCGCACCAGGGAAGAAATAAGGGATAGGATTCAACATCGGCCACCAGGTTGTACATCTGCTGGTCAGAAAATGGAATAAGTGCTGATCGCTGGATTTTAGTCATACTTCTGTCATCACCTCGGTCAATGCAGATTATACTGCTTCTTCACTCTGGATCAGCGATCAATTAGTGCTTTGGGTTATCCGCACTCCTATGGTTCAATCAGTGGGGAGAAGAGAGGACAGAACGATGGCAAAAAAGAGATCAAAGAGCTCACCCAACACCATTACCGACAATCGCAAGATTCGCCATGACTATTTTATCGAAGATGACTTCGAGGCCGGAATTGCGCTTGAAGGGTGGGAGGTGAAGAGCCTCAGAGAGGGTCGCGCCCAGCTCAAAGAGTCCTATGTCATTATCAAGGAGGGAGAAATCTATCTCTTTGGAGCCCATTTTTCCCCCCTCCCCACGGCCTCAACCCATGTCCACCCTGACCCCACCCGAACCCGAAAACTCCTGCTCCATCGAAAAGAGATCTTTCGTCTGATTGGGGCCGTAGAGCGCAAGGGCTACACCCTCGTTCCCCTCCGTCTCTACTGGAAGAATGGACGAGTCAAACTGGCCATCGCCCTGGCCAAGGGAAAGAAGCAGCACGATAAACGGGCCGACATCAAGGAACGGGAGTGGAACCGGGATCAGCACCGCCTGCTCAAGATGGAGCGCTAAACTCAATTTCAGGCTATAATAGAGATTCAGATGGGGGCGACTGGCTTCGACGGAGGTCGCGAAACCATCGGAGCATGCCGAGGTGCGGAGCTCCTCGCAAATCCAACCGCAAACTATTAGTTGCCAACGACGACAACTACGCCCTAGCAGCTTAAAGCCGCTAGCCTCGTGCCGGCTTCTCCTGTGGAGTTGGATTTTCGGGGTCAAATCACACAGGATCGCGCTGTAATGTGTCTGTTATTACATCGTTAAACTCAAGCAGGCTCGCTGAACCGGACCCTGTCTGTCGGGCTCTGTTCAGTCAAATTATAGACAGACTAAGCATGTAGCTGCCGGTGTGCGTAGGGCTTGCGGACGCGGGTTCGATTCCCGCCGCCTCCACCATTTACACATCCAAAGCCGTCCCAGGGCGGCTTTTTTGTTGCCTACTATCAGCGAGTTACGTGAATTTTCAGTCTATTGCAGGCCAACAAAATTCATTGACATCCGGGGGTAACTGGGGGCAACATTAGGGGCAACAGCACAAGCACCATATGGAGTTGCCCCCATGCCTCTATCAGATACCGCAATCCGTAACGCCAAACCCGGCGACAAAGCAAAGAAAATGTTTGATGGTGGCGGGCTGTATCTGGAAATTGCCCCGAGCGGGGGCAAGTGGTGGCGGTTGAAGTATCGCTTCGATGGCAAAGAGAAACGCCTTTCTCTTGGAGTCTATCCGGATGTCTCTTTGAAGAATGCCCGCGCCCGACGCGATGAGGCCCGCAAGTTGTTGGCGAACGAGATCGACCCCAGCGAGAACCGCAAGGCGCAGAAGGCCGCAAAAAACGAACGGGCTGCAAACAGCTTCGAGGTGATAGCGCGTGAATGGTTCGCCAAGCAGGAACCCAACTGGGCAGCCAACCATGCGAACCGGATCATTCGCCGACTAGAGAGAGACATCTTCCCCTGGATCGGTGGCAACCCCATCTCCGACATTACTGCACCACAACTGCTGGAATCTATCCGTCAGATTGAACAACGCGGCGCACTGGAAACCGCCCACCGAGCATTAGGCAACTGTGGGCAGGTATTCCGCTATGCCGTTGCTACCGGTCGGACTGAACGTGATCCTTCCGGTGATCTGCGTGGCGCATTACCACCAGTGAAAGGCACACACTTCGCATCCGTTACCGAACCCAAGCAAGTGGCCGAAGTGCTACGGGCTTTGGATGGATACGAAGGCACGCTACCTGTGCGCTGCGCCCTCCGACTCGCACCTTTAGTTTTTGTACGCCCCGGCGAATTGCGCCATGCACAATGGGAAGACATCGACTTGATTACTGCCGAGTGGCGTTACATGGTCACCAAAACCGATAGCCAGCACATTGTTCCTCTCTCCGGACAAGCTGTAAAGATTTTGCAGGAACTGAAACCCCTGACCGGAAATGGCCGGTATATTTTTCCCAGCGCAAGAAACCCCAAGGGTGATAAGCCCATGAGCGACAATGCCGTCCTTGCCGCCATGCGGCGAATGGGAATCAGTAAAGAAGAAATGAGCGGCCACGGATTCCGGGCAATGGCGCGAACCATTCTTGACGAGGTGCTGGGCTTCCGCCCGGATTACATAGAACACCAGCTTGCCCACGCGGTACGCGACCCTAACGGACGCGCCTACAATCGCACGGCCCATCTGCCCGAACGGCGAAAGATGATGCAGGATTGGGCGGATTACCTCGATAAGCTGAAAGCAGGTGCAGAGATCATTCCAATTAACCAAAGCGCCTGAACGAAGCCACAGGGGAGCCCCCTGAGGGTGGACGGGTGGCCGGGTGGGGGCCAGATTCAACAAATATCCCGTCCGCTACCAGGGCATGGATATGGGGATGAAAGGTGACCAGATCACCGAAGGTCTGCACAAACAGGATATATCCGGGTTT
>JGI11785J13272_1000089_pt1 | contig 22002 bp, 20 predicted proteins | sample DeeseametaMP2098_FD_13272 | JGI IMG/M metagenome (IMG submission 13272)
TCGAACCGCAGCAATGATGATCGCGGTCGATCGAGTGGCCCAAAGTTATATTTCAATTGGAATTTGAAAGGAGCAAATTGTGTGTTGTAGATTGAAACGGTGGACCCGATTGAGGCAATCCGCCTGAGGGCGAACCGGCTGTTTGTGATTCGACGCGGCAATGTTATCGCCAGCTCGCCTGAGGCAACCTCCCTCGTGAGGCTCGGAGAGAGGGAGGAGACGGTCGGTTTTCGCAATTGCGAATTGCCTGACACCAAGCGGTGAAATTCTCCCCAAAACCTTTTCAGAAATGGCCCGGCCCTTTACTCCCCAATTCAAGTTTTCCTGATCTCGGGTAAAGGTGCGGGTCGTGGGGGCAGGCCTAAGCTGACAACACGTTGTGGGCTTGTCCTGACATGTGTCAGGTAAAGCGGCAGACCCACCAGCACAAAGCCTCCGACCAGATTGCCGAACACCGTCGGCAGTTCATTCCAGATCAGATATTCCGAGATGGTAAAGCCACCCCCCATGATCATGGAAAATGGAAACAGGAACATGTTGACAATCGAATGCTCGAAGCCCATGAAAAAGAACAGCATGATTGGCATCCACATGGCCATCATCTTGCCAGTGGCTGACGTTGAAATCATGGCACCGACCACGCCCATGGACACCATCCAGTTACACAGCATGCCGCGAATGAAGATGGTCACCCAGCCATCCATACCATGAGCCTTGTAACCCAGTGTTCTTGATTCACCAATCTTGGCGACCTTTTCTGCAAGTACACCGCCGTCAATGTTATATCCATATGTAAGGATAAACGACATCATCAAGGCCACGGCCAGGGCTCCGCCAAAGTTGCCGATAAACACGAGGCCCCAGTTACGCAGCACTTCACCAACAGTGACGCCCGGTCGTTTATCGATCAGTGCCAGGGGCACCAGGGTAAACACCCCCGTCAGCAGATCGAACTTCATCAGGTAAAGCATGATAAAGCCGACCGGGAATAATATTGCCCCCAGCAGGGGCGAACCGGTTTTGGTGGCCACGGTAATGGCAAACATGGCCGCCAATGCCAGGATAGCTCCCGCCATAAAGCTACGTATTAATGTATCCTTGGTTGACATGTGAACCTTCGATTCACCTGATTCGACCATTTTTGTTACAAACTCCGTTGGTTCCAGGTACGACATCACAAGCTCTCCTTGATAAAGATTTTTTACTGAAAAACTATTTGCTAAAAATTCGGACAGCCCTAGTCGGCTACCAACAATAAAAACAACATCCCATTCTCGACGCGGACCGGAAACGATGCCGCGCAACCTTCATCCGGGGCGACGGCCTCACCACTGTCGAGGTGAATTTTCCAATCATGCAGCGGGCAAGTGACGCGCTTGCCATGGACAATCCCTTGTGAAAGAGGCCCGCCCTTGTGCGGGCAGCTGTCCCTGAGTGCAAAGACTTCGTCCTCCGCTGTTCGAAACACGGCGATGTCACCTTCGGCCGTGTTGACCACACGAGCACCGAGACGGGGAATGTCATCCACTCTCCCAATCTCAACCCAGTTTTTGGTTATTTCAGCTGTTGATACTGAACTCATAAAAATGCTCCTCAACCCACCTGCTTCAGTAGTGTAAATTCATGGTTATCCTTGCCCTGTACACGCTCTTCCCATGGATCCTGTTGTGCGAATTGCTGCGATACTCTGAAATGCTCTGCAAGCATTTTTCTTCCCTGTTCATCTTCGAGTATGCGTTGCTTGACGTATGTCAGGCCGAGGCGTTCGAGCCAGGGTGCGGTACGTTCGAGATAGTGGGCATTTTCACGGTAGAGCTGGATAAATGCGGAGGCGTACTCGATGACCTCTTCTGGCGTGCTGACATGGCAAAGGAAATCGGTGGCGCGCACTTTCACCCCTCCGTTACCCCCGACATGCAACTCGTAACCAGAATCGACACAGACCACACCAAAATCCTTGATGGTGGCTTCGGCACAGTTACGCGGACAACCCGATGCCGCCATCTTGAACTTGTGCGGCATCCATGAACCCCAGCTGGCCTTTTCAAGATCAATCCCCAGCCGGGTTGAGTCCTGTGTACCGAAGCGACACCAATCCTTGCCCACACAAGTCTTGACTGTCCGCAGGGCTTTGCCATAGGCGTGACCGGAAACCATGCCGGCCTTGTTCAGCCTGTCCCAGATCTGCGGCAGTTGGTATTTTTTCAGGCCATAGAGGCCAATCCGCTGCCCGCCGGTTACGTGCACAGTTTTTACATCGTATTCATCAGCAATATCGGCAATCGTGCGTAATTCTGCAGGTGTGGTGCTGCCTCCCCACATGCGCGGGATAACCGAGTAAGTACCGTCTTTTTGTATGTTTGCGTGGGCACGTTCGTTAATGAAACGTGACTGGTAATCATCGCTGTATTCTTGCGGCCACTGGCAAACGAGATAATAGTTCAATGCAGGACGACATTTGGAGCACCCATCCGGAGTATTCCATTCGACGAAGTCCATGACGGCGCGTATTGTTTTCAGTTCATAATCCTTGATCACCGTGCGCACTTCGTCGTGGGTATGCTCGATGCAGGCGCACATCGGTTTCTGGTGTGGTGCAACCGAATAATTGCCGCCTACCGTATGCGCCAACAGGCTTTCAACCAGGCCGGTACAGGAACCGCATGAGCTGGATGCCTTGGTATGCGCACGCACATCGTCAAGGGTGAAGAGTTTTTTATCGGTAATGGCCTTGACGATATCGCCTTTGCAGACGCCGTTACAGCCACAAATCTCGGCAGTATCCGGAATCATGGTAATACGGTTTTCATCACCATGGCCGGAGTCGCCGAGGTGCGCCTGGCCGAACAGGATCTTGTCGCGGAAGTCAGTGATGTCAGTACCGTCACGCATGAGATCGAAGTACCAGGGACCATCAATGGTGTCACCGTACATGACCGCACCCTTAACCTTGTTGTCTTCGACCACAAGCTTTCGGTAGACACCATTGGCGGCATCCTGAAAGATCAGCTCCTCGCTGTCTTCATTCCCGGTAAAATCGCCGGCAGAGAAAAGATCGATGCCGGTGACCTTGAGCTTGGTTGAAGTCATGGATCCCTGGTAACGGGAAAACCCATGTTGCCCAAGATGGTTGGCACAGACCTTACCCATTTCAAACAGTGGCGCGACCAGGCCATAGATCTGTTTACGGTGTTGCGCGCATTCACCTACTGCATAAACACTCGGGTCGTAAGTCTGCATGGTGTCGCTGACGACAATGCCACGCTCACAAAAAATACCGGCTTTGTGTGCCAGTTCGATATTCGGGCGCACACCGACCGCCATGACCACGAGATCAGCAGTAACTTCACGACCGTCCTCAAGGATTACACCCTGGACGCGTTCTTTACCGATAATTTCTTTGGTAGACGCCTTCATCAGTATTTCAAGACCGCGTTCTTCCAGTGAGGTGCAGAGCATCTTGCCGGCGACACTGTCGAGTTGGCGTTCCATCAGTGTATTGACTAAATGCAGAACAGTTACCTTTATCCCCTGCTGCATGAGCCCGTTTGCGGCTTCAAGCCCCAGCAGGCCGCCACCGATGACCACGGCGTGACGATACTGTTTGGAGATGTCCAGCATGACGCCAACATCCTTGATGTCCCGGAAACCGATGACACCCTCAAGGTCGTGGCCCGGTACAGGAATAATGAAAGGATTAGAGCCGGTGGCAATCAGCAACCGATCATAAGCGGCTTCGGTGCCGTCCGCGGCAACGACTTTCTTTGCCAAACGATTGATCTGGGTGATCTTCCTGCCCTTGTGTAAGGTGATGTTGTTGTCCACGTACCACTGGTCATCATTGAGCATAATCTCATCAATGGTCTTCTCTCCCGCAAGCACGGGTGACAACATAATCCGATTGTAGTTGCCGTAAGGTTCGGCACCAAAAACAGTAATGTCATACAGGTCCGGTGCGATTTTCAGGAGTTCTTCCAAGGTGCGCACACCGGCCATCCCATTACCGATAAGAATAAGTTTTTCTTTCATGTTGCTTCCTGTTGGTGATCACCCTTGATTGAGTACTTTTTGCCGTACTCACTGTTATAGTTAAGCAACATGTATGCCAAGAAATAAAAATGCATGTATCGTCCTGTTTTTACTGTGATTTGCATGCTGGTTGATCCGACAGATTTGGGCTGCTGTGCACTGAAGTTGGTCATTGTTCATTTTTGGGCAATATAACGAATCATTTTGGTGCTCAGGGAGGGTGCAAACGGGTGACAAACAACAGGGACAGAAAATTTATACCCTGAGGGTGCAACTGTTTCTGTTTGTCATCAAAGATTGCCCTATGCTCCAGTTCTACGAAGCGGAGAAAAACGTCTTTAATTATTTTGTACTATTAACAGATTATGGAATTAATCTTGGAGATGATGAGTGGGCTCTCTAAGCTGAAGATGTCCGGGCGCCATCCGAGTTGAGTAATGAGGTGTTGATTGTCCGATTGCTTCCACCAGACAGCAGACAAATCAGGTTTCCCAAAATCTCACGACCTTTTTTCCCTATCTCTTCGCTCTTTTCGGCAGCCCCAGAGTCCCGAAAATGGCAATGATCCCCAACAGAGCGATCACGGCAAAACTGACGTCGAAGGTGCCGGTGGCGTCGGCCAGCGCCCCCGCCATGGCCGGGCCGACCGTCTGGCCGATAGCGAAGAAGAAGGTAATGGTTGAAAAGACTGTGGCAGCGCGTTCAGGCCCTACAAAGTCGCCCACCGCAGCCGCCATAATCGACGGAATGGACCAGGCGGCGAGCCCGTAAAGCATGATCGAGGCGTAGAGCGAACCGGTCCCCAAATGCAGGGCGACCAGAATGTAAGCGACCGTCTGCACGGCAAAGACGGCCAGCAGCCCGGTACGGCGGCCCAGCTTGTCAGACAGTGTCCCGAACAGCGGCCCCGACAGGAGGCTTAGAGCACCGATCCAGGACCAGACCTGCCCGGCGGCCATCTCGGAGAAGCCGCGCTCCTCAACCATGGCCGTAACAATGAAGGTACCGTAGGTGATGTAGGTGATGCCAAACATCAGGTAGAGCAGGCCGAGGTGGACCATGACCCGCTGCGGCGACATGGCGGGATCACCTTGATCACCATTGCCGTTCCCGCCTTCACCGACGACTTCACCCAGGGGGCGCAGGCCCAGGGAGGCCGGACGGTCGCGCAACAAGGCCCAGGCAGTGACGGCGGCGAATCCGGAAAGGCCACCCAGGGTCGCCCAGCCCATGCGCCAGCCTTCCGTGCCCAAGGTCTCATTGACAGCCGGTATAAACAGGCCGGAGAAGATGATGGCAAAACCGGCACCGGTGACCATAAACCCGGCCGCCCGGCCCCGAACTTTGTTGGCATACCATTGGGGGACCAAAACCATCATCGGCACATTGGCCGCGCCACTGCCGAAACCGGTCAGCGTGTAGAAAGAGATCACCCACAGGAAGCCGTCACCCTGGCTAATGATGGCCATGGAGGCGGCAACCAGAAAGAGCCCGAAGACAATGGTCCTGCTCTCGCCGAAGCGTTTGATCATCCAGGGAGAGGCGACCACCGAAACCAGGTAGCCGATAAAATTGGCGGTACTGATGGTTCCCATCTGGGTATAGCTGAGGCCCAGGTCCGCACCCATGGAGGGCAGCAGCATGCCGAGCCCGAAGCGTCCGAGGCCGAGGCAGGAAAAGACCGTCAGCGTCCCGGCAAAGACGACAATCCAGCCGTAATGAAACGGCACCCTGCGGGCAATGGCGGATGCGATCAAGTCAGTTCCTTCGTTCACCGTTCTCAAAGGCGGGACCTCCCGCCAGCATCGGTGAACATCATTTCTTTTCAATTGTAACTTTTATTGCCGACCGCAACTATGAGGGCAGACCCGAAGAAGCGATTATGGCTCAGGGGCTGGGCGACAGCTGGATTGACTATGATCTGATCGGCGATGCCGCAGGCCCAAGGCAGGCCGCGTTCGCATTTTATGAAGGGCGCAAGGCGGGGCTTGCCGTTTAGCCGGAAACAACGGCTTTCAATCACCTCCATCCCACCCCACTGTATCGGCTGGCAGCGAGAGCGATCAGAACCTGGTCAGACGAAAGGCGGATCCACAGGGCATTCTGTGGTTACTGGGTGGTATTGGTGCTTGAAAACAGCCTCTAAAAGGAGCAAATTGTGCGCTGTAGATTCAACATAGAAGATAGGGGAGGAGATGATATGGCCATTAGGAATATCAGGGGTGATGTGAAACAGATAACGGCAAGGTTCTGGAGCCTCGCATCTGCTAAAAACAAGTTCCTATCCTAAAATAATCTAAAGTAATGATAAAAACGTATCTTCTTTTAATCGGTGCAATTTTTTTTGAAGTTGCTGGCACCATGCTGCTGCCAGTAACTAATAATTTTACTAAAATAGTTCCAACAGTCACGCTGGCAATATTTTATTTGTCCGCATTTTATCTTTTGACATTTGTGGTCAACAAACTTCCAATATCTATAGTCTATGCAACCTGGAGTGGTTTAGGCGTTTTCACAATTGCAATACTCGGTTACATATTTTACAAACAATCATTAAGCTGGCAAGCAACTTTAGGAATGTTTTTGATTGTAATTGGAGTAACTTTAGTAAATATTTATTCTACAAAAACGGTATAAAAACATAAATATAATTAAAAGGTAATCGGTTTGAGTCGCCAAGTATTCTCTACCTGTTACACAAGACCAACACGCTTTGTCACTAGATTCAAAAGTAAAGAGCGGAAGATATAGTCGTACATTAACCAGCAAGGAGCACTAAATGGCCACCTATCACATCACTCACACCCATTCTTTTGAAAATTGTTTTTCGGGAGATTCTGAATCCATGGACCTGTGGAGACAGATACCCTCTCTCGCCAATGAAAACAATGTCACGATCCATTTTTTTAAGGTCAATCCCACCGAACACATTTTTTTCTTGTTGGTGGAGGCTGACGACTATTCTCAAATCGAAAACACTATCGGCCAATGCAAGAAGTTAGGGGATTTCGCCGTCACCCCTGTGATCGAGCAAACATTTTATGCCTGACAAGTTGCCATTCATCAAACCAAAATAACGACCGGCTGAAACAAGAGATCAAGCAATGAGCGAGCATGGTTATGAATCCGGTCGCCTGAACCTGCCTTTTGTGGGTCACTGCACCTTTGGCAAATACCCTCCCTGCCTGGACTGGGACCAGATCAATGCTGATGTGGCCATCCTCGGAGCACCCTACGACTGTGGCACCCAGTATCGGGCCGGTGCCCGTTTCGGACCCCGGGCGATTCGTGAAGCATCTACCCTCTTTTCCTTTGGCCATTCCGGCTCCTATGACCATGAGGATGACGCCGTCTACCTGCCCGGTGAACAGGTACGGATTGTTGACCTGGGGGATGCCGACATTGTCCATACTGATACCGCGTCCTCCCATGCCAATATTGAACTCGGGGTGGGCAAAATTCTTGCTGCCGGCGCCCTGCCAGTGGTGCTGGGGGGTGATCATTCCATCAATGACCCCTGCATCCGGGCCATGGCCGCCCTTGGCAAACCCATCCATATTATCCAGATTGATGCCCATCTGGATTATGTCGATGAACGTCACGGGGTGCGTCATGGCCATGGCAACCCCATGCGCCGGGCTGCAGAACAGGACCATGTCACCGGCATGACCCAACTGGGCATCCGCAATGTATCCTCCACCGCCCGGGAAGGCTATGAGGCCGCTCGTTCCAAGGGTTCCACCATTCTCTCTGTGCGCCAGGTGCGGCAGTTGGGTCCCGGCGCGGTTCTGAGCCAGATTCCGGCCGGGGCCAATTACTACATCACGATTGATGTTGATGGTTTTGATCCATCCATTGCCCCGGGCACGGGTACCCCGAGCCATGGTGGTTTTCTCTACTATGACGTTATGGAAATCCTGCAGGGGTTGGCCCGCCAGGGCACTGTGGTGGGGGTGGATCTATGTGAAGTAGCGCCCCACTATGACCATAGTGAAATCACCTCATTCCTGGCGGCACAGGTGCTGCTTAACCTGCTGGGCTATATCTTCCATGCCCGGGTGGACGGACAAGGGAGGTAATTGCCCATAAATAACCGCGAGAATCATCCGAGCGACAGCAAGACTGCTGAAAAAGGATCAGTTACAACTAATTGTTCAAATTAAGGCTTATAAGAGAAATCATCTCAAACATAATTGATGCCGCAACCATCGATGTAATGTTATTTGGCTGATCTTTTGTAGGCATTAGACACGCAACATCTCCACCAATTACATTTGCCAGCCTTTTTTATGAGAGACTTGGACACAAAGATCTCAGCATAGCCGCAGGCATGCTGGATTCCACCCAAGGGCTAAAAACGATCATGCATATATATATTGATGGCAAGCCTGATTATTATGTGATTGATGACACGTTGCCAAAGCACCCCCAGTACCCCGCTGACGGTTACCACCCCTGGAGGGAGAGAGCACACCAGCATTGAGAGGGAGTTAAGATGTCAGATCACTATCAACCAATCCCGTTGGACTTCACGCAATACTCGGAAGAAGAGATGGTTCAGCGTGCGCAACAGTTTTATGAGAATATTCGTAAACGCCGCTCGGTTCGTGATTTCTCCAATAAACGTGTACCTGACAAAGTGATTGAACAGGCGATACTAGCTGCCGGTAGTGCACCGAATGGTGCCAATATGCAGCCTTGGTATTTTGTGGTGATATCCAATCCGTCAGTTAAGAAGAAAATTCGTCTGGCCGCAGAAGAGGAAGAGCGGGAATTCTATCAAAAAAGGGCTTCAGAGGAATGGCTGGATGCTTTGGCACCTTTGGGCACCAATGCCGAAAAACCCTTTCTGGAAACGGCTTCGCATTTAATCGTAATTTTCTTGAAGAAATTTTCATACGATGAACAAGGCACAAAACACAAGAACTACTACACAACAGAATCGGTCGGCATTGCAACCGGGTTCCTGATTAGCGCCTTGCATGAAGCTGGTGTTGCGACCTTGACCCACACCCCAAGTCCGATGAAATTTCTTAATGAGATACTGGGCCGTCCGGTGGATGAGCGGCCTTTTATGATTCTCGTTGCCGGTTACCCAATCCATGGATGTACGGTTCCTGCAATCATCAAAAAGCCGATGGCTGAAATCGCCACCTTTATTGATGGCGATTGATTGCCCTTGCTTGATCAAGCCCCCCAACTCATTCTGATTCACCTAAACAATGGCTTACCCGCCAAATGATCCGCATCCCGGATGTTTAACGGAGATATAATTGCCAAATCATATAATTAACTGCAGGAGCATTGATTGATGTGATTCGATATTTTTTAATTACAATTTTAATTGTTTTAATGGGTTGCTCTATGGATAGCTCTAATGGTGGTTCTAATGTAGAACTTGCTGAGATTATATCTAATCCAAGTGACCAGTTTATTATTGATTCAAATGGACTAGCAAAGGTTTCAAGAGCGACACCCTATATCGGCGCTAACGAGCCTGGTGCTCATGCAGGGGCTCACTTGAATTTCACAACAGAGGGCACACCTTATCTAGTGAATATTTATGCCCCAGTTGATGGAAAGATTTCAAAAATTTCAAACTGTTATGATTTGGGAAATGGTAATGACAAGTATGGAATGGTTTTAGCTTTTGCTACACATGAAGGAAGTAGAGTGAGTCTTAGCTTAAGTTTAGAACCATTTGGTGGTTATTTATGTCAAGATGATGGAGATTATTACAAAAAGTATATTTTTGTAGCAGAGGGTCAAAGTGTTAAAAAAGGTGATGTGATCGCAAAGCTTTATAAACCTGATGCTCAAAGTGATTCAACACATATTCATTTTCATGTTTCATCAAAGTTATCAGGCGGGTTTCATTGCCCTAATATCTTTACACCTTCTATCAACAGTGATTTTAAAAATGTTTCAGGTGGAAAACCTCTTTGCTATCAACCTGCAGAAGGTGAAGATTTAACCGGGTTGTAGCTACCCGACTACTCCGATTGGATCAATGCCACCTTTAAGTGGTTATGACTTAGGATGTATGCGAGTATCTAACAGTAGAGAAAGAATGGTTTTCTTCGGTTGAGGGGTGCCTCTTAAGGTCACCCCTTGGAAAAAGATTCAAGAAAACCAATAAAAAAAGGGGTGACCCATGGAACTCCAACCAGGATTACTGCAGGACATCGCTATCTTTGGCGGGCTGAGTGAAGACACTCTGGGCTTCGTGCTCGACCGTGCCACCCGTGTCCGCGTCGCCGCTGGTGAGCATTTCCTCACAGAAGGCGATATGGCGACAAGCCTTTTTGTACTGGAGAGTGGTCAGGTTCGTGTTCACAAAGATGCTGAAGGAAGTGCTATTGTCCTTCATGAATTAAACCCCGGTGCGGTCTTTGGCGAGATGAGCCTCCTCGCGGTTCGCCCCCGGAGCGCCACGATCGAAGCCAGCGAGGACTGTATTGCGGTCGAGATCACCAACCGCTCACTGTTTGAGCTCTACGAGGTGGATCCGGCAGAGTTCGCGATGCTCGTGATGAACCTCGGCCGTGAGGTCGCCCGCCGCCTGTGGGAAGCCAACGAGCGTTTGTTTACAGCCACCCAAGGGAAGCTGGACAGTATTGATAGTTGAAAAACAGTCGCAAAAAGGTGCGAATTGTGCGCTGTGGCTTCAATATAGAAAACAAGAAGGAGGTAAAGTGGTTGTCAGGGATGACAGGAGTGTTGTGAAACAGATAGCGGCCAGGTTTCGAGACCCAAGACACCACATCTGCCAAAAGCAAATTCCTATCCCTTATCCCTAAAATTTTACAACACAGTTCTTAAATTAAGGAGTGAGATCAATGCCCACACTAATGAAGAAATCTTTCGATGACCCAGATGAAGTGAAAGCACCTGAAAAAACTCACGCGGCTACGGTGAATTTCGGGACAGTTGCCGCAACAAGAATCGTGGCTCAACCCGGTTGGAAATGGTCAGAGTGTATAAAACCTCATGTTGGCGGTGATAGCTGCCAGGCGGGGCATGTGGGTATGGTTTTACAAGGAACTATTCATGTGGTTTCCGATGATGGATCAGAAATAACAGTCACCGCTGGAGATGCCTATACTTTTGCGCCTGGTCACGATGCTTGGGTTGTAGGCGACGAAGAATTCATTGCTTATGAGTTTAATAATGCAGGCAAAGATTACGCAGTCTGGCAGTCAAACTAAAGAACCGACCATTTACATCTAGGGACTTCTTTAATCAAGAGGCCCGTTTTTCTTGTTAAGACGGATTAGATAATCTGACCCGGGCCCCCAGATTCTGAGCTGACCAAGGCTGCCCGCAGCTCCTTCGCAAGGCAGATCAACAAGGCCTTGGTTGCAAGTTGTAAAACATTGGCGTAAAACGTTACTCATGGAATGCTAATATAAAAAAATACCCCGTCAGTCAGGGCGCTCACGCCAGAACCGGGATTGCAGTCCACATCTATAAATAAAATCATCTTCAAAGATGGAGGATAAAATGAAAAAGTCACTTGTTGTAGCAGCATCAGCACTATGCCTGAGCATCTCCGGTTTTGCCCAGGCCAAGACATTAAAGATGGCCTACGATGCCGACCCGGTGTCCATGGACATCCACGAACAACTATCTGGCGGCACCCTGCAGCTTTCCCACATGGTATGTGACCCGCTGGTTCGCTGGAATCAGGAACTGGGATTTGATGCCCGTGTAGCATCAGGCTGGGAACGTCAGAACGACACTACCGTTCGCTTCAACCTGCGCAAGGGCGTCAAGTTTCATTCCGGTCGAGAGATGACCGCCAAAGACGTTAAATTTACTTTCAACCGTCTCAAGAACAGTGAAGATTTTAAGGGCATATTTGTTAACTTTACTGCTCTGAATATCATTGATGACCATACCATTGACCTGGTAACTGAAGGCCCATACCCGCTGGTTTTACATACAGCCACCTATATTTTTCCTCTGGACAGCGAGTTCTACAGCGGTCAGGACGAACGCGGTCGAGACAAGGCTGAAATCGTAAAGCATGGTGATGCGTTTGCCTCCACCAATATTTCCTGCACCGGCCCTTACACGGTTTCCTCCCGTGAACAAGGTGTAAAAGTGGAATTCGACCGTTTTGCGGATTACTGGGATACCAACTCACCCGGCAATGTCGACAAGATTGTTTTGACCCCAATCAAGGAAGGTCCGACTCGCGTGGCTGCTTTGCTGTCAGGCGACATTGACTTCGCTGCCCCAATTCCGCCAACCGATCTGGATCGCGTGGATGCCAGCAACAAGGTTGACCTGGTCACCATGAGCGGCACCCGGATCATCACCTTCCAGATGAATCAGAATCGGCGCGACGAACTCAAGGACGCCCGCGTACGCAACGCCATCGTGTATGCGATCAATAACAAGGCTATTGTCGAACGCATCATGAAAAATTTTGGTACCGCGGCCGCGCAAATGAGTCCCAAGGGATACCTGGGCTACAATGACGCACTCCAGCCGCGCTACGACCTGGCAAAAGCCAAGTCACTGATGAAGGAAGCCGGTCATGAGGCTGGTTTTACATTGACCATGATGGCGCCCAATAATCGTTACGTAAACGACTACAAAATCGCTGAAGCTGTTGCCGGCATGCTGGCCAAGATCAATATCAAGGTTGAGCTCACCACTATGCCCAAAGCCCAGTACTGGCCCAAGTTTGATGAACGCGCAGCAGACATAATGATGATCGGCTGGCATTCAGATACTGAGGATTCTGCCAACTTCTATGAGTTCCTATCCATGACACCGGATAGCGAAACCGGTTACGGCCAGTATAATAGCGGCAACTACAGTAACGCGCGGGTTGACGAGCTGACCTTGGCGACTGCCAAGATAACCGACGATGCAAAACGCGCCGGCATGTTGCAGGAAGTAGAGCAAATCATGTTCGATGAGGCCGCTTTTGTACCTCTGCATTGGCAGGATCGTGCCTGGGCAGCCGCTAAAGGCACCCACATCGACAAGATTGTCAATGTCATGAACTTTCCATACCTCGGCGACCTGGTCATGGACTGATCGTGTAACGGTTTGACCGTACGCCATCAACTTCGGTGGCATGATGGTGGGCAGTAATGCCCACCATTTTTTTACCCTGACATACATACTCAATACTTCCTTCTCTGATGTTTGCCTTCCTGCTACGCCGATTTGGTCAGGCCGTTATCGTGATGCTGGTCATCAGTCTGCTGAGTTTCTCTATTCAGGATCAGCTGGGCGACCCACTACGCGAACTGGTAGGTCAATCGGTCTCTGAAGAAATCAGGGAACAGTTACGCGACAAAATGGGTTTGAATGACCCCTACCTGGTGCAATACTGGCGATTTCTTAAAAATGCCCTTCAGGGTGATCTTGGCACCTCCTATTTTTTTAAACGTCCGGCACTGGACGTCATTCTTGATAAACTGCCGGCCACCATAGACCTGGTCATCGCCGCCACCTTCTGGATTTTGTTATTTTCAATTCCTGTCGGTATTTTTGCGGCCATACACCCGGATCACTGGTTTTCCAAACTGGCCTTGAGCCTGAGTATTCTCGGTATTTCCATACCGGTGTTCCTGACGGCTATTTTCCTGATTTACCTGTTTGCCGTGGAATTGGGATGGTTACCTTCCTATGGACGGGGTGATACCATCACGCTGTTCAGCACATGGAAAACCAGCCTGCTAACCCTGGACGGACTCAGCCATATCCTGTTACCCAGTATCTCCCTGGCCTCCGTGATCCTACCGCTGTTCGTGCGCCTGATAAGATCCGAAATGATGGAAGTGCTGGAATCCGAATACATTCGTTTTGCCTGGGCCAAGGGCCTCAGGCGTCGACGCATCTGGTTTTTGCACTCTTTTAAGAACACCCTGTTGCCGGTCATCACCGTAGGCGGGGTGCAGATCGGCATCATGGTCGCTTACACCATTCTAACCGAGACGGTATTTCAATGGCCCGGCATGGGGTTTATGTTCCTGGAAGCCATAAACCGGGTCGACACCCCTCTGATTGTGGCCTACCTGATTGTGGTGGGACTGATATTTGTAGTCACTAACACGGTGGTTGATATTATCTACGGATTGGTAAATCCCACGGTTACCCTGGTAGGGCGACCGACATGAACTTTTCCCTGGAACGGATGCGCCGGTCTCCGGTGTATTACTCCTTCATCAATAACAAGGTGGCCATGGTCAGCGCAGCCATACTGTCAACCCTGTTACTGGTCAGCATTTTGGCCCCGTTTATTGCGCCCTATGACCCGTGGGACCAGACTGCCTTTGACATCATGGATTCCGAGTATCCACCCATTGGGTCAAGCGGTGCTGACGATCGTTTTCTGCTGGGCACAGATGATATGGGCCGGGACATGCTGTCCACCATCCTCTACGGCACTGGAATTTCCATTGCCATCGGCATTTTCGCCACTATTCTGCAGGCCTTCATGGGCATATCAATCGGCCTGGTCTCGGGCTACTTTGGCAGTCGTCTGGATAGTTTCCTGATGCGCATTGCTGACATACAGTTATCGTTCACTACACTGATGGTTGCCATCATCATTCTGGCGGTATTCCAGGCTGCGGTCGGATTAAACAGCTATGAACGTTATGCCCTGCTGATGATCGTGCTGGTTATCGGTATTGCCGAGTGGCCGCAGTATGCACGCACGGTACGTGCCTGTGTACTGGCGGAAAAGAAGAAGGAATATGTGGACGCCGTTAAGGTTATCGGGTTAAGACCCATGCGTATCCTGTATCGTCATATACTGCCCAATACCTTCTCACCGTTGTTGGTGATTTCCACAGTACAGGTTGCCAATGCCATTATCACTGAAGCCGGCCTGTCATTCCTTGGCCTGGGCATGCCCATCACCAAACCCTCTCTGGGTTCTCTGATTCGTAACGGGTTTGATTATATTTTCTCCGGCTCCTGGTGGATTACCTTTCTCCCGGCTTTAGTTTTGATCGTTCTGATTCTGACTATCAACTTGCTGGGAGATTGGCTGCGAGATGTACTTAACCCGAAAATCTACAAGTAGCTATGTCGCTGTTACAGGTTAACAATCTGGAGGTGGAATTCCCGTTGCTGTCGGGCAAGGTCAAGGCACTGAAAGACATCAGTTTCAGTCTTGACAAAGGCGAACGCATTGGCATTGTCGGGGAAAGCGGCGCCGGTAAATCAGTTACTGCCTTCGCCATCCTCAACCTGATCAGCAAGCCCGGGCGTATCACCAATGGCAGCATCTGGTTCGACGGCGCGAATCTCGCCGATATGGACCGCGACCAGATTCGAAATATTCGGGGCAATAAAATCAGCATGATCTTTCAGGATCCAATGATGACACTGAATCCGGTGCTGACCATCAGCACCCAGATGGTTGAATGCCTGCAGGCGCATCGCAACCTGCCGGAAGCCGAGGCCAAAAAAATCGCCGTTGAAAAACTTCGTGCCGTTCAGATTCCGGCACCGGAAACCCGGCTCGATCAATATCCCCATGAATTGTCCGGGGGAATGCGTCAGCGCGTGGTCATTGCCATCGCATTAATCAGTGATCCTGCCTTAATCATTGCCGACGAACCGACCACCGCACTGGATGTGACTATTCAGGCAGAAATCCTGCAACTGCTGCTGGAACTTTGCGTGAATTTTAACGTGGGACTAATCCTGATTACTCACGACCTTGGCGTGGTTTCACAGGTTACCCAGCGCACCCTGGTGATGTATGCCGGCAGCATTATCGAGCAAGGGCCCACCAGAGAATTGATCAGCAGTCCGTTACACCCCTATACCCAGGGCTTGATTGGCGCCTTGCCGGAGCAAACCACGCCAGGCTCCAGGCTGAACCAGATACCCGGTGTTATGCCGAGCCTGCAGGACATCCCGGAAGGCTGTGCATTTCACCCGCGTTGCACCCTGGCAGTGGCCAAATGTCAACACCAGATTCCAGAACTCAAAGGCAAAACATCCCGCTTGTGCGCCTGCCACCTGGTTGATGATGTCGATGCCTGATACTGCAGTGAATCAACCAATGGGTCCGGCCTTGATCAGCATTAAGAGTCTCTACAAGGAATTCAATATTTCCGGCAGCTTCCTGGAAGAACTTAGAATCGAAAAAGGCCGTCCGGTGCGCAGACGTGAGTCCGTCAAGGCCATCAACGGTGTCAATCTGGAAATCCAGCAAGGCGAAGCATTATGTGTGGTAGGCGAAAGCGGCTGCGGTAAAACCACTGTAGGCCGTGCGGTGATGGGACTTATCGATCCCACTCGTGGCGAGATTCACTATGCGGGTCAGCGCATTGATAATTTGTCCGCTGTTGATCGGTTTCCTTACCGCAAGAAGATGCAGATGATTTTTCAGAACCCCTATGCCTCCCTGAATCCGCGTAAAACAGTTCAGGCCACGCTGGCCGAACCGGCAAAATTTCATGCCCCCGAATTAAATGAGACTCAGCGCCAGGAAAAAATTGTCGCCGTGATGGATTCCGTCGGCGTCAGTCCCAAATGGGCCAAGCGTTATCCTCATGAATTCTCCGGCGGTCAACGCCAGCGCATCAGCATCGCCCGCGCCCTGATGGTGGATCCTGAATTTATCGTCGCTGATGAGCCGATTTCCGCTCTTGATGTATCGATTCAGGCCCAGGTTTTGAACCTGCTGATGCAGGCCCGAGAAGAACGCCAGTTGACCTACCTGTTTATCACTCATGATCTGGCCGTGGTTGAGCATTTCGGTACCCGTGTGGCGGTGATGTATCTTGGCACCCTGTGTGAACTGGGAAACTGCAATGAGATCTTCCATTACCCACGCCATCCGTATACCAGGGCCCTGTTGAGCGCCATTCCCAAACTAGGATCTGACCCGGTTGGACACATAAAACTCAAAGGCGAGGTTCCGACTCCGATCAACCTGCCATCGGGCTGCGTTTTCCACGGCCGTTGCCAGTTCGCCAATGATCGCTGTAAAAGCGAAGCACCCGGTTTGAACAGAACAGACAACGGGGTGCGCGTGGCCTGCCACGCCATCGAGGAAAACCGCCTGTAATCTATTCCAGATCACAGACTGAAAACCGACTGTTGACCGGTCTTGATTCAGGGGTTCCGCCTGCTGCGCAACATTCGGGAAAAAGAAGATGCCTTCACCACGTCCTGACCATGATGCTCCGGTACCCTGCTCCCACCTGTCTACCATTGCATTGTAAGATTGCAATGGGCTGTGAAGTTGCTCAAGTTATCTGCAACTGTCAAGGTAATCATTTGAGCCCAGTCGTCGGCACATATAACCTGTTTTGAACAAACCGTCCCCGCTACTGCGTGGTATTGGCGCTTGAAAACAGCCACTAATTGGAGCACATTCCTTTCCCTGATCCTTTAGCGTATATTGATAAAAAAACGATTTAATTATTAGGAGAAGCCAATGACCCTAGTTGCGACTATCCTGCAGGCATGGGACAAAACGATGGAGACTAAAGACCGAAAACATCTTGGTGCATATCTTGCTGACGATTTTGAATTTATGGATCCAAATGGTGAAAAGGAATCAAGATCGGAGACTTTAGAATGGTCGGCAAAAGGTCACCTACGTATCAGTGACTTCAAAACAATTTATGAAGACGACAACGTTATGTGCGCAACACATCGTGTCACCGATGAGAACGCTGGCCCATCAACCGTAATGGTTTTTGCGAAACACGAAAATGGAAAAGCAACATTTTGGACAGTTTTACGGGCTTTTGACCAAAGTTAAATTTTGACCCGACAAACTTATCTGTGCCGCAGTGCCAACTCTTTCTGACTCCTGTCGCTCCCAAGATACCCAGCGAACTCCAACATCGTTAGAATGACCACATGAAACCGCGCGAACTGCTGCTCGCTGCTTGCGTACCTTTAACATGGGGCCTGGGGTTTACCCTGTCCAAGGCAGCCCTTGCCGAGTTTCCCCCGCTCATGTTGATGAGCATGCGCTTTTTTATCGCCGCGCTCATCCTGGTGTGGTTTGTACCGGTTCCTCGAAACAGCCTAAAAGATTTGTTCTGGATAGCGCTGGTGGGCTCCACCATCCAGTACGGACTCACCTTTACCGGGCTTTCGATGATCGATGCCTCGCTCGCCATTATCGTAGTACATCTCGAGGTGCCTTTCGGTGTACTGCTTGCCATAGTCTTCTTTCGCGAACGACCGGGGTTTCAACGCCTTGCCGGTATGGCCATCTCGTTTTCCGGCATCTTACTGATCGGCGGACTTCCCAGCGTGGAGGGCCAACTTTTTGCCATGCTGCTGACAGGCAGCGGTGCAATGGTTTGGGCGATTGGCCAGATCATGTACAAACGCATTAGCGAGCATGTCACAGGGCTCAGTGCTGTCGCCTGGATCGGTGTAATGGCCGGGCCGCAGATGCTGGTTGGTTCAATGCTATTTGAGAACGGCCAGGTGGAGGCCTTGCTTAACGCAACCTGGGTTGGCTGGGGCAGCGTCGTATACCTCGGCCTGGTTATGACTGTACTTGGCTACGGTATCTGGTACACCGTACTGGCGCGCAACCCGGTATCTCATGTGATGCCGGTACTGCTGTTATTGCCGGTATTCACCATTGCCACTTCGGTACTGCTGCTGGGAGAGCGGCCCTCGCTGGCAGTGCTCTCCGGCGGTGCAATCGTACTGGGGGGAGTTGCACTGATCGTCTATTCCCGGAGACCTTCAGCCTGACCCGCCCTACTTTGCCTGGCCACACCCATGGTGGGCAGCATGGTAAGTTCCGTTATACTCGCGCTGTTTGTGCTGCCGGCGCTTCACCTGTTATGGCAGCAAACCAGTCTTAATAGCGAAAAGCCGGAGTAAACTATGCGCAACACCACCGTCGATCTGATACGAACCCTCGCAATTGTGCTGATGGTGGTGTTCCACTTTATTTACGACCTGCGCACTTTTGGTTACCACAACTGGGATATCCCCGATGGCTCCGGTTGGAAGGATTTCCGCTACGTAATTCTCACGTTGTTTTTTCTGTGTGTGGGCATAGGCCTGGTCTACGCCCACAGCAAAATGTTGCATTGGCAAAAGTTCTGGAAGCGTGAAGCGCAGGTGGCGGTGGGCGCACTATTGGTGACCGCCATGTCACTGGTGATGTTTCCCAATAACTGGATATACTTTGGTGTGCTGCATTTTATTGTGGTGGCGAGTGTGCTTGCATTGCCGTTTTTAAAACGGCCGAACTGGGCGCTGGTTTTGGGCATTGCCGTGGTGGTCGGTTACAACGTGGGCTGGTTAAAATCTTACTGGCCGTTTCACTTTATTGACCAAGTCTGGCCCGGTTTTCTACCGAACTACTCCAACGATAAGGTACCCATTTTGCCCTGGGTGGCGGTAGTCTGGTTCGGAACTTGGCTTGCGCACCAGCGTTTTTTCAACAATGACCCACTGAGAAACATTCAACTCCCCCGCTGGGCCCAATGGCCTGGCCGCCACAGCCTACTCGTCTACCTCATTCACCAACCTATCCTGGTAGGCAGTCTCCACGCCTGGCAATCGCTCGTCGCCTGATTCCAATAACGCATGCACCCATGCCCAAACTCGGAGTACCTAGGATGCGTAGAGTACGTATGGTGCGGTAGGGTGCGTTAGCGAAGCGTAACGCACCGACAAAGGCTTCAGAAGAAGCTATGAAAACAGCGGATCGACTATTTTGCAAACACCTAGGAAACTTGAGTGAGCAGAAGTTGGAGCCGATAGAATTTTGCACATTCGAAACGATGCATTATTTTGAACGGGTTCGGCTGCTTGGTGGATGAGAGGAGTACAATTTTGCACCGCAATGTCAGTATTCAGTGTTTTGCAGCCGTTCGTTCGACAAGCAGCATTCGACACTTTGGGCTCGCAACCGACCTTCGCTGTGTGACGCTTGAACAACCGTACGCTCGTTCTTCATCGCCACATCCTCAGCGGTTTTTCAAAATAGCGACGGAAGTGAAGGGGATTTTAGACCCATCGGTCAGGACCACAAATTGGATCTGGTGTTCCACATCAAAAGTCGGGGTCAAGAGCACGAAATCATCGATGTATCCCTCGGCTGTCACATCAAAGACAGTCCCATCCGGCCACAGGAAGATGAGATCTCGAGCGTCTTCCACCGCATCCCAATCTTCAAATTCCATGACGTCTGGATCACCACTGCGGGCCGGATGTCCATAGATGATCCGTTTGGGGCCGAGGAAGGGGAGATTGCTGCCCAACTTGCCATCACTCTCGTCCGGGTTTCCAAATTGGATCTTGAAGGTCCCGTCCCCCAAATCAAGGGGTGCCATGGCCTGAACGCCTTGAAAGAGCTTGGGACAGCCACTCTCGAGGTATTGAACTTCCCAGGAATCGCCATCATATCGCGCGTAGCCGTGGTTTTTTTTGCTCGGACTGCAGCCACTGATCCGCCCGGTCGTGAAGACCATAAAGGTCCCCGCCTGCTCATTCCATCGCCAATCTGAGAGAGTGGGCACGCCTACTTTTTGCTGCCTGACGTTCTTGATCTGGTCGGTAGCGGCGATGTCGTCGCCCTCAGCACCAATCTCAACGGTGGGGTGACAACCTCCACCCTCCTCATACTCCGCAGCAAGGGAACAAAACTCCGCCCCTCCGGAGTGAAAATCCTTCCCGACATAGGCGTCGTCGCTGTCGAGGCTCATGATGCGCGTCGTCTTGTCCGAACCTCGCGCCTCGAAGAAGAGCCGAACACCCCCCCCGCGCGCTCACTCAGGGGAACCGCCTGGCCCGTACCGATCCAAACCACCAGGGTCGAAGGATCTTCAGGCTTAACCTCTGGCCTCTTAACCTCAGGCTTCTTAACCCCAGGCTTCTTAACCCCAGGCTTCTTAAACCCAGGCTCAATCAGACCGGATGATCCCGCATAGCTCGTGAAATCCGAGTAGCTGCTGTCGTCGCTCGCGTCGGCCGGGCGATTAGAAGTCGCAACGGAGAGGCTCCCGCCCAGACCACCCATGGCCCCGTAGTAAAGTTGAATGTGACCGCGAAGGGAATGGGGAGCGTCCGATCCATAGACAAAGGCGTGCATTTTGGCGTTGCTGTCGAACACGATGTTGGTGAGGCCATTGATGCTGTCTCCGTCACCCAGCAACTGCCAGACCTCCTGTGCGGTTTCGCCTTCGGCCGATCCACCGTTGGGGCCAGATGAGCAGGCTTCACCGACGCAAGCCTGTACCGAGACATCGTAGCCTGTGGCTGATTTCAGCCCCGTCAATGTCATGCTGTTTGCGCCCGAGTCACTCAGCTCAGATCGGCTTGACTGCGTGGTCAGATCGGTGATCGTCACCGACACTCGATCGTAGCCCTCGGGAAGTGCACGCCACTCTACCAGCAATCGAGAGCTTGAATCGTAGGACGTTCCGCCGATGTCATCGACCGCAATAGGGCCTGCCGTCACCCCTGAATTCCAGGACTGGGGTGGCCCAGAGTCGGACAGGGCCGGGCCAGTCATACTCGCGCACGACATTACGAGGAGAAACAGGATAATCCACGCATATTGATTCAACTTCAACCTCCAACATTTCATCAACGACATCTCCCGTGGCAGATTCGCGTTGTTCACGAACCTCAAGGCCTGAGTCTACCCGATTTCCAGTTCAAATTTTTACGCCCTGAGTGCTCAGTAGGAATTGGAGATGATGGTTTTTCGCGGGGCCATTATTGACGCTTGAAAACAGTCCCTAATTCGAGCATGCTTTATCTGTGGATTCTAAAGTGAAGAGATGAGGGGATGAAATGGCGGTTAGGGATGACAGGGTTGCAGGCACCAAAACCTCACATCTGCCAAAAGCAATTTCCTATCCCTTCAGCCATGATCAACACGATATTCGGCCGTTGAGCTGCCGCGAGATTCAAAACAAAGAGCAACGATAGGAAAATAGTAGACGTTTCACTGGCGAAGTTTTTTGCTGAACCATCCCGTGAGGTCAA
>JGI11785J13272_1000093_pt1 | contig 21641 bp, 19 predicted proteins | sample DeeseametaMP2098_FD_13272 | JGI IMG/M metagenome (IMG submission 13272)
TGCTGGCTCTTGAGTGCTCGCTGGAAAGCGTTTCCCTGGTCTACCCCAGCAGCAAAGATTAGTCTGGCCTGGCTCTCACTGCTTCTCTTTTTGGCACTATCAGCCCTCTACTCGAAGGGCTCTATTGAGGAGATTGCTCAGGGTTTCCAGAAGTATCATGAACTACTTCTACCACTGCTTCTGATCCCGTTTCTCTACCAGCAGCCATTGCTCAGGCAGAAGGTTCACTACGCCGTACTTGCCGCCTTGCTGCTGACACTTCTCTCCTCTCTGGCCGACTTCTCAGGGATTATTGATGTCGGGGGTCGGTTTGAGCACTCGATCAAAAGTCCGATCACCCATAGCCTATTGATGGCAGTCCTTGCCTACTGGTCGTTGATCAAAGCTTTTGACTCAAACACACCCCGATACGGCTGGTTGGTGGTGACCCTCTTTTCGCTGGTTAATATATTTGCCGTGGTGGAGGGCAGGACAGGCTATTTTGTTTCTCTTGTTCTGGGTCTTCTCTTTATTACCCAACGATTTGGGCTCAAGCGGATACTGGTCATTGCGCCTTTGGGCGTGATCCTCTTTACAGTGGCTTTATACTCAGTCCCACGGTTTCATGAACGTATTACCGAGATGGGTGAAGGAGTGGTGGCATTCAGCGAATACGGCAGACTGTATACTGCAGAGATGGCCAAAAAGAGTGTTGACGAACACGATTTCAACTCTATGACAGTTCGCCTTGAGTACCTCGCAAGGAGCCTGAAGCTCGCTGCTTCAGCACCCTTGTTCGGTAGTGGCGTGGGGGCGTTCAAAGCAGGATATCGGGAGCTTGCCGAGCCTGGGAGTCAGCTCTCATCGAACCCCCACAATGAATTCTTGATGATCACCATTCAGCTCGGTATTACGGGGCTTGTCCTGCTCGCTCTAGTGTTGTGGATCACCTATAGTGAGGTCAGAGGACGTCAGGACTTTCCCAGTCGACTTCAGTCTGGGTTGCTGGCTGCATTTGTTGTCAACTCAATGCTTAATTCAACCTTGCTTGATCATACTGAAGGTTATCTCTTTCTCTTTATGTGGGCTGTGTGGCTGGCAGGTCTGGAGGGGGGTAGTGGGCAGGAGGATGCTGTATGACGAATCCTGAAAAAGAGCAATCGGTTATCACCGAGGTAGCGCGAGAGCGTTCAGGGGTCATCTATCGCCGTCTGCTGGGATATCTGCGGCCTCATCTCGCTGTATTTGTCTTCAGTATGCTCGGTTTTGTCGCCTATTCACTGACACAGCCGGCACTTGCAGCCGTGATTGAGTATATTGTTGAAACCCTGGAGGGGCTGCATCCCAGGGCTCGCCAGATCCTCCCTTTTGTGCTTATAGGAATAGTCACCGTTCGTGGGATCGGGTCTTTTATTGGCAACTATGGGCTCATCTATGTAGCCCGCCACATCATTCATGCCCTGCGCCAGGATATCTTTGCCCGGTTTATGGTGTTGCCTGCTCGGTTCTTTGGGAAAAACAGTTCGAGTCGACTGGTCTCTATGGTGACCTACAACGTTGAGCAGGTTGCAGGAGCAGCGACTGAAGCCGTTCGAGTGTTGATCCGGGAAGGATTTACCGCACTGGGGTTGCTGTGCTATATGATCTACCTCAACTGGAAGCTCTCTCTGATCTTCCTCTGCCTGGGGCCAGTGGTCTTTTGGTTTATCAGCACGGCCGGAAGGCGTATGAGGAAGATCAGCTATGATGTCCAGGACTCCATGGGCACCATTACTTCGGTCGTATCTGAATCGATCCGCAACTATCAGATGGTGAAAATCTATCAGGGCGAGAAAAATGAGGGGGAGCGCTTTGATCAGGCCAGCCAGACCAACCGCCAACAGGCGATGAAGGTTGCCCTGGTGAGTGCTATTAATACCCCAGTAGTTCAGATGCTGATTGCTTTTGCCACAGCGCTTCTTATCTATCTCGGCCTCCACCCCGATACATTGGGGACTATGAGTGCGGGACAATTTGTCGCCTTCCTTACTGCTGCCGGGATGCTGATCAAGCCCATTCGCGCNCTGACTGAACTCAATAATTTTATCCAGCCGGGTATTGCTGCCGCAGACTCACTCTTTAACCTGATTGATGAGGAAGAGGAACAGGATTGCGGCACAAACAAGGTGGGAGCGCAGCGGGTTGGGCTTGAGTTCAGAGGGGTTGGCTTTGCCTATCCTGACCATGAAGGGGAGAAGAGTGAGACCGTTCTCGAGGGGATCAACCTCTCCATCGGGGCCAACGAATCAATCGCTCTGGTAGGGAGGTCAGGAAGTGGCAAGTCAACCCTGGTAAGCCTCATTCCACGCTTTTTTGAACCGGACGAGGGTGAGATTCTTCTGGGAGATCAACCGCTACGGGACTATCGATTGAACTCCCTGCGTAAACAGGTTGCCTACGTGGGTCAACACATCACCCTATATGAGGGAACAATCGGCGAAAACATCACTTTTGGCGGCCTTGCCAAGGCCTCGGCAGAGGCCATAGACGATGCTGCCAAGCGTGCCCATGTTCTTGACTTTACCCAAGGGATGGAGCGAGGGCTCGATACGGTTGTGGGCGAAAATGGCCTCAGGCTATCAGGGGGGCAACGTCAGCGAATCGCTATTGCCCGGGCAATCCTGAAGAATGCCCCCATCCTGATCCTGGATGAGGCAACCTCATCCCTCGACAGCGAATCGGAGCGATATGTTCAGGAGGCCATGAGGGCGGTGATGGTCGATAGAATGACTATTGTTATTGCTCACCGCCTCTCAACCATTGAGTCAGTCGACAGGATAGTCGTTCTTGACCAGGGACGTATTATTGAAGAGGGGAGTCATCAGTCGCTGTTGGNGGCCAAGGGCCACTATGCCCGCCTCTACAAGCTGCAGTTTGCCTCCTGAACATTATCCCAGGAGTTAGTTCGGGTAAGTTGGGAGTGGTATCCGGAGTCAATAGCCAGGTCACAACCTCGGGCGGAAGAAGAGCCTGTTTTTTACCACAGGTTAATTGTGTTTGGGCGTCAGGTCTAAAGCTGCTCTTAGCGAGTGTAGAGGGATCGCTCATCATCCGGTGGTCGGCTTTTGAACCGGCGGTGAATCCATAAGTACTGCTCCGGCACCTCGCGGACAATCGACTCAAGGGCACGGTTTATCTTGTGAGCATCTTCCTGGTTGTTGCCGGTCGGCAGTTCGGGGAGGGGGGTGATGCGCACGGTCAGACCCTTCCCTCCGGGAGCGTAGTAGTAGCTTGAGAGGAGGACGGTCGAGCCGTTGGCACTGGCCAGACGACCCACATGCTTGATGGTTGCTGTAGGGATGCCAAAGAAAGGGGCAAAGACCGAATGTTTGAGGCCGTAGTCCTGGTCGACGGCATACCAGAGAATTCGGTTATTCCTGAGCGCTTGCAGGGATTTTCGAAAATCAGATTTCTCGATCAGGTAATCATAACGACGGTGACGGCCCCGCACCATAATTTCATTAAAAAGGGCATTATTTTGCCGACGATACATCGGCACCGTGGAGGGATAGCGCCAGGCGAGAAGGGCCACTCCCATCTCAAGGCAGGAGAAGTGTGAGCCCAGCATGAGGACTCCTTTTCCCCTCTTAATCGCACTTTCAAGGTGTTCTGTACCAATAAATGTTGCCCTGTTCCCCTCTTTGGATAGATCTTTTTTCCATGCAGTAAAGACTTCGATAAAAGCGAGGCCGGTATAGTGGAAGACCGCTGTGGTTCTCTTTTTGCGCTCCCTGTCTGACAGCTCCGGAAAGCAAAGGTTGAGGTTGGTCTCTACAATACGGCGCCTTTTGCCTACAAAGGTGTAGATCAGCCATCCGAGTGTGGAACCCAGCCCCAGGCGTACTCTCCATGGCATCTGTGCACTTAGTTTCAAGAGGGCGATTCCAAACCAGGTAGGAAGATGGCCCGGACGGATNAACCGGGTAAGGGAGGCTGGTTTCTTGGACAAAGGGCTTACCCACTCCCGGCAGNGTGCTGGCTGCTGAGTTTCTGCTCCCACTTCCATGCGGTTCTGCAGATTATTTCAAGGTTGTCGAGATTGGGAGTCCACCCCAGCCGCTCCCTGATTCTGCTTGAGTCAGCAATCAGTNCNGGNGGGTCTCCGGCACGCCGGGATCCTTCAACAACCTCAAAATCAACACCACTCACCGCTTTGACCGTCTCGATGACCTCTCTGACGCTGTAGCCATGGCCATAGCCGCAGTTGAGAACTTGTGAATCACCCCCCTTCAGCAGCCAGGTGAGGGCGTTGAGATGAGCCCCGGCCAGATCCTCGACATGGATGTAATCACGAATACAGGTGCCGTCGTCGGTCTCATAATCGGTGCCAAAGATGGTGATACTCTCTCGCTGGCCTGTTGCTGCCTCACAGGCAACCTTAATCAGATGGGTCGCTTCCGCTGTTGCCTGGCCAAGGGTGGTATCGAGACTGGCGCCAGCCACATTAAAGTAGCGCAGGGCGATGTAACGGAAGGGAGATCGGTTGGCCGCGTGGGCGATGTCTTCCAGCATCCACTCAGTAATTAGCTTGGTTCTCCCATAGGGGTTGATGGGTTCGGTCCGCACCTGTTCATCGATTGGGGTCACTTGAGGGGCACCATAGGTGGCGGCAGTGGAAGAGAAGACAAAGTGTTCAACACCTGCCTCCTGACAGGCAGCGATCAGGCGGCCTGAGTTGAGGGCATTATTGGAATAGTATTTGAGGGGGTCACTGACCGACTCGGGAACGACAATATGGCCGGCAAAGTGGACAACTGCATTGATCTTCCGCTCTTTGAGTACACTCTCCATCAGGGGGTGATCTCCAACATCACCTTCAATAAAGGTCGCTTCATCAGGAATTGCCCAGCGATGGCCGGAGTAGAGGTTGTCGACAACGGTCACCGAATAGCCCGCCTCAATCAGCTGTCGTGAAGTATGGGAGCCGATATAGCCAGCACCGCCAGTAACAAGAATGTTGATAGTGGTCATGAGAGATTGGTTTGAGAGTAATGGTTCAGGAAGAGGGCCTCGAATTTTTCCAACACATCTTCAACAGTAATTAATGACATTGGAGATCCCTGGCGTATGCGTTTTATCCGTGAAGGCGAAGAAGGGTCAACGAACCCCCCATTGGCTTTCATATAACGATCCACCACCAGATGGGGGTGGTTATAGGGGCCTGCAAGCTCGCTCGGGGCAACAGCATAGAGGCCAATTACAGGAGTATTGAGCGCCGAAGCGATATGGATAACCCCGGTATCCGGTGCAACCACTACATCGGCCCTGGCAAGCAGTGCACAGAGTTGTTTGAGGTCAGTTTTCCCAACCAGCAAGGTGGCCTTCTCACCGGTCAGGTCATGAATCTGGTTCCCGAGTTCGATTTCATCACAGGCGGCTCCACCGGTAATGACCGCTTTGACCCCCCACTGTTGCTGAGCCCGATTGATCACCTCGGCATAAGACTGTGCACTCCAGTTACGTTCAGGCTTGCTTGCAGAGGGGTGAACAACAAGTAGTGGAGGTCCTTTTGGAAACATCTCTTCGGCCCAATCCTTCGCCAGTGGGTCGACCGGCAGGTCCCACCGCTTCTCCATCTCTTGCGAGAGCCCGAGAGGGCCAAGAAAGGCGAAGAAACCATCGACAATGTGCCTCTTTTTTGNATCACGATGAATTGACTTATTGATGAAGAGGCGATGCCAATCTCGGGAATGGGAGGGATCAAAACCTATTTTTTGTGAAGCCCTGATAAAAGGGTAGAGAAAATTGGCGCGGAAACTCGCTTGAGTGGCAAGCAAGACATCAAAGCGCCTTTTGGCCATGGTTCTGCCAAAGGCAATAAAGCCAGCCAGGGTACGAGGCTTTTTAACAACAATAAAATCAACCCCCGGGATATCTTCAATAAGTGGAAAGAAGGTGTCTCCAGTGATCCAGGTGATTTTGGCATCAGGAAGCTGCTCCTGAATAGCGCGAATCAGGGGGAGTATCATAACAAGATCTCCCATCGCAGAGAGTCGGAGGAGGACAATCTCTTTTGGAGGAGCGGCCATTTTACTCTGGACTGACAAGAGGCACGCTCTCTAGTCTGTTGATAACCCGCTCGGGATCAAGCTCAGCCAGACAGGCCTGGTGGTCTAGAGGACACTCTCGTTTGAAGCAGGGACGGCACTTCTGATCTGTAGAGAGCACCCAGCTGTATTCTCCCAGTGGGGGGGTGTGGTCTGCAGAGGTGGGTCCAAAGAGGGCAATAAGGGGGCGACCGAGAGCTGCTGCAACATGCATCAGCCCTGAGTCATTGGAAACAACACCATCAGCAAGTCGGATGAGGTCAATTGCATCACCCAGACTCGTCGCACCGGCAAGATCAACACATTGTCCACTGCAATGCGCTTGAATCTGGGTGGTTACGGGCCGGTCATTTTCAGAGCCAAAAAGCCAGACTCGCCACCCCGCCTCAATTCTATTCATGGCCACTTTGGCGTAGTGGTCAGTTGGCCAGCGTTTGGCGGGGCCATACTCGGCTCCAGGGCAGAGTGCGAGCAGTGGGGATTGAGGCTTCTCAAGCCCAAGGCGAGAGAGGACATCTGCGGCGGGATGGGCCGTCAGCCGGGGAGCCCGATAGGGCGGTGGGGCCTCTTCGGTGGCAGGCAGGCCAAGGTGTTCAAAGCGCTGAACCATTAGGGGCAGCAGCTCCTTGTTCAGCAATCTAAGGTCATTGATCAAGCCCCATCTCATCTCACCCCTGAACCCTGTTCGAAGCGGGATTTTGGCAAATAGGGGGATGAGGGCAGATTTGAGTGAATTAGGCAAAATGATTGCATGGGTAAAACCCTCTTTTTCAAGCATCCTTGCGGTCTGAAGGCGTTTTTTCAGTCCAAGCTCGCCATGACTGAACTCCAGTGCGAAGGCCCGATCGACCTCGGGCATCCGCTCGGTGAGGGCTCGGGTCCATGCCGGAGCGAGCACACTGAGTGTTGATGTCGGGTGTTCCCCCTTGATGACCTGGAAGAGGCTCTGGGCCATAACCATATCGCCTACCCAGGAGGGTCCAACAACCAGAGTCTGCCTTGGCCTGCTCAGTGGTTCTCTTCCTCAGTGATATAGTGAGTACCACAGTAGGGACAGGTGATCTCACCCCTTTTTTCTATAGCTAGGTAGACCCGGGGATGACTGCTCCAGAGTTCATTGCTCGAGGTGGGACAGTAGAGCGGCAGACCCTGGGAAGAGAGTGTTGTCGGAGTCGGTGGGTGGTTGATAACCTCATCGGGAGTGGTGATGCCATAGGGGCTGTTCATGGAAGAGTCCTTGTTGGATCAGATGATGGTCAGCCACTCTGGGTCGATTATTTTTCGCCCATGGACGACATCAAAAAAAGTGGCTTGGATGGCTTCAGTGACAGGCCCGCGGGCACCCTGACCGATGATGCGGTCGTCGAGTTCTCGGATCGGGGTCACTTCAGCAGCTGTCCCGGTAAAGAAGGCCTCATCTGAGATATAGACCTCATCCCGGGTAATTCTTTTTTCAACCACTTGATAGCCCAGTTCTCGAGCGATGCGTATTGCTGTGTCACGGGTGATGCCATCAAGTGCTGAGGTGAGATCTGGGGTGTAGATTACGCCATCACGGACAAGGAAAAGGTTCTCACCTGAACCCTCCATCACATAGCCCTGTGCATCCAGGAGGAGGGCTTCATCACAGCCACTTGAAATGGCTTCACCGAGGGCCAGGGTTGAGTTGATATAGTGTCCTGCAGCCTTGGCACGACACATGGAGATGTTGACATGGTGACGGGTATAGGAGGAGGTGCGGACCTTGATCCCTTTTTCGATCCCCTCGTCACCCAGGTAGCTTCCCCAATTCCAGGCGGCGATAGCGACATGGGGAAGCAGGTTGTCGGCACGCAGGCCCATCCCCTCTGAACCGTAAAAAATCAGTGGCCGGAGATAGGCGCTTTTCAGGCCATTCTGTCTGACCACATCAATTTGTGCCTGGAATAAGGTCTCCAGATCGTAGGGAATCTTCATTCTGAGAATATGGGCTGAACTAAATAGCCTTTTTGTATGCTCTCTTAGCCTGAAGATGGCTGTGCCCTTCTCACCCTCATAGGCGCGCACCCCTTCAAAGACAGCAAGCCCATAATGAAGTGAAAAAGTCAGTATGTGGGTGGTGGCATCACGCCAGGGGACCATCTCTCCATCGTACCAGATCACCCCGTCCCTATCTGCAAATGACATACGCTGTAAACTCCTAAAGTCTATTCATGCAATCTTTAATAAAACACCTCATTATATAGGGTGTCAAAGATTGTTCATCTCTTCAATAACAGTTCGTCCCACAGCCCTATCACCTGTTGGCGCTCTGTCACGAAGAGCTGTTGTTCAACCATCGGTGGCAATTCCTGTAACTTTAATCGTTGCTCCATCGCCAGGAGTTCGCTGTAGATCATTTTCAGGGCAGTGGCTTTTGCTGACTCCAGCACCCCTGAACTGCCCAGTGTTTCAAGTAGCACCACGTTGCTTCTTGGCGCTGTCAGCTCAGGGTGATTATGGGCCCACCTCAGGACACAATACTGAACGATAAACTCAATATCTACAATACCACCACGCCCGAGTTTTAGGTCAAACCACTGCTCATCTGAACGGTCGTTAGAGGCCATCCGTGTGCGCATGGTTACAATCTCATCGGAGAGTATGGCCGGATCTCTTGGCAGGGTGAGCACCTCTTTCCGGGTTTTTTCAAATTCAGCACTTAACGTGTTGCTTGAGACAACCGGCCTGGCACGAACAAGAGCCTGGTGCTCCCAGGTCCAGGCCTTGTTCAATTGGTAGGCGGCAAAGCCACTTATGCTCGAGACCAGGGTTCCTGAACGGCCACTGGGACGAAGACGCATATCAATTTCGTAGAGCATTCCTGCCTGAGTACGGGTAGTCAGAATATGAACAAGTCGTTGAGCAAGGCGAGCAAAGTAGTATCCTGTTTCTGGCGGGTAGCGGTCATCAACAGAGTGGTTAAGCAGAAAGATGATATCCAGGTCTGAGTGGTAGCCAAGCTCCTCACCGGCGAGTTTTCCGTAGGCAAAGATACCAAATTCCGGGGGTGCTTTCGGGTCGCCAAAAGAGGGGAGCTCCAATTTATGACGGAGGCCGGCTTTCGCCAGTTGCAGTGCTTCAGTCAACACCGATTCAGCCAGTATGGCGAGCTGCTGGCCTACTTGTCCAGAGTCGATGATGTCTGCGATATCTGCAGCAGCAATTCGCAGGAGATGGCCGTGGTGAACCTCCCTGAGCAGATCCATCTGTTGCTCGAGGTCATCGACGGGCAGATGATTGAAACGTAATGCGAGGTCCTCAGTCAGAATCTCTCGGGTGAGAGGTTGATAGTTGGTGATCGGATCAAGTAACTCATCAAGGACGATGGGGTGTTGACCAATCCAGTTGGTGATCCATGGGCTGGCTGTACAGAGGCGGATGAACTGTTCGAGGGCAAGCGGGTTCTCAATCAACAAAGAGAGATAGGCCGAGCGCCGGCCTATGGCGGAGACCACTCGCGTGGCCCTGGCAAAGGTCTCTTCAGGGGTTTCAGTGGTAGAGCAGTGATCAAGAAGTTTTGGCATCAGGCGGTCGAGGCGATCACGTCCAGTGCTCGAATAGCTGCGGTAAGTACTTCCATTTCGAAGCTGATCCAGCAAGGCACAGACCGACTCCGGGTCTCGGTAACCACACTGTTTAAGTAATCTAAGACACTCATCTTCACTGAGAGCGTTGTGCCAGATATCAGTGAAAAAGTGTCGATCTTTTGGGTCTGATTTTTCTGGGTTGATCGAGAAGACTTGGGTAAAGGTGGAGTGTATCCGGAGCATCTGGCTTCTGAGGTCACTTTCAAACGCTCTCCAGGAAGGGAAGCCCATAGAGAAAGCCAGCCGCTGTTGGGCATTTGTTTCAGCTGGCAGGAGATGGGTCTGTTGATCCTGCACCATCTGCAGTCGGTGCTCGGTGGCTCTTAAGAAATGGTAACCGGTGATGAGTATCTTTATATCTTCCTTACTCATCACCCCGCTGTTCTCAAGCTCATCAAAGGCGGTATGCAGAGATTGTGTTTGGAGTTGATGCTCACGCCCCCCACGTATCAGTTGGTAGCTCTGAGCAATAAACTCGATTTCGCGAATACCACCAGCACCGAGTTTGACGTTATCTTCTATCCCCTTGCGTCGAAGTTCACGCTCAATCATCTGCTTCATTGAACGAATCGCCTCGAAAGCACCAAAGTCCAGATAGCGGCGATAGACAAAAGGCTTCAGGTTGTCAAGCAGCTGTCGGCCCTCAGTAACGGGCCCGGCAACACGTCTGGCCTTGATCAGGGCGTAGCGCTCCCAGTCACGGCCATGGGTCTGGTAGTAGTGCTCCATGGCATCAAAGGATAGGACCAGGGGGCCATTGGCGCCATTGGGTCGAAGTCGCATATCGACTCTGAAAACAAAACCTTCTGAAGTATTGGCATCCAGGAACTTTATAATTCTGTGGCCTACCTTGGTAAAAAACTCGTGGTTGGAGAGGGGGTTTCTGCCTGATGTTGTCCCCTCTTCGGGATAGGCAAAGATAAGGTCTATATCTGAGGAGAAATTGAGTTCTCTTCCCCCCAGTTTTCCAAGCCCTAGAACCACCAGTTGATTTGATCCATCGCCACCCCCTTGGGGAGCGCCATAGCTTTCAATGCAGAGCTGATGGGCGAGAGAGTGTGCCTGGTGGAGGAGACCATCAGCCAGATCTGAAAGGGTGTGGGTGACCTCTTTGAGGTCGGCCCAGCCGGCAAGGTCCCGCCAGGCGATTCTCAGGGCTTCGCGCTGGCGAATCTGGCGTAATTCAGAGGCTAGCCCTACCTCATCTCTGATTGAACTGCAGAGTGCCTCGACCTTCCGGGTCAACTCATTCTGGCGATAGGGCTTCATCAACTCCCCTGAGCTGATAAGTGTCTTGAGAAGTTGTGGACGGTTTAGGCAGATACGCGAGACAAATGCACTCCCTGCCCACACGCGGGGGAGGGAGAGAGCCAGCAGTTCATCCATGGTTTCGATGATTGCAACTCCAGACTCAAGTGAAATGAACTCACTCCATGCCTGCATTACTGAGCCCTGCAGCGCCTCTGGAAGCTGAGTAATCTCTCTTTCAATCAGTTGCTGGTGTTGATTATTCTTCATCAGGAGCAGTGTTTGTGGATATAGTGCCGTTTTCTATACAAAGAGTTGGGGGAGCTAAGCCTAATGTTGCCTCTAGAGGGATTATGCCATCTCCCGGCCAGCAGTTCTGCGAGTTAGCTGAGGGCTTATTGGTATTCATCAAGTTATAGAGAAACAAAATCAGGGTGATCAGTAATGATAACCGTCATGATTTGCATCTAAAACAAGGAGAGTGCAGTGTCGATATACCCTGTCCTGAGAGCGATGAGAAAGTGAGCGGATAAGGGTTGAGTCTGGAGAGGAGATAAAAAAAGCCCTGCATGAGCAGGGCTTTTTTAACATATTGGCAGGGGAAGGGGTTACATCATGCCGCCCATTCCACCCATACCGCCCATACCGCCCATACCGCCCATATCAGGCATGCCGCCATCGCTGGCGTCATCCTTCGGGGCATCGGCTACCATGCACTCGGTGGTGATCATCAGACCGGCAATAGAGGCAGCATTTTGCAGAGCTGCGCGAGTCACCAGGGTGGGATCAAGAATACCCATCTCGATCATGTCACCATACTCTCCGGTTGCAGCGTTATAGCCGTAGTTGCCCGCCTCATTGCGAACCTGGTTGAGAATCACTGAGGAGTCATCACCGGCGTTGGCAACAATCTGACGCAGCGGCTCTTCAAGAGAGCGTCGGACGATAGCCACACCCATGTCCTGGTCGTGGTTGTCACCGCTGATAGCTTCAACAGCCTCAATAGTGCGAACCAGGGCAACACCACCGCCAGGCACGACACCCTCTTCAACGGCAGCGCGGGTAGCATGAAGCGCATCTTCAACACGCGCTTTTTTCTCTTTCATCTCGACCTCTGTTGCGGCACCTACTTTAATAACCGCAACACCACCGGCAAGTTTGGCAACACGTTCCTGCATCTTCTCTTTATCGTAGTCGGAAGTGGCCTCTTCAATCTGGGCTCGGATCTGGTTGACCCGGGCTTCGATGTCGTCGGTGCTCCCGGCACCATCAATAATGGTGGTGTTGTCTTTGGAGATCTGGATCCGCTTGGCGTTACCAAGATCATCAAGGGAGGTATTTTCAAGGCTCATGCCGACCTCTTCGGAGATGACATTGCCGCTGGTGAGGATAGCGATATCCTGCAGCATTGCCTTGCGTCGATCACCAAAGCCTGGGGCTTTAACAGCAGCGACCTTAACGATGCCGCGAATAGTGTTGACGACCAAAGTGGCAAGTGCTTCACCCTCTATATCTTCAGCAACAATTACCAGGGGCTTGCCAGCCTTTGCGACTGCTTCGAGGACTGGCAGCAGATCACGGATATTGGAGATCTTTTTGTCGTGAATCAGGATGAAGGGATCTTCAAGATCAGCACTCATGGTGTCCTGGTTGTTGACAAAGTAAGGGGAGAGGTAGCCGCGATCAAACTGCATGCCTTCAACAACATCCAGCTCATTCTCAAGGGTCGAGCCCTCTTCGACGGTAATCACGCCTTCTTTACCCACTTTCTCCATCGCCTCAGCGATGATGCCGCCGACCATCTCGTCGGCATTGGCGGAGACGGTGCCTACCTGAGCAATCTCCTTATGGTCAGTACAGGGTTTGGAGAGTGACTTGAGGTTTTCGACAGCAGAAATGACTGCTTTGTCAATTCCACGTTTCAGGTCCATGGGGTTCATGCCGGCGGCAACAGACTTGAGCCCTTCGCGCAGCATGGATTGGGCCAGAACAGTGGCAGTTGTTGTGCCGTCGCCGGCTACATCAGAGGTCTTGGAGGCGACCTCTTTAACCAGTTGGGCGCCCATATTCTCAAATTTGTCCTGGAGCTCAATCTCCTTGGCAACCGAGACCCCGTCTTTGGTGACGGTGGGGGCGCCAAATGATTTATCCAGTACAACGTTACGACCCTTGGGGCCGAGGGTGATCTTGACGGCATCCGACAAGATATTGACACCACGCAACTTCCTGTTGCGGGCAGTTTCACCAAATAATACTTCTTTTGCAGACATTATTTTTGAATCCTATGTTTTTTTGAATAAAAAAGAGCGTTGATCGAGGGTTAGNCTTCGATAACAGCCATGATGTCATCCTCACGCATGACGAGAAGGTCTTCACCATCGACCTTGACCTCAGTACCTGAGTATTTGCCAAAGAGCACCTTCTCTCCCACTTTTAGGTCGAGAGGGCGGCTTTCGCCATTTTCGAGGACTTTGCCATTGCCGACGGCAACGATTTCACCCTGCATGGGCTTTTCAGTAGCGGAATCCGGAATGACAATGCCTCCGGGTGTGGTGCGCTCATCTTCCAGACGGCGTACAACGACGCGATCATGAAGCGGACGAATATTCATTCGTGCTGTCTCCTACAGTTGTAATTAAAAGGGATCTTGTGATATCCAGTGAGTTATTAGCACTCACCTCGGATGAGTGCTAATCATAAAGAGAGATTAGAAAAAGTCAACCCCTGAAGTGGGGGGTTAATCATCGATATGACGCCACTCCCCCTGTAGGGTGTGGTGATCGGAGCTTTCGGAGCCACTGTCTGGGGGGCGAGGACCGTCACCCATCTGTGAGAAGGCATAACGGATCATCTTTCGTCTAAGTGGTGGGATCAGAATGAGAAAACCGAAGCCATCGGTAAAAAACCCCGGGGTAAGCATGAGTGCTCCCGCGATCAGGAGAGCCAGCCCCTCTGCCAGTTCAAAGGCCGGGATCTGCTCTTGTTGCAGCTTTTGCCTAACGCGCAGAAAGGTGGAAAACCCCTGGAAACGGATCAGTCCTGCTCCGGCAACCGCTGTTGAGACCACCAACAGGATGGTCCAGCCGACACCGACCACACTACCCACCTCAATCAAAAACCAGATCTCAACCAGGGGAATGATCAGAAATAAGGCAAAAAGGGCTGGCAACGGTCTCATCTTATTCGGTTTCCTCTTATCAATGGGGCCAGATTTCATCCACAGCATGGAGGATCCGATCCATATGTTGGTTGAGCCGATGGTCTCCACCGGGAATCACCTCTACTTTGAAATCTGTGGAGGGTGGCCTCTCTTCAAGGTGCCTGCTGATCTCCACAGGAACCACCTCATCCAGCTCCCCATGGAGGACCCGTAGGGGAGCCTCCAGAGAGAGGGTGTCAAGGTCAATGGTACACCGGTTGGCATCTTGGAGGATATCAGCGTGGAGGGTATAACCCTCTCCACTGATGGGATCGGAAAAGGTGTAGAGCCTCTCTTTTTGCCATTGGGCAATCAGGGGTGGGGGCAGGGCGCCAAAGTAGTACTGGATAAAGTTGATTGCCGGAGCGATCAATACAAGGCCGGCCACCCGTTTTGGATGATATTGAGCAGCAAGCAGGGAGAGCCAACCCCCAAAACTGGAGCCGACCAGAACCACGGGGCGTGGTGCGAGCCACTCGATGACGGTCTCCAACTCCTCCAGGCTCCGGGAGGTGCGAAAAGTACCCAGATCATTGCCGCCATGGGAGTGGTCTGCCATATTGAAACGCAGCCAGCTGCGCCCCCTCTCGGCGGCCATCTCAACCAGGGCGATGGACTTTTCACCCTCCATACTTGAGCGGAATCCGTGGACAAAGACCCCCACTGGACCCTCCTCATCCCCGGGAAGCAGGCAGAGCTCGAGAGGGATACGTTGGGGGCGGTTGATGAGGTGGCGCTGTTCCGCGGTTCTTGTCATCCTAAGAACGTTGAGGGGTTGATTTGCATCCATCCAGTAATGGGGGCTCTTTACCTGCTTTTCCAGAGGTTATACTCTTCTTTTTCAGATTCTCCATTTACCCCTCTTATTAGGATATCGCTGTGACAACTCTTATCTGTGGCTCACTCGCCTATGACACTATCATGGTGTTCCCAGATCGCTTCAAGAACTACATCCTTCCCGACCAGATCCATATCCTCAATGTCTGCTTCGTCAATCCGGAGATGCGGCGTGAATATGGGGGATGTGCCGGCAATATGCCTACAGCCTCAAGCTCCTTGGGGGAGATCCCCTCCCCATGGGGACTGTCGGGAGTGACTTCCAGCTCTATCGTCAGCGGTTCAGGAGCTAGAGATCCCCGACCACCACCTTACTGAGCTCGAAGGGCTGTTCACCGCCCAGTGTGTCATCACCACAGACCTCGACAACAACCAGATCACGGCCTTTCACCCCGGCGCCATGGATCAGGCCCACAAGAACCGGGTGGCCGATGCCGAAGGGGTGACTCTCGGAATCGTCGCCCCCGATGGGCGTGAGGCGACGCTCCAGCACGCTGCCGATTTTGCTGAGCTTGGGGTCCCCTTCATTATGGACCCGGGGCAGAATCTTCCTCTTTTTAACAAACAGGAGCTGCTCGGCTTTGTTGATCAGGCCACCTGGCTGGTGATGAACGATTACGAGTCCCAGCTGCTGATGGACAGGGTCGAATCGCCCCTCGAGGCGTTGGTCGATCAGCTTGAGGCGATAGTGGTGACCCGCGGTGCGGAAGGCTCACGGATCTATACCAATGGCAGTGTGTTAGAGATTCCTGCAGTTCATGTGGAGGAGCCCGTTGATCCCACAGGCTGTGGCGATGCTTTCCGGGCAGGGATGCTCTATGGTCTGGCCAGGGGGTGGCAGTGGGAAGTTACCGGCCGGATCGCCTCACTGCTGGGGGCCTACAAAGTCGCCTACCACGGGACCCAGAACCACCACTTTTCCCGGGAGGCCTTTGCCAAGCGCTATCTCGAAAGTTTTGGAGAGGCCCTGCCAACTGACTGGCAGGGCGATTAATCAGGTGCCGTCATCCTGTTGACAGATACCTCATTTGGTATAAAACGGTTATCTGCCTTATTGTGAAACCCACCCCAAAGATTCATCCAGGGGTGGGGTTTTTGATTCCACACTAGGAGGAGATGCTCCACCAAGTTACCCCTGCGGACTATGGTACTTACCCCGTTTTGAGAGGTGGTCGACTAAAAATCAACATCATTCTTTGAAGCGATGAGGACGACTTCACTCACATCCTCAAGTCCACCGATCATTTTGGTAAGTTCGTCTGCTGTTCTGTCGTCTTTTAGTGCAAGGTCATAGGTGAGACTGACACTCTCATTGTCCCCGGAGGGCTCCATATGGAGAAGGTCGGAACGTTTGCATATGGAGTTGATGGCTTCGAGATAGTGGCTGCTCTCTCCTCTTCTGAAAAATCGAAAGCGCAGGATAAATTCACTTTTGTAGACCGCACCAAAGTTGGATTTGTAGAGCAGATAAGCGAGGAAGATCACCATGGCACTTCCGGCGGCGGCTAGAAAGTAGTTACTTGTTCCGGCGGCCATGCCCAGGGCGAGTGCTCCAAAGATAAATGACATATCCTTTGTATCTTTTAATACCGTTCTGAAACGGATAATGGAGAGTGCACCGACCAGTGCAAAGGCGCGTGCCAGACTGCCACCAATGACCATCATGACAATAGCAACGATAAGGGTGATAAAGACAACGGTCTGACTGAATGACTGGGAGTAGGAGAGCCCTTTATGTGTAACCCTATAGGTGACTGAGAGAAGCATACCGATCACCAGGGCCGCCACCATGTTGATGATCATCTCTGTGTAGGAGTAGTTGAGCAGGTTCCCTTCAGGATTGAGCAAAATAGTATCCATAACTTAAATTATATCCTTGTTAGTGTTCATCAAAAGCAATATTAAGCCTCACCATACCCGAGACAATTTTTGATATTGAGATCCGTTTCAACTCATGGGCTTGAATCACCTGGTGAAACCAGGATGGAAGATGATGTCGAAACTTTACTTCAACAATAGTATAGCCTGATACCACCTGCCTGGGCGAGGCGCTTCCTCCAGGAAAAAGGCCTGTGGTTTTGGTGGCCAAGAGTTGTTCATCAAAGGTGATGCGAAAACTGGGGTCAAATTTACTGATGTAGGGCCGTCTTTGATAGTCAATCAGCGCGACAGGCTGGAGCCTCTTTCGAAATAGGTCGTATTCAAACTGATCACGAACTTCACTTTTTTCAGCTTCACCGAGGAGCATCTCACTCAGTTTTAAACCCTGCAGGGTGCTCCAGTTGGGGTCAGACCGCCTGACTGGGGTTCTATGTTTGAAGACCAGGTTGTTGTGCCTCCCCTTGATTTCCAGGAAGAGGGGAGAGGGTTCTTCAGGCTCTCGGGTGTAGGTGCGAATCCTGAATTTAGATCGCGAGTGCAGACCATCTATCTTGTCGTGAAAGGCGGTATAGCCCGGATCATCATAGTAGAGGCTGCGAACAAAGTATTTGTGATCGCTTCGATCAGCAACAAAGGGGTCGTAGTCGAGGAAGTAGAGGAGGTCCCTCTCCACCTCTTTTCTTTGGGTTGAAGAGAGAAGGTACTTGAACTCAAAGCGAGCGAAGTGAAGGGGAGAGGTGGGTTTGGTTGTTTGTGGGTTCAATCCACACCTCCATTGGCGCCCCTGGTCTTGCTATTGATCTGTTGGGCAACCTCTTGCGGTATCTGCAGCAGAAGTCTCTGGACCTCACCATTGAGTTTATTACCGTCTGGAAAGTAATTGCTCTCTGTAGCCTTTACCTTGTTGTCGTTCTCTATGGCCTCAAGCTCAACCCTTTTCCCGCTTGGCAGCTCTCCTTCAATCGCGCTGTCGAAGAGATAAAGTGAAGACTGTTTCTCAGCCGAAGAGGGTTTGTTGTTCTTTCTGATAAGAGATTTTGAGAGGAAGATAGTGCCGCCCTCACCGTAACGCCAGTTCTTGCGGTAGGCATGAAGGGCGATTTGATTATCCATAAAGGTGTGGTTGAACAACAGAGCGGTGGAACGATCTTTAGACTGGACACCAATTTCGTTGTTGCTGATCTGGTTGTTGATCCCCACGAGGTGACTCCCCTCGCCGACAGAGATCCCCTTGTCACCATTTTGAGCAAATAGAGTGTTTAAGATAGTGGCCTGAGTGGTCATAAGNTCAACGGCGTCATTGCCGCTATTGATAAAGCGACTGTTATTGATGGTTGCNGATGATACATCAAGGTCAAGGGCGTCGGATACGGCATTTTCAAAGGTGACGTTGTCAAAGCTGAGCTCTGAGTAGACGGTGTGAACCATATCATCAACTCGGTGGTTGTCATAAAAGCGGCAGTTGCTGATAGAGAGCCCTTTGACGTCATGAATTGAGAGCATGCCAGAGTACTCAAAGAGCTCTCCTTTCAGACCACTCCCACCGCCCATCTGGCAGTGTGAGAAAACAGAGCCGTTGGCCCCCTCTCCCTTCAGCACAACGGCGCCCCAGGGCTGTTGCTCGGTTGTGATAGGTAGAAACCGGATGGGGAGCTCTGAGGTTCCCTCAGCAATGAGATTTCCCTTGATAATTAATGTGGCCTCTTCTCCCATTTTTATCTCAGTGCCGGGTTGAATCAAGAGGTTTCCCTCCAAGGTTTGAGTCCCCTCTATTGTAACTACCCCACTCCAGACTGAGGCAGCAGTTGGAGCGGGTGCTATTGGCATCTTCAGGGTGTTGAAACGTGCCGGAGAGATGGTTTCTGCGATCACAGGCTGGATTTTTTGCATCTTTCCACCCTTGCCAACCGATATTTTTTTAAGCGATGAGCCCGGTGGAAGGCCATCAATTTTGATCTGGTAGTAACCGGGAGCTCTTCTGATGTAGGCTTTTTTAGATGATGTTCTGATAACTTCAGTTTCGGGCAGAAAAAGGGCGTCAAGGAGAAGCGTATCACCTCTCACAGACAGATCATTGGAGATGTCGATACTCTGTATTCCTCTGCCGGTTGAGATGGTGACCAATACTTGAGGCATCAGTCCAAGCCTCTGGTTGTAGACAAGCTCTATCCCATCTACCGGGACTTGACCTTTAACCAACAGAGAGAGGGTCTTCTCTCCGTCGTAGGCGACCTCTGCATCAGAAGGTTGGTGTGGAGAAAACAATTGACTTCTGACCCTTTCCAAATCAGCTGAAATGGCATCCTTGAGTCTGTGCATTGACTCTGTTACGAGCTTTGGGTCCTGTGGCAGCAGGAGAGGGTCATTTTTGACCTCCTGCTCCATGGTTGAAGTTGTATCTTTGACCAGAGCAAGGAATTGTTTGTCGAGACCGGAATCAAAAAACGTCTTGAAGGCATCATGGCGCGCCCTTAGGAAGTCCCCATTTTCAAAAAGTGCCCACATCAAGGCGCTCGGGAGAGGATCGAGCTGGAATGATTTTCCCCTTAGCTGGTCATACCAGCCCATAGTATCCCAGACAATGGGGATCAATTTCTGCCTCCAGGGATCGTAATAGATTCTCCAGTTATGGAGCTGGTCTGCATGAGAGCTCTGGGTCAGAGTTTCGAACAGAGCGTATCGGCCCCATGCTTCCATATCCAACAGCTCGCTTAATTTCTGCTGTCGATGATCGGGATCAGGGTGGTTGAGCAGTGAAATCAGAACGCGCAAAGGGAGGTAGGAGTCCTCGGCATAGTGATTGTTGACAGCTACCTTGTCCCAAGCTGAGGCTGAATCAAATAGTGATTTGATTCCACTTCCTACATATCTGCCCCTGCCAATCATATCACCGCGGTAGATGTCACCAGGCATCAAGAGTGAGTTGCGAAGGGTCATCTCTTTAATCTGCTCAACCAATGTATGGACACCATGGTCTTCACCATTGATATAGAGCCTTACCAGATCACTTTTTGGAGCAATAAGCCCCATTATCTTTGCCAGTTTGTAGGAGAAGTAGTTGTTCAGTTGTTCATTTGATCTCGGGGCCAGAAAATTGATCGATCTCAAACCCTCGAAGAGCCTGTCTTTGGATGTTTTGATCCTGCTCGATTTTTTCTTCCATGCCCAGCGGTAATAAGTATCTCCCCGATATCTGTATTGTGCTTTCGATAGCTTGCCGTTAATCACCACCCCGCCCTTCACATATTCAAACCCTGATTGGGGCATATGCTCCTCAAGTCTTGCCAGGTTTGGCTCAGGCACAACGAGATGGATTTTTTTCAGGGATGTCTTTTGATTACCGGCAAGGTTGGTGAGTGCGACACGCGCTTCCTGTATCAACTGAGTGAGTTCATATTTGGCAACAAGACCGAGAGACATCTTACCGTTATAATATCGGACACTATATTCATTGAATCTGTCCATGGTGTTGTAGAGCCAATACCCGCCAATAAGGGCAAGAGGCAGTGAAATGATCCACGACCACACAAAGAGCTGAATTATCTTTTTTTTCATCGGGATCTATTCAGCACTATTGACGATTTCATCGATTATATTTCTGGTTAACAATCGGGTATTGCCCATCTCATCAAAAAGGAAAGCTTTAAATTCGAGCTCAATCGGAACTTTTGTTTGGGCGATGTTGCCGAGCAATCCGGCAACCTTAAGATAGAATCTTGGCTTATTCATCCCGGTCTGCCAGATATAGCCATCACGCTCGTACATGTTGGCGTACTCAAACATCCCTTCTGTTAACTCCATGGGTTGATCATTAATCCGTAGCTTAATGCCTGAAATGGTGAGCATTGAATGGCTAGGAGGGTCTATCCTGAGAGTGGTAGTTATAACGGGATCAACACTCATGACTATTGTATTAATTCCATCTGCATCTGGGCATATGAATTGAAGCGGGCGATTATTCGATGGGTTGGAAATTTACCAAATTCACGTTTTAGTGCGGCGCGACCCTCCTCTTCTCTCCCAGGCAGGTGTCGGATCGACTCGTACAGATAGGCCCTTGCTGCTAGATCCCGGTCATTATGTTTATGCCAGACTTTTGATAACTCAAAAAGTTTTTCATATAGTCCTTGCCGATATAGAACTTCTGCAAGTTTTCTATTTATTATAGTTATATATTTCCACCCTCGATCTCCTGGGAGAAGAGCCTGCCAGGGTTCCTCTTTAAGTGACTTCATAGCACTGTCAATATCACCTCTGGCTATTTGGTCACGGACATTATCTGCCTCTTCCCTATAGTTGTTGACAGTGTAGGTAATGATATCAGCACCAATCAAGTCCAGGAGATCCTGCCTGAATACAGTCATCACCAGGAGAAGGGTGAACAGAACCCCTGCAGCCATTGAGACGCTGTTGGCAACTATTTTGAGCGTTATTTTTTGCACGTAATTAATTCCTGAACCACTTGTCAGAACTAAAATGGCTGGATTCTTTCGGATTTTCCTTATAAGTTCACCTTTGAATTCGCCAGCAACAAAGGGGTCATAGTCGAGAAAGTATATGAGAGATCATGTGCAAAGTATAATAATCTATCATTTCAGGATTCTACTGAAAAATGCAGATTTGCTTAAGAGGTGATTAGTGTAGGAGTGCAACGATCCAACCTTATTGCGCTCTGGTCTTCATACAGCAGTGCTCAGGCGACCCTAGTGATAAGCTCCTCTTTGGTTTGATGGTTTGCAAAGGAATATTTTAGAGCCTCGATTGTGATTAGTTTTAGTGCCTCAACATCAAGCCCAAAAAATT
>JGI11785J13272_1000114_pt1 | contig 19928 bp, 19 predicted proteins | sample DeeseametaMP2098_FD_13272 | JGI IMG/M metagenome (IMG submission 13272)
ACAGAACTGCAAAAAGTGCAGGAAACTCTTTAACAACTTGTGGAAAATTACAATGTATTTACTTTCATCCACAAAAGGCTTCTCATGAGAAATGTTTTCAGTTTGATGCTGTTCTTGCTGCTGTCTTTGACACTTGTTTCGTGTTCGGACAAGCAGCAATCTGCACAAAGTTGTGCGGTTCTTCTTGATAAAGAAAAATATTCTACGGTTGCCGCGAATACAAACTGTACAAATTATGAAAGAGGCAGTGCTTATCTGGGACAGGCGGGAGTAAACTTTGGAAATTTTCTTAAAGAAGGAGCTACTGATAACCTGACAAAAACATTGGGGATTAAAAAGCTATCCTCTCCTACAGACTATACAACTGGAAATCGTGGATATTTGACTAATGCACTTTGTTTAATTGGTGCCAATACTTTTACTAGTTCCAGTCGTTGCCCGGGGGCAAGTCCAAGAACGGGCACAAATGGTGAGATTGAAATATCTTTGTTTGCCAATATTGCGGATTTAATTTACCTCAGCTATGGAGTTCTTGATAATGATTCAAACGGTACTATTTCCGACTCTGAGTCAAAAGAATTTGCTGAGTTAAATACTGTAGGAATCACTACTAGTGGAATGGGAACTGGCTTATCTGCATATAATAATAATTTTGAAGTAGTAATTGGTACCAGTCACTTTATAGCGAATAGTGACCTGACAAAATGTGATCCATATGATGGAAATTATACAGACAATGCAAGTTCAAATACTCCTTGTGCTGTTAGGGTTCTTGCACTTGGTACAGAGATTACTGAAATAAGGCCTATTTACAAATTAGACGACATGATAGACATTACTGCCGGAGGGGAATTAAATACAAGGGTTTCAATGCTTAGTGAGCTAACAATGATTTCAACTGCACTCGATTCAGATTTTGATTCACTTGGAATAGGTTCAGAAAACAGTATTCGAAAGCAACTTACTTTTGGACTGAGCAAGGTGGATAACGGAGCAAAAGACAATTACCCAACGGCTAACGAAGCTTGCATTGGAGTGCTTTTATTTGATGTAATGTTCTTACTTGTTAAAAACGCAGCAGATAATAGTACGACTTCATCCGAGTTAAAAAGTGAAAACCTGATAAGTACGAATGATTTATTAACTGCTGTGGATAGCACCTTAAGTCTGCTACCCGCAGGAGCTTCTGATGTAATAGAAGCACTCCCAATGAATTCTGCCAGAATCGTTTATGCCTCCAGTTCGGGTTATACCGATTCATATGAAGAAGCAGAGAGCTCACTTTACGAAGCAATGAAGAATACACGTAGCCTTGGAATCGAAGACAGTGTAACAGGTGACGGGAAAGTCACCTTTCGTGAATTAACTTGTGTCTCTGAAAATTAAAATGCAGCGATTAGTTGCATCTCTTTTGCTGTGGTGTTTATTATTTCCAAACCTCAGTCTTGCAGAAAATCCCCTTTTGATTTTTTCAGGTGATCTGCGTGGAGAAATCAAACCCTGCGGTTGTGCGGAAGAAGGTGACTTGGGCGGACTTCCGCGCAGGCTCACTTTTTTTAAGCAACAGCAGTCTCAGCATTCCAGTCTTTTCTATTTAGATCTTGGCAATAATTTCCCGGAACCTTCCGGACAGGGTGATCTAAAAATAAAACTTATCCAGAACGCACTTAAGAAGCTGCGTCCGCAAGTAGTGCTGGTGGGGCCTAACGAATGGCAGAATGGACTGCATTCGCTTGATCCGGAAATTCCTTATCTACTCACCAATCAAAGCCTCAAGCTTCCTTTTCTAACTTCAAAAATAATTTCTCAAACCGGCAAACAAAGAATCCACGTAACAGGATATTTATCACCGGAACTAGTTTACTTTAATCAGAATGAGAATCCTAAATTGTTGCCTGTTAATCAGGAATTGATATCACGCTGGAAAGACGAATTGGTAAATAAAAAGGCATTTCGGATTCTGTTGTTTCGCGGAAATGCACATGAGCTGCAACAATTTGAGGAGTCTGCCTTATTTGACCTGATTGTCGCGGGCAGCACCAATGATGACGAGTTGAAGCAGGTGATGAAAATGTGGACCAGTTCCTCGGTCTTCCCGATGATTCCAACAAAAGGTCAGGGTATCCTGAGTGGCAAATTATCTGCATCCGGAAGGTTCATTCCTGAGAATAATGTAAATGTACCTGCGGGTTTGACGCTGACCTGGTTGAGGGGCAGCTTTGAGGATGCTCCGGAATTAGCGGAAACATTCCGCAATTATGATGCTGCGGTCAAAAAATTGTTTTTTAGAAATTTGGACAGGATGGAAAAACAACGCCGGGAATCTCCATTTGTCGGTAATGGAGTTTGTGCCTCATGTCATGCGGAAATTGTTGCAAGTTGGCAAAAAAGTCGGCACGCTCATGCTTTTGCCACCCTTGAAAAAAAAGGCAAACATTTTGACCCGGAATGTTTAGCGTGTCATGTTGTTGGACTTAAACCGTGGGAGGCTCCTGAAAATGCTTCTGCAACGGATAGAAAATTCGAAGGGGGTACAGGTTTCATGAGTCTGCAGACCACTCCGCATTTGAAAAATGTGCAGTGTGAGAATTGCCATGGCCCCGCGAGGACGCATCTGGAAAACAATAAAATCAAACCTGCGAATAAGGATCCAAAAATGATTTGCGCGAATTGTCACCAGGGCAGCCATTCACCAGTTTTTGATTTTGAAACATACTGGCCAAAAATAAAACACTGAAGTTGAACTAGCTCATCCAGCGGTCACGCTCATTTTTTGCCTGCGTAAGCAGTTCTATTAACTTTTGCTTATCTTTTTCCCTGACAGCATCCTCAAGAGCGGTCAGAACATTTTTAAATGTATTTATCCTGAGCAGCAAATTCTGACTGTTTTCCAGAAAAATATCGGACCACATTTCCGGACTTGAAGACGCAATTCGGGAAAAATCCTTCAAACCCGCTCCGGAATGCCCAAGCGCGTCCGGAGTCTCCGAATTGGCGATGGACTGTATACTCGCGTATGCCAGCAGGTGTGGCAAATGGCTCACCGAGGAAAATATTTGGTCATGTGTCTCCGCGTCCATCTCTGAAACAACAGCTCCTAATGAATTCCAAAGTTCACTCACTCTTTCGATAACATACTGATCTGTTTTTTCATTAGGAGTAAGGATAAAACGTTTTCCGGAAAACAGCTTTTCCTGTGCGGCACGTGGGCCGAAATGCTCTGATCCGGCAATCGGATGTCCGCCCACAAAGAGAATTTCTGAATACTCCGGAGTAGACATGATTTTTAATAAAGGAGACTTTACGCTGCCAGCATCTGTGACAATTGCTGATGCGGAAAGATGGGGACGTATCTGCGCGAGAACTTCTGCAAAGGCTTTTACCGGAACAGCCAGCAATACCAATTCCGCTTCCGCCAGTTTTTCATCCGGAGCAACTGCGAGATAATCAACCAAATTCAGAGAGCTTATTTCTTCAAGGTATGCTGTGTTATTGTCGTAGCCGATTAGCTGATGGGCCAATCCCAAACGCCGCACATCCCTGGCGAATGAACCTCCGATCAAACCGAGGCCTACGACGGCTAATGCCCCAAACGGTTTAAATCCGGAGGAAGACATTTCTTCTACTCAAGAAGTTGCGGGAGCGGTTCCAGAAGGAGGAGCCAACTTTGTCAAAAANACGGCCACAGGGCTGGCGACATAAATGGATGAGTATGTACCAATCAANACACCAACTAGTAAGGCAAACGCGAAATCGTGAATAATTTCACCACCCAGTAAAAACAAGGCGAGTACCACAAGCAGAGTTGTTCCGGAAGTAATTAAGGTTCTGCTCAGCGTTTCCGTAATACTCAGATTGATTGTCTCTTCAAATGATTTTTTGCGGTATTTTCCCTGATTTTCCCTGATACGGTCAAAAACCACAATTGTGTCATTCAGCGAGTATCCGACCACCGTCAGCAATGCGGCCACAACAGTTAAGGAAAATTCTTTATCCAAAATGGAAAACATTCCGATAACGACAAGCACATCATGTACTAACGCGACAATCGCGCTGACTCCCTGTCTCCACTGAAAACGAATAGTAATGTAAAGTAGAACCAGCCCAAGTGCAATCAAAATGGCCTGTACCGCGCTGATTTTCAGTTCATCACCCACTTTCGGACCGATTGTTTCGATACGCCGAATTTCAAGTTTTGGATGTTGCGGCAGCAGGATATTGCGTAATTCCGAAGTAAGCTGTTCTCCTGTACCAAGCGGGCTGCCTGTCGGAAGCCCAAGTAAAATTTCCTTCTCCGCTGCATCTCCAAAAGTTTGCAGAACAACGTTCTTCATCCCTTTTTCTGCAAAGAACTGACGTAATTGATCCAGGTCAGGCGCAGTCGAGAATTGAATTTGGACATTCGTTCCTCCCCTGAAATCAATACCGTATTTCAAACCCTGGTGCGCTACTATTGAAGCGACTCCTCCCAGTATCAGGATAGCTGAGATAACTGCGGCAAGACGTTTAAAACTGAGGAAGTCTATAAATTGACCTTCTTTAAAATTTAAAAATTGCATAGTCTGTTTAGAGAAATATCTACAGAGTTAGTTAAATCAAATACTGAGTTTGTGTAATTTTGTTTTACGCAAATAAACGATATCAAAAAAGAAACGTGTCACCACAATTGCGGTAAACATACTGGCAATGATGCCAATTGAAAGGGTAACAGCAAAGCCCTTGATCGGTCCTGTGCCAAACTGCAGAAGCGCGAGTGCAGCAAAGAGTGTGGTAATGTTCGCATCAAGAATAGTTCGGAATGCTTTACCGAAACCTTCCTGAATGGCTGCACGTGGGTTTTCTGTACGTTTTAATTCTTCACGAATACGCTGAAAAATTAAAACATTCGCGTCAACCGCCATGCCGATCGTCAGAACTATACCTGCCATTCCCGGCAGAGTCAGTGTCGCGCCGAACGCACCTAGGATTGAAATAATTAAAATTACATTGAAAATCAGAGCAACTGCCGCAAAAACACCTGCCAGCTGATAATAAAAAATCATGAAAATTAAAACCAGCACACTACCGATCATCAGTGAATTCAGCCCCTGTTCCACGGAGTCTTCTCCGAGGCTTGCGCCGACAGTGCGTTCTTCACGAATCTCAATTGGTGCTGGTAAAGATCCGGAGCGCAACACAATTTTTAAAGTGTCTGCTTCTTCGACTGTAAACTGTCCGGAAATAGAGGCTTCACCTCCTGTGATGGCTTCACGTATAACCGGTGCAGACTGTACCTTGTCATCAAGTACAATCGCCATGTTGCGTCCCACGTTGCGCCGTGTGATTTTTGCGAAAAGATCAGCGCCGATTGAATCGAAAGAAAGCGCTACATAAGGACTGTTATCCCTTGAATCAATACGTACCCTTGCGTCACGGATAAATTCACCTGTCATTAAAATCTTTTTTTCCAATACATAAGGTCGTTTGGAAATCAATTTGTTTGTTGTCTTATCCCAGACTTCTTGATATTTGACGACTTCCGTCAGCCGGTTGTANGTATTTGGGGTGGCATTACTGTTGACAATTTGAAACTGCAAAACTGCCTGTGGACCAATCAACTCAATGGCGCGATCCCGGTCTTTTAAGCCCGGCAGTTGGATTACAATGTTATTTGCTCCCTGCTTTTGTAGAGAAGGTTCGCTGATGCCCAAACTGTCTATGCGGTTACGCAAAACTTCGAGAGCCTGACTAACGGCGCTTTCACGAATACGATTCGCTTCATCTGCTTTGAGGCTTAAGTAAGTCAGTTCACCCTCCGGCTGTTGATCAAACTGGACCAGGAAACGGTCGTANGGGGCAAGTTCAAGGTTTACTTTNTTACCGGCTTCCATTTCAACAATCAGCGAGCCTGCCGTTTGACGAACCTCTATAAAGTCAACCTGTTCGTCAATCAGCAAATCTTCCAGTTCGACTGCTGTGCGTCTAATAATTTCCTTAACAGCCTCCTCTGCTTTGATTTCAATATCGAGGTACATCCCTCCCTGTAAATCAAGACCAAGATTGACCTTGTCCTCCACTGTCTGCGGGTCGACTCCTGGTTGATATGCTCTGTAAGTGGGGAAAGCGTAATAAAGAGCGGCAATCAAAACGATCAGAATGATGCCTCCTTTGAATTTTATGTCCATGTATTTCGGTTGTATATTTACTGATTAAAAGATTCGGTTTTACAAAACAAACAATAATGCTGCTTAGTTTATGCACAAACATTTTGCTGAAATTATACGCAAAAATTTCCGCGCGGTTTAGAAATCGGATTATTCTTTCTCTTTGTCTTACTTACTTTCTTTCTTAGCAACTTTCTTTTTTTCAACATCATCATCTTCTTCTTTATCCTCTTTGCTTTCAGCAATTTTTTTATCCATCCTAGCCACCTGTTGGCGCTCAATTTGGATTTGCACTTTACTGGCTATCTCAAGGGTAATACGGTCGTCACCGACCTTTACGATTGTACCAAAGATTCCGCCATTGGTGACTACCTTGTCGCCTTTTCTCAGGCTGTCAACCATACTCAAATGTTGTTTTTGCTTTTTTTGCTGTGGACGGATGATCAGGAACCAGAAAACTCCAAGGATTAATACCAGTGGGATAAATTGGAAAAAAGGACTCTGTGGTGCCGCCTCTCCAGCGGATTGGGCATATGCGACTGATACAAATGGATACATGGAAATTACTCCTCGAAAAGTGAATTATTAAATAAAACATTAAAATATAGCACTTCTTGTTAAAAACTTCACGTCTAAATCAACTTAAAATTAAATTATTATTCTCTGATAAAAGTTGATAAAAGTTTTGAATCTTAAAAGATGTCATTACCGCGAATACGGGAATCCAGGGATACTGCTTAATATCTTGATTCAGACTGTTTGCAGAATCTGGATCCCGGATCAAGCCCGGGATGAAATATTTTCTATAACTATTGTATGGAGTTACTATTGTTCATGCCGTGCAAAGAAGCGGTCACGCAGGAGTCGCAAACCGACTCCCCAACGAAGAAAAGGTTGCGGCGGCAGGAGCATTGGATCCGAGTTAGTTTGAATTATCCGGATCTCATCAGTCATTTTCTCGCTGGCAAGATTGGCAATTTCGGTTCCGAACAGGACGCCCAAACCAATTCCACTGGCATTATAACATCCAGCAGCGAACATCCCATTTTCCAGCTCTGAAAACACATTGGCGTTGTTGCCGCTGAGGCAGATTGTTCCCGACCAGGTGCTTTCAATTATATCGTCCCCAAGCTGAGGGAATCTCCTTTTAATCCCGTTTAGATGTTTTGCTTTTCGCAACTCTAAATCCGAGGCGCTCATATTTTGTTCAGGCCAGATTTCGGCCGTATTACGCATTAAGATCCGTCTGTCTTTTGTCAAACGCACGGTGGCTCCCATTGTTTGCGCGGATAAAACTCCCCAGGATTCCGGACGCCCGATGACTTCATCTTCTTCAGTAGTCAAAGGCCTTGTCATACTCGCCGTCAGAGTCAGCGGAAATGAGCGGTTCAGCTTCACACCGCAGTTTGTCATAAACCCATTCACCGCTACAATCAGTTTTCCGCAGCGAATCTGCCCTTCCGGAGTTGACAATTGATAACCCTCAGAATTGCTCAGTTTGCTCCAGTTGACGACAGGTGAATTTTCAAATAATTCCACTTGCTGCGGAAGTTTTTCGAGCATGCCGCGCGCCAGTTTTGCGGGCTGCAGCATCACTCCGCCTTCTGTCCATAAACCCAAACGGTAATAAGAACTGCCAAGACGCTGCCGTAACTCATTGCCTTCTAGAATATTGTGATTTAGATCCATCTCAGCCAACAACTTGCTGAAATTTAGAATCTTTTTCTCATGTGACTTGACCGCTGTACAATGAATTTTTCCTTTGGCTTCCAAATCGCAGTTGATGCCTAGATCATCTACAAGACGCCGAACGGCTAAAACTCCGGCACGTTTTATTTGGTATTTTCGCCGATATAGCTCAAGACCGGCTGCAGAATAATGCCCCTCATTGAGAGTTGAATCCACCAGAAATCCGGAATTCCTGGCACTGGAACCTTCACCGGCACGTTCTGCTTCAAGCACAACAATTCGGGCCTGCGGATGTAAAAGAGCTAATTGCCTCGCAGCCGCAAGTCCGGTGAAACCTGCACCGAGTACAACCCAGTCAGCGTGCTGTTTTCCGGAAAGCGCAGGCTGAGCGCGACGAGGCGGGAGTTGTTTAATCCAACCGCAACCTTCGTCGTTTTTTGGTAGAGCTGAAATGATCTTAGCAGTCATTTTGAATTATTAATTATTATACTCAGTTCCAAAAAAGAAATTATTGATGAAAGTCCCCTCTTTGCTTGAAATGACATGTTCACAGGAATTATTAGGATTACATCAGCAATAACTTAAGGCGGAGCAATTATGCACCAGCGGCTGATGAAAAGAGCGTAGGTTTTCAGAGTCTGCCGAACAGATTCGATGTGGACGGATTAATCAATTCCATGAATGTTACGGGCCACCGGGCCATAACAGGTTCCTCCTGTACGGCTATAAAAATGAAATGCATGGAGATCGGTGGTACATGTGGAAAGATAATGTTCTGTATCTGTTACAGTCAGGTGACGGTGACAGGATTCAAGCATCCGTATTCCAGGCTGCTCCCAATCAAGTACCCTTCGGAACATCCTTTTTCAGAAAGTTATGCTGATCTGCAAAAGTATTGGTAAAATCCATCTTAGCTGGTCCTTGGTCGCAGGTGAACGTACCAGTGTTTCTCTACCCATTTGAAAAACCAGATGATACAAAAAGTACAACAAAGATAAAAGAATCCTGCAGTGATAAACGATTCAAAAGGCACAAAATATCTTGAATTAACTATTTTTGCAGCGCCAAACAAATCAACAATCGTAATCACTCCTGCGAGTGCACTTCCGTGCAGCATAAAAATAACTTCGTTGCCGTATGCAGGTAAAGCGCGCCGGAAGGAACCTGGAAGGATAATGCGACGGTAAAGCGTGGATTTGGACATTCCACTGGCATTTGCCGCTTCGATTTCACCGAATGGTGTTTGCTCAATCGCGCCTCGCAGAATTTCTGCTGTGTACCCTGCTGTGTTCAAGGCAAAAGCTATAATGGCGGACCAGTAGGCTTCTTTGAAAAGTATCCAGAGCACACTTTCACGAATAGCTTCAAACTGCCCCATACCGTAATATAGCAAAAACATCTGAACCAATAAAGGTGTTCCACGAAAAAAATATATGTAAGCTTTAGCTGAATACCTTAAGATTGAAATTTTTGAAACTGCCATCAAGGCTAAAGGAACTGCTAATCCAAATCCAGAAACCAGAGCGATCACAACCAACTGGATTGTCACTAAAAGCCCATTCAAATAAAGCGGCAGATTGTTAATAATAACATTATAATCCATGATTCAAATTTTGCGTACCCCTACACTGAAACGACGATTGGCCCAACGTAAACCAAGGTCAGATAGCCCGGTAATGCACAAAAACATCAGTGCAACCACGAGGAAAAAAGTAAAAGGCTGGCGAGTAGCCCCTCCAGCAACACCTGCATTGTAAACCATGTCATGCAGTCCAATCACTGAAACGAGAGCCGTCGTTTTGGCCAGTACCATCCAGTTATTACCAAAACCTGGGAGAGCATGACGAACCATAAGTGGCAATGTGATACGAAAAAATACTTTCCAGCCTGACATCCCAAAGGCAAGAGCCGCTTCAATTTCACCGCTGGAAACCGCTAGGATTCCGCCACGAAACGTTTCGGTCATGTAGGCTCCAAAAATAAAACCTATTGTCAGGGTTCCGGCAACAAATGGGCTGATATCTATGTAGTCCCAGCCCAGGGAGTCTCCGATATTGTTGACAATGATTTGACCACCATAGAAGATAATGGTCATCAGTACCAAATCAGGAATTCCCCGGATCAAAGTAGTGTAGACAGTTGCGGCGCTCCGGGCAATCCTGGATTTTGAAAGCTTGGCTATAGCTCCAAAAAGACCAAGAATGACAGAAATTAAAAGAGAAAGTAAGGCGACTTCTATGGTTAGTGCCATCCCTTCTAGAATCATTGGGAAATAACCTTTCAAATCAAACATTAATGAATTGCGTTAGGGTAGAAAGGGAAGGCCACGGAATCCTCGAATTCCGTGGCATAATAAGAAAAAATTCTAACTTGTTAGAAGCATCCTCGGGGTCTTATGATAGCCTCTTCTAAGATAAGTCTTAATAAACGTCAAAGGCAAAATATTTACCGTTAATCATATGATAAACACCATTAGAGCGAATGACTTTGATGGCTAAACTAAAAAGTTTGGCTAATTCTCTGTCACCCTTACGAACGGCGATTCCGGCACCAACACCAAAATATTTTGGATCAGAATAGCCAGGCCCTACAAACTCCCAACCTTTGCCTTTATCAGTTTTTAGGAAACCATCATCCATCGCAATTGAATCAGCCAAAAGCAGGTCAACACGCCCGGCAATCGCGTCAAGATAAGCCTCGTCCTGAGTTCCGTAGCGCTTGATTTCAACGCTGTCGCCAAACTCAGCGGTAATGAAGTTATCATGAGTGGTTGCTCGTTGAACTCCAACAGTTTTGCCTTTCATACCAGATTTGGAAATCGTAATGCCAGATCCTTTTTTGCGGGCAAACTTAGCGGGAGTGTTGTAATATTTGTCAGAGAAGGCAACTTTCTTTTTCCGCTCTTCAGTGATAGACATGGATGCGATTATCGCATCATACTTACGGGCCAGCAAGGCAGGGATAATGCCGTCCCAGTCCTGTGGAACCAGGACACATTCAGCACCAATTTCCTCGCATAGCGCCATAGCGATGTCAATGTCAAATCCTACCAGTGTGCCGTCCTTCTCGACCGAACTAAACGGAGGGTAAGCACCCTCAACACCTATTCGAATTTTATCCCATTCATTTGCTGAAACATTTGTACTTAATATCATCATGGCCATTAAGGCCAATGCAATCAACTTTTTCATAAGTCACTCCATTTAGAAATGATTAACAATTTGCTGGAAAAACTTACTATAAATTTTTCCAGATTAAGCCTGATTGGCCTAATATTACTGCTCGACATATTTTGAAACAAACTGTCGAAACCGTTCTGAGGAAGGATTCGTAAAAACTTCCCCCGGCGGACCGTCTTCTTCGATACCACCTTCATGCAGAAATACGACTCGTGAAGAAACTTCTCTTGCAAATCCCATTTCATGTGTAACCACGATCATGGTTCGTCCCTCTTCGGCAAGTTGACGCATCACGCGTAAAACCTCGCCTACGAGTTCCGGATCAAGAGCGGAAGTCGGTTCATCAAAAAGCAGCATATCCGGTTCCATAGCCAATGCCCGGGCAATTGCCACCCGCTGCTGTTGCCCTCCGGAAAGGTGCGCAGGATGATAGTTTTTGCGGTCATGAATTCCGACCTTGTGCAACAATGCTTCGGCTTTTTCAAGCGCTTCATTTTTTGGAATTTTGAGAACATGCACCGGCGCCTCAATGACATTTTCCAAAACTGTCATGTGCGACCACAGATTGAACTGCTGAAAAACCATTCCCAAACGTGTTCGGAGACGTTCTACCTGTTTGATGTCTTCAGGAATAGTTTCTCCGTAGCGATCCTTTTTCATGCGTATCAATTCACCGCCCACATAAACCTTCCCGCTGGTGGGAGTTTCCAGCAGATTGAGGCAGCGTAAAAAAGTACTCTTCCCGGATCCGCTTGCTCCCAGCATGGCGATTACATCACCTTCATGTGCTTCCAGAGAAATGCCTTTGAGAACTTCGTCAGCTCCAAAATACTTATGCAGATCTTCCACCAACAGGGCGGTTTTAGGGGTGTTCAATTTCTCTTCCGGATTTAATAATTGATCAGTTCTGATTGTTTCCTAAAAAGTCTGAAATCCACAATTTAAGCTAACTCTTAAAAACAAATGTAAAGCCTTCCCTAGGTCCTCGTGAATACTATCAACTTCTCAGAGAGGAATCAATAAAAGATTTTCAGAATGTCAACGCTTGATTAACTGGCAAAAATATAAAATCGACAATAGAAATTCTTTTTGCATGACTTAAAAAATAGAGAAGTTATTTATTAACCTCCATTGTCATTCAGGGCAAAACGTAGTGTCGACTCGGAATCCGGGTGGAACCGCTTAAAAGCTTGTAACCAAACCTTTTGTGAATCTGGATTCCGGATCAATTCTGGGATGACAAAAAGTTATTTTTCAGGAATCCTTCTGTATTGTTAAACTATGTTCACGTAGTGAATCAAGTTTAATTTGCAAGTGCGGGCAATTCGTTTTTGTTGAGATGAATCTGCCACTTAACTCCGCTGGCGGAAATTCGGGAAATTCCTGTTGCGAGTGTGAATGCATAATCATCGGCACCGTCTTTGGGACGGCGGAAAATCGAAAGACCTTGAGAGGGCTGATGAAAGAGGATGGATTTAGGATCAGGAGAAGTTGATTCCGAAATCAATTTTTCAGACATGCTTTGACGAAAGGCGGAGGAATCCGTAATAGTTTGAGATAGTCCGGAAAACTTTTCGTCCAGCAAATGATTAGCATGCGAAGCGGGGTGGCGGATCTTTTTGACTACGCAAGCACTGGCCGGTGCTTCTACGGAGAGTAAATTATTTCCGGAAGGTTGACCCAGGGAATGGTGAAATCCGCCGGCTCTATCCGGGCGCTGAAGATGGACAAGCGCTTCTTCCAAAGTGTTGCAATCCAAGATGGCGCGGCAAATGAAATGACGGGGAATTCCGGATTGCAGGTCATCAACCCGGATATTATTGATAGTCTGCACCAGACCGTGTGAATTCACGGAAAAGGTGTGCCCGGGCAGCATTCCGGGATAATGAAAAGTTGAAAATTTAGTACCGTTTGCCTGTGTGACCGTGAGCCATCGGCAATGTCCGTCTAATTCAGGGGGGCCGTCTTCGTTATGTGCGATTAGAGCATCTGCATCTTCTGCGGACGGATAAAGGAGGGTTGTGCAGCCTTCCGGAGCATGTTCCGCGGATTCAGGATTTGCGCCAGCCAGAAGTGGCAGATCTCCACGGCAGTTCCAAATCAACAGACTTTCATAATCCACCTGCGCTCCTTGCGCCATTCCTTCCAGTTCTAAAACGTATGTAGGAAAGACGTTGCGTGCTGCTTCATCCAGCTTTTTTAAATAGCTGCTGCCTTTCCAGTTTCGCTGAGATTGTTGAAATTCTGCCAGTGGAAGCACAGTTTCACGGATTGAGTCAGCCATATTTTTCCCTACTGCAAAGCCGATATCTTCAGGGGTTCCGGAGACTTCAAGTGTTTCAAGTTTATTTAGTGACATATTTTTGACTATTAGTTGCCTGCACTTGCGAGAATCGCATTGAGCAGTACATCCGCACCAGCTGCAACTTGTTCAGGCGTGGTATTTTCCGCCTCGTCGTGACTGAGACCGTTTTCGCAGGGAATAAAAATCATGCCTGTAGGAGCAATGCGGTTGATCTGACAGGCATCGTGTCCTGCACCGGAAACGATGTCTCGGTGAGTGTAACCAAGGGATTCAGCAGCATTCCTGACTTTTGAAATACATTCGTCATGAAAATTTAAGGTCGGGGCTTTCCAGATATTTGTGAACTCATTTTCCAGCCCTTCTTCTGCGCAAACCGAGTTGACCAGTTTCATCAAATCTTGATTTATGTTTGCAAGTATTTCTTCATCCGGATGCCTGTTATCAACAGTGAAAAAGACTTTTCCCGGAATAGAATTGATCGAGGCCGGAGTTGTTTCCAGCCGTCCAACTGTACCAACTGCTCCAGGCTGTTTGAGCACGATGTCACGCATTCCGCTGATTATTCTGGCAGCACCCATGATAGGATCTCTGCGGTAATTCATCGGAGTTGTTCCGGCATGCGAACCTTGCCCCTGCAGGGTGATATGTGTCCAGTAAGAACCTTGTGCACCTGTGACCACGCCAATACTTGTATTCTCTGCTTCCAACACCGGTCCCTGCTCGATATGCAGTTCATAGTATGCTCTAATTTGAAATAATTTACATGGGGATTCCCCCAGTTGTTTAGTACGCCGTAGTTCGTCCTCAACTGTGATTCCTTCTGGATCTTGATGTGTGTAAATATCAGCCTGTTCAAAGATTCCCGCAAAAACTCCGGAACCCATCATCGCCGGAGGGAAACGCGCACCTTCTTCGTTTGTCCAGACCGCGATTTCTACCGGTGAATCTGTTTCAACACCATGATCATTGAGGGAGCGTACAACTTCAAGTGCACCTAAAACTCCAAGAATTCCGTCAAATCTTCCGCCTGAAGGTTGAGTGTCGAGATGACTTCCGGCCAATACCGGGGGTGCTTCCGAATTTTTCCCATTTCTGCGGGCGAATAGATTTCCCATTGTGTCCAGGCGAAAAGTACAGCCTGCCTCATCTGCCCACTTCCGGAATAGGTTACGTCCCTCGATGTCAGCGTCTGTCAGTGCAAGTCGGCGGCTCCCGCCGCGTTCTCCGGGGCCGATTGTAGCCATTCCCATCAGCGAGTCCCAGAGGCGTTCTCCGTTTGTTTTTAAAATCATTGCTTCCCGAAAAAATAATTAACTAATCAAACTAGCCTTTATAGTAAAAAACTGGAATTCACTTTGTTATTTTGGTCGTAGGGAGAAATCTTAATGATATTATAGTTTTTGTCTATACAAGATTTTTCACTTTGTTCTAAATGACATGGTATTTTAACTATATCAACGGTATGAGACTAGAGCACACCGAGAATATCCCTGCCTAAAACCCAGATTCCATAAAATAATGCAATGCAGCTAAAAAAGAGGTGTACCAATTCACGCTCCCCTTCAACATCTCTATAACTGATGACGTGATAAGTTATTATTCCGGTGATCAGTACAATTGCAAAATCAGTCCATTCGGAGTCTCCTGTTGATTGAAAATACACCTTAGCACATTGTCTCATTTATTGGGTCCACTATAGACCCCAATTCGGACCTTCCGGGACCTCTTTCTCTAGATCAGGAAGATCTGGATCCGCTTCAAGTCGGATCTTTTCAAAGTCCGTCAGTTTTTCAAATTCCTGGCAGACCCGCAGCCATTTGAAATGAATCGAATTCGAGACGATTTCCTCGTCCTGGATCTTGAATTCTTCCACAACCGGTGCCCATTCCAACATGGCAGATCGGCTTCCGGAAAAAGCTTCATGGGAATCATCAGTATCGGTCCAGTTATGTCTACTCAAGTGTTTCTCGAACTCCAAAATGACTTCCTTGCGTTCCAGGCTTTCAAAAACCTCTTCAGGGGCTTTGGCCAGGGTTTGGATAAAAAATTGACGGGTAAATGGGACTAAATTTTGAAAATTCTGTTTTTTTCGGGCATGAATTATTTTGAGTACATGGAGGGTCAAATCCATCAGGCAGGCAAAAAAAATCCGGTTACGCGCGGTTTTCATAGAGGATGCGAAGAGCGGTTCCTTGATCAGATCTACATATCGCGTACCGGCCCGGGCTTTGAGGTATCCATAAAGACTGACCTGCGCCACATAACTGGACCGGCTTGAAACAAAAGACCTGAGGGATTCAATCTCGTCAATCCGATTTTGCCGCCCTAAAAAATTTATTAATGGAAGTACAAGTTTTAACAATCCTTTGAACATTTCATATGATCATTTAAATGTAAAAAAGCACAAAAAAACAGTTCCAAAAAGGTTTATCAACAATTTCTCATAAAATAGTTGTAAAAACAATCAACTTCTAATATTATACGATCCAAGACAAATAACTTCTAATATTATAGTTGTAAAAACAATCAATAATATTAGAAGTTTTTTTTAAACAAAACGGTGAAATATTTCCCACTGAAATGAATCGATGGGAGGTTTTCATCGTTGCCTTGGTCCTGGATAGAGACCAGATCGGAGCGATCATGAGTGATATTGCCCAGCATTGGGCTGAAACACGCAGCCTGACCACGAAGATTTTAATCCTGTGGTTCATTTTTTCGATAGGGATCTTTTTTTTCGCGGATGCCCTTAACTCATTTACATTCTTTGGGTGGCCCTTCGGCTTTTACATGGCCGCACAGGGTTCACTTGCCATCTTTGTTGTCCTGATTGTGGTGTTAAACACCAAGCAGGAGAAGATTGATGAAAAATATGGTTTAGCAGAAGACGAATAAGGAGAGAAAATATGGAACAAGAAAAAAAGCCCTTTATTGAAATGCTGCCCAAAGTTTATGGACTATACACGGGTGGTTTCATTGCCTTCATCATCTTGATGGCAGTCCTTGAACAGATGGGTTTGGGTGCCGAAACGATTGGAATTCTGTTCATCGCATTTACCGTTGTGGTTTATGCGGGAATTGGCTGGCTTTCAAGGACGATGCAGGTGGAAGCCTATTACGTGGCAGGACGTCAGGTTCCAGCCTTGTTCAATGGGATGGCTACGGCAGCGGACTGGATGTCAGGAGCTTCTTTTGTCGCAATGGCCGGTGGGATTTATTTTGGCGGTCATGGATATCTCGCCTTTTTGGTGGGTTGGACCGGAGGCTATGTTTTAGTGGCTTCTCTGATGGCACCTTATCTGCGTAAATTCGGCTGCTATACGGTACCGGATTTTATTGGAACCCGTTATGGAGGAAATCTGGCACGGTTGTTTGGCGTGATCGTGTTGGTCGTGGCGTCCTTCACCTACGTGACAGCACAGATCAATGCTACCGGAACGATTGCATCTAGGGCCCTGCAGATTCCTTTCGAAGTTGGAGTCTGGTTCGGATTATTCGGGATTTTGCTCTGCTCTATGCTCGGTGGGATGAGGGCTGTTACCTGGACTCAGGTTGCTCAGTACATCGTCCTGATCATCGCTTATCTTATCCCGGTTATCTGGATGTCCAACAAACAGGATTTCGGACTCATCCCGCAACTGGTCTATGGTGATGCAGTGCAAAGAGTCACTGAACTGGAGCAGTTGCATCAGGTAGGGGTGCTCAAACCGACGGAGTCTTTTGCCGGCCTCAAGGCGCTGACTGTACCATTCGTGGCGGCCGGCGGTGTAATGGAGGCTTGGAAATTCGTGACCCTTGCTTTCTGTATGATGGCCGGTACGGCGTCTCTTCCGCACATTCTGATGCGTTACTTCACCACCCCTTCTGTGAAGAGTGCGAGACGTTCAGTGGCATGGTCATTGTTTTTCATATTCCTTCTGTATTTCACCGCACCAGCTCTGGCGACCTTTACCAAGCTTCAGATCCTTGATCCGAACCTGGCATCAGGAATTATTGGTAAAGCAATTGCCGAAGTGAATGCCCTCGATTGGATCCAGAAATGGAGTACGGTCGGGTTTCTGGCAATATCCGACAGCAACGGGGATGGAATCCTGCAAATCAACGAGTTCTTTATGCGTGGGGATATCGTGGTCCTGGCGACGCCTGAAATAGCAGGACTTCCCTATGTAATTTCAGGACTGGTTGCGGCGGGTGGAATGGCAGCTGCGATGTCCACAGCCGATGGCTTGCTACTGGCAATTGCTAATGCTCTTTCCCATGACCTTTACTACAAGATCATCGATCCCACTGCGGAAACGGCGAAAAGATTGATCGTCGCCCGTGTTCTGCTGGTAGTCCTTGGTGCTGCGGGTGCCTTTGTTGCGAGTCTGAAATTGACCAGCATCCTTGGTGCGGTTGCCTGGGCCTTCGACTTTGCCATGTCGGGATTGTTCTTTCCTCTGATTCTGGGTGTTTGGTGGAAACGGGCCAATCGTCAGGGAGCCTGTGCAGGAATGTTTATGGGATTCCTTTCTGGAACCTGGTATCTCTACATGGTGCATTGGGGAGGAATGGAACCCTGGTTGGGTATTGATCACCTCCGATTTGGGATCATCGGTTGTTCTGTTAACCTTGTGACCATGATTGTGGTAAGCCTTGCCACCGAAGAACCTGATGAAGCAACCCAGAAGATGGTTGATGATGTCAGATATCCGAAGGGTGAGACCGTTCTTTCGGCATCTCACTGATCCTGTAAGCTTGATTTTCCCCGGGGTTCTTGCCCCGGGGAATTTTTTAACTCCTTAGATGAAGTTGTATTGATGGACCCTGTGTCGGAAGTTTTTCCGCTTTGGGTCATTGCCTTGGATTATGTCTCCGGGGTAGTGATGTGGACACTGATCGGACGAACGGCGATGGGTTTTTTCCTTCCTGAAGATTCGCCCTTTTTCTTCATGCGTTTCTTTGTCCGCTCCACCAATCCTTTGCTCCGTTTTGTTGCACCAGTCACTCCTGGTTTTCTCTTGCCTGCTCTGATTCCGCTCTATGTCGCCTGGTTTTTTTACATGCTGCGGTTTTACCTGATGCCCTGGTTGCTGGGTTACACGGTGATGGGGATGCTTTCATTTCCGCTTGAGAGTGAAATTGCAGGGTTGATATACCGGGCCCTCTCTCCTCAGTAAATCCTGTTACAGGAATAGAATTTTTGAGTTCCAAGTATCTCAGCACCTCCTGCAAGTAACCCCCACTAATTCTTCACTGTCCGACACCATAAACACGATCAGCAGTTTCAGGGAATCCGAATTTCTCATAAAAGGCACGGACAGGATGAATATTTGGATTTACTTCTGCGGAAGCCGCTGGGATTCCCTGCCAGCGCCGATAGATGTATTTGAGGGAATGCAGATAATCCTGGTGATGTACAGCTTCAACAGGGGTTATCACTTGTGGTTTTGGAATTTTAAGTTCATGCCATGTTGTAGCAGGGCATCCCGCAAAACCTTCGCCCTTTCCGATACTTCAGAATTAGGCTTGGGAACACCGCTGAAAAGGAAAATATGGGTTCATGTTTGAATTGCTACGGGTCAAAAAATGCGAGTGTGATTTTACAGGGCTAAAATTATTTATATATAAATTTACTCTGAAGTTAACGACAAAATTTCTTCAGCAGTTGTTAAACCGTGCAGAATTTTGTTTACACCATCACGCCGTAAAGTAATCATTTTTTCTTTCAAAGCTTGTTTTTTTATGGAATCGGAATCACTGCTTTCGAGAATGGTATTTTTGAGGCCTTCACTCATTTCCAGCAGTTCGTGAATTCCTAACCGTCCTCGGTAACCGGTATTTCTGCACTTAGTACAGCCTGTGCCACGGTAGAAACTTTGGCCGATTTTCCTGAAACTTTCTTCTTTGATACCTAACTCCCGCAGTTGTTCCGGATGAGGTTTGTAGCTTTTACGGCAATCCGGACAGATACGGCGCACCAGCCGTTGTGCAAGCACGCCGATGATTGTTGAGGAAACGAGGAAAGGTTCAATCAATTCCCATGTCAATGAGACGGGTGATGGTGGCCGGAGCATTGTTGGTATGAACAGTACTGAAAACCAGGTGTCCGGTCAATGCGGATTGAATGGCAATCTGCGCGGTTTCTGTGTCACGCATTTCTCCCACCATGATAACATCAGGATCCTGCCGCAAAACTGAACGCAGAGCGTTGGCGAATGTCAAACCGAGTTTCGGCTTAACTTCGATCTGGCTGTAGCCGGAAAGTTTGTATTCAACAGGATCTTCAATGGTAATTATATTGCGGGCCTCATTATCGATTTCAGCCAAAGAGGCATAAAGGGTCGTTGTTTTTCCGCTTCCGGTAGGTCCTGTAACAAGGATAATACCACCGCTGCTCTGCACCAGTTTTAAGTACGGTTTAGAGATGTATTTCGCTAAACCAAGTTGACTCAGCTGCATCAGTTTTTCGTCTTGATACAACATACGCATGACAATTTTTTCACCTTGAATTGTCGGTACGGTTGAGACTCTGATATCAATTTTCCTGCCGGCAATCAGTACCATCGAACGTCCGTCCTGCGGGATACCTTTCTGGGCAATGTCTAGGCGGGACATGACTTTAATTCTGTT
>JGI11785J13272_1000119_pt1 | contig 19541 bp, 19 predicted proteins | sample DeeseametaMP2098_FD_13272 | JGI IMG/M metagenome (IMG submission 13272)
CGTCACCGTAGCTAAGTGAAGGTTCGAGTGTGATGACCATGTTTTCCTCTAACACAGTTTCATCAAATGCTGCATGCGAAGGTTGCTCGGTGAGTTGCATTCCAAGTCCATGACCATAGCGGCCTACCTCACCTCCTTTGTCATCCAAGTATGTCTCGCTTTCTGAAATNACATTTTGCATGGCCTGAAATAATTCACGGCAGGTAGTTCCAGGCCTAGCCGCGGACAACCCTGCTTCGGTTGCACGCCACAGCGTGTCATAGGCACGGCGTGAGTGATCATCCGCTTGCTCTATCGCAAAATTTCTGTCAAAATCACAATAATAACCATCAAAAGTAGCACCGGTGTCAAACATCAAAATATCGCCGGACTCTAAGAGACGTTGTGAAGGCGGTGAGATAATATCACGATAACCACCTTGATCCGCACCACCAGCCAAATAAGGTACATCATCAGCACCCTGAGCCAGGCATTCCATCCGGAAAGCACGGAAGGCTTCCGCAAGCGGTTGTCCTTTGTGAAAAATTTCACTTGCCCTCTCAAAAGTCCTTGAAGCGATTCCGCAAATATGGGCAATTTTCTCAATCTCCGCCGCTGATTTCACCATCCGCAAACTGCGCAGAATATCTGTTGCATCAACAATCTCAACTCCGGGCAATCCTGACAGCAAACGTTCATAATCACCAAGGGGCATGCGTAAACTGGTTTCGTGTCCTTTCATGACGCCCAATTTTTCACCATGTTTTGACAATGGCTCAAGCAAATCCTGTAAGAGGCTGATGCCGTCATCTTTCGGTGCAGGAGCACCCCAAGTGCGAATATCATCAATCCAGGTTGTGCGCATCAACGCAGCACCAATTTCCGGAATAACTGCAATCGGTTTCTTATCAACAGGAATGAAAAGAAACCAGGGGCGTGTTGGACTTTGCCAAAATTGTGTAAGGAAACCACTGAAATAACGTACATCCGGCTCACTCATCAGTAAAATACCGGATAGTCCTTTTGCAGACATCAGTTTATGTAATCGCTCTAAACGCGCCTCGAACTCCCCAACAGGAAAACCTCGAACAGGGCTATCCAACATTATTACCTCCTTCCAGAATTGTGTTAAATATTTCTCTATCGGTTACGCCTTCAGAACCAATCAGCAAAACACGGGAATTTTCATCCAAACCAAGTTTAGCTTTCAAGTCAAGTTGTTTTGCTGCACAGATAAGTACAGCAAGACCTGCCACTGCACTTTCCCCAGCCGCTATTAATGGATCATCGCCGTTCGGTCGTGTTAGAACACGAACGGTTGGAGCCACAATGTTGTCAGGAATAGTTATAAAATCACTCGCCTCTTCCGATAAGATTTGCCAGAACGAATATCTTTAAAACTGACCTCATGACTCAAAGTGAAAGATATATGTTTATGTAATACGCGCAAAGCTGCATATGCCCCACCAAGTGCCTTAAAACTTCCCAGTCCAAACCGAGCACCTTCATCTTTGTAGAGAACTTCACCAAGAGACAGGCTTTCAGCAAGAGCTTTCAAACTATAAAGAGGTGTCGGCGCATATCCATCCCATTGGGTAATTTCTTCAATAGCAGTCTCAAATCCTTCAGTCGAAAGAATTTCAAATACGGCTTGATGAGAATGAGGTCTACCTGAAACATGAGAGATTATAGCGTCCCCAAATACAGTTGTCATTTTTTAATTAATTCTAATGTTCGCATTAATAACTTGCTCTGACAAATAATAGTTGTGAAGAACATTAATGATTACAGTGAATTATTCGCTGAATGGAAGAGATGCAAATGAACGATTATATTGTGAAATTCTTTCAATCGTAAAACAGAAAGAGTCAAATCACATTATGCCGTAAATTAGGAAGGGGTAACTCCTCGAAGCCTTTCTGTACGGCGTCTCAGGAGTTCAAGAGTTGTCAGCATAGCAATGGTTAGCAGAATCAATAAAGTTGCTGCCGCAAGAATTGTGGGGCTGATTTGTTCGCGAATTCCGGAAAACATCTGCCATGGTATCGTGCGTTGTTTATATGAACCAACGAAAAGTACAACCACTACCTCATCAAAAGAAGTAACAAAAGCAAAAAGAGCTCCGGAAATGACTCCTGGAGTAATCAAAGGTACAATGACTTTGAAAAAAGTTGTCGTGGGCGTGGCTCCTAAACTTTGAGAGGCACGAATCAAGTTATTGTCAAATCCAGTTAGGGTGGCAGTAACAGTAATGACAACAAATGGTGTACCCAGAGCTGCATGCGCTAAGATCACCCCCAAATGAGTCCCCTGTAAACCTATACGACTATAAAAAAAGAACATTCCTGCAGCAGATATAATTAGGGGAACAATCATTGGCGAAATCAAGAGACTCATTATCAAAGTCCGATAAGGCATTTGTGGTCGAGAAAGCCCTAATGAGGCCAAAGTGCCTAAAAATGTAGAAATTATTGTAGCAAAAAAAGCTATAAATACTGAATTTCTAACAGCTCCCTGCCAATTCAAACTAGTGAAAAAATCATTGTACCACTGTAATGAATAACCATCTGGATCAAAGGCTAGCATCTTCTTAGTGAAAGTAAAAAACGGAACTTCATTAAAGGAAAGCGGGACAATTACAAGCAGCGGAAAAATCAAAAAGAACAGCACTGCACCACATATTATCCAAAAAGTATAATGCCAAATTCTTTCAGGAATACTTAAATATGGAGGTAAAGAATTCATAATTAACCCAGCTTCATGTTATCAATTCCAACAATTCGATCATATAGCATGAATAAAGCCAATACGATTCCCAGTAAAATCACTCCAAGTGCGGCACCCAGCCCCCAATTAAGAGAACTTGAAATGTGATAGGCAATCCTGTTACTTATAAAAGTCCCGGAACTTCCACCTACTAATGCTGGTGTAATGTAGTATCCAATTGCCAAAATAAAAACTAAGATTGAACCTGCCCCGATACCTGGACCAGTGTTGGGAAAATAAACTTTCCAAAAAGCTTTCCATGGATGAGCGCCCAGAGATACGGCGGCACGGACATAAGATTTTGGGATAGTTTTCATCACACTGAACAATGGTAAAATCATAAAAGGCAGTAGAATATGAGTCATTGCAACCACTGTCCCTGTTGCATTGTGAATCATTGCCAAACGACCTTCCTCATTAATAAATCCTACCAAAATCAAGAAATCATTAATCACTCCTTCTTGTTGTAAAAGAGCAATCCAGGAAGTTGTTCGAACAAGAAGCGATGTCCAGAATGGTAAAAGAACAAAAATAATAAGGATATTGCTAATACGAGTAGAAACCTGAGAAAGCATGTATGATAAAGGGAAACCAATAACAAAAGTGAGAAATGTTATTAGTGAACTTAGCACGATCGTTCTGAAAAATAATTTCAGATATATACTGTCTTTCGATTCCAGTGACTTAATATTTCCACTTGAAAATTCCCTCTCGTAATCTGAAGCTGCAAGGTAATATCCATCAGTATAACTTGATGAATTTTGTTTAATAACTTGCCAAGTATAAATCTCTCCCCAACGTTTATCTGCTTTAATAAGCGCTTCTTTATAAGGAGGTTTTTTTATTTTTTTTACTTTTCTTCCAGTTTTTCTAAATAAGCTCGAAAAACCCGAACTTTCATAGTTAAAACGAGATCCTATTTTAGTATGTTGCTTTGTGGCCTTAGCTTTTTTTATATCGNCTACTATAGCAGCAAATACTGCTTCATCAGGCAACTCACCCGAATATTCATCCCAGCTTTGGAGANCTTCAGTAGATTTAGGTAAGATTTCTTTTACAATTGTATTATCTATTGACAGCATAAGCATATCTGCAATTGGGCCAATAAAAGCAATCGTAATAAAAAGTAATAGAGGAAAAACCATCATGAAAGCGACAATTTTGCTGCGTCGCTGAGCTCTTGCCAAACTTATCTTTAGCGGGGTCCCATCAGCAGTAACTAATGGTATATTTTCTTTAATTTTTTCCATCAACTGAAAATTAGGTATAAATTAAATAGTCGGGAAACATTGCTGATTTCCCGACTTATTTAAGCAAAATAACTACTTCAACAACCAAGCATTGAATTTAGCATCAAGGTCATCCCGATTATCAGCCCAGAACTCATAATTGAAGAGGAGGGTAGTTTTCGCATTATTAGGATCAGTTGGCATGTGAGGTGCCATTGCAATTCCTAATTTAGCATGCTTACCAACTAGAGGTGCGGATGATGCCCGTGTTGGACCATATGAAATGAATTTTGCCTGGTCCGCAAGACGCTGTGTATCAGTTGCGAATTTCAGATACTTCATAGTTTCAGCTTTATTCTTACCACCGGTAGGAACAACCCATCCGTCAAGGTCAAATACCTGCCAGTCCCAAAGCATAGCTACAGGTTGTTTTTGCTCTTCAATCAGGGCAAACAATCTGCCATTATATGTCGAACCTACGACAACCTCACCATCAGCAAGTAGCTGGGGTGTTTGTGCTCCGGCAGTCCACCAAACCACGTTACTCTTGATGGTATCCAACTTTGCTAAAGCTTGACTTACTCCGGCATCAGTTTCAAGAACATCGTATACCTTTGAAGGGGAAACTCCATCACAGATAAGAGCCCACTCCATATTGTTTATCGGCTTTTTTTCCAAAGAGCGTTTGCCAGGAAATGTTTTAAGGTCAAAAACATCACAGACACTTGTCATTGGTTTTGATACTTTGTCCTTTCTATACCCAAAAGTTGTTGAATAAACTATCTGAGGTATAAAACATGGTGAGACAATAAAATCACCAAAGTCCTCTGTGGCAGAACTTCCATCAGCACCAGCAGCTAATGCACTGTCATGATCGATTTCATCAATCAAACCTTCATCACAAAGCATCATTGCGTCAGATGCAACTGCATCAACCAAATCCCATGTGGTATTTCCCGCCTGTTTCATCGCCCGCAATTTAGCAACTGCACTACCGGCAGAATCATCATTGATGATTTTAATACCCGGATTCTTCTTCATGTAGGGGGCATGATATGCATTCTGCTGACTTGCAGTATAAGCACCACCCCATGAAACGACAACCAGTTCAGTTGACATTGCCTGACCGGCGAAGCCAAACATTGCAATGACTGCAGCTGCCGTCATATTTCGNATNAAATTATTCATACTATCTCCTTATTATAGTTATTATGCCCAACATGGGCTGTTCGTTTGTCCCTGAATAGAGACTACTATTAAACAAAGCTGGAAGCTAGCTCCTGGCTATAAGGAGTGAATCCCCATATCCAACATCATGATTTCAGCTTTTCAAGACACAGGCACATCTAATGCGCGTGCATCTTCTGCCTTCCAGCCAACTTGAACCTTATCGCCCGGTTGCAATTGTGCGTGGTCTGCAGAGTTTGGAATCTTGACGATAAAATCGTCATGACCACAAACGTTCATACGGGAGCGAATATGGTCTCCCAGATAAATCAATTCTTCAACTTTACCGGTAACAGTACTCGAGCATTGTCCACTTTCAGGATTAACTGTAACACGTTCCGGACGCAATGAAATCATGGTGTCAAAACCGACTCCCTGAATGTTGACCGCAAGCGCCTTGAGTTTTTCTTCACCCTCTACTTCTACAGTGCAAATATCGCCATCAAGACCGGTAACTTTTCCATAAAACGTGTTATTCTCACCAATGAACTGTGCCACAAACGCGTTTTCCGGTTTTTCATACAATAGATCCGGTGCTGCTAACTGTTGGATAACACCGTCATCAAAAACCGCAATCCTATTGGACATTGTTAAAGCTTCGCTTTGATCGTGAGTCACATAAACCACTGTTACTTCCAGATTTTCGTGTATATGCTTTATTTCATACTGCATTTGCTCACGCAGTTGTTTGTCAAGCGCGCCCAACGGTTCATCCATCAAAACAAGTTTCGGTTCAAAGACCAGTGCTCTTGCTACAGCAACACGCTGTTGTTGTCCTCCTGAAAGCTGCATCGGGCGTCGTGTACCAAAAGCGCCCAACTGCACCATGTCCAAAACTTTTTTGACACGGTCTTCAATATCGCTTTTAGACATTTTTCTAACCTGAAGTGGAAACGCCAGATTTTCATTGACAGTCATGTGCGGAAACAACGCATAGTTTTGAAAAACCATGCCGATATTTCGTTTGTGCGGGGGAACATTGTTGATAGAAGTACCGTCCAGAATGATTTCACCATGTGTAACAGTTTCAAAACCGGCCAACATCATCAGGCAAGTAGTTTTGCCTGAACCGGATGGACCCAAGCATGGTCAGGAATTCACCTCTATGAGCATCCAGATTTAAATCTTTAACGACAAGTGTTTCGCCGTCATAACTTTTTTGGACACTCTGAAAACTGACGTATGCTTCGCTTTTTCTCATGTATTCTCAAATTTTTTTACAAATTTTGTATTATCCTTTTGAAGTCAGGGTATTATATGATTCAACAAATAAAAGTCAAATCTTTAGTTTGCTTATTTTCAATAACATTGATTGAGGTTTAGGTCTGGTTACGAGCAGGTGAATACAGAAGATTATTTTGAAGGAATCAATGAGCGGTACTTGTTTCTAATACTTGTATTGCTGGGATTTTAATAACACAAATTTGATTTAGAGCATTGAAACTATCCTTAACCAGCATAACGTTTGAGGATAGAAAATACTTGTCCGTAGTAACCTGTTCCAAACAGGTTAAGATGATTCAGGAGGTGATACAATTGATACAGAGGCTCACGCACATTATAATCCGGAGCCAGTGGGAAAGCGGATTTGTATGCAGAATAAAAAGTTTCAGAGAATCCGCCAAAAAGAGAGGTCATCGCCAAATCAGCTTCACGGTGACCGTAATAAACAGCCGGATCGATCAGCCACGGCTTTCCGGAAACATCTACTAAATAATTTCCGCACCATAAATCTCCATGCAACAGAGAAGGTTTTTCTTCTGTACCGGACAGGAGATCCGGAATTTTCATGATTAAAAGGTCCAGCAGGATACGCATTTCCTGTGTTGCATAACCGTTTTTCTCAGCCAGTTCTGCTTGAAATTGAAGACGATTTTCCGCATAAAAAGTTGCCCAGTTTTCACTGCCTGCTGAGCTTGGGATATTTATTTGTGGCGAATCTCCTAAATAATTTTCCTGCAAATATCCGAACTTATCACCATGAAAGCGGTGGAGTTCCGCAAATTGAAATCCCAGCTTTTCCATGCTGGAATCATCACTGTCTTCTCCCTCTTCTATCCATTCCAGCAGCAGAAAATCCGTATCTTTCGCTACTACTTCCGGAACACTGACTGCAGCAGCTTTTCTCAACTCTTCAAGGCCCTGTGCCTCTGAATCAAACATGCCGGAATTTCCCCGCCGTGCCAGTTTGAGAAAAAACAATTTTCCAGAATTCAGTTCTAATTTGCGCGAATCCGCAATACAACCTCCGGAAACCGAGGTTGTTGATTTAACCGGTTCAGCAAGAATTTTTTCCAGGCGAGATTGTAAGTCAGCATTCATGTTTTTTTAAGTGTGACAAATTCCAGCAGACCTTGACAGGCATCTTCAAGAAGATCCAGCACATTTTCAAAACCCTGTTTTCCTCCATAATAAGGATCAGGCACTTCTGACACTTGAGCAGTGTTGCAAAATTCCGTCATACGTCGTATTTTGTCTGCATAATTAATTCTTTGGTCAAACCACTTTATTTGCTGATAATTATCTTCATCCATCGTAATAATCCAATCAAACAATTCAAAATCATCATACTCGAAAGGACGTGAAATACTGTTCAGCTCATAGCCGCGTAAACGAGCGTGTTTTTGCATCCTTGCGTCAGCGGGTTTTCCACGGTGATAATCCAGTGTCCCGGCAGAGTCGCAAAAGATTTCCTTTTCCATACCTTGTTGTTTAACCAGTGCCTGCATTACAGCCTCAGCGCTTGGAGAACGACAAATATTACCCATGCAGATGAAAAGAATTTTAGTCGTTTTTTTGCTGGATTCAGTCATTTTAAATAATTGATAAATTATAACTTAATCCGAAACAGTGCCTTGCAGGAACACAACTACTTTGCAAGGGCACGGCACGCCGTGTCCGTACTCTGAAACTTTGAAACTTCTTTTTTTACCTCAGTGCCTCAGTTACTTTTCACAATTCAGCACGAATTTCCCAGAGGTCAGGAAAAACAGGTTGAAAAAGAGTTTTTTTCAAGTACTCTGCACCCAGCGAATCTCCGGTTCCACGTTTTGTACCTATAGTACGCTCAACCATTTTAACATGACGGTAACGCCATTCCTGTAAACCTTCATCAAAATCAACAAGTAGTTCACACAAATGAGCAAGTAATGGTGTGTTTTTATAAACTTCAATTAGTTCTAACTGGACTTCAGGGGAAGCAGTATCGGCTTGAGTAAAATCACGTTCAAGCAGTTTCTGCGGAATATTAATATTGTTTTGCGACAGACAGTTCAGAAAAGCGTCCCACAAACTTGGTTCAGCAAGACGCTGCTCCAGACGTTGCCGTCCACTTGATCCCTGATCATGGTACTCCATCATTTTCGGACGTTTGTGCCCCAGCAAAAACTCTAACTCCCTGAACTGTGCAGACTGAAAACCGCTGGATGATTCTAAAAATTCGCGAAAAGACAAAAATTCTGCCGGTGTCATTGTTTCTAAAACATCAAGTTGTGAAACTAAAGTTTTAAAAATTTTCAGCACACGGTTCAAAGTGTGTTGGGCGCGTACAAGCTCATTCTTGCGCAGCATTCGTGTCAGATAATCGAGTTCGTGCAAAATTTCCTTGAACCAAAGTTCATAAACCTGGTGGATAAGGATGAAAAGCATTTCATCATGTTCAGGACCATCTGACTGACATTTCTGGAGATTTAACAACTCATCAATTTTAAGATAACTGGAATAGGTATGAGGCATAATTTCTTTCTTTTAATAATTACTATAAAAATACATACGCAGATAAATCTTATCTTAACCCAGAAGAATATGTATTTCAATCAATTAGCTGGATGTTTAATTCAATAAAAACATTTTGTATATTTTTTATCATTTTACTTGTAATTCTATCCAAACATGATATTTTTATAAACATTAGTATTGAACAGAAACGAAGTCAAATTTGAAAGCCAATTCAGCTTGAATTCAAAATGACTCTTTCTTAGGGTTTTACAGGAGAATGGTCTCCTGTAGCCTTCAATCATAAAAACACAATTTTCTTTTTGATAAGGGGAATTATGAAAAAAAAGAGCATCCTGAAGAGACTCTTGCTGTTGTCAGTCGGAGCATTTATCATTCCGACTTTTGCAACTGCTGAGATCAAAATGGGAATCATTTTGGGCTTTACAGGTCCAATCGAATCACTGACCCCGGACATGGGTAATTCTGCAGAGTTGGCTTTCAAAGAAGCTTCTGATTCAGGCCAACTACTCGGAGGACAAAAGATTCGTGTTGTCCGTGCTGATTCAACATGTATTGACGCTGCGGCCGCTACTGCAGCAGCAGAAAGGCTGATCACTTCTGATAAAGTGACAGGCATCATGGGAGCAGACTGTTCCGGTGTGACAACGGCAATTGCCAATAATGTTGCTATTCCAAATGGAGTAACAATGGTTTCACCTTCAGCTACTTCACCAGCATTAAGCACAATTGCGGATAACGGTTATTTTTTCCGTACTGCACCTTCAGATGCACGTCAGGGACAAGTGCTGGCACAAATCACTGTGGAACGTGGTTTCAATGATGTTGCTGTAACTTTCGTTAACAACGATTACGGTAAAGGCTTGTCTGATTCATTCATTAATGCGTATAAGGGACTGGGTGGAAAAGTAAGCGCAGTTGTTCCTCACGAAACAGACAAAGCTGATTATTCTGCTGAAGTTGCAGCACTCAATGCCTCCGGAGCAGGCATTCTCGCTGTCTTCGGTTATGTAAATCAGGGCGGCAATCACATTATCCAGGGATCCATAGATTCCGGTGCTTTCGACAAGTTCATTTTGGCAGATGGAATGTATGGTGAAGATTTGCTAAAAAATATGGATGGAGATCTTTCAGGAACATTTGGAACAGTTCCTGGCACTGATTCAAAAGGTGCTGCAAGCTTTGCCGAAATGGCTAAAACTGCAGGAATCAAAGCCGGTGGACCTTTCACAGGTGAGTCCTATGACGCAGCAGCACTGCTCGTGCTGGCAATGCAGTCCGGAGGATCTACTGACCGTGCAGCACTTGCTTCAAATGTGCTGGCAGTTGCCAACACTCCAGGTGAAAAAATTATGCCTGGTGAATTGGGTAAAGCACTACGTATCCTCGCTAGTGGAGGAGCCGTCGATTATGTTGGAGCAACAAATGTAGAGTTGGTCGGAGGAGGAGAGGCCTCAGGTTCTTACAAAGAATTTGAAGTTAAAGGTAAGGCTTTTACCACAGTTCGCTTTCGCTAATAAAACTCCCAGAAAAAATCCCCGGTCCGGAATTTATGTTCCGGATTGGGGCTCCTGCATAGACCGTAAATTAAAATTAATCCCCATTGTTCCTTCCAACTCACTGGAAAAGCTACTCATTGTACCTCCTGTTTTTTCGAAGGTTTTACTGATTTGAACAATTGCCGAAGAAGATTCAAACTCAGTCATCAGCATCTTGTCAATTTCGCCATGAGAACTTTTCAGCCTGATTTGAAAGCAATATTGTTTTTCAGGAACAAGATTTTCCGCAAAATTTTCCGAACTCAGTTTCGGCCAGTAAACAAGCCCTGAGTAACAAATCCGTTTCCGGAACAATACTGGCCAAAGTATCAAGAGCAGACAATAAGGATTCAATCAACAACAGCGGCATACAACAGATAGAATCTGCTTCCTGCTCCAGGATGAATTCAAATTTACGTTCCGGATGATAAATCTGAAACAAGTTTTCCACTAAAGACAGCACTTTGTCCATGGCGCAATTATCAGGAGACGATAAGCCAGCAAAATATTGTAAATGGGTGGCAAGCATTTTTGTTTTTTGATTCTGTTTCAGCAAGCTGTTTAATGCTTCTCCGGAAAGTGATTCTGCTGTTTTTTCTGCCGATATCAGCGATTGATTCAAACATTTGCTCCAAGCACTGAGAATCCATTTTTCGCTCATGGCAGGTATTGAAGCGCTTAGGGCATCCGCAGCTGATTCACCGCGGTAAAGCGCCATTTCAACGGTCGCCAGTAGTTCCCGGCGTTTGAACGGTTTGACAATATATCCTGTTGGTGTGGTTAATTTTGCCCGTTCAATGATTGATTCATTAGTGAAAGATGTCAGGTAAACCACCGGAAGTTGGTAATTTATTCGCAGTTGTCTGGCAGTTTCAATACCATCCATGCTTCCTGCCAATAAAATATCAACCAGCGCCAAATCTACTGACTCTTTCGCCAGTGACGCAAGTGCCTCTTCTCCGGAAGCACAAACCAATGGTACTTCATAACCTGCTTCCTGAAGACAATAAAGAATATCATCTGCCACGATTGCTTCGTCTTCAATAATTAATATTCGTCCCTTATTCATTTTTCTCCCGAAAGATCAGTTCAAAACAGGTTCCGTCATCATTTTTCAGTTTATATTCTCCCTTTAACTGTTCCGAAAGAATATGTATTAAACGCATTCCGGTACTATGACTATGTTTCCAATTTGTTTCTTCTGGAATCCCTGGACCATCGTCACAAACAGAAAGAAAAACACGCTGATTCTCCAGCATTTTCAACCGGATCTCTATTCCGCCTGTTCTCTCTTCTGCAAAAGCGTATTTTAACGAATTTGTGATCAGTTCATTGATTATCAAACCGCAAGGAATAGTACAATTCACATCCAGAGTCATCGGTTCCAAATCCAACTTCAGTGAAACCTGATCTGCAGAAACACCAAATGATGAAAGTAACTCTTGACTCAAATGTGAAATAAAATCCGGTAAATCAATGTGAGAGAGAGATGTTGACTGATATAGTTTTTCATGTACTAGAGACATGGTGTGAATGCGCTGCTGCAACTCACTCATCAGTGAATCGAGGTGCTCATCTTTTGTGTTCCGGAATTGGAGACGTAACATGCTCGAGATAATCTGCATATTGTTTTTAACACGGTGATGAACCTCTTGTAATAAAACATCTTTCTCATGCAAAGAAGCTGTAAGACGCTTTTCAGCCTGGCTGCGTTCATTAATTTCTTCTTGCAGTTTTTGGTTAGCCGCACGCAACTCCTCTGTGCGTTCAACTACTTGTTCTTCAAGCTTATTTTTGTAATCCAGTAATTCTTTCTCTGCAGCAGTACGACGAGTAAGTTCCGACCTCAGCTGTTGATAATAATCCTGCAGGCTTTTCCGCATACGGTTGAAAGCTACAACCACTTCATTAAGTTCATCGTTGCGTTGTTTACGCTGTAAAATTAAAGGGGCGTCCAGTTTTTCCGGAGTAACTTCATGTGCATAACGAGCCATTGATCCGAGGTGACGCGTAATCAGCAACTGGACCAGTACTAAAATAAAGCCTGATATTAAAAAAGTTTTTATAGCCTGTGTCAGTAAAATAATCAGCAGCTTGTCCCAAAGACGGGCATACACATCATCCAGTGAAGCCAGTAAACGCAGCTCGCCTAAATCAAATTCTTCCGCTTGATGAATATAGCGTAAGGGAAAGCGATATTCTAAAACCTGTTCCTCTGTCACTTTGCCATGCTTGAGCCATACGCCTTCTGGAGATCGAATTTCAATGTACTCCATGTCAGGTAACTGCACAACACCTTCCAACAGTACTTCCGCCTGCCTTAAATCAGTCATCCATAAACTGTTGACAATCCCGCGCAGATAACTGCTCTTGATCTGGATCATACGCTCCTCAATCAGCCCGACATCGCGTCGATAATCTGTATAGAGCTGATAAGCTGTTCCAAGTAAAGTAATCAGTGAACTTGCTAACAGGATAAAAATAATTAACCTGCTGCTGATGGTTTGCCGATCAAAAATACGGTGATTTCTAGTGCTAAAAATTGTTTTCATAAGCCGTAGCTATCATGATAATAAAAAAATATCGCATTTCTCCAGAAAATTCAGTATTGTGAATCCAGTCGCAGCTCAAATCCCATACCTTTGATTCAGTCATCTATAGAAGCAAGGTAAGGCAACCTCTGCAATTATTCCTGAAACAGGTTACAGAGTAATTTCATGAAAGTCGATGCATTCAGTTATCCGCAGGAAGATTTCCTCAAGGAACTGCAGACAAGTCAGGCAAAAGTACAAATCATGGAATCAACTCTTGCGGATTTTTTTGAAGAATTGAGTTTTGTCCACAAGCAGTCTTTGCAGATTGAAGATAGCCGTGGAGAAATCATTTCCGGTGCCTTAGCCGATCTCCTGGAAGAACTGCATTTTACCACCATACAATTATCCACTTTACAAGGCAACCTCGATGAAGCAATCCAGACTGCATTCGCACAAGAAGCTGGTCACCGCCTGCGTGAATTATTGGTACAGCTAATGACCTGTTCTCTTCTGCATTGGGAAGAGACTACCGGTACCACCAAAATCGAATTAGCCGAACAAAGTGGAATCTGGAAAGTTCACCTCGACAAGGGCTACTTCCGTTTACGTACTTTTGACCGTTATCTCAGTGTTCCGAGTGTGCCGCATAAACCACGCTGGAAAGATGTCACCAGAACCGCACGCTTCGTCCTGGCTTGCGGTGAATCTTCAGTTTCGGAAAACTTAAGATCAACTCTCAAAGAGTTTCAAAAACACCTGTTGCAACTGACCGCATAATTCTTCATATTTCCTGAATTACCTACCTTACTGCTCTTCTATAAACAAAATCAACAATAATTTTAATTATTTTCAAACTTAATAACTCATTGATTTAATATTATATAGTTGTCTGTTTTTACCGATTTTTCCAGAAAAAGATCTTGACTGAAACTATGTTTTGTAGTGAATTATAGCTTAGAAAAAGATAAAACTCTGTCAAAGATAAACACAAGACAAAGCTTGGCTTGAATAAATGAAGAATCGGCAAGTCGTCGATGTGCCGTAAAACTTTTCGAACAAGACCAGTGATTGCATTCCGTTTCTTCACCCTATTTTTTACAGTTTGGATCTGCACTACAACAGCATTTGCTGTTCAAAAGCTTGCTCAGAACGAAACGTACCGCTTAGCTTTTTTTGCTCCCCGCGGTGAAGGTGATCCATTTTGGGGGCAGTTCATTGGTTTTATGGAAAAAGCCACGCTTGATTTCGGCATGGAATTAAACGTTTATTATGCCGAAGGAAACTTGGAGAGAATGCGGGAACAAATAGTTTCCGAGGCTAAATCAACTGAACGGGCTGATATTTTGGTTTTTCCGAATTTCAAAAAAGGTGGAGAAACTTTTTTAAAAATTGTCGAAGAGCAACAGATTCCGGCTTTTGTGGTTAATTCAGGGTTCACCGAAGAAGAAGAAGTAGGAGTGCCGCGGGGGAAATACAAGCACTGGATTGGAGAACTGCTGCCGGCAGAAGAGGAAGTTGGTGCAATGTTGGCGGAATCATTGATTGAAGAAGGATTACGGCTGAGATCAACAGAGAATCTTCCTCAGTTGGAGATGGTAGGTATTACCGGAATAGTCTCAGATTACGCAGCGATTCAGAGAACAAAAGGTCTGCAGCAGGTTCTGTTAAGTTATCCTGAAATACGTTTACGCCAAATTGTTCCCGCAAATTGGAGTGACAAAAACGCAGCCGCAAGTTTTGCGATGTTATCACGTCGTTATCCGAATGTAACTCTGATCTGGAGTGCTAGTGACGTGATGGCACAAGGTGTAATCCGCACTGCAAAAAAACGGGGAATAACTCCTGGAAAAGATGTCCTGGTGGGTGGTATTGACTGGGCACAGGCCGGACTTCAGGCAGTACGATCCGGAGATCAGTACGTCAGTATCGGAGGACATTTTTTGGAAGGAGGATGGGCTGTGGTCTTGATTTATGATTATTTAAGCGGTAGTGATTTCGCGAAAATAAAACTACGTTGGCGATCAAAAATGAGCAGTGTCACGGCTCCTAAATGGGAAACGCAAAAAAAACGGCTGGCAAAATTTCAACCAAATTTTGTAGATTTTAAACGCTACTCCCGTTTTTTGAATCCGGAAAATAAGAGCTACGATTTTAGACTTGAATCACTTTTTAGTCAGCAATAAACAGATTTTATAAGCTTTCGGCTATCATGGCCGGAAAAATCGGGTGCCGGTGGTCGGTATCCGATATTCAAATGAAAACCGTTATGTGACGGTTTTTAAACCTTTCATCCTTGAATAAGGGGGAAATATGTACAAACAAGTATTAAAACTTTCCGCAGGTTTTCTTTTGGCAACAGGTATGGCTGCCAGTCCGGCGTTTGCTGGAGGAGAAGCGGAAGTTCTGCATTGGTGGACTTCCGGCGGAGAAGCAAAAGCATTGCAAGTCCTTAAGGACGATTTTGCAAAAAAAGGTGGTAGTTGGAAAGACATGCCTGTTGCAGGTGGCGGTGGAGATGCCGCAAATGTTACTCTTAAGGCAAGAATAGTGTCAGGAGATCCTCCTACAGCTTCACAGATAAAGGGGCCGACTATTCAGGAATATGATGAAGAAGGAGTAGTAGCACCTTATCATATACATGATGTCGCTACTGCAGAAAACTGGGATTCATTATTAAGCGCTCAGGTAGCTAATCATATGAAGTGTGATGGATTCACCAAGTATTGTGCTGCGCCAGTAAACATCCACCGCATTGACTGGTTCTGGGCTAACAAAAAAGTTCTCGATGCCCATGGACTTAAAATGCCAACATCATGGGATGAATTTAATGCCGCTGCAAGCAAGTTGCAGGCAGCAGGAATTATTCCTTTTGCTCATGGAGGTCAGCCCTGGCAGGATGCCACAGTATTCGAGGCAGTAATGCTTGGCATAGGAGGAAATGAATTTTACCAAAAAGCCATAGTCGAGTTAGATATGGACGCTTTAAGTGGTTCAACAATGGTAAAGGTTTTCGATCAAATGCGTAAACTTCAGGGTTTCACAGACAAAGGAATGCCTGGACGTGATTGGAACGTAGCGACAGGCATGGTAATGAGTGGTAAAGCTGCATTCCAGATTATGGGAGACTGGGCTAAGGGAGAATTTTCCAATGCTGGTCTGAAACCAGGAATTGACTTCTACTGTCTGCCTACTCCTTCAAACCATGGCTATCTATATAATGTAGACAGCTTCATTTTTTATGGTATGAAAGGTAAAAGCAAAGTCGATGGTCAGAAAATGCTTGCTAGTTCTATAATGGGAAAGAACTTCCAGAAAATTTTTAATATTTATAAGGGTTCTATTCCTGCTCGTCTAGATGTCCCAATGGACGAATTCGACATGTGTGCCAAAGGATCAGCTTCAGATCTGAAATACTCAGCAATGACAGGTGGTTTGCTACCGAGCTTTGCTCATGGAATGGCACTTCGAAATGCCCAGAAAGGAGCAATCCAGGACGTTGTCACAGAGCATTTCAACTCCAGCATGTCTTCTCATGAAGCGGCCAGAAGACTGGCTGATGCTGTGAAGGCATCCATGTAAATTTTGATTCCTAATTACACAAACTTTTGTGGGAATCTTTTAACCGCACCCTCCCTCTCTCCAATCTCAAGGTTTGAGAACTTTGGAGGGTGCATTTTTTAAATAATATTTAAAAATTTAAATGTTGTACTGGCTGCAGAAAAACCTTCCAAAAATCGTCATTGCACCATCGTTTGCAGTGATTTTGTGGTTTGTTTACGGTTTCATCCTCTGGACTTTTTATGTTTCGCTTACAAAGTCAAAGATGTTGCCTCGCTACGATTTCTGGGGTATCAATCAGCACTTTCGTCTCTGGTCTAATCCGCGTTGGTTCACTGCAGTTGAGAATCTGCTGATTTTTACTGTCCTCTTTGTTGGCATTTGCATCTTGATCGGTATTCTACTTTCAATTTTACTGGATCAAAAGATCAGAGCAGAAGGTTTTTTAAGGACAGTCTACCTCTACCCAATGGCACTTTCATTTATAGTAACAGGAACCGCGTGGAAGTGGATACTTAACCCTAGTATGGGCATAGAAAAGCTTTTCATAGACTGGGGTTTCACAGACTTTACTTTTGACTGGTTAGTCAATAGGGAAATGTCAATTTATACAATTGTATTAGCTGCTGTCTGGCAATCGTCTGGTTTTGTTATGGCGCTATTTCTTGCGGGACTACGTTCAATAGATGATGAAATAATCAAGGCTGCCAAAATTGATGGAGCGAGTTTATACAGTATTTATATAACCATTATCCTACCAATGATGCGTCCCGTTTTCATGAGTTCCATTGTCATTCTGCTTCATATTTCAATAAAGAGTTATGACCTTGTGGTCGCTTTAACTGCTGGAGGACCCGGTACATCTTCAGACATGCCTGCAGTCTTTATGACTCAAATGGCATTTCACCGCAGTGAAATAGGCCTGGCTTCAGCTAGTGCTGTAATGATGTTTCTAACAGTGTTGGCAGTCGTTGTTCCATATCTATACTCTGAACTAAGGAGACAAGATGCAAGTAGCTGATAAAATGCATTTTGAAGCACTAGAACGCTCCGCTTCGCGTAAAAAAATATTTTATCGCTGGCTTCTATTTTTAGTACTTGGACTCTTCGCTTTATATTATATTGCCCCTCTTTATGTAATGATTATCACTTCACTAAAGAGCATGGAAGAAATCAGGCAGGGTAACCTAATGACATTACCGGGAGAGATAATTTTCGATTCATGGAAGACCGCATGGAGTGGTCGCGGGGGAATTGATGCTGGCAACGTCTTTCTTCGCCCATTCTTCTGGAATTCTATAAAAATGGTAGCACCTGCCGTCGCAATTTCAACTTTTTTTGGGGCATTGAATGGATATGCTCTCACCAAGTGGCGTTTTAAAGGAGACAACATCCTATTCCTATTGTTTCTCTTCGGATGTTTTATTCCCTACCAGGCTATCCTATTGCCTATGGCTAGAACACTCGGACTTTTAGGAATCTCTAACTCAATCAGTGGACTGGTACTAGTTCATACAGTTTACGGCTTAAGTTTCACGACTTTGTTTTTTCGAAATTATTATATTTCTATCCCTGACGAAATGATCAAGGCTGCGAGGATTGACGGTGCAGGTTTTTTCAAAATATTCTTCAAGGTTCTACTGCCTATTTCTGCACCAATTATAGTCGTTACAGTGATCTGGCAGTTTACAGGTATATGGAACGATTTTCTGTTCGGTTCTTCTTTTTCCTTTGGCGAAGCAGCTCCGATCCAGGTAGCACTCAACAATATGGTTCTCACCAGCACCAGCATCAAAGAATACAATGTTGACATGGCTGCAGCATTCATCGCTGGAATTCCAACCTTGATAGTTTATATACTGGCTGGAAAATACTTCATCCGCGGACTAACTGCAGGTTCAGTAAAAGGCTAAAATTTAACAATTTAAAGTCAGTAGGCATACCAAAATTTAAGGAAAAAATGGCAACTGTAAAAGTCAGTAATCTGACCAAAAATTTCGGCAACACCCAGGTACTAAAGCAAATAAACCTTGATGTAAGTGACGGTGAATTCATCGTCCTGCTTGGTCCATCAGGTTGTGGCAAATCAACTCTTCTCAATACAATTGCAGGACTAGAGACTGTAGACGAAGGTGATATCCTGATTGATGAACATGTTGTAAACCGTGTTGAACCGAAAGATCGGAACATTGCTATGGTCTTCCAGTCATATGCATTATATCCCGCCATGACAGTTCGTGATAATGTGACTTTCGGACTTAAACAGCGTAAAGTGTCTAAAGAACAGACAGAAAAATCACTCAGTTATTTTTCAAAAATGTTGCAAATTGACCAGCTTTTAGATCGTAAACCGGCACAACTTTCTGGAGGTCAGCGACAGCGTGTAGCCATGGGACGGGCTCTGGTGCGTGAACCTCAAGTTTTTCTCTTCGATGAACCACTGTCAAATCTTGATGCTAAACTACGCGTAGAGATGCGTCACGAAATCAATAAACTGCATGAACAGTTGGGAACTACTATGATTTACGTGACACATGATCAAGTAGAAGCCATGAGCCTTGCTACTAGAATAGCAGTGATGAACGAAGGAATCATTCAGCAAATTGGAGCCCCTCAGGAAATTTATGACAAGCCTAACAGCGTTTTTGTTGCAGACTTTATCGGCTCTCCTGCGATAAACCTGATTCATGGTACATTTTCGAAAGATGGATCTTCCCCCTGTTTCATTCCTGAACAGCAAAAAGATGCGGTTAAAATTCCTCTAAAAGATTATTCTTTTGATTCAGAACCAAAAGATGGTCAGCAAATCATTTTTGGATTTCGGCCTGAACACATCGGTCTACAAGACGCTTCTCTAAAGTCTCAATTGCCGGTTGAACTCAAACCTACACTGATAGAACTTACCGGATATGAAAAGGAAGTTAGCTTTGAGTTTTACGGAAACGAAATCACCGGGAGACTTCCACGCCATATTG
>JGI11785J13272_1000123_pt1 | contig 19310 bp, 17 predicted proteins | sample DeeseametaMP2098_FD_13272 | JGI IMG/M metagenome (IMG submission 13272)
TATAAAACTTCATGAAGATAGTTTTGCAGAAGAAGGTACAAAACTTGGTATATCATTTTTAAGAATTTGGATTTCAGACGGACACCTGGAAAAATATAGAGAAGTACAACGTCTAAGAAAACTGTTAGAAGATCATTGAATGAAAGGGCTATACTTACTCCTTACGAAGGTCTGCAAGGACTGGGAGAATTGAAACCTCCCACAAAAGAGGTATTGATTCCCTATCTCTAAAACCGGATTGGAAGAAGAAGATTAGATGATAGAGTTATATTTTGTCTCAACATGCAGAAAAAGCATAAGAACAATACATTTCCAATATGGTAGTTTTGGTAAAAAGTATATCCTCCCAAGTAGAATCCCCACATTCTGTACCTCCATTAATAATTAAAAATACACCTTAGCACACGGCTTCATTTATGGAGTCCAATGTAAACCCAATTTATACCAGTGTGTGGAGTGTTTTACGAGAATGTTGGGATTTTACTTGGAGAGTGTCTGACTGCGAAGAATTACGTAGGGGTTATACTCACATTGGATAATGGTAATAGTCTTCGATGTGATGAGAAGTGTTGAAATCGTCAACAGCATCCTACAGATTTATTTTTTAGATGAATTTATCTGGAATTATTAATTGATGAATTAGAAATTGTGACGTTTATTAATGTTTCATTTTTAATTATTGAGTTTTTAATTATTGAATTTATAATTATTGAATTTGAAACAGAAGAATTATCTGAAATCCTCGAACCTTCAATTGTAGAATTATCTGAAATCCTCGAACCTTCAATTGTAGAATTATCTGAAATCTTCGAATTATCAATTGTAGAATTATTCAAAACAGTTGAAGTTTTGATAATTGAGCAATTTGTAATTAATGAATTTGAAACAGACGAATCAGAAACAGACGAATTATCAATTGTAGAATTATCATTTATTGAATTATTGACTGTGTAACAATCAATAACTGCCTCTTCTTGGATTGTTTGATCTACATGGGTACTTGCTTTTTTAGTACTACTTGACAAGGTATCTCCAGTACCACAGGAGATAACGTTGAGGCCAAAACACGAAAAGAGGAAAATCCAAAGAATATTTTTCATCTTAAGGCTGAAATAAAACTAAAATTTTATTGGTTGATTTTGGAAATACTGTTAAAGACTTCAAATCGATATGCAAGAATTGGGAATTTTACTTTGATGGTGTATGACTGTGAAGAATTACTGGGATTTACTAACAGCTAGATTCCTCCAATACTTTAGCAGTAAAATACAAAAAGTTGTAACTTATTTTGCTTTCAACTGATTAATCTTTAGGAAAAGACATCAATCGGTTTGTTTTACAAGGATGTGGTATTTTGACTTGAGGATTCGTTCATCCAGAAACTGTTGCCTCTCTGTCTGAACTGTTTTAAATTCTACTTGCAAATAAAGTGGAATTAACGGATGTGCGGCTCTTAGAGGACCAACTATCCACAATCTCATCGAAGACTTATTTTGGGAAAATGAAAAGGATGTATATCTCAATTATTGAAATCAATAACTAATTATTCTTCTACTNNTCCATCTATTTTTGAATTAGTTATGGTTTGATTAATAATCGTTCGATTGANTATAGTTGAGTTACTGATTATAGAATTTTCAATNGTTGAATTCCTGATTATAGAACCATTCGTAACTTTAGATTCACCTAAAATCTCTGACACCAATATCGTTGAATCAGCAACGCTAGAATCTTCAAGTGTTGAATTATCGATTGTTGATCCGGTTACTGTGGAATTTTCAAAAACTGCTTCGTTGGTTTTTGAATCAGTTATTTTTGAATATTTTGTTGCGCAGGAAGTTAGGGCAAGGCTGACACTTGTAATTAATAAAACGAAAAGAATTTTTTTCATTTTTTGCTCCATTAGCATTGATAAATACTAAGTTTGTGAAGACAGATTCTCTTTGCCTGCACTTACTAAAAAGACTTTCAACTGAAAAAGGTGCAACAATCTCTCATCTGAGAGAATTATGCAGTCCTATGTAGAAAAGGTTTTATAAACGATAACCTTATATCATCATTCTGTCTCTGTCAAGGAAAAAATTGTACAGTGGATGCACATTTTAGGCGGATTCTTCGTTTAGATTCACTTTTCTGGGTTATTAATAATTCATTTTTTTGATCAACGCAAATGATGGCAGAAGCATCTTTTTAAATGCAGCTTTACGAGAAGTATTCGTCTTCCAGCAAAGATAGTAAAGATGATAATATTGAGTAGGTTTTGATCTATGTTTCTGACAAACAAATGATGGTATAAATGCTTGCATTGTTGACAAATTTCCGGATCAGGGCAAGTTTTAAATATTTTGACTTAATTAGCAAAATAAGTGAAAATCAAGGATGTATTTTTTATACTCTATTTATTTGATCCTGCTTCTTTGTTAATAAGTTCTGCACATTTCATTTACCAAAATGAGTAATACTCCGGCCAAAGTTATCAACCTTGCGGATAGGCGGGCAAAGAAGGAGGATGAAGCCCGTAATGCTCCAATCAACGGTTGGATCACCTGGCTTTATTGTCCAAAATGCAAGTCACTGGAATATTCCGAATTAGAAATGCCGAATGGAAGAGTCCATAAAAAATGCGGATCTTTGGTAGAAGAAGAGGAAGTACAGATAGATGTTCGGGCGGAATATACAATTTCCCTGCGTAATTCGAAGCGTCTGGACGGGCTTTTTAAGGAAACAAAAATTCCCGCATTTCTCAAGCCTCTGGCAAAAAAAGGTATCGGTATGCTGGAAAATTTACAAGCGGCAGAAGTGGAATACCGTAAGCGTCTGGAAAATATTGTTAACGGACCTGTATATCCTTATCCCGACGACTGGGATGAAAAGTCACTTGATATGGAACTTAAAACACTTGATCCACTCGGTTTGATCCTCACAGAAGCACGCCAACCCAATCTTCACTTTCCTGAAGTAGACTCCTGACAGCTCATGCAAATCCCTGTTGCCCTGGAACGACTGGTTTACGAATTCTCTCGTTTTCCCGGAGTTGGACGCAAAACCGCACAGCGTCTCGCCTTTAGCATTCTCCACTATTCCCAGCAAGAAACGCAAAACTTGGCAGATGCTCTCACAGAGGTTAAAGCGCAAATCCGCTACTGTTCAGTCTGTTCCGGATTTACTGACATTGACCCCTGCTCGATTTGCAGTCACGCTGGACGTGACCATGAGCTGGTTTGTGTGGTGGAACAGCCAAATAATATTTTTCCTATTGAAAAAAGTGGGGTTTTCAAAGGCGTTTATCACGTTTTAATGGGTGCAATTTCTCCACTGGACGGTATTGGCCCGGAACAATTGAATATTAAAAACTTAAGAAAAAGGGTGGAAGAAAGTGCAATAAAGGAATTGATAATTGCGACAAACCCAACTGTCAAAGGTGAAGCGACCGCCCTCTTTTTACAGCAGGAATTTTCCGGGAAAATTTCAACAATCACACGTCTGGCCTGCGGAATTCCGGCAGGAGGCGACCTAGAATATGTAGACGATGTTACGTTGATGGAAGCATTTTCCGGACGACACAAATTATACAACTGATTATTATGCTAGAAGATCTTAAAGAACGAGGTTTTTTCCAACAAAGCACACATCCGGAAGAGTTGGCAAAACGACTCAAGGAGGATAGAATTTGCTGCTATGTCGGATTCGATCCAACCGCAGATTCGCTGCACGTAGGACATCTTATTCCGTTGATGGGGCTGGCACACATGCAGCGCGGAGGTCACCAAATCATCGCCTTAATGGGGGGCGGAACGGCCATGATCGGCGATCCCAGCGGAAAAACCGAAATGCGCAAAATGTTGACTGAAGAGCAACTGCAGGCGAACATTGAAGGCATGCTTCCGCAAATGGAACGTTTCCTGGATTTTAGTGGAGACGCCATTCTCGTAAATAATTCGGAGTGGCTACGGGATTTAAATTATATTGATTTTCTGCGTGACATCGGACGTCATTTTTCGGTCAACCGGATGCTCTCTTTTGAAACTTATAAAATTCGACTTGAGACAGGTTTAAGTTTTCTGGAATTTAATTATCAGCTTTTACAGGCGTTTGATTTTCTTGAACTGAATCGACGTTATAACTGCACACTGCAGATGGGCGGTGACGATCAGTGGGCAAATATTATTTCCGGCACAGATTTGATTCGACGCGTGGAGCGCAAAGACGCTTTAGGCTGGACCTATCCCCTGCTGACAACAGCATCCGGAAAAAAGATGGGGAAAACTGAAAAAGGGGCGCTCTGGCTTAATCCGAAACGTACTTCCGCCTATGAGTACTATCAGTATTGGGTCAACACAGAGGATACAGATGTGGAAAAATTCCTGGCCTTATTTACTTTTCTGCCCATGGATGAAGTCCGGCAACTGGGACAACTTCAGGGGGCAGATATACGTGAAGCAAAACAGCGGCTGGCTTTTGAAACAACTGCTCTCATACACGGTAAGGAACCCGCGCTCCAAGCTCAAGAGGCGGCGCAGTCTCTCTTTTCCGCTGATGGGAAAAGTGACAAATCTAATGTCCCCAGTACTATTATCGCAGCAAACGATTTTTCCGCAGGGCTCGATATATTCGAAATTTTTCTGCAGACAGGACTTTGTAAGTCTAAAGGAGAAGCACGGCGTTTACAAGCCCAGGGCGGTGTTTATGTAAATGACGAACGGATTGACAATCCGGATTATAACCTTGGAGAAGCGGATCTGCAGGATGGTGAAATCCTGCTGAGAGCAGGTAAAAAGCGTTATCATCGTTTGATATTAGAAAATTAGGAAAAGTTGTGGTTAAACATATTGTAATGTTCAAACTCAAGGAAAAGAGTCCGGAAAACCTGGATCTTGCTCTTTCAACTTTGAGGGGATTGGAAGGAAGAATAGAGACCTTACGGATGATCGAGGTTGGGCTGGATTTCAACAAATCAGAGCGTGCCTATGACATTGTACTGACCACTCATTTTGACGATGAAGCAGGATTGGCTGCATACGTGTCACATCCGNATCATTTACCGGTGATTGACATGATGCGCGCTTTGTGTTCAAGTTCAATCGTAGTTGATTATCTTAGTGAGTAGTCCGCGCCAGTGCCGAATTCAAATCCGCGATTATCGGCTCAATTTCGTTTTCAGAACCTGAGGCTATACGAATCAGATGGCGTGGAAGTTCAATCTCCAGCAGATCTTCGTCGCTGTCGTGATAGTGCGTCAGCAGTGAGTATGGGCAGACAAGAGTCTCGTTGGAACCTAAAGTCGGCGCTTTAAGGATGGAAGTAAATTCGCCGTCATAAAATCTCCGTAAATTTTCTTCAGTATCATCCTTCAGAACAAAACTAACCACACCACCGTTTCCGGAAAGCAGCTTTGATGCAGCTGAACTGGAAACGTCACTCGGCGAACAGGCATAATAAACACGGTTGACCGCTGAGTGAGCTTCCAGAAAATGAGCAACTGCAAGACTGTTTTCGTTGAAACGCTGCATACGTTCTTCAAAATTCAACATTCTTTTCTGCAAAACTTCTGTTTCCAGAGGTGAGATTTCCAGCCCCCAATTTTGTTGAAATTTCTTTAAGCTTTTCTCGTTTTCCGGACATTTAACCAGTACTGCTCCACCCGCATGATCATTGGTACCACTCAGATATTTGGTTGTGCTGTGAATTACATAATCCACGCCCCAATCGACAGGTTGGCAATTGGCAGGTGAAGCGAGGGTATTGTCCACCACAAACGGGACTCCCTGCGCGTTTGCCAATTTACCGATGCGCTCCAGATCCGGAACTCCGCAGAGGGGGTTCGTAACCGTTTCTGTGATCACCATCGCCGTGTCCTTCGTCAAAACTTCCGCTAAACGATCCAACTCATGCAGACCTAAAAATACTGCGTCGCACGTGGAGAATCGTCTGGAATCCATCAATAAGGAATAGGTTTCACTGTATAGTAAACCAATCACGATTAAGCGCGGTTTCTCCTTTTTCTGCAAAAGAGTCAGCACCGCCATTATTGCCGCCATTCCTGAAGGAAAGAGCAATCCGGAAGCAGCATGTTCCCACTCACAAAGTTGTTTCGTCACCGCTTCTTCATGAACGCAGCCAGCTTCAGTTTCGTCTTCTGCGGAATTTCCGGAGGTGCTTTTGGTACCTTTTGTATTTTCAGAAAATTGCTCACAAAACAGCGCTGCATTACGCGCCGAAAGTACTGCACCGCGTCGTTTACGAAGTCCAGATAATTCTGCAATTTGCCGATCGTTGTTACTGAGGATTACACCGCCGACTATTCCGGAAGGAAGATCCCGTCTTTTCGGAAGGCTGAAACCGCTGATCCAGTATGTCAGCCCATGTGGCCATTCATCTAGAATATCCGCCGGCCAAAATCCGGAAACAGCTTCTTCAAAAATAATAACCGGAACCCGCATTTTTTTGAATTTTCCAAGCCACCCCGCGTTTTTACGCACAAAGTTTTGCGGATCTTCCGGAGCAATCAGGATTAGATCACCCTCTTTTCCGGAAAAATTTTCTGCTGCCGGAAGCTGGTTTAAATTAAAAGACCGCGGGGTAATTTCCAGGGAGGGCAGGGCATCCGCAATGAAAGTTTCAGTAGAGGCAAGATGCAGATTAGTAAGCGGACGCGAGTCCTGCAAATAGCTCAGTAATTCCAGCAACGCGGCTCTTCCGGAACTATAAGCGAGAGCATGCCGAGCTTGCTGCCGGGCAGCTAATTGCTGTTGAAGATTTTTAACTTGTTTAGGTGGAACAAAACGAAAATATCCGTATTCTAGTTCACGCTTGCCGTTTTTCCATTCGTGAATAAAATCCAGCGTCGGTAAAATTCCGCTGACTCCGAAAGTCCCTCCCAGCAATCCGGAAGATGCGGCAGTAGTTTTTGCCGGAATTTCGGTTATGTCGAAATCGTTTTCAGTAGCATTGAAATCTGCCAGAATCGCATCCCCTGCTTCCCCCTGATTCGTCGCGCAGACCAAAAAAGTAATTCCGGGATAACGCGCATTTCCGTTCCACAGAGCATCCTCTTTGTCTTTTTCCGAAAAATAAGCTCCCACATCCGGATGACTGTGGTAGATGACTTTGATCTGCTTTCCCGCTTTTTTCAGGGAGCGTTCCAATTTCATATGTTCACGGGGATCAATCATGTAACCGTCCCGTCCCGTACGCGGAAACTGCTCCGGATCTTCCTTGTGCAGTTCGTTCATGATATTACGCATTGGGTAGACGGTTTCCAGTGATTCCGTATCATCGAGATTGCCCACGATAAAACCGCAGGTTTCTTCCGGATACGCCTCCACACCATGCGCATGACATTGTGCTAAAATTTGTGCTGGAATCTGCATTAAGTTGAATAAATTTCCATGATTTAATTAGGAGGTAGGGCGGACAGGTCTGCCCTCCTTCCACTCAGTACTGAGGCATATCTGAATCGACTTCTTCTGCCCAGAGATCTATACCGCCGCTCAGGTTTTTAAGCTTTTTGAAACCTGCCTTTTTGAGTTCTTTGAGTGCCAGCATGGAGCGCTTCCCTTTGTAGCAATAAAGATAAATCGAATCCTCTGGATCCAATCCGCTGGAAGCAGGTTCAAAACTGCTAAGTGGAAGTAACTGGGCACCGTCTATTTTGCAAATATCCCACTCAAAACTTTCACGTACATCAACCAAAACCGCGGATGGATCCTGATCCATGGCGTCTTTAAATTCCTGCGGCGAAAGTTCATAAGCCGCTTCATCAATTTCTTCCGGAACTTCTGCGCCCGGAAGTGGAACATCACAAAAAGCTTTGTAATCAATCAACTCTGTAACGCTGGGATTATCTCCGCAAAGGACACATTCCGGATCCTTGCGGACACGCACCTCCTTGAAATTCATTTTCATTGCGTCATAGAGCAATAAGCGCCCAATCAAAGGAGCGCCTCCATCCAGAATCAGCTTAATCACTTCTGTGGCCTGAATTAAACCAACTACGCCCGGGAGCACGCCCAGGACACCTGCAACCGCTCAATTAGGAACGAGGGCGGCAGGAGGAGGTTCTGAATAAAGACAGCGGTAACACGGGCCTCCGGTCTCCGGAGAAAAGATAGTTATCTGTCCCTGAAAGCGGAAAATAGAAGCGGAAACCAGCGGTTTTTTTGAAAAGTAAGCTGCGTCATTAATCAGGTAACGTGTCTCAAAATTGTCAGAACCATCCGCGATGATGTCATATTGTTTGAACAGTTCAAGCACATTGTCACGTTCCAAACGGATGTTGTGAATTTCAACTTCAATGTTTGGATTTCCCCCCAAAATAGTATCACGCAGGGATTCGACTTTTGGACGGCCTTCGTCTGAAGTCATATGTGCGATTTGACGGTGCAAATTGGTGTGATCCACAACATCGAAATCCACCAGTCCAATTTTTCCTACACCGACCGCACCCAGATACATTCCAAGCGGAGAGCCGAGTCCGCCGGCTCCGATCATTAGCACACTTGATTCTTTCAACTCCAACTGACCGGCCATTCCAACTTCAGGTAAAGTCAGGTGTCGGCTGTAACGATTGATTTCCTCATTGTTTAATTTCATTTTTCCCCATTTAACTATNTTTTACAGTTGAGCAACCGCCTGCAACTGAAGGTACGATCTGGATGGAGTCTCCGTCCTGNACTTCACTTTTTAAACCGTCTGCATAGCGGATGTCATCGTCGTTCAGATAAACATTGATAAAACTGCGGATTTTACCGTTTTCATCAAACAGGTTATCTTTCAGTTCAGTATACTCCGAGACTAAGGCTCCAAAAGCCTCCTCAACTGAATTTCCGGATACTTCAACTTCATCCTGATCATTTACGTACTGTTTCAGTGCTGAAGGGATTTCAATGACTACTCCCATAACTCTCCTTTTTTTTGTCTGGCTAATGGCTTAATAAATCGTTTATACTGAAATAATGGACAAGTTTATTATATTAAATAATAATCCAATATAATGAATATATCATTTCAGGCTAATCATGCAAGCAAAAAAACATGATTACACTTCCGCTTTAAATCTTATCTTATTAGAAAATTCATGCAAGCAAACAATACAACCCCGGAATCACCTCCAAAAGTCGGTCAGGAAATTCAACGTTTAAGACTCCAGCACAGTCTTACACTGGACCAACTAGCCAGCAAGTCCGGTGTTTCAAAATCAATCCTTTCCCAAATTGAACGTGACCGCAGCAACCCGACTTTGGCTACAATTTGGCGTATTACCAAAGCTCTTGAAAGCCCTTTGGAGGATGTACTTGCAGCGAAGGAGGGGACAAAGTGTTTTGAAAAATTAAGCCAGAACGCAACTCCGGAAGTGATCAGCGAAGACAGTCATTTCCGCTTGAGAATCCTCGGCACACTTAACTCAGTTTCAACAGTACAGTGGTATGAGTTTACCGCTGAATCTGGTGCGGAACTGGTTTCAGAAGCGCATGGTACCGGAAGTCTGGAAAGTATAACGCTCTGCACTGGGCATTTAAGTGTAATTGTCGGTGAAGAAACACAGGACGTTTGTACCGGCGAAACTCTGCGTTTCAGGACTGATGTTCCGCACCGGCTGAAAAATGAAGGTGAGGAAGTTGCACATGGATTTATGGTTAATTTGCTTTAAGTCAAACTTTTCTCACCGAAATTAATGCTGGTTCTTTCGTTATAAAATTGTCATTTCTAACATAGGGAAATATCTTAATGTTATTATAGTGTTCGCCTGATCAAGATTTCTCGCTGCACTCGAAATGACAAGGTTTTAGTACTATTGTAGAAGGCATCTATAATTGACGAACCTGTAATACTAAACATCCCCTTTTGGATTTCCGAAACCCGAATGAAGGAATTTGTTCAATCTCTGCGTCACCCCGCTCCGCCACCCGGATGGTTGCGCTGGACACGTCAATTACTTCCACCACTCTGCTGGAAATGTGGCATAGTGCTGGGCGGAAAAACTTATCTCGATCCCGCTTCACCGTTTCTCTGTTCAAATTGCCTCCTTGAACTTCCCTGGACAGATCCTGCTTTTCACTGCCGGCAATGCGGAAACCACACTGCCGAACCGGAACGAGTAGCTTGTCAGGAATGTATGGAGAATGAATGGGATTTAGCAGAGTCCAGAAGTGGATTTGCTTACAATGAGATAATTCGGCATTGGATTTTACAATTTAAATTTTTTGGACAGGAACATTTATCTCCGCTCTTAGGACGGCTTTTGGCACTCAGTTTTCAAAACAGCAATTGGCTGGAGAAATACGATACTATTGTTCCAATCCCTCTTCATCCATCTCGATTACGTAAACGTGGTTTCAATCAGTCTCTGCTGCTGGCGCATCACTTGCGGAAAAATCTCGGGAAAATATCTCCGAATCTTCATCCGCATTGGTTAAGACGAATACGAGCTACACGCCCTCAAACAGAACTTCCGCTGGCCGAGAGAAAAACAAATCTTGAGGATGCATTTTCTGCTTTAGCGGATGTACAGGATAAAAAAATATTGTTGCTGGATGACGTGATGACAACCGGTTCTACACTGAATGCAGCGGCGCGATGCCTTAAAGAAGCTGGGGCAGCTAAAGTCGGTGCATTGGTTTTGTGCAGAAAAATGTGGGATTCTTCGAATTAACTGCAGGAGAGAAAAAACTGAAGCAAGAACAAGCTAAGACAAATCTTTCATCAGCAATGGAACGCATAGTTCTGCTGCTCCAGCTTGAGCTTCAACAAATGCCTGTGACTTCTTCCCTAAGTCAAAACAATATGCCTGATCTGCTAATAAATCAAAAAGGAGTTTCCGGAATTCCGCAGAGTTTTTCACCGTGTTGACCAATTTTTGTTCAAGCATCTGCAGAGCTTCGATAGAATTATCGTGTTTTGGACCAAAGGCAACGATGGCTCCCATTGCTGCCGGTTCGAGAATATTATGCACACCAGTAGTAAATGCTCCTCCAACATAAGCCTCCAACATAAGCCATCTTTGCTGAGTGATAAAGTCCTGCGAGGATTCCCACAGAATCTATCAGCAGTATGCGAACACCCTCTGGAGCGGATGAAATGTCTGACCAGCGTAGGAGCGGAATTCCGGCAAAATGCGTCTCCGCCTTTTTCAAATATTCTTCGGCAGGTTCATGCGGTGCCAGAATCAGAAACAATTCCGGAAACTCAATCAGAGCATCTTTCAGTGCTGGAAAAATACACGCTTCATCCGGAGGCCATGTACTGCCTGCAACAAACACAAACCCGTCCTTGGCCGCTTGAGGCAGTTCCGGAATTTTTAAACGATCCCTGCGTTCCAGCACACTGTCACAACGTGTATCCCCCATTACCTCAACTTTTGGATGCTCCGGAATTGCCGAAAGGATCCTTTGGCGGTCTCCTTCAGAGACTGTCAAAATATGCTCAAGGCATTCGTAAATTGAGTGGTAAAATGAACGTCCCGCAATGTTAGCAGTTCTTGGAGAATCAGCATGCACGATTGCTGAAATTAAAGATTGAGGAATTTTTTGTTGATGTGCCTCCCAGACTAAATTCGGCCACAAATCGTAACTTACCCAAACCAGACGTGACGGCTGCAGCAAACCAAGTAAACGCCGTGCGTTCCAGAGAGTATCGGGGGGTAAAAATTCGCTTATGAGCAAACCAGAAATTTTTGCGTGCTGCGGACGTTCAAGCCAACGGTAGGCATTGATTGAACTGTAGGTCAGTACACACTCAGCACCTTCCGCTACACAGCGTTCAATAACCGGTTGCGCCTGTAAATACTCCCCTGCGCTGGCTACATGGAGCCAGACTAAGGGCTTTTGCCAGTCACGTTTTGAAACACCATCAGCCAGACGTTCCCACTGCCCTTCCCGTTTTTCGAGACTCTCGCGGATGATTTGTTTTGCTAAATGCTAATAATTTTACAATTCCTAAAAACAGCGGTAGGAATAAAAGATTGTAAGCAGCAAACCAAAAACGGCTAGTCATTGTGCTAATTATTGAGAGGAAACGGGTTCATCCTGAAATGAACTCGGCAGAATGTTAAAAGGCAGAACTTTGATCAGCACAGGTAAAAGTATGCCGCCTCCGGGCAGAGCAAAAATAGCGAGTGCCGGAATTGAGCGGGCAATGTCCATTAACTGTTCCTGTACTTTTTGTTTTTCATGACTGCTCAAAGGTTGTGTGGTAGCTTTAAGCAGCAATTCGGATAGTTCTTTGGTTTCCTTGACTTCAGTCATGATATTAGCCACATTTTTTTTAACCAACTTCAAAACCTTATCGTTCATATAATCTTGAAACTGTGTGAATGCGGCATTATTTTTCAAGAATTCAAGTCGTACATTGTGAACGGAAAAAAATTCCGCGACCGAGCAATATAACTGTTCCAGTTTTTCAGCAGGTAATCCGAGGTGCAGGGAAATTTTTTCAATCAGTTCCCGTTCCTGCCATGCCTCCTGATTATCGATTAATGAAAGCAAAATCAGCTGTTCTACCAAATAACTGCTGATAATTACAGCAGTGAAAGAGCAATGCAGATCTGATATTTTTACAGGTTCACGGATCATTCTAGTGAGATCGTCCTGCTTTGCTTCTTCTAGTCCGGTTTGTTCGATGTATTTTTCAATTACCTGTTGTTCTGTAGTTGCCACAAAGTCATCCGCCCAAATCAGCGCAGCAAAGATGTAGATCATTTCCTCACGGAGTTGCCGGTCCAGCTCAAGATACTTTTCCGGAGCAGAAACATCACCTTCCGCATTTTCACGAGCCCAGAGCAGGAAAAAATAAAGCTTTGCAAAAGCAAAATTATTTTGTCGGTTGCCCAGTGATGAATAGCCCTGCAGGGTTACTGTATCAAGCAGCACAAGCTCCAACTTTTGCAACGCACCGTTCAATGTTTCGTTCCCTTCCAATAAATCCTGCAGCGGAATATTCTGCGGTATACGATAATAACTGTCGGGCAAATGATATTGTAAAACGAGCAAAATTATTTTCAGCAGTTGCGTTTGATACAGATCAGAATCCTCCTCATCTCCATTCTTTGAGGTCAAACATTGATTTTCGATGAATGCAACCGAGAACAAAGTTTCCAGGAAAAGCAAAATAGTTCCACCCTGTTGTCTGGGAAAATACAGTTTCTTTGCCAGGTCCTGTAAAACTGGAGAAATAACGGGGCAGCCGAAGAGGATGCCGTTTTCTTTGACCTCGGAGTAGAGACAATCATCAAATTTTTCTACTCCTGATGAACCCTCTGCGAACTCAAGATAAGGCTGTGTGTCAACGTAAACGGCGTTACCGCTCGATAATGCAAATAACGATTCAGCCAACTGGATTTGCGAAAATTTAACGAAAACATAAACTTAAGTTGTTTGAAAAATAATTCCTAAAATTAAACACAATTCAGTTTCCTGTCAGAGATGGAATATCGATTGCTTTTCTCTTAAATCAGCTTAAGCAGCTTGGACAGCTAAGAATCTATTTTACTTTGTTTCCTGTGAGCTACCAGTTTTTTCTAAGCGCTGAAACGGATGCTCGGAAGTCAAGGGGTTTAGTGTGACATTCTGAACCTGTGTGTGGTGTTTTTAAGATGCCGTATTTTGACATAACTTTAACTTTGCTCTAGCTGAAAAACCACGGATCAGAATATCAGCTTCATCCGAAATTTACTGACACACGCTGATCTAAATAAGAAGGACTAATGAGAAAATTACCCCTAAAACGGCGTTATTACAGAAATATTTTTTTGCTGTCTGGATTTTTATTCAGCGTGCATTTTGTCTGGGCAGCAGCGCTTGATTTTCAAAAATTGGCACTTGATTTTCAGCAATCCGCCATTTCAGATTTCGTTGGTTTCACCACAAAAGGTGAGCGTTATCCTCTTATTCACACAATCTCTGAATTACGTTTTCGTGTTTTCTCGGAAAAACTAGGGGTCAACCGCAAGGTTGAAACGAAGGCTTGTTCACTGCACAGGACCTATGGTGTCGCTGTACCAAACGCGCAAAAAAAGTTTTGTGAAGACTATGACACATTGGTGGAACTCGCCAAAACGAGCATTGCGCAAACTTCTTTCTTTGAAAAAATATATTTAGCAGCAGAACCGGCATTGTTAAATGAAATAGAAAGGCAAAGGGCACGGGATGCGGTACGTGTCTGGATAAGACAAAAATTGAATTGTCTGAATGAAGAATACAGATGCGGGCGTGATGAAAGAAAAATGATTAAACGGGTAACAAATTTTGAAACTGAAATCTTAAAAACTTATCTACGAATCCTGAAAAATCTGGACAAGAAATTGTTTCCGGAAGAACAAACTGCGACATTTATCCAAACTAAAGATTTGGAAACACTTTGCGGATTTGTTGACAGCGTTACTAAGAACACACCAAAGCCAGGGATGCTGCTGATTGATCCCGGAAAATTCAAAATGGGAAGTTTAAAGGGACTGCCGGCTGAGCATCCTGTGCGTGAAGTTCAGCTGGATGAGTTCTGGATAGACAAATGTGAAGTTACCAATTATCAATATTTACGTGTTGCGGCTCAACATCCTTTTTTACGTAAAAGTACCTTCCCGCGCAAATTTCATGATGGGAATTATCTGAGAAACTGGTCGGATGATCTTGTGCCGGAAATCGGCAGTGAGTTAAAACCGGTAGTTCAAGTCTCATGGTATGCGGCTCGGCATTACTGCAACTATGTTGGCAAACGTTTAGCCTCAGAAGCAGAGTGGGAAATGGCTGCACGCGCGGGAATTGAAAGTGAATATTCGGTAGAAGGCGGGGGAGAATAGAATTTTTGCGGGATTATGGCTGGTACCGTGAAAACTCCGGCGGCATAATTCACGCAACCGGACAAAAAATAAGTAATCCGAATGGGCTTTTTGACATTCACGGAAATGTCTGGGAGTGGGTCTATGACTGGTTTGGAATCTATCCCAACCCCAACAGCACAAATCCGCAGGGTCCGGAAATCGGCAAGTATCGTATCCTTCGCGGTGGATCATGGAGCGATCCAGCGGAATATTTACGCTCGGCCATGCGGCGTGATGCTCTACCGACAAGCACCTACAATAACGTTGGTTTCAGGTGTGCCGCCAAAAAATGAGCAGATTATTTAGCTTCCATTTTTTTTGATCTCACGCAAAATTTTTATTTGCTGATGCAGTTTAAATTTTTCAATAAAACCTATTTCCTGATATTCAGGTTTTTCTAGATGATAGCCAAAAAGCCCATTTCCGATCCAAATTTTCACTCCACTTTTGTGCAGAGCATGAAAATCGTCAAGCCTCCAGTCATCCGGATTACGAGCCATGTTGTGTAAAATAACATTTAGATTGTCTGCTTTCATGTCTGTTTCGGTTTTAAAAAAGAGTATTCCGGCAATTTTATTCCAGCGTTATTGTAAGGTAAACAATATATTCAGGAGTTACAACAATTTTGCAAAATTTGCGTTATTGGGTTTGCTCGGACTTACTGGATGCAGCGGACAGGAAGTTTATGTTTATGAAAAACTTCCGGAAGTCAGCGAGTGCCGCCGTTACAAAGATTACTGGACTGTCAGTGCCTGTAACCGCAAACACCAGATAATTTTGAGTAAAAAACTAAACGATGCGTTCCAGAACACCAAGTATCGTCTCAATCGAAAATTTCATCAAGGAAAGAGAAGATGTAAAGAGACGGCTTATCGAATTGCGCCGGCCGGATGTTACATCAACCATCTGCCTATACGGGGAAATCTGCCCACCATTGGTAAAACAAAAGATTGAAAATTTGAACAGACTCCGCTCAGGGAACGGTTTTTAGAGTTGCAGTTGTGCTTTGAGTAAGGAAGGATTCACACNTTTCAGGCAGTTTGACTGTACTTTGCCTGAGGTACTGAAAGATCAACTCACGCAGATGAAGAGCTTCCTTTTTCAATAATTGTGAAGGATGCAGCAAAGCCTTGGCAGCTAAACCACCACCGCCGTTCCAGTGAAAGTTAGTCAGCCAGACTCGATACTTTCTTTCCGGCCGCAAAGCTTGTCCCTGAGGATTTTTCAAATAAAGCCGATTGTCTTTGCTCGAATTATCCAGTTCCGCGACAAAACCACCCGGCGCTAGAATTGTACTGCTGCGTGCGTACCAGCCCAGCTTTTTCCTGCGATATGATTCGAGCATTATTTTGATTTGCCTACCATACATCAGCACCAGCACCGGTCGGTTATCATAAGGCAGCCAACGGAAAAAATGTTCCCTGCGCAGTGCTTGTCCCAAATCAGAGAAGGGCAGCTTGTCCCGGAACCACCACCACGGTAAAAGTGAAAGGGTTNCCGCTTCCATGCTTTCTACAGCAGAAAATGACAAAGCGATTCCACAATCCTGAAATTCAGTTTTTTGCGGAAAACGTTTCAAAATTACTGTGGTCGGATCTGCCAAATATTTTTCTACTTTAAGCAGGCGCGCATCCAGTTTCCGCAGCAGTTGAGCTTCCGGAACTTTTTCTGCTTTGATAAAATCATAAACCGTTTTCGTAATTTCCCAGTTTCCGGACTTTTCTTCAAAATTCACGAGGATTGTAGTCAGTCCTTCCGCTGCGGTTCCGGGGGAAACCAGCGGGGTCTGGTGTCCTTTGAGTTTTTCTGTACGACGTTTAGGGCTGATCCTGTGAGCGTGTCCGGAAATAATCAGGTCGAATTCCGGAAAGAAATCGGCTATCATTCCGGCGGCATTTGGATGAGGTAATTCCCTGGTTGAGGCAACATCACGATCATACAGCGTATTGTCTCCACTATGAAACAAGCCGATCAAATAATCTACTTTCTCCTGCTCACGTAAAACTCTAACCCATTTTTTTGCTGTTCCGAGCATTTCTTTAAAGTTAAGTCCTTTCCTCTGTTCCGGATCTATCCAGAGCGGAACACCGGGCGTGATCAGTCCGAGGATTCCGACACGCACTCCATGACGTTCAATTATTTTGTAAGGCGGGAAAAGCGGCTGTTTTACGTTACGAAAGCTGACATTCGCGGCCAGCCAGCTGAATTGCGCTTGTGCGATGTTCTGTTTTAAAATATTCGTCGGCGGTTCAAAATCGTGGTTTCCTAAAGCAAGAGCGTCATATTTCAACCAGTTCATCATTTCAATCACAGGCAGAGGTCTCGTCGTTTCAGGTGCAACGTGGCTGAAATAAAAACTGGAGGGATCACCCTGAATTGTATCTCCTGCATCCAGCAAAATAAGTTCCGGATATTTTTCACGTAATTTTTTCAGCGGCATTACCAAATGGAGTAAACCTCTTGAACGTTTGCGTAGCAGCAAACGTGTCGAAGTCAGCGAACCGTGTAGATCAGAAGTCGCAGCAATCAGCAGGGATGTTTTTGTACCGCTGAGGATTTTTGTTTTTGGACGTTGTCGGATTTTGAAATTTGCGGATTTTCCGGAAGGACGCCATTTTTCCCAGCCGGATTCCTCCTCTGCTTCAGAATTAGGGGCAAGCATCAATAACGCAGGCAGGATCAGCATTAAAAGCAAGTACGGTTGGAATTGCCTTAGCTTTGACATATTTTCCTTAATCGCCTATTTTATAATTTTGGTTTTGCGGTAGTCAAAAGAAGAGCTTCTCTTAACTGCAAAAATCATTGCACTCTGTGTCCCTTGATTAGTCAAGCTGAGGATGTTTTAGGAACACATGTCTACCCTAAATTTACTTAGAGAATATTAATAGACACATTGGATTTCAAGCAAATGAAATAATACATGGATTATGCTACAGAAGCGGCAGAGGTAGTGACAGAGGTCATGCCCTGGGATTTGGATGAAAACTCAGTGAAGGTGCGGCGCCGCTTGTGCTGGATATTCGGGAGCCTTATGAGTTCGACTGCATGCACATTGACGGTTCACACAATGTACCGTGCTCAGGGCACCAGGAGAGGGCACGGTTTTTAGAGTTTGCCTTAATTCTAAGTTTTTTGTTTAATTCTGCGATTGTACAACTGAGTTGCCACAATGCCAATTATGTGCAGTTTATAGTATTGTTAAATGAGGAAGCAAAATGCAGGTGGAATGTCTCTTAACGGCAGAGCTAATATACATTACGAGCTGAAAAATATCGTTGGAGGATGCCGGTCAAAGCACAAGCTACATTTGATATATGTGGGAGGCGGTATATCAGTAACCCTTTGCCAATGCTGGCTCCCCAAGCCGGACTCGAACCAGCGACCCATTGATTAACAGTCAATTGCTCTACCAACTGAGCTATTGGGGAACTAATCAGCAAAGATTAATGTTTTAAAATTAAACGAATTCGTAAAGAATTTCAAGATATTTTTTATTTTTTGCAATATTTGTCAGCTTGGAATACGGAAGAACTTGCAACATGGGTCATATAACGATAATATTATAGGCTGGCGTAATTTAGAAGTCTTTTTTCGGCATGAAGCTTGAACGTGTAAATATAATTTTGCGTCAAATCTCCCTACTATATATCACATCCTGGGGCAAAATAATCTCTGCTGCCGCTAAATCCGCAAATTACTAAAAAGAGGACAGCTCTGAAAAAAGCATGACCACAAAATCCACCCGACATACTGAATCAGAAAGCAAGTTGAATGCCCGTATGTGCAACCGTCCAATAGCGATTGTAGGCATGTCGGCATTGTTTCCGGATGCCCCGAACTTACATCAATACTGGGATAACATAGTCAACAAGATTGACAGCATCGTCGATGTCCCGGAATCACGCTGGAACATTGAAGACTACTACGATCTGGATGCTGAAACAGCCGACAAAACATATTGCAAACGCGGTGGTTTTCTTCCGGATATTGATTTTAATCCGTTGGAGTTTGGAATTCCACCCAACATTCTTGAGGTGACGGACGTTACTCAATTGCTGGGCCTCATGGTCGCCAAATCCGCAATGGAAGATGCCGGTTACGGCGAAACAAGCGAAAAAGTCCTGGACGCAACCGGAGTTATTCTTGGAGTTACCGCGGGGATGAAGCTTCTGGGATCAATGGTTTCCCGGCTGCAGTATCCTGTCTGGGAAAAAGTTCTGCGGCGTAGCGGACTTTCCGGAAGTGATACAGAGAAAATTATTGAAAAGATGAAAAAAGCCTATGTACGCTGGGAAGAAAATTCCTTTCCGGGTCTGCTGGGCAACGTCATTGCCGGACGAATTGCCAACCGTTTGAACCTCGGGGGCACAAACTGTACTGTTGATGCGGCCTGCGCCAGTTCCTTAAGCGCAATGAAAATGGCGATCAGCGATTTGCTGGAGTTTCGGTCAGACATGATGATCGCCGGCGGTGTAGATGCTGACAATTCCCCCTTGAT
>JGI11785J13272_1000131_pt1 | contig 18584 bp, 16 predicted proteins | sample DeeseametaMP2098_FD_13272 | JGI IMG/M metagenome (IMG submission 13272)
CCCAGGGAAAACGGAAAATAAAGTGATCTGCGTGAAGCCTTCATCAGACTTGGAAATACATTTTGCATATCAGGCATTTTTAAGGTGGCACAATTTAGTAGTTTGAAGGGAATTAGATCTGTGTAATCCGTTGGTATGACTGGAGCGGGTGGAGAGACTCGAACTCCCAACATTCAGATTCGAAGTCTCATATGTTGGAATAGTAAAGATAAATAAGGATAATAATATCAATACACTATAGTCTCAATTTCTTTCTGTCTTTTCCCAGAATATCCTAGTTATTTACCTCTTAGTGGAAAGAGATGTGACCATTAATCATCCATCAACTATGAAATTTTTTTCACAAAAATTATTGACTACATACTAAAATAGTAATGAGTAAAAAATAAACTATACTTGTTTTTGTATTAAAAAGAAAAAACAAAAACATCGAGTTACTATGATCTAAGTTTAACCAATCCTATGGGAAATGACAATTTTAGAAAAACATATGTGCTATCTATCGTACTGGAAACAAATTCCGATTCTAAAGTTTCTAAAGTGCATCTGAAATGGTATTTACACAATGGAACTTCATATTACGAGGTTACCCCCCCCACTAACTCTCCATAGTCAGACACCCTCCAAGCAAATTTCCTCATTTTGTAAAATACATCATTTGAATATATATATAGCTAATCATAATTAAGAATCCTGCCCCACAAGCCTTCCTCAATTCTTGTAAAACAAACCGATTGGTGTTATATATTGGATTGACATATATTACCACTTAAAAACTAAACACTTTCTATTACATAAAGAGGGCAAGTTTTTTACTTTTTAGCTCCTTTTTCTGATAAATGCTATTATGGCTGAGTCAAGTCCTAGAAGAAAACTTGCAGTAATTCTAGCCACAGATGTAGTGGGTTACAGTACGAAGATGGAAGAAAACGAGGATCAGACACTCAAGAATCTTAAGGTTTGCCGAAGTATCATTGATGGATTAGTAGAAGAATATCACGGGCGTATATTTAACACCGCTGGAGACTCAGTCCTTGTAGAGTTCCAGAGTGCGGTCGAAGCAGTAATATGTGGTTCAGAGTTTCAAAACACTATAAAAGAGCGTAACAATTCCGTCCCTGAAGAGGAACAGATGGAGTTCCGAATTGGTATCAATATGGGGGATGTGGTAATCGAGGGAGATAATCTTTATGGTGAAGGAGTCAATGTCGCTGCACGGTTGGAGGCACTTGCGCAGCCAGGAGGAGTATGTCTGGCAAAAAATGTTCACGAGATAGTTAATAAGAAGACAGACTTTCAATTTCACGATTTAGGAGAGCAGACTGTTAAAAATACAGTTGTGCATGCAGTTGATGTTACACTTGATGGTACATCTCAAAGAAAACTTCAAGAATCCACAACGGGACAACAACCTTCAACCGAAAAACCTCCTGCAATTGCAGTTTTACCATTCACAAACATGGGCGGTGATCCGGAGCAGGAGTACTTCGCAGATGGAATCACGGAGGACATTATCACCAACCTCTCTCTATGGCGTACCTTCCCGGTAATTTCCCGCAACTCAAGCTTCACATTTCGGGGACAGTCACACAACCTCAAGCAAGTTGCAAGCGAACTCGGCGCGCGCTACATCGTAGAGGGCAGCGTACGCAAAGGGGGGAACCGAGTGCGCATCACCGCGCAGCTCATTGACGCGGAGGAGGACCACCACCTCTGGTCAGAAAAGTGGGACCGCACTCTGGAGGACCTCTTTGACGTGCAGGACGAAGTTTCCGAGGCAATTGCCCGCAGGGTTTCGCCATCGGTGACAGGTCATGAACTGAAAAGACTGAGCCGCAGTAGACCTCAAAGCATGAGTGCTTGGGAAGAATATTTACAAGGGTTGAAATTGTATAATGATAGAAATTATTCAGATCTTGATAATCAAGGGCTTAAAGAAGCTCACCTCCACTTTGAAAAGGCCATTGATCTAGATGATACTCTTTCCGATGCTTATGCCTATTTGGCTCTTTGTGGATTTTGGGATTTAGTACACTTCACCACTGGTGATTCCAAAGTAACCTTGGAGATGATGAAGGTCCATGGACGTAAAGCTGAAACATTAAATCCTGAAAATCCTGTGGCATTGATCGGCTTAGCGGCCCATTATTTTTTCAGTGGTGATTTCCCCAATGCATTAAATTATGCAGAACGAGCGGTCCAGTTCAATCCCAGTTTTACATTGAGTAATTGGTGGTTGGGCTTGATTCAAGCTCATGCTGGAAAATTCCAAGAATCGGAAATTTCTATCTTGAAAGCTTTTGAATTGAGTCCTGTTGACCCTGAATTGGAACGAATATATGGTGCCTTGTATTGTTCATATCTCGGACAGAAGAGATACCAAGAGGCTCTGGATGCCAGTGACAAAGCATTGCAATATCATCCCGATCAAGGACACATGTTAGGCTGGCGAGCGGCAGCTCTGGGTCATCTTGGTGTTGTTGAGGAAGCTAAATCCGCCTTAAATCGATACCTTTCACTTCGACCGAATCTGAAGACAAGGGATAATTTTCGACAAATCTTTGTTCCGAATTCGATGCTGACAGATCCAATTATCGAAGGTTTGGTTAAAGCAGGATGGGAACCAGAGACTTAGTTTGGTGTGTTGAGTGCCGAACAGGATCAATATGAACACGAAGACAGAAAGGAAAGAGCAATGAGCGAACATCACAAGTTGGAGTTAATCTATTTCAACCTGAGAGCACTGGCTGAATCACCGCAGATGATGATGCATTATGCCGGGGTAGAGTACCGTTATGAAATGGCCTGGGATTATTATGGCAAACCCTGGTCTGAGGCGAAGTTGGAGGTCGCCTTTGGGCAACTGCCTGTGCTGGTGGTGAACGAAACGGTTCATATCTGGCAGAGCGGAGCTATCGTGCGCTATTTGGCAAAGTTGACAGGAACCATGCCGGAGGACCACCTGCTGGCAGCTAGGGTGGATGCCGTTTTCGAACAGTCTCAGGAACTTTTTGCACCCCTGAACCCTACAGTTAACGTCAGAATAGGGGAGGATCATTTAAAATTAAAAGAGAATTTTCTAAGCAGTTTCCCCGTAATTCTGAAGAACTTCACTAGACAACTGGAACAAAGTGACGAGGGGCCCTTCTTTTTTGGATCACAACCTTACTACTGTGATTTTTCAGTCTATCATCACTTTTCATTAGCAACTATTCTTCAGCAGGATATTCTGAATGCTTACCCATCGGTACTGGATTTTATGGTGGCAGTGAAAAATCTTTCTGGAGTGAAAGAATACTTGGCCAGTCGTCCGGAAATCATTGATGTCGGTACCGATCCTAAACTGATCATAGACGGGATCGCCCAGCCCACAGGTACAAAACCAAGTTGATGAAAATTATTTACTTTAAGAGGTAGTCGCTCTCACAATTATCAATGAAGTTTTTTTCTCAAAGGCCTGGTTAAGGCAGGAATGCCAAATAAATAGATAAGATAGACAAGAGTTATTTCCTAATGAATTAATCAAAACCATCCCAATCTTTTACTGTGAGTAACTCCCACTAATTCCTCACTGTCAGATACCCTACAAGTAAAATCACCAAATACTGAAAATCTATTTTAAGACCAAGAACATAAAAGTCTTGAAGAATATATTATTAGGTCCAGCATGCGTGTCTTTTATGTTTTGAATTAATGTTATCTTTTTTTAGTTCAGTAATTACCTGAATGAAGTAATTCATAAAAGGAGTCGAAATGCCTGATGAAAAAATAATAGGTGGTTGTTTTTGTGGTGCTGTTAAATTAGAAGTAAAGAGGAAACCAACTGCAATGTTCATTGCAGTTTTATTTTCAACTGATACCCTCAGCTCAGGATAATGCTGCCTCCTTCTTCGACACTAGAAATTGTTGACATCCCTCACTTCGAATGTGAATAGGCGTTGTCAGATCAATTGAGAACAGGAATTAATTAATTATTTTAGTTTATTATATCATATGTATATGTAATTAATTGTGCGTATGCAAAAATAATTGTTGACAAACTTGTGCATGTGCACTATAATTAAAAGCATTAAATCACTGGAATGTATTCGGTGACCTTGATGAAGATAAACCTTGTCCAAGAAAGGTAAATATGATTGACAAGACTGATTACATAAAAAACACCCAAAAAGCCGTCTATGAAGGCATGGAGACATTACTTGACTGGGGAAACGCAACTATTGACAATAGCTTTTCGATGTACGAGCAGGGTATTGCGGCTCAGGAGTCAAGCATAGCAGTAGCTAGGAAGCTATTTAAAGAACTGGAAAGCAACCTTACTCATAATTTGAATAATCAAAAAAATCTGTTTAAATCGGTGGCTGTCGAATTAAGCGGTGCCTACTGGCCTGAATCAAAGCAGTTGATTGAACAGCCAGAGAAGCTCAACCTTAATGAAGTTTTTGAAAAAAATCGTGAAATGCTGGAAAGCAATATCGATACTAGTTTAAAAACTAACCTTGATATAGAAAAAAAGTCGGTTGATCAATTACGTGAAAACTATGCACTTGGCGCTAAAAATATGCGAAAGCAATTTAATAAACAGAAGCCACAGGCTGCTGTAAAGGTTGCAGCTAATAAAAGCAAAGCAACTAAAAAATAATCTCTAGCAGAACACGAGGCACTAAATCAGTCAATGAGTTCTGCTTCTTCAACACCTGGAAACATCGATATTCCTCCTTCGAATGCGAATAAGTGTTGAGATTAATTTAAATCAATAATTTATTTAATTTTTTTAGTATATAATATCATATGTTTATGCAATTAATTGTGCATATGCAAAAATAATTGTTGACAAACTTGTGCATATGCACTATAATTAAAAGTATTAAATCACTGGAATGTATCCGGTGATCTCGATGAAGATAAACCATTGTCCAATAAAGGTAAATATGATTGACAAGACAGATTACATAAAAAACACCCAGAAAGCCGTCAATGATGGCATGGAGACATTCCTTAACTTAGGAAACTCAGCTATTGACAATAGCTTTTCAATATACGAGCAGGGTATTGCAGCTCGGGATACAAACATTGCAGAGGCCAGGAAGCAATTTGAGGAATTAGAAAGCAACCTGACTCAAAAGTGGGAAAATCAAAAAGAGCAGTTTAAATCGACGGCTCTAAAATTAAGCGAGACGTACTGGCCTGAATCAAAGCAGTTGATGGAACAGGCAGAGAAGCTCTATCAGGACAGCTACGATGTGTTTAATAAAAATCGTAAAATGCTGGAAAGCAATATCGATAGCAGTGTAAAAAGTAACCTTAATATAGAAAAAAAGTCCGTTGCTCAATTACGCAAAAACTTTGTACGTGGCTCTGAGAATGCGCGCAAGCAATTTGATTCACTAGTGTCACAGGCTGTTTAAACCGCAGCGACTAAATAATAATCTCTACACGAGATATTAAATTAGTCCATGAGTTCTGCTTCTTCAACACCTGGAAACATCGATATTCCTACTTTGAATTTGAATAAGTGTGGTCAGGTCAATTGGAAGCAGAAAAATTAATTATTTTAGTACATCATATCAATTAATTATATCATTAATTGTGCGTATGCAAAAATAATTGTTGACAAACTTGTGCATATGCACAATAATAGAGATACTAAATCACTGGAATGTATCCAGTGACCTTGATGAAGATAAACCATTGTCCAATAAAGGTAAATATGATTGACAAGACAGATTACATAAAAAACACCCAGAAGGCCGTCAATGATGGCATGGAGACATTCCTTAACTGGGGAAACGCAGCTATTGACAATACCTTTTCAATGTACGAGCAGGGTATTGCAACTCGGGATACAAACATTGCTGAGGCCAGGAAGCAATTCCAGGAATTGGAAAGCAACCTGACTCAAAAGTGGGAAAATCAAAAAGAGCAGTTTAAATCGATGACTATCGAATTGAGCCAGGCTTACTGGCCTGAATCAAAGCAGTTGATGGAACAGGCAGAGAAGCTCTATCAGGACAACATTGACGAAGTGGTTAAGAAAAATCGTGAAATGCTGGAAAGCAATATCGATAACAGTTTAAAAAGTAACCTTGGTTTAGAAAAAAAGTGGGTTGCTCAATTACGTGAAAACTATGCACGTGGCTCTGAAAATTTGCGCAAGCAATTTGATACGCTAGTGTCACAGGCTGCCGAAACCGCAGAGACTAAATAATAATCTCTAGCAGTTCAAGTGACATTCAATTTGTCGATATGTGCTGATTTATTACGTGTAGAGATTAACATCGTTTAAAGCTGTTGCAGGGAGGAGAAACACCCTTCTGGTATCTTATAATCCACAGTGCAACGCTCCTCAAGGTGGTCTATGGCAAGCTACGAGCGAGTTATTAACCACCTTAGAGAGAGCAGAAATCTAATTTTATGAAAATTTTTGTAGTACTCTTTACGCTATTCCTATTTTTTGTAGGGATCGGCGTTCCTTCAGATCACAAATACATACCTAATATCTATAATCCATCTGGAACTCCTCTTCCTGAGGAGGAACTTGAATGCATGATACAAAATATCTACTTTGAGGCTTCTACTCAAGATGAGTATGGAAAAATCGGAGTTGCACAGGCTACCTTAAACCGTGTAGACAGTCCAGATTTTCCAAATACCATCTGTGGAGTGGTTCATCAGGGCCCCAGGGCAGGGAATAATCCCCGTCTGTGTCAGTTTTCATGGCATTGCGACGGAAAGTCAGACCGAATTCGTAACCATAGAGTTTACAAGGAAAGTAGAAGAATAGCATTACTTGTATTTTCCCGTAGTAAGGAAGATTTTACACAAGGTGCAACTCATTACCATGCTGTCTATGTCAAACCTTGGTGGATCAAGGGTCTTACAAGGACCATTCAGTTAGGGGACCACATCTTTTACAGAAAACGAACGGACTCGTAAAACAACTCTTTCAATTAAGGTGGTTCGCTGAGTTGCCATCCCTTCTAAAGGAGACCAATGACGGAATCAGTTTGTTTTAACTCATTTAATATGTTGATGAATAATTCAGAATACCAGGAAGTATATTATGGGATTTGAAATGCAGGAACATGCTCTCCGCCGTACATTATCTGACGAGGTGCAAAGTAGACAAGTGGCACGAAAAAACCGCGTGAAAATATTGATGCGGTGATCTTCAAAAACCTAAAACCAAAATACTATTTTAAAGAAAGGAAGACATGAGTGAAAACAAAGAAATTGTGATAGTAGCGGCTACCCGCACAGCTGTGGGTACCTTTGGAGGATCGCTTTCTTCAATCCCCGCCCCCAAATTGGGAGCTGAAGTCATCAAAGCACTGCTACAAGAGACAGGAGTGAAAGGAGAACAAATTGATGAGGTAATTCTGGGCCAGGTATTAACTGCTGGCAGTGGACAGAATCCTGCTCGTCAATCAACATTGGCCGCAGGTTTGCCTCATACTACCCCAGCAATGACTATTAACAAGGTATGCGGCAGCGGACTCAAAGCAGTTCAATTGGCTTTTCAGGCGGTTGCCTGTGGAGACGCAGAAATTGTCGTAGCCGGAGGGCAGGAAAACATGAGCATCTCGGGCCATGTACTACCAAAATCAAGAGATGGGGTAAAAATGGGTCCATGGGGGCTTGTTGATTCTATGGTCGTTGATGGTTTGTGGTGTGCTTTTAACGACTATCATATGGGAACAACCGCAGAGAATATAGCTGAGCAGTTTAAATTTTCACGTGAGGCACAAGATCAATTTGCTGCAAACTCGCAACAGAAAACTGAAGCGGCACAAAAATCCGGGCTGTTTAGTGATGAGATTTCTCCTGTTTCCATTCCACAACGCCGAGGCGACGATATAATTTTTGATACTGACGAATTTCCACGTCACGGCACTACAGCAGAGTCACTAGGCAAACTACGCCCAGCATTTTCAAAAGAAGGCTCCGTAACTGCTGGTAATGCTTCAGGGCTTAACGATGGTGCAGCAGCAGTTATGGTTATGAGCGCAGCTAAAGCAAAAGAGTTAGGGTTAAAGCCGATGGTAAAAATTGTTTCTTACTCAAGTGCTGGTGTTGATCCCAGGATTATGGGAACAGGGCCAATTCCGGCAACCACTAAGTGTTTGGAAAAAGCAGGCTGGAAGGTATCCGACCTTGATCGTGTTGAAGCAAATGAGGCATTTGCAGCCCAGGCGATGTCAGTCAATGACTCACTTGGTTGGGACAGTGCAAAAGTGAACATGACCGGCGGCGCGATTGCTCTAGGTCATCCAATCGGAGCATCAGGCGCCAGAGTACTGGTAACTCTACTTCATGGCATGCAGCGCGACAAAGAGGATAAAGGTCTTGCCACCTTATGTATTGGTGGTGGTATGGGAGTTGCGATGGCTGTCGAACGTATCGGCTGAAGAACTTCCAGGCAATTTAAATAAATCAAACTCAAATTAATTAAATCAAACTCAAATGAGGAACAATGGATATCGAAAACAAAGTCATCGTCATCACCGGCGCTGCCCAGGGACTGGGTAAAACCTTTGCAAACGATCTGGCCGCTCGCAAGGCCAGGCTCGCGCTGGCGGACATCAATATGGAACAACTGGAACAGGTCCGGGGAGCCTGCGAGGAAGCCGGCATCGAAGCCAGAGCCTACGAACTGAATGTGGCTGATGAACCTGCAGTCGAGAAGTTATTCGAACAGGTGGTCGTGGATTTTGGCACGGTGGATGTGCTGATCAACAACGCAGGCATCACCCGTGACGGCCTGATGGCGCGCAAAAAGGACGAGGAGATCAAAAAAATGTCGCTGGCCAACTGGCAAGCGGTGATCGACGTCAACCTCACCGGTACCTTCCTCTGCGGGCGTGAATTTTTCGTCAAGCTGCTGGAACAGAAAAAGCCGGGGGTGTGCGTCAACATCTCTTCCATTTCGCGTTCCGGGAATCTGGGACAAAGCAATTACACGGCGACCAAGGCTGGAGTCGCAGAAATGACGGTAACCTGGGCCAAGGAAATGGCACGTCACGGAATCCGCGTCGGTGCAATAGCACCAGGGTATATCAATACCGAAATGGTGGCGGCTATCCGGGAGGATGTGAAGCAGAAGATCATTGAGCAGATTCCCATAAGAAGGCTTGGAGATCCCAGTGAAATCAGCCATTCTGTATTCTACATCCTTGAAAACGACTATTTCACAGGCAGGGTCATCGAGTGCGATGGTGGATTGAGAATCTAAGTCTTGCCGGCAACAGAAAAACAACAATGAACGAAGAAACAAAAAAACCCGATCCCCAGCAGCAGTTGCAGGAACTTTTCTCGCAGATGGTGAAGCAGACCAGTTCCATGATTTCTCCGATGGATCCTCTTGGCGCGACGAAGCCCTTGCAGCAGATCGCCGAAGCCTGGACACACAATCCCCAGCAGTTTGCCGAGGCGATGCAGTCCTGGACCCAGCAGATCGGTGAAATGAACACCCGCGTCTGGCAGGAATTTCTGGACCGCCAAAATACAGAAAACTCTGGTGAGGACGCTCAGGACCTGGCTGAACTTCCCTATTTCAAGTGGATCAGAGAGTACTACCAGACCTATTCCAAGTGGATGGAGAAGCAGATCAAGGAAACGGAAGGGGTTTCGGAGAAGGTCAAGGAGGACGCGACATTCTGGTCAAAGCAGGCGCTGAGCGCCCTTGCTCCCAACAACTATTTCTGGACGAATCCCTCGGCGATTAATGAATTCGTTGAGACCAAGGGGGAAAGCCTACGCAGCGGATTACAGAACTGGCTGAATGATCAGCAGCGTGACGGCATGCCGGAAATGGTCGATAAAACCCAGTTCGAGGTAGGAGGTAACCTCGCGAACACTTCGGGGAAGGTGATATTCCGCAACGAACTGATCGAACTCATCCAGTATGCGCCATTGACCGAGAAGGTCCATGAAGTTCCGGTGGTGATCATTCCACCCTGGATCAACAAATACTACATCCTCGATCTGAAACCAAAAAAGAGTTTCATCCGAAACCTGGTATCCCAGGGCTTCAGCGTTTTCGTGATCAGCTGGAAGAACCCGACGCGGGAGATGCGCGAGACCTCTATGGACGACTACCTGACCCTTGGGCCCCTCAAAGCTTTCGAGGTGGCACGGGCGATCGTTAAATCGAAACAGGTGCACGCGGTGGGCTACTGCATCGGGGGAACCCTGCTGGCCTCGACAATGGCCTGGCTCAACCACCCCGAAAACGGGAAGGGCGACACCGTGCGGGACTGGACACTGCTCGTGACCCTGGTTGATTTTGAACGGCCCGGAGAACTGGGAAGCGTCATCAGCGAGGACTCAGTGAAATATCTGGAGGACCAGATGTCCCAGCAGGGTTACATGGACGGAATCCAGATGGGCAACACAATGAGGTCGCTCCGTCCGGACGGCCTGATCTGGCACTATTTCATCAACAACTACCTCTTCGGCAAGCAGCCTCCGTCGATCGATCTGCTCTTCTGGAACGACGATGCGACGCGGATGCCTGAAAAAATGCAGTCCTTTTATTTGCGTGAATGTTACCTCAACAACCGGCTTTGCCTCCCTGACGAACTTGAGCTGGCAGGGTATCCGATCGATCTCCGGCGCATCAAGCAGCCACTATACTGCGTTTCCGCCGTGCAGGACCACATAACTCCCTGGAAACAGGTCTACCGCATCAACAATCTCGTCAATGGTCCGGTGCGTTTTGCATTGACCACGTCAGGACATATCGCGGGGGTGGTCAACCCTCCTGTTGATCCACCTAAGCGTAGCTTCTGGGCCGGAAATGGAGACGCATCGCTGGATCCGGAGGAATGGCAGGCAAAACAGAAACGGCAGCTCGGCACATGGTGGCCGGATTGGATTGAGTGGCTCGGCAAGCGCTGCGGGGAATCGGTTAACCCGCCCAGGATAGGCAGCAGCGAATATCCTGCCCTGGCCGATGCACCGGGAACTTACGTCCTGGAGACCTGACAAAGGTGAATCTTTTTGGACAAAGTTAAAGCCGATATTTTGTTTGAAATGAGCCAAGTGCTTCTTTGGATTCAAACAGGCTGATCAAAGAATGTGTAGAAGGAATTCAGAGAAGGATTCACCAGATTTCTTTTTAATCTCGAAAGCACAGTAGATCGAGACTATTTTAAAACTTCAATAATATAAAAAACCCGGCAAAGGCCATCTCATATTTTTTATTTCATGAATAATTCTGAGCCAATTCGGATCACAAAATACAGTAACCGACGGATATACGATTCTACCAACAGCCGACATCTGACTCTGGAGCAGTTGGTGGAACTTATCAGAGAGGGACATGAAGTTGAAGTCATTGATTCGAAGAGCAAGGAGGATCTGACACAAACGGTTTTGATGCAGATTCTGATTGAAGACAAGGGCTCACATCTCTTCTCCGCCTCCTTTCTACATCAACTCATTCGAAATCGTGAGGGAATGCTGGGGGAGTTTTTCACCGGTTTTGTCCCGAAGATGCTGGATAGTTATCTGGAAACTCAGGGCTCTTTCAGCAAACAGATGCAGGGAATTGCCATGCCGACCCAATGGATTGACAAGCCAAATGTGATGAAAGTTCCTACCTTCAATCCCTTTGCCGCCTTCAATGTTTCCGGACAGACCACGCAAAAGACAGAAACTTCTGCACACGATGAACCAGAGCATGATGAAGTTCATGAATTGAAAAATCGTCTCAGTGAACTAGAGGAAAGGCTGAACATGATGAAACCAAAACAATCGAATGATGTTGAATGAACCTTAACTATAGAGTATCTTAAAGCATATCCTTTCCTCAGTAAACATTTAGATCAATTCGATACATTACTATACGTAAATTTACGTATACTTTTTTATTAATGATAATGATCTAATGACCGGTGAATTTATGAATTCATACAAGAAAGTGAGTAATTCATAAATATTTGAGTGAATAGATATAAAAAAGACATGGTTTGATTTTTTCATCAACCATCAGCAATTCATGGTTGAAACTTCAACACTTTTTTTCCTGAAAGAAGATTTATTAAGCAAATCCTAAAAAGGAATACATGGGAAATATTAAGCGTAGAAAATTTTTAAAAAAAACGGCTGCAGCCTCGGCCTTCTCGGCAACTTCTGGTTTGTACCCTGGGATAGCCCTTTCAAATTGGAAGGCATCTGATTCATTAACAGAAGAAATCCAGTGGAACAAAACTCCCTGCCGGTTTTGCGGGGTAGGCTGCGGATTGCTGGTAGCAACCTCAAATGGACGTGCCGTTGCAGTAAAGGGTGATCCAGAGAGTTCCGTCAACAAAGGACTGTGTTGTGTGAAGGGTTATCACACGGTGCAGGCCCTTTATGGGAAAGATCGGCTTACCAAAGCGCAGGTTCGGAAAAATGGACAAATGGTCGAAGTTCCCATTGAGGAGGCCTTGGATCTGGTTGCCAGAAAGATGCAGGAAACGATTAAGGAACACGGAAAAAATGCCGTTGCCATGTATGGATCCGGACAATGGACGATCCCTGATGGATATGTTGCTTCCAAGTTCATGAAAGGAGCAATTGGCACCAACAATTTAGAAGCCAATGCACGCTTGTGCATGGCCAGTGCCGTAACAGGATTTTTAACCTCGTTTGGTTCGGATGAGCCGATGGGATGTTATGAAGATATCAACCATGCGGATGCCTTTGTTCTTTGGGGGAACAATATGGCAGAGATGCACCCTGTTCTTTATTCCCGCATTCTGGATCAACGACTCAAGAAAAAACATATCAAAATCATAGATCTTACCACCCGGACAACCCGGACCAGTTATGCAGATGACAAATCCATTCTGTTCAAACCTCAAACGGATTTGGCTATTGCCAATGCGATTTGTTACGAGATCATCAAAAATGGCTGGACCAATGATGAGTTCATCAAAGATCACTGCAGTTTCAAAACCGGAAAAACAAACATCGGTTATGGACTCGAAGAGAAATTCAAATTCAGTGATCAGGCAACGTCCAGCTCCTATGCAGAATTCAAAAAGCTTCTCAATGATTATACACCTGAAAAAGTAGAAAAACTTTCAGGAGTGTCTGCGGAAGACATCCGTTACCTTGCATCCATTTATGGGGATCCTAAAACGAAGGTGATGTCCTTATGGTGCATGGGATTCAATCAGCACACGCGAGGGACTTGGATCAACAATTTGGTCTATAACATACATCTGTTGACAGGAAAAATTTCAACCCCAGGTAACAGCCCCTTCTCTTTAACCGGACAACCCAGTGCATGCGGTACCGTAAGGGAAGTGGGAACTCTCACCCATAGACTTCCTCATGGAGTTGTGATGAATGAGAAGGACCGTCAATTTGCAGCAAAAATATGGGGAGTTCCTGTTGAAAACATTCCAGACAAACCTTCCAATCACACAGTGGAAATGTTCCGCTCCCTGGATAGGGGAGAAATTCGTTTTATGTGGATTCAGGTAACCAACCCAATGGTTACCATGCCCAAATTGAATCGTTATCGCAAAGCTTGTGAAAAGGAAGGGCGGTTCATTGTGGTATCTGACATCTACCCTACTCCAACCACTGCTGTAGCAGACGTAATTCTACCTTCTGCAATGTGGATTGAACGTGAAGGCATGTTTGGGAATTCTGAACGGCGGACCCAACACTTCAATCAACTGGTTCCCCCTCCGGGAGACGCCATAAGTGATGCATGGCAAATCATTGAAGTGGCAAGAAGAATGGGTTTTGAAAAACTCTTCCCCTGGAAAGAAGAAAACCATATTGAAGAAATCTGGAAAGAATACCGGAAGCATCATGCCGGTGCAAAACACGAAATGGCCCCCTATGAAGAGCTGAAAAAACGTCCTGGTATACAATGGCCTTATGTCAATGGCAAGGAAACCAAATGGCGTTTCAATACAAAATATGATCCCGCCACCAAAGGCTATGATCCCGAAGGAAAAGAGAGTTTTGACTTCTACGGCAAAAAAGATCACCGGGCCTGGATCTGGTTCCGGCCTTATGAGCCTCCACCAGAGATTCCTGACAAGGAATATCCTTTCTGGCTCAATACAGGACGAGTTATTGAACACTGGCACAGCGGTTCAATGACCCGGAGAATTCCTATTTTGCACAAGGCAGTCCCTAATTCCTATGTGGAATTGCATCCTGCTGATGCAAAGGAACAGGGAATCTATAACGGCGATCCTGTCAAGCTTACGAGCCGAAGAGGTACTCTCACCCTGCCTGCAAGCATAGATCAGCGGGGGCGACCTGTTCGGGGGCAGGTATTTGTTCCATTTTTTGACGAAAATTATTTAATTAATGAACTGACTTTGGATGCGTATTGCCCAATTTCCAAGCAGCCTGATTATAAAAAATGTGCAGTCAAAATAGAAAAAGGATGAAAAAAGAAATCTCTGAAAGCCGAATCGTTTTTATTGGTATATGTGTTGTCATGATGGCTACGTCAATTTTCATTTTCACTAAAAGCCTGAGCCAGGAAAGGTCAAGTATTTCAAACGAACTTTTTGCAAAAAAAGTTTCAGGGACTGAGGCAGTTTTTCCAGATATTGCTCAGGAAAAAGAGGTCTTTGCTCTTGCAGGAAAAGCAAAACTGCTTGGAAAGCAAAGCACTTATTCTTCAAGTGAACGGACCCTCTCAAATTTTTATAAAAGAAGAGCGTATCCGGGTGCACCCCCTAAAATTCCTCATGAGGTTCAACCTGATATGGTAGGAGGGAACAACTGCCTGACTTGCCACGACAACGGAGGTTATGTCGCTAAATTCAGTGCTTACACCCCTGTAACACCACATCCAGGAATGGAAAACTGCCGTCAGTGTCATGTGCCTGAAACAACAGACGCCTTATTTCAGGAAACTGATTGGAATACTTTTGATCCACCTGAAATCGGCCACTCTGCTCTTCATGGCAGTCCGCCTCCTATTCCTCATTCACTACAATTAAGGGGAAATTGCCTCGCATGTCACGGAGGGGCAGCTGCGGTTAGAGAAATACGAAGCAGTCATCCTGAGCGAATCAATTGCCGTCAATGTCATGTATACATGAAATGACTTCCATCAAGAACATAAACATGATCATGACAGACTGCCCTGCATTATTAAAAAACTGGATGGGATATATTATTCATATCCGCGCGACAAAACTGATGCAGGTAAAATTTCTGAGCTTTGGGCTTCTAACGGTATTCCTGTTTGCTTGTGACACTCAGGCTCCTGAAGAACACGTTAAACATGAACCGTTTACCCTTCTTATCCAAAAAAAATCTTCTGAAACACCCAGTGGCGGCTTAACCACTGAACCCTATCTGCGGGGCATTCAACGTGAACAGGTACAGGGTATCCCAGACCGTTCCACATTTTTCTTAGCGGAAAGAGTGTCAAAAATCACGCATTACCCCTGCGGTGAATGCCATACCCGAACGGTTTCTGAATTGAAGAAACTGGGAAACTCATATGCGCCTAAAGCGCACTGGGATATCAGCCTGCAGCATGCGAGTAAGGACTTAATGAATTGTCAGACCTGTCATCCAAATTCCAGGATGAACACTTTGCATTCCCTCCAGGGAGCACCGATTGAATTCAATCATGCGTATCAGCTGTGCGGTCAATGTCACTTTCAGCAAGCCCGTGACTGGTCTGGAGGTGCTCATGGGAAGCGTTTGGGGGGTTGGGCATCTCCTCGAGTCATTAAAAACTGTACAGGCTGCCATAATGCACATAACCCGAGNCTTGAAAAAAGATGGCCTTCCCGGGCCAGCAGTCTGCCTAATCTTACTCTTGAATAGCAGGTTCCATGTTCTCATTTCTTGAAAAAATTTTACCAAAAAGACGAATCAAACAATCTGAAGCCTCTTTGTCCATGAAACCAGCCTTTCCCGATGAACCTGATTCAACGCAGAAAACCACAGGATACGAACAGGTTTTAAATCAGAAACAGAGTCGACGTAAAGCGATGGGAACGATTTTCAAAGGTCTAACTGCCGGCACGGCTCTCGCCAGTTCCTCCTGCAGCCCTTTTATGGATGCCGAAAAAAGAGAGGAAGCAGAATTACAATGGGACGAATATTTCAAGGGACATTACAAGTTGATGACGGATCAGGAAAAAGAAGAAACGGTCCAGCGGCTTACTCGTTTACATGCAATGAAAACCCAGCAGCAGTTGAGCATGAGTTATACTCCTGCAAAAAAAGGAGTGCTCTTTGGATATGCATTCAACATTTCCAAATGCAGGGGATATATGGACTGCGTGAATGCCTGTGTGAAAGAAAACAATCAGGACCGCAAATCCAAAATGCAATACATCAAAATCTTTGAAAATAAAAAAGGCAGCATGGGGCTTGAAACTGCTGACAGTAATTATTTTCACGAAGTTCCAGCGGAGGGACATTTTTATATGGGAACACAATGTTTTCAGTGTGAAAATCCTCCCTGCACAAAAGTGTGTCCAGTCAGTGCAACCTGGAAAGAGCCGGATGGAATTGTTGTTATTGATTATGACTGGTGCATCGGCTGCCGCTATTGCGAAGCTGCATGCCCGTACTGGGCGAGAAGATTCAACTGGGGAGAACCTCAAGTGCCTCAAGAAGAAGTTAACCCGAATCAGCATTATCTGGGGAATCGAATGCGCAAGAAGGGAGTAATGGAAAAATGCACATTTTGCATTCAGAGGACACGGACAGGGAAAAATCCTGCCTGTGCCGAAGCATGCCCTACAGGCGCACGCATTTTTGGTAATCTGCTTGATCCCAATAGTGAGATCCGTTGGGTTTTAGCTAATAAGAAAGTCTTTCGTCTCAAAGAAGAATTGGGCACAGAGCCTAAATTCTGGTATTTCATGGATTAAGGAGTTTTGATGTCTACTTCCAAATCGACCATTTTAAAAAGTTTCTTGCTGGATGCCTTGAATGCCGTTACAAAAGGCGGAATTCGATACCACATCTGGATGGGAAGTCTCACGCTTATTATGCTTTTTGGTGCTTATGCTTACTCTATTCAACTGGAGTACGGACTGCAGGTTACAGGAATGAATGATCATGTTAGCTGGGGATTGTACATTTCGAATTTCACTTTTTTAGTGGGTGTTGCAGCAGCTGCAGTGATGCTCGTCTTACCGGCTTACATTTTGAAGGATATGGATTTCTCCAAAGCAGTTCTCATTGGAGAAGGTATGGCGGTATCTGCACTAATCATGTGTTTGTCCTTTGTAACCGTTGATATGGGAGGACCAGCAAGGCTCTGGCACATTATTCCGGGTATTGGAGTATTCAACTGGCCTCAGTCGATGCTGGCGTGGGATGTCTTGGTACTCAATGGATACCTGATCCTCAATCTACTGATTCCTTTTTATATACTCTTTACGCGTTATTCAAATAAAACTCCGGAGAAGAAATATTATGTCCCCTTTGTAATTCTATCCGTAGGCTGGGCTTTTGGCATACATCTGGTGACTGCCTTTTTGTATGCAGGCCTCATAGCNAAACCTTTCTGGAACTCTTCCTTGCTTGGGCCAAGATTTCTGGCTTCNGCATTTGCAGGCGGCCCTGCCTTGATGATCATCACACTGGGAGTTATTCGAAAATTTACTATTTACGACATTAAAGACGAGACCATCAANAAATTGGCATTGATCATCACGGTTGCAGCACAAATCAATCTGGTCATGTTGGGATCAGAAATATTTAAAGAATTTTATGCCCCGACAGAACACAGCGCCAGTGCCATGTATCTATTTTTTGGACTCCATGGGCACAATGCCCTGGTGCCCTGGATCTGGACAGCCATAGTATTGAATATCATTGCAACAGTCTGCCTCACACTGCATCCGGTTCGTAGCAATCTAAATCTGCTATTCCCGGTGTGCGGTCTATTGTTTCTGGCGATTTGGATTGAAAAAGGAATGGGATTGATCATTCCAGGATTTATCCCCTCTCCTTTAGGAGAAATTGTCGAATACACACCCTCCTGGGTCGAAATTTCAATAACGACTGGAATTTGGGCACTGGGAGCTTTTGTCTTTACCATCCTTATTCGTGTTGCCATTCCCATAGAACTCGGCCATTCACGATATATCCCCCAACCTGATGATAGAATATAAAACATAAGAGCAAAGATGGTGGGGATGCCACTGCCAAGAGTATTAGTGTTTGAAGTGTTTATTGTAAGACACCATCTGAATTATACTTCACCAGAAAGATGTCAAAATTCCCCGAGTTGGTGTTCCCGTTGAGTCCTCCTTTTGTGTATCTCGTCACGTAGATGTTGTTGGGGGAGTCCCCTATCACTCTGTAGCCAAGTTCATCTGTAGAGGTTCCCAACTGTTTCGTCCAGTGTTTTTCTGTTTTTGCAATTAGTTCAGAGCAACCTAAAGCAAATGTAGGTTTAAAAGTTGGCTTCTCGTTCAAATTAGAGAGTTTACACGGATTTGATGACAAGGATCAAAGAATTAAATATGTGTAGATTGAACTATTTTGATAATAAATGAAGATAACTCAGATCTGCTAATTCAAGCCCCAGCGTATCGGCCATCGATAAATTTTCTGATATTCCTGCGATGACTTCATTG
>JGI11785J13272_1000136_pt1 | contig 18132 bp, 16 predicted proteins | sample DeeseametaMP2098_FD_13272 | JGI IMG/M metagenome (IMG submission 13272)
GAATTTCTATATAAAAATTATCTTTGAATTTTTCACTTAAAATTTTAAATATACTATCAATATCTTCGAACAATCCTTTGTAGAACAATTTTCCTAATAGGCTATTAATAGATCCAGATAGCGCTATTATTCCTTCATTTTTTTTTAATAAATCATCAATATCACAATGAGGATCTGTTAAGTTATCATTTTCTAAAAAAGATTTTGATGATAATTCTATAATATTTTTGTAGCCATCAATATTTTTAGCAATCAAAGGAATAAAACCTAAACTATCTTTAAATTTAAATAATATTTGTGTACCGATAATTGGCTGAGTCCCAACTGATGATAAATTTTCAGAAAATTCCAAGGCTCCTGATAAGTTATAACTATCACACAATCCTAATGACTTTATTTTATTTGATTTACAATAATCTTTTAGTTGATCTATTTTTACCGCACCTTCACAGATAGAATACTGTGTATGAATTTTAATATGATTATAAGAATTTCTAGCCGATTTTTGCATTGGTGATTTTCATTTTACCACCAATCATTTGAATTTTACAATCTGCCATATTAGCAAAATATCTATTGTGGGTTGCAAATATAATTACCCTATTCTTATTTTTAAGATCAAACAATAACTTAAAAACTTCTTTAGCGTTTTCAATATCCAAGTTTCCTGTTGGTTCATCAGCTAGTATAATTTGTGGTTCATTAATTAACGCTCTAGAAATCGCAATTCTTTGACATTCTCCACCTGAAAGTTCTGAAGGATAATGATTTATTCTTGAGCTTAAACCTAAATTTTTAATTATTCTTCTAACATTTTCCAATGCCGTGAAATCATTAAGCAAATTTTTATCTTGATAAATAATACCAATTTTTTCAGATCTAATTTGATCATTATTAATTTTATTAGTAAAATTTATTTTAGTATTTAAAATTTTAATATATCCAGAAGTAGGACTATCAATTAATGATAAAATATTTAATAAAGTCGATTTGCCAGATCCGGAAGGTCCAATAATTGAATAAATTTTTCCATGTTCAAAAGTAAAGTTTAGATTATTCAATACTTTAATGCTTTTATTATTATAATATTTTTTACTGATATTTATTAAATTAATAAAATTATTCATATTTTAAAGACTTTACAGTATCTAGTTTTGATGCTTGGGCTGCTGGATAGATTGAAACAATTATTGTTACCAATATTGAGCAAAATGATATTAATAATATTGAATGAATATTCAATTCTGATGGCATTGTATTTAAAAAATAAATTTCTTCTGGAAAAAGAGAAACATTGAATATTGTGCTTAAAAATTGTCGAACATTTTCGATGTATATAGAAAATAAAGTACCGATTATAACGCCAAATATTGTTGCGGATGTGCCAATAATAAAACCAACTAGAAAAAAAATTTTTTTAATGGAATAATTCTGAACACCCATAGATTTTAATATTCCAATATCTCTAGTTTTGTTTTTTACTAAAATTGTTAAACCAGATATTATATTAAAAGCTGCAACAATAATTATCAGGGAAAGAATAATAAACATCATATTTCTTTCAATTTTAAGAGCAGAAAATAAAGATTTGTTTAAATCGGACCATGTATATACATATTCATCTGGAAATATTTTTTGTAAGTTGCTTTTATGAATTTCAATATTTGTTGGATCATTAAAAAAAAATTCTAAAAATCTTTTATTTTCATCATGATTAAATAAATTTTCTAAAGAAGATAAATTTATGTAAGCAACATTTTCGTTAAAGTTAGTTAAGCCACTGTCAAATATAGATGATATTTCAAAAGTTTCTTGTTTAGGAAGTGTTCCTATTATACTTTGAACTCCGGAAGGAGACAAAATCGTAACTTTGTCACCAATATCCAAATTAATGTTAAAACTTAATTCTTTTCCTATAGATATTGATTTTTCTATTAAATTTTTGGAACCCTCAAAGTATTCATTTAATACGATATCTAAATTTTTAAAATCTTTATTTAAATAACCCTTTAGCAATAATCCTTTGGTTAGAGTTTTGTTTAAAAGCACTCCTTCACCATCGTTACTAGTCACAACATTTTTTATTGTTTTTTCTATTTGGTGATTTTTATAACTATTCTCGATTAATTTATTGGAAAATGGCTTAACAACAGCATGTGCATTAAAACCGACAATTTTATCAATTAATTCAGATCTAAAACCATTCATCACTGACATTACAATTATTAAAACTGCAACTCCAAGAGAAATACCAATAAAAGAAAAGATTGATATTACATTTATAAAACCATCTTTTTTTCTTGTTTTAAGAAATCTAAAAGTTACTTCTTTTTCTAACTGTGAGATCAATTTGATTTTAATTTATTAATTTGATTGGTTATTTCTTCAATTTTAAGTTTTTGGGTTTCTTTACCAATTTCTTTAAACTCAAAAAGATCGCCTTCACTTTTTTTACCAATTATTAACTGAAATGGAATTCCTATTAAATTAAATTTTTTAATTTTTGCTGAAATATTTTCATCGGTATCATCTATAATAGGATCAACTTTATTTGATTTTAAATAATCTAATATTTTGTTCGATTTCTCTAAATTTGATGAATCATTTTTATTTATAATTGGAATTATTGCGCAATCATAAGGAGATACAGATAAAGGCCATTTCATAATTTCATTTTTATCGTCATATTTTGCTTCAATTATGGCACCGACTAATCTCGATACACCTATTCCATAAGACCCCATTTTTACAAATTCTTTTTTTCCTTGAAAATCAACAGAAGCATTCATTGGTTTTGAATATTTGTCACCAAAATAAAATATGTGACCCACCTCAATTCCTTTTGTGTTTAATCTGAATTCTTCCGGAACTTTTTGTTCAAATTCATTTTTGTTAAATTTTTCATCTGTAACTGAATAGAAGTTTTCATATTCATTTCTAAGTTTTTTNAATGAATTTTTATCAAGAATTGTTGAATTGCTNTCGACTTCAAAAATTCTTTTATCTGTATAAATTTTNCTTTCCCCTGTATCAGCTAAAATTATAAACTCATGAGATAAATTTCCACCAATAGGTCCTGTNTCNGCTGCCATTGGAATTGCAGATAAATCTAATCTTTTAAATGTTCTTAAATAAGATAGGAAAAATTTATTATAAGAAAAAGAAGCATCATCATCATTTAAATCAAAGGAATAAGCATCTTTCATATAGAACTCTCTACATCTCATAATTCCAAAACGTGGTCTGAGCTCATCTCTAAATTTCCATTGAATATGATACAAAAGTTGGGGTAAAGATTTGTATGATTTAATACTAGATCTAAATATTTCTGTAACTAGCTCTTCATTGGTTGGACCATAAAGCATTTCTCTATTTTGGCGATCTTTGATTCTTAACATTTCTTCACCATAATCTTCATATCGACCGCTTTCTTTCCAAATTTCACTTGATTGTATTGTTGGCATCAACATTTCTTGAACGCCAATTCTATCTTGTTCTTCTCTAACTATTTGCTCGATTTTTTTCATAACTTTAAATCCTAGAGGAGCCAAGAATAAATTCCGGATGATGATTGTTTTATCATACCTACTCTCAACATAAGTTGGTGTGATTTTATTTTAGCCTCAGCAGGATTATTTTTTAAAATCGGTATAAATGCTTTTGAAAAGTACATCTGATCAATAAATTCCTCAAATTTAAATATTTATAATTAGTTAACAAATATATAATTATATAAATAATTGAAGTATAGCAATGTTCAATTAAATTCTCACTAGGTTGATATTTGTTAATGGTTTTTTTCCAGTTTTCTTTTTTGTAAACTTCCTACATGTAATTTTTAGAGCATCAATCAAATTTATTTCATGATTTTTGTTATTTAAAGAAAATGTTTTAATTGTTTTTTCGATTTCTTCTTCAAGACCATATTGAAACTTTTCTTTTTCAAAAATGGGAAGGCCTTTAAAGGTTAATACTGGTTTATTGTGCATATTGCCTTTTGGTGTTATTAAAATTGTAACCTCTATAAAACCGTTAACAGATATATTTTTTCTTTCTTTTATTGATTGAGAATCTTCCTCAACACTGATAGATCCATCAACATAAAGTCTCCCATTTGGAGCCTTGTCATACACTTCTGGCTTATCTCCTGGATAAAGTCTAACAATATCACCATTTTCGACTTTAATTGGATAAGGCACTTGCATTTCTTTAGCAAAATTTATGTGTTCAAGCATATGTCTATGTTCACCATGCACCGGTATTACAGATCTGGGTTTAATCCAATTGTACATATCTCTTAAATCTTCACGATTGGGATGACCTGATACATGTATAAATTCGTTTTCTTCTGAAATAACCTCAATACCTTCTTTGACTAATTCATTATGTAATTTATATAATTTTTTTTCATTTCCAGGTATAATTTTAGAAGAAAATATAACAGCATCATTTTTTTCAATAAAAACATCAGGATGTGAATAATTTGAAATTCTTTTCATTGCACCCATGGGTTCACCTTGGCTGCCAGTGCATAAATAAATTATTTTCTCACGAGCAAATTTTTTTGCTTCTCTGGCGTCAATTGGTTCGATTATATTTTTAAGGTAACCGCATTGTTTTGCTGCTTTGTAAATTCTATGCATTGATCTTCCTACTAATGAGATTTGTCTTCCAACTTTTTTTGCACAGTAAAATACTGTTTCCATTCGCGCTACATTAGAAGAGAATGAAGTAATAATAATTCTTTTTTTAAGTCTTTGCATGACATTCAGCATATTTTTTCGAACATCTAATTCTGAACCTGCTCTTCCTGGCTAAATACATTGGTCGAGTCACAGATCATTGCTATTACACCTTCTTCACCTATTTGTTTTAATCTTTTAGAATTAATGTTTTCTCCGATTAATGGATCTGGATCACATTTCCAATCTCCTGTGTGTAAAATATTTCCCACGGGAGTTTCAATTTTAAGACCGTTGGGTTCTAATATTGAATGAGTTAAAGTTACAAATTCAATTTTAAATGGTTTTAATTTAAGTGTGCTATTTAATTTAATTATTTTTAAATAACCTGAAATATCTATTTTTTTTTCTTTAAATTTTTCTATAATTAATGCTGAAGTAAATGGTGTAGCAAATATTTTACATTTAAGTTTTGGCCAAATATGAGATATAGCGCCAATATGATCTTCATGCCCGTGTGTTAATATTATTCCAAGTAAATCTTCTTTTTTATCAATTATAAATCCTGGGTCTGGATAAATTAAATCGACTCCAGGTACAGCATCATCAGCAAAAGTTACGCCTATATCAACAATTATCCATTTTTGATTATCTGGTTTTCCGTATGCGAACAAATTCATGTTCATTCCAATTTCTCCAGAACCACCTAATGGACAAAATATTAATTCTTCTTTCATTATTTATGATTTGATAGCTACTTTCAAAATACCATTAATTGTTAAATCTTTTTTAATAATTGCTTTTCTCTTAATTGAATTCTTGAATAAGTGAGCCAAACCACCTGTAAGAATTATCTTAAAAGATTTACCGGTTTGTTTAATAATCAATTTAATTATATTGTCAATTAATCCTGAATATCCATGATAAAAACCCGATCTAATAGCTGTGTTAGTACTTTTTCCTATAACGTTCTTTATTTTTTCAAGTTTTGTATTTTGAATTAAAGAAGCCCTATCTACAAGATTGTTAAGAGATAATTGCACACCTGGAGCAAGAATACCACCAATATACTGATTTTTTATTATCACATCAAAATTTGTTGCTGTTCCAAAGTCGATAACAATAAAGTTATTTTTATTATCAATTGCTGAAATTGCATTTGCCAATCTATCAGATCCAATTTGATTTCTATTTACTTTAATTTTAACAAATTTATTCAAATTACAATTTTTAAGTTCTAAGCAACGTATTGTTATAATTTTTTTTAAAATTTTTTTGATAAGCTTAAATAATTTTGGAACGACCGAACTAAATAAAATAGTATCTATTTTATTTTTATATTTCTTCAGAAATTTTAAATTATTGTAAAGATATTTTTTATTCAAAGATGATGTGGAGAAATTAATTTTTTTAACTGAAATTAGCTTAGAATTAAATAAACAAATTTTAATATTGGTGTTACCTATATCTCCAATTAAATACATATTATTTATTTTTTAAAAAAATTTATATTTTTTTCGTACTTTAAATTTATTTCTTTAAAGAGTTTTATTTTATTAATTTTTTTTTTACTATAGTTATTTAAGTAAGTAGTTTCATATTTATTTACATTTGGACTATTAAATATGTTTATTCCAATCCCTACTATTAAAAATTTTATATTATTTTTAAAAATTATTTCTTGTAAAATTCCACATACTTTTTTTTTATCAATTAAGATATCATTTGGTAATTTAATACTAACTTTAGATTTTACTTTTTTTGATATAATTTTTTTTATGATTGCAATATTTAGTTTGGTTATTTTTTTTAAAGATAGTTTATTGTTAATTTCAAAGAAAAGGGACATAAACAAATTGCCTTTTCTAGATATCCATTTATTGACGTGCCGTCCTCTACCTTTGCTCTGACATTCCGTCAAAATTGCACCTTTTTTGTAACCTTTATTAATTAGTCTTATTGCGGTGTTATTGGTGCTTTGAACTTTTTTATATAAATACTTTTTTAACTTCATTAAATAATATTTATTTTAGAAACAATCTCAGTTAATCCATTTGGATAAATGAAATAGATCAGAATAAATATTGTAGATATGGCAAGTGTAACCTTTAAACCTAAATGATGATTGGTTTCATATTTTTCTTTTTCAGGATCAAAATAAATTATTTTTATAATTCTTATATAATAAAAGGCAGCAACTACGGTCGATAATAATCCAATTATAGCTAAAAAATACATCGATTCTTCTATAACTGCCATGAAGATATAAAATTTTGCAAAAAAACCTGCTAATGGTGGTATTCCTGCTAGAGAAAAAAGAATAATTAATAGAGAAAATGCTAATAATGGATGGTTTTTTGATAAACCTGACAGGTCATCAATTTTTTCATAGTATTTCTCATTTCTTCTAAGCATAAATAAACAACTAAAAAAAGCTAAGTTCATTACTAAATATATAGATATGTAGATTATAGAGCTTTGAATTCCTTGATTGGTTTCTGTTGATAAACCGGCAAGAGCATAACCCATATGACCAATTGAACTATAAGCGACTAATCTTTTTAAATTTTTTTGACCAATGGCAGCAACTGCACCAAAAAGCATTGATGCGATTGATAAAAACACTATAATTATTTGCCATTGTTCGCTCATATTAGCAAATGGAATATATAAAAATCTAATAAACACTGTTAATGCAGCAATTTTAGGAAGAATTGCAAAAATTATAGTTACTGATGTTGGTGATCCTTGATAAACATCCGGTGCCCACATATGAAATGGCACTGCAGAAATTTTAAATGCAAGTCCAGCTAAAATAAAGACAATTGCAAAAGTTAAACCATATTGTGATTCTTTTGAATTATTTAATATTTCATTAAAATTTGTAGTTTCAGCAAATCCATAAACCAAAGAACATCCATACAATAGTAAGCCAGAAGAAAGTGCACTTAGAGTAAAATATTTTAATCCTGATTCAGTAGATAATAAATTGTCTCTGTTAAATGATGCTAAAACATAAAGAGCTAAAGATTGAAGTTCTAGGCCCATATAAAAAACAATCAAATCGTTAGAACTAATCATCACAATCATTCCAAGGATTGAGCTTAATATTAGAACAGGATATTCTATTTTGTTTAACTTATTAATTTGCAAATACTTTGAAGTAGTTAACATTACAAAAATTCCTGAGCCAACAACTAAAAGCTTCATGAGAGTTGCTAATTTATCAATTTTATAACTTCCATTAAATATAGAGGTATCGGATATTGAACTTAGGTTATATATAAGTGATAATAATACTATTAGACTTATAGTTGATAAATTGTAAACTAAAGAAGAACTATTTTTTTTAAAAACTCCAATCATCAATAAAAACATTATCGCAAGTGGAAATAAATATTTCAGGTAAAATTAAGTTTAAATTTTCCATTAGTTTTTATATGCAAGATTATTGGTTATATTTAAATTGTACATATCTAAAACATTTTCTACGGAAGCTTCTATAGAATTCATCAATGGTTCTGGATAAAAGCCAAAGAAAATAATTGGTATAACTAAGCTAAACAAAATTAATATTTCAAATCTTTTTAAATCGAGCATGGATTTTAAGTTTTCATTAACAATTTCACCAAAAATTATTCTTTTGTATAGCCATAACATATATGCGGCTCCTAAGATGACACCTAGACTAGCTATGGTTGCAACTAAAAAGTTTTTCTTAAATGTTCCCATTAAAACTAAAAATTCACCAACAAACCCACTAGTACCAGGTAATCCGATAGCAGCTAATGTGAATACCATAAATACTATCGCATAACGTGGCATGATCGATACTAATCCACCATATTTACTTATTAATCTTGTATGATGTCGTTCATAAACAACTCCAACGCATAAAAATAGTGCTGCTGATACAAGACCATGGCTTATCATTTGAAAAATACTTCCTTCGATACCTTGTTCAGTCATTGTAAAAATGCCAAGAGTAACAAAACCCATATGAGCAACAGATGAGTAGGCTATTAGTTTCTTCATGTCTTCCTGCATCAATGCAACTAAAGAGGTGTAAACAATCGCTATCAAACTTAAGGTATAAATTAGAGGAACAAAGTATTCTGAGGCTATTGGGAATAAACCTAGAGAAAATCTAATAAAACCATATCCGGCCATTTTAAGGAGAATAGCAGCTAATAAAACCGATCCAGCAGTAGGAGCTTCAACGTGCGCATCTGGTAACCATGTATGAACAGGCCACATAGGTGTCTTTACTGCAAATGAGCTAAAAAATGCTAACCATAATAAATTTTGATATTTAGCATCAATTCCAATTTCGAATAATCTCTCAACATCTGTGGTACCAGCAATCCAATAAATAGATATGATTGCAATCAGCATTAAAACTGATCCCAACAATGTATATAAAAAGAATTTAAATGCAGAATAAACTCTTCTTTGACCTCCCCATATACCAATAATCAAAAACATAGGAATTAACCCTGCTTCAAAAAATAAATAAAAGACAACTAAATCAAGAGAACAGAAAACTCCCAACATGAAAGTTTCCATTATCAATATAGCAATTAAAAATTCTTTAAGTTTGTGTTTGATTGTTTCATTCACAGAAATAATACAAATAGGTGTAATAAATGTTGTTAAGATAATAAATAAAATTGATATTCCATCCACACCAACTTTATAGTTTACAAAACCGGCTAACCATTCTCTATTTTCTAAAAATTGAAAATCTACAGATGTTTTGTCAAATATATACCAAAGATACAAAGATAATAAAAAATTTGCTAATGATATAAATAACGCAACATATTTGCTGCTTTGATATTTATCATTTGAAGATTTAGCAAATAAAATAAAGATAGCACCAATTGTAGGCAATAATATTAAAGATGATAAAATAGGAAAATTCATTAGTTTAATATTAATAAAGTTAATAATATAGAAAATCCAATAAGTATTACGAAAGCATATTGATAGATAAATCCACTTTGAAATTTAACAGCTCTAATAGAAAAATTTTTAATTAACTGAGATATTCCATCAGGTCCAAATCTATCAATAATTGATTCATCAATTTTTTTCCATAAAAATTTACCTATTCTTTTAGAAGATCTTACAAAAATGTAATCATAAAGCTCATCAAAGTACCATTTGTTTTTCAAGAATAGATAGAGTGGTCTATTCATTCTAACTAATTCTTCAACTACTCTTTTATTTATAATAAATAAATAAAATGAAATTGGTATTGATATTATTACAAGTGCTGGAGTTAAAAATAAAAACCAAGTTGGTGGATGTTTTGTGCTAAATGGTTCTAAAAACATGATTGAACTACCCCAAAAATCGTAAGACATTTCATGCCCGATAAACAATTCTTTAAATAATATTCCTGCAAAAATTGAGCCAATAGCCAAAACTAATAAAGGCAAAAGCATTACTAATGGTGACTCATGCATGCTTTCAATGCTAACTTTTGAATTATTATAATTTCCATGAAATGTCTTAAAAATAAGTCGCCATGAATAAATTGATGTTAGTAATGCGACAAATATACCTGAGTATGCCGCAAACATGCCAAGAGTATTACCTCTCAAAAATGCAAATTCTATAATTGCTTCTTTAGAGTAAAAACCTGATAGAAAAGGAAATCCTGTTAAAGCAAGAGTTCCTATTATCATTAATGAGTATGTATAAGGTATTTTTTTCCATACACCTCCCATTTGATTGATATTTTGTTCGTTTTTAAATGAATGGATTACAGAACCAGAACCCAAGAACAATAGTGCTTTAAAAAATGCGTGGGTAAATAAATGAAACATAGCAACATTATAAGCTCCTATACCTGCCGCAAAAAACATATATCCAAGCTGGCTACAAGTTGAATATGCAATAATTTTTTTTATGTCTGACTGAACCAATGCAACAGTTGCAGCAAAAAAAGCTGTAAGTATTCCTACTATCGTTATTATAGATAATGCTAATTCAGAATACTCATATATCGGTGAACATCTTACTACCAAAAATACTCCAGCAGTAACCATTGTTGCTGCATGAATTAATGCAGATACAGGAGTTGGTCCTTCCATTGCATCTGGTAACCATGTGTGNAGTAAAAATTGTGCAGATTTTCCCATAGCTCCGAGAAATAATAATAAACAAATCAAATCAACTGATTTAAAATTAATTCCTAAAAAAACTAATCTATTATCTAAAAACANTGGAATTTTTTGAAAAACTTCATCATAATTAACTGTATCAAAAATATAGAATATTAAAAAAATTCCTAAAGCAAAACCAAAGTCTCCTACTCTATTTACAACAAAAGCTTTTATTGCGGCTGCATTTGCGCTTTCTTTTTTATACCAAAAGCCAATTAAAAAATAAGAACATAGACCAACACCTTCCCATCCGAAAAATAATTGAATAAAATTATCAGAGGTTACTAATGTTAACATGGCAAAAGTAAATAAAGATAAATAAGCCATAAATCTTTGTTTATGTGGATCATGTGACATGTATCCAATTGAATAAATATGAACTAATGATGAAACTAAAGTTACAACAACGAGCATTACTGATGATAATGCGTCCACATTTATTGACCAATTTGCATTTAAAGATCCAGAATTGATCCAAGTAGCAATAATTAAATTATTTGAATAACCATCATTTATCACTCTATAAAAGACAACAAATGATAAAATCGCTGATATTGAAACGAATAAACTAGTTATAATTTCTGAACCTTTGTCACCAATAAATTTTCCAAAAAAACCTGAAATAATTGATGCAATTAATGGTAAAAACAAAATTGAATATTCCATTTTATCCTTTTAGTTTATCTATTTCTTCAACACTTATGGTTCCAGAATTTCTATAGTAAACAACTATAATCGCTAATCCTATTGCAGCTTCAGCAGCTGCTACTGTTAAAATAAATAAAGTAAAAATCTGTCCGCTTATATCATTTATAAAAATTGAAAAAGAAACAAGATTGATGTTTACTGCAAGTAAAATTAATTCAATACTCATTAAAATAACTATAATATTTTTTCTATTAAGAAATATTCCAGCAACACCAATAGTGAATATTATTGCAGCTAGCGTAAGATAATGGCCTAGGCCTATGCTAAACATCTATTTTTACTCCTTTATTGCTTTCCACCTCAACAAGCTCGACTCCTTCTGCTCTATCTCTTGAAATTTGTTTAATATAACTTTGTCTTTTAAGACCCGATCTATGTCTAAACGTTAATACAATAGCGCCAATCATGGCTACCAGAAGTATCATTCCAGACAATTGAAATAGCAATATATAGTCTGTGTAAATTACATTTCCTAATGAATGCGTATTGCTTAATTCACTAGAAATATTTAAAGAAATTGAATCTTGTATATTTGTTTTATATTTCCAACCTCCTATTACAATTATTAATTCAAAAAATACAATTAGACTAACCAATAAACCTATTGGTATATGAGAATTGCTTTTTCTAGCACTAAACCATTCATTTTTTTGTTGAGCAACATTTAGCATCATAACAACAAATAAAAATAAAACTGCGACAGCTCCTACATAAACAATTAACATTATCATTCCCAAAAATTCGGCACCTATCATTATGAATAAACAAGAAATACTTATAAAATCTAAAATTAAAAAAAATACAGAATGTACCGTATTTTTTGAAACTGTTAGCATTATAGCTGAAACAATTGCTATAAATGAAAAAATATAAAAAAAAATTGCGTGAGTTATCATTTTTTATGTATGAGAAATGTCAGCATTAATATTCGCTGCTAAAACACTTTCCCATCTATCTCCATTATCTAATAATTTTTCTTTGTTATAGTAAAGTTCTTCTCTTGTTTCTGTTGCAAATTCAAAATTCGGTCCTTGGACTATAGCAGTTACAGGACACGCCTCTTCACACAATCCGCAATAGATACACTTAAGCATATCGATGTCATATCTTGTAGTTTTTCTACTTCCATCTTCTCTTTCTTTAGATTCAATTGTAATTGCTTGTGCAGGACATACGGCTTCACATAATTTGCAAGCTATACATCTTTCTTCGCCATTAGGATATCTTCTTAACGCATGTTCCCCTCTTGCTCTTGGACTGATTGATCCTTTTTCGAAAGGGTAATTAATAGTTTTTTTTGGCTTAAAAATCTCCTTAACCGCAATTATTAATCCAGCTAAAAAATCAATCATAAATATAGTTTTAATAAATCTTGTAAAATTCATATTAATTCATCGGTAATAAATCAAAATACAATAAGTAACCCGCTGTTAAGACAACCCATATTAAAGATAATGGAAGAAATATTTTCCATCCTATTCTCATAAGTTGGTCGTATCTATATCTTGGTACAATTGCTTTTACTAAAGCAAACAAAATGAACAATAATAAAATCTTAAATATCAACCATAATGGTCCTGGTATTATATTAAATGGAAAAAGATCAACTGGAGAAAGCCATCCACCTAAAAATAGAATTGAACCCATGGCACACATTAATAAAATATTTGCATATTCACCTAACCAAAACATTGCATACATCATTCCTGAATACTCGGTTTGATAACCTGCTACAAGTTCTGCTTCGGCTTCTGGTAAATCAAAAGGTGGTCTATTAGTTTCTGCTAATGCTGAAATAAAAAATATAACAAACATTGGAAATAAAGGGATAACAAACCAAATATTTTGTTGAGCTTTAACAATATCACTTAAATTTAATGATCCAACACAAAGTAAAACATTAATAATTATAACCCCTATGGAAACCTCGTATGAAACCATTTGTGCGGCAGATCTTATTGCGCCTAGAAAAGAATATTTAGAATTTGATGCCCATCCACCCATAATTATTCCATAAACACCTAATGAAGAGACAGCAAATAGATAAAGAATACCAACATTTATATCAGCTAGAACAAGTGTTTCGCTAAAAGGTATTACTGACCAAGCAATAAGTGCCAATGTCATTGTAACAATTGGTGCCAAGATAAATATAATTTTATTGGAACTAGCAGGAATTATAATTTCTTTAAACACATACTTTAGACCATCAGCTAAAGATTGTAGTAAACCAAATGGACCAACAACATTAGGCCCTCTCCTTTTTTGAACAAAAGCCCAAACTCTTCTATCCAACCATACAATCATAGCCACAGAAACCAAAACAGGGATCAACAAAAATAATATTTTATAAATTTCAAAAAAAAATATATTTATATATTCTAACATTAATTCTCAGTTCCTGTTTTATAAAAAGTAATTCTTGTGTTTTTACAATCAGTCATTGTTTTAGATGATCTGGCTACTACATTCGAATGATAATAGTCAATTTCATCAACAGTTATATTTTCTTCGAAAAAATCATAATTGGGTAACTCAAAAGATTTACTTTCTTTATTAAGTTTTAAAAAATTCATCATTGAATTAATTAATTCATCTTTATTGTCATATAAATTTTTTCTTTTTAACAAAGCGGAAAGTTCATTTATTATTTTCCAATCTTCTATGGAATCTCCAGGCGGATAGGAAGCTTTGTAAGCTTTTTGAATTTTTCCTTCAAGGTTAGTAAAATAACCATCTTGCTCGGTATATGCTACTCCTGGTAAAATAATATCAGCAATTTCTGCACCTTTATTTCCGTGGCTTCCTATATAAATTATAAATTCTTTAGATTTTTTAAACTTTAAATCATCTTGACCAAATAAAAATATAATTTTGAATTGATTTTCTTGAATTTTTTTAAAAGTTATATTTTCTCCATTTTTAGAACTTAATATATCTAGATCATACGCACCTACTGTTGATGCATTTCTTGATAAAACATTTAATGAATTCCAATCATTACTAATTTTGCTATTTTTTAATAAATATTTTTTTATTTCCTCAAATATATAAATACCAGATTTCATTTTTAAAATTGATTGACCAATAATGATTGTTGGTTTTTTTGAATTAATAATTTTTTCAGACATAACGTTTTTATTGTTAATAATATCTTTGATTAATTTTGTATTATTGTCTAATACTTCATAGGGATATGTAAGATCTCCTAAATCGCCAACAGAATATATTTTGGTTTTATTTTTTAGATAAGCTTTTCTAATTCTTGAGTTCAAGATGGTAGCTTCAAACCTTGGATTTGTTCCGATTAAAAGAATTAAATCACTTTCTTCTAATCCTTCTATTTTAGTATTAAAAACATAATTCATTCTTTCGNTTGAATTCACATAAAAATCATCGGATCTTGAATCTAGATTTTTTGATTTAATTNTTTTTTCAAAAAATTCTTTTATAGAAAATAAAGTTTCCATGTTNTTCATATCGCCAGTAATTCCAGCTATTTTGTCTGATGGAGTTTCAGAAATTTTTTCAAATATTTTTTTATAAACTTCAGACCATGAAGTTTTTTCAAATTTATTATTATTCTTAATATATGGAGTATCTAATCTTTGATTTTTTAAACCATCACATGCATATCTTGTTTTATCAGAAATCCATTCCTCATTAATTTCTTCATTTATTCTAGGTAAAACTCTTTTTACTTCCCAACCATATGTATCAACACGAATATTTGAACCTACCGCATCCATAACATCAATAGTCTCGGTTTTCTTAAGTTCCCAAGGTCTTGCTTCAAAAACATAAGGTTTTGAAGTAAGAGCTCCTACGGGACATAAGTCTATAACATTTGCTGATAATTCGGATTCCATAGATTGTTCCAGATATGTTGAAATTTGCATATTTTCACCTCTTCCAATTGCTCCTAATTCTGGTACTCCAGCAACTTCAGTTATAAACCTTATGCATCTTGTACAATGAATACATCTAGTCATTTGAGTCTTAATTAATGGACCCATATTTTTTTCAGAAACATATCTTTTGTTTTCTTTAAACCTTGATTTGTCAATTCCATAATACATTGATTGATCTTGTAAATCGCACTCTCCTCCTTGATCGCAAACTGGGCAGTCCAAGGGATGGTTAGTTAAAAGAAATTCCATCACACCTTTTCTTGACTTCTCAACTTTTTCAGTATTTGTTTTAATAACCATTCCATCTGTTGCAGGCATTGCACATGAAGCAATTAGTTTTGGAGAGTTGTCCATTTCAACTAAACACATTCTGCAATTTCCTGCTATAGAAAGTTTTTCGTGATAACAAAATCTTGGTATTTCAACACCAACTTGTTCGCAAGCTTGTAATACTGTTAAACCTTCTTCCACTTCTATATCTATATCGTTAACTTTCAGTTTGAGCATTTTCTTTCTCTAATAAATGTTGATCTACTAAATATGGAATATTCTTTTTTTTCTTAACTACTGGGTCAAATTTATTTCTTTCTATTATTTCATCTTTAAAATTTCTAATTAATCCTTGTACTGGCCAAGAAGAACCTTCTCCAAAAGCGCATATGGTATGACCTTCTATTTGTTTTGTTACATCCATCAACATATCTACTTCATCTCTAGCTGCATCACCTTTAGCCATTCTTTCTAACATTCTCCACATCCAACCTGAACCTTCTCTACAAGGTGTACATTGACCACAACTTTCATGTTTGTAGAACCTGGCTATTCTTGCCATACATTTAATAATATCCTGATCATTATTAATAACCACTATACCTGCCGTTCCAAGACCGGTCTTATTTTCTACACAGCTATCAAAGTCCATTTTAATAGTATCACAAACTTCTTTTGTTAATAATGGCATTGAAGATCCTCCTGGAATTACTGCCTTCAAATTATCCCATCCTCCAATTACTCCACCGGCATGTTTTTCTATTAATTCTTTTAATGGTATTCCCATTTCCTCTTCGACATTACATGGATTATTTACATTTCCTGAAATACAATAAATCTTTGTACCTGTATTATTGTGTCTGCCTAATGAAGCAAACCATTTTGCACCCCTTCTTAAAATTGTAGGAACAACAGCTATAGTTTCAACATTATTTATTATAGTTGGACATCCATACAAACCAATTAATGCGGGAAATGGAGGTTTTAATCTAGGTTGTCCTTTATTACCCTCTAAACTTTCGAGTAAAGCTGTTTCTTCTCCACATATATAGGCGCCTGCTCCATAATGAATATAAATATCTAAATCCCAACCTGTGTCTGAAGAATTTTTTCCAATTAATTTTTTCTCATATGCTTCATCAATTGCGTTTTGTAATTTTTGACCTTCATTATAAAATTCACCTCTAATATAAATATAACACTTGTGAGCATTAACAGCATAAGAGGTAATTAAACAACCTTCGATAAGCTTGTGTGGCTCAAATCGTAGAATATCTCTATCTTTACAAGTTCCTGGTTCTGACTCATCTGCATTTATAACTAGGTAGTGTGGTCTCGAGCCAACTTCTTTAGGTGCAAAAGACCATTTTAAGCCTGTGGGAAAACCAGCTCCTCCTCGTCCTCTTAATTCGGATGTCTTAATTTCATTTATTATCCAATCTTTTCCTTTTTCACAAATTTCTTTTGTATCTTTCCAGTCGCCCCTACTCTGAGCTGAGTCTAAACTTGAGTTGCTATCATTATATAAATTCTGAAAAATTCTATCTTTATCTTCAAGCATTCTTATTTCCTAATAATGTTTTTCTTGTATTTTCCGGTTCAGAGTTAGTTCTACCTCTATAAGATCCTGGTTTTGGAGTTTCATTTTTATTTATTTTATCTATTATTTTTTCTAATTTTTCAGAATCCAAATCTTCAAAATAATCATCATTAATTTGTAACATTGGTGCATTAACGCAAGCACCTAGGCATTCAACTTCCATCCATGATGATTTTCCATCTTTTGAAATCTGACTTTCGTTTTCTGAAATCTTTTTTTTACAAACATCAACTAACTTGTAAGCACCTCTTATCATGCAAGGTGTTGTAGTGCATACTTGAAAAAAATATTTACCAACTGGAGCCAAATTATACATAGTATAAAATGTGGCTACTTCATAAACTTTAATATAAGATATATCCAAAAATTTAGCGATATATTTTATGGCAACTAATGGAATCCAATTATCATTTTGTTTTTGTGCTAGATATAGCAATGACATCACAGCACTTTGTTGTCTGTCTTCTGGATAATTTGAAATAACTTTCTTTGCTGTCTCTAAATTTTTTTTATTAAATTCAAAAGTATTTGGTTGTTCTTTTGAAATTTTTTTTATACTCATCGATCAACCTCACCAAAAACTATATCCATTGACCCTAGTACCGCAGGAACATCCGCTAACATGTGACCTTTAATTAAATAATCCATTGCTTGTAAATGAGAGAAACCTGGTGCTCTAATCTTGCATTTATAGGGCTTACTTGAGCCATCAGATATCAAATAAACTCCAAATTCTCCTTTAGGTGCTTCAACGGCTGTATAAATTTCATCTTTATCTACCCTATATC
>JGI11785J13272_1000145_pt1 | contig 17424 bp, 14 predicted proteins | sample DeeseametaMP2098_FD_13272 | JGI IMG/M metagenome (IMG submission 13272)
TTAATTGCAGGTAAAAATTTTGGTTGTGGATCATCAAGAGAACATGCTCCTTGGGCACTTTTAGATTTTGGAATTACTTGTATAATAAGTTCTAGCTATGCAGATATTTTTTATAATAATTGTTTTAAAAATGGAATTTTACTAATTAAAATAACTGATGATGAAATAAAAGAAATTTCAGAGTATTCTAATAGAAAAGAGGAAATTTCTGTGAACTTAGCAGATCAAAAAATTATTTTCGGAAATAAAAAAATTAAATTTGAAATAGATAAATTTAAAAAAAAATGTTTGATAGAAGGCCTAGATGATATTGCTTTATCTTTAGAAAAATCAGACAAAATTACTTCTTTTGAAGAAAAAATAAAATATACTAAACCTTGGGTTTTTAATGATTAAAGTTAAAAAAAGGAAGTTTTTGCTATTAGCTGGTGATGGAGTTGGTCCAGAAGTTGTTGGTGAAGTAAAAAAGATAATTAAATGGTTTAATACTAACAAGTCTTTGGATTTTGAAATTGATGAAGATCTAGTTGGAGGCGCTTCTTACGATAAATATGGAACACCTCTAACTGATGAAGTTCATTATAAAGCATTAGAGAGTGAAGTTGTAATTCTTGGTGCGGTTGGTGGTCCAAAGTGGGAGAATCTTGAATTTTCAAAAAGACCTGAAAGAGCTTTATTAAAGTTAAGAAAAGAACTTAAGTTATTTGCTAACTTAAGACCTGCTATCTGTTTCAAACAATTGGTTGAAGCTTCAACTCTTAAACCAGAAATTGTTTCTGGTTTAGATATTATGATTGTAAGGGAACTTACAGGCGGTATTTATTTTGGCGAACCTAGAGGAATTAAACCAATTGATAATGGTGAAAGAAAGGGAATTAACACACATACTTACACAACTAGTGAAATCGAAAGAGTTGCTAGAGTTGCTTTTGATTTAGCAAGAAAAAGAAAAAATAAAGTTACTTCATGTGAAAAATCGAATGTAATGGAGGCAGGTCAACTTTGGAAAGAAGAGGTTCAAGCATTACATGAAAGAGACTATAAAGATGTAGAATTGAGTCATATGCTTGCAGATAACTGCTCAATGCAATTATTAAGAAATCCAAAACAATTTGATGTAATAGTTACCGATAATTTATTTGGAGATATGTTGTCCGATCAAGCTTCAATGCTTACCGGGTCTTTAGGATTATTGCCTTCCGCATCGCTAGGAGCAAAAAATAAAGATGGCGAGATGAGAGCCATGTATGAGCCCATACATGGATCGGCACCAGATATTGCAGGAAAAGGAATTGCAAATCCAATAGCAACAATTTTAAGTTTTGCAATGGCATTAAGATATTCACTGGACTTAGATAAAGAGGCTGATGCTTTAGAAAAGGCTGTTCAAAATGTTTTGGATGATGGTCTTAGAACTAAGGATATTATGTCAAAAGGAACAAAAGAAGTATCCACCTCTCAGATGGGTGAAGCAATTATTGCATATTTGCAAAAATAATTGTTTTAACTTAACCTCTCTAAAATTAAATTTATGACAACTTATTCAGCGCCAGTTGAAGATATGATGTTTCTTTTCGAACATTTAAGAGACAACAAAAATTACAATGAAATTGAAAGATATAAAGAGATAAATACTGACTTAGTTAAGGATATTCTCCAAGAAGCTGCAAAAATTAATCAAGAGTTAATATTTCCACTTGCAAAAGTAGGAGATGAAAATCCATGTGTTTACGAAAATGGCGTTGTAAGAACACCTCCAGGTTATAAAGAAGTTTACTCAAAATTTATTGAAGACGGCTGGACATCATTATCATGTGATCCAAAATATGGAGGCCAAGGAATGCCAAAAACAGTAAGCACTTTTTTTGAGGAAATGTTATCATCATCAAGTTTATCTTTTAAGCTTTACAGTGAACTTAGTTTGGGAGCTTATAACTGTATTTTGCATCACGGTTCAGAAGAAATTAAAAATAGATATCTACCAAAAATAGTTGAAGGAAAATGGAGTGGAACGATGTGTTTAACTGAACCACAATGTGGAACCGATCTTGGATTAATTAAAACAAAAGCAATAAAAGATGGAAATAGTTCTTATAAATTAAATGGGCAAAAAATTTTTATTACATCAGGAGATCATGATCTTACTGAAAACATTATTCATTTGGTTTTAGCAAGAATACCTGATGCTCCCAAAGGAACTAAAGGTATCAGTTTATTTTTAGTACCTAAGTTTTGGATATATGATGATGGAACGATTGGCTCAAGAAATGGAGTTGATACTAGCTCAATAGAGACAAAAATGGGAATAAAAGGCTCATCCACATGTGTTTTAAATTTTGAAAATGCTACCGGTTATATGATTGGCCCTGAAAATAAAGGGTTAAGTTCAATGTTTACAATGATGAATCTTGAAAGAATAGTAGTTGGCATACAAGGTTTAGGCATATCTGAAACTGCATATCAAACTGCTTTGAATTATTCAAAAGAGAGAAAACAAGGAAAAGCAAACAATAATATTTCAACTGATACTGATTTAATCATAAAACATGCAGATATAAGAAGAAGCTTAATGAACATGAAGTCGATAATTGAAGGAGAAAGAAGTTTAGCATTTTGGATGTCGCAACAAGTTGATGTGAGTTTAAATCATCCAGAAACTTCTGTAAGAAAAAAAGCATCTGAAATTGTTGCATTGTTAACACCAATAATTAAATCTTTTTTTACTGACATGGGAATGGAAATAACTAATGAGGCAATCCAAATATTTGGAGGTTACGGATTTACTAAGGACCAGGGTGTTGAACAATTATTTAGAGATAACAGAATTACACCAATATATGAAGGCACAAACTCAGTTCAGGCAATGGACCTAGTATTTAGAAAAATCACAGAAAAAAATGTATTCGAGAGCTTTGTTAAAAATATTGATGATGAAATTGAAATTAGTCGCAAAAATGACAAATTAAATAGACACATAACAAGTGTCTTTGAATTAAAAGATACTTTATTAAATTTTACTCGCTGGATTGATCCTAAAGGCAACACACCCAAAAATGACATTAGTGCTTCATGTAATGATTATCTGAAGTTTTTCGGATATTTTTGCTTAGCATTTATTTGGTTAAAAATATTAAGGAAAAGTTATGAAAATTATAAGAGCAATGAAGAATTCTATGATGAAAAAATAAATACAGGAAATTATTATTTTGATAAAATTATTCCAAGAGCAGATAGCCATTATAGATCTGCAATTTCAGGAAGTAAATTTACAATGGGGGCGAAATTTAATTAGATGAATAAATATAATCAATATTTAGATAAAAATAATGCTAACTTTGTTCCACTTACTCCATTGAGTTTCTTAGAAAGAGCAAAAGATATATATCCAAACTATGAAGCATTAGTTTACGAAAACAGAAACTATACATGGTCCCAAGTTTATGAAAGATGTATCAGGTTTGCTAGTGCACTAGAAAAAATTGGAATTGGTGAAGGAGATACAGTTTCAGTGATGGCATTTAACACACCTGAGATTTTTGAAGCTCATTATTCTGTTCCGATGACCGGCGCAATTTTAAATACTATAAACATTAGATTGGATGCAAAAACTGTTTCCTATATTTTAGATCATAGTGAAGCCAAAGTTCTTATTGTAGATAGACAACTTCATCCTGTGATTGAAAAAGCTTTAACTACAGTTCAGAAAAAACCTATCATAATAGATATTCAAGATGATTTTGCAGATCAATCTTTACTTAAAAAAATTGGTGATAAAGAATATGAAGAATTTTTAAACACCGGTGATAAGAATTATATTTGGAAAAGACCAAAGGATGAATGGCAAGCAATTTCTTTAAGCTATACGTCCGGAACAACTGGCAATCCCAAAGGAGTAGTTTATCATCACAGAGGCTCATATTTAATGTCTACTGGTAGTGCTGTTGCATGGAATATGCCAAATAGATTAATTTTTTTAACTATTGTTCCCATGTTTCATTGTAATGGTTGGGGATATCCTTGGACAATCCCAATGCTTAATGGAAAAACAGTTTGCTTAAGGGATATAAATATAAAAAAAATTTTTGAGTTGATTAATACACACAAAATTACCCATTTTGGTGGTGCTCCAATTGTTTTAAATATGATTACAGGTGCTTCTGCATCGGAGCAAAAAAAATTAAATCACAAAGTTTATGTATTAACGGCAGGAGCTCCGCCACCGAGTATAATATTTAAAAAAATGGAAGCATTAGGTTTTGAAGTAATGCACGTTTACGGACTTACAGAGACTTATGGACATATTTTACAATGCGCATGGAATGTTGAATGGAATTCTCATAATGAAGATAAAAAGAATGAGATAAAAGCAAGACAAGGTGTGAGGTATCCAAATACTGAAGATGTCATAGTTATGAATCCAGAAACAATGAACGCCGTTCCTAAAGATGGAAAAACTATGGGTGAAATAATGATCAAAGGAAACGTAGTGATGAAAGGTTATTTTAGGGATAAAGAAGCAACAGAGAAAGCAATGTCAAATGGTTGGTTTCATTCAGGTGATTTGGCCGTTGTTTATCCAGACGGATATATAAAAATACAAGATAGATCAAAAGACATAATAATTTCCGGAGGAGAAAATATTTCTTCAATTGAAATTGAAAATGCATTGTCAAAACATCCAAGCGTTTCCATAGCTGCAGTAGTTGCAAAACCAGATGAAAAATGGGGAGAGGTTCCTTGTGCATTTATTGAAAAAGTAAAAGATAAAGATGTAAGCGAGAAAGATTTAATTGATTTCTGCAGAGAGTCTTTAGCAGGATTTAAAATACCAAAAAAAATTGAATTTTGTGAACTACCAAAAACTTCAACAGGAAAAATTCAGAAATTTGAGTTAAGAAAAAAGGCTAAGGAAATAACTTTTCCAAAATGAGGAGAATAGCAATGATGAAAAAAGCCATTCTGGAAAACATCAAAATTTGTAAAAATTCAGATAAATAACACTACTTTTGATGGAAAAGTTTGGGATTTACCTTTCATTTAGTATAAAAGTTTTAAAATATCATGAATATAGCAATAGTAGGCGCAACAGGAAATGTAGGAAGAAAACTCATTGAAGTTTTGGAAAAAAAGAATTTTCCAATTTCTGAACTATTTTTAATTGCTTCATCAAAAAGTGCAGGAAAAAAAATTAATTATAATGGCAAAGAACATTCAGTTATAGATCTTGAAAAATTTGATTTTTCAAAAGTAAAAATTGCTTTTTTTGCTGCAGGAAGTGCTATAGCTGAAAAATGGGCCAATGTTGCAGCTGAGAAAACAATAGTTATTGATAATTCAAAATTTTTTAGAAAAGATTCTAATATTCCTTTGGTAGTTCCAGAAGTGAATTCAAAGGAATTAGCTCATTTTAAAAATAAAAATATAATTGCAAATGCAAATTGTTCAGTGATACCGATTGTTGTAGCCTTAAAACCTTTGCATGATCTATACAATGTTAAGAGAATAATTGTGTCAACTTATCAATCCGTGTCTGGCGCAGGCAAGGCTCCTATGGATGAATTATTATCTCAAACTCAAGAATATTTTGAAAATAAAAAATTAGAGTCAAAATATTTTACAAAACAAATTGCATTTAATGCTATTCCACATATCGATAGTTTTTTGGAAAATGGCTATACCAAAGAAGAGCAAAAAACCACAGATGAAATTAAGAAAATTTTAGATAACAAAATAAAAGTTTCATCTACTTGTGTTAGAATACCTGTACTTGTGTCACATTCTATAAGTGCGAATGTCGAATTTAATAAAAAATGTAATTTAGATGAAATCAGAAATGTTTTATCGAACGCTCGTGGTTGTAAGGTTATTGATGAACGTAAGGATGGTGGATATATAACTCCCGCTGAAGCGGAAAATAAATTTGAAACATTTATTTCAAGAATTAGATATGATGATTCTCAACCTAATACTATAAATTTGTGGATTGTTTCTGACAATTTACTTAAAGGTGCAGCATTAAACGCAGTTGAAATAGCTGAAGCTTTGATAGAAAAAGATTTCTATGGAAAATAATAATCCTTTATCTCCTCATATTCAAATTTATAGTTGGAATATTTCTTCATTAATTTCTATTTCTCACAGAATCATAGGAGTGATAAATATATTGGTGTTAACATTTGTTTGTTTATGGATATCTTTATTGTTATTAGGTGAAACAAACTATGATTATGCAAAATTTTTTTTGCAATCTATTTTTGGTAAGTTTACAATTATAGGAATAATTTGGTCATATAGTTTTCAGATTTTAAGCGAAGTAAGGCATTTGTTTTGGGATTTAGGTTATGGTTTTGAATTAAAAACTTCAAAAATTACGGGGCTAATAGTTATTTTTGGATCAATTATTTTTACAATATTAATTTACTTATTTGGCAGAAATATTTTTTAATATGATGAATGTAACAAAAAAATGGATATTTCTTAAAGTAAGTTCAGTGATTCTTATTCCATTAATGGTATGGTTTATAATTAATTTACCTTTAATCTATGATAAAGAATATTTTGATGTAGTCAGCTTTTTTTCTAAACAACCATCCAAGTTTTTAATATCTCTTTTAATGATTGTTGCTTTCTTTTATTCATCATTAAGTATTAGCGAAATTTTTGAAGACTATATTCATGATGAAAAAATAAAAAATGCCGCAAATAAAGCGCTTTATACCTTTGCTATAGTCATTCCTTTAATTACATTAACAATTATATTTAATTTAACTATATGAGTTCTTATAAAATTATTGATCATGAATATGATGTGGTGGTTTTAGGAGCTGGCGGGTCAGGTTTAAGAGCTGCAGTAGGGCTTAGTGAGGCTGGTCTTAAAACAGCTTGCATTTCAAAAGTATTTCCTACGAGAAGTCATACTTCAGCTGCACAAGGAGGAATTTCAGCTGCCCTTGGTAATATGGATGAGGATGATTGGCGATGGCATATGTATGATACTGTTAAAGGTGCAGACTGGTTAGGAGATCAGAATTGTATTGAATATTTATGTAAAGAAGCGCCTAGAGCTGTTTTAGAGTTAGAAAGATATGGCGTTCCTTTTAGTCGGACTGAAGATGGAAAAATTTATCAAAGATCTTTTGGCGGAATGACAAAAAATTATGGCAATGAAACCATCCAAAGAACTTGTGCTGCAGCGGATAGAACTGGACATGCAATATTGCACACAATGTATGGTCAAGCATTAAAACATAATACTGAATTTTTTATCGAATATTTTGCTTTAGATTTATTAATGAAAAATGGAGAGTGTAAAGGTTTAATAGCTTGGAATTTAAATGATGGTACTATTCATAGGTTTAGAGCTCATATCACAATATTAGCTACAGGAGGATATGGCAAGGCTTACTATTCTTCAACGTCAGCACATACTTGTACTGGTGATGGAAATGCTATGGTTTTAAGAGCCGGTTTACCTTTGCAAGATATGGAATTTGTTCAATTTCACCCAACAGGAATTTATGGTCACGGAACTTTAATATCAGAAGGCGTTAGAGGCGAAGGTGGTTACTTATTAAATTCTAAAGGAGAAAGATTTATGGAACGTTATGCTCCAAAAGCTAAAGATCTTGCATCAAGAGATGTAGTAAGCAGATCAATTGCAGTTGAAATAAACGAGGGAAGAGGAGTTGGAAAAGAAAAAGATTATGTTCATCTTCATTTAAATCATTTAGATCCAAAAGTAATTGAAAAAAGACTTCCAGGAATTTCAGAGTCTTCAAGATTATTTGCAAATGTTGATGTAACTAAAGAACCAATACCAGTAGTTCCTACAGTACATTATAATATGGGTGGCATCCCAACTAATTATAAAGCTGAAGTTATAACTGTGGATGGTTCAGAAAAAACTGTGCCTGGACTTATGGCAATTGGAGAGACAGCATGTGTATCAGTTCATGGAGCTAATAGACTTGGTTCTAATTCATTAATTGACCTTGTAGTTTTTGGAAGAGCTGCAGCCAAGAGAGCTGCCGAACTTGTTAAATCTGGGACACCACATGAAGAAATTTCTAATTCAGAAACTGAAAAATGTTTAGATCGTTTTGATAAACTGCGTAATGGAGCAGGAAGTAATCCAACAGCAGATTTAAGATTAGCTATGCAAAAAACTATGCAATCAAAATGTGCAGTATTTAGAACTGAAAAAACTCTAAATGAAGGAGTTAAAGAAATAAGAAAACTATTTAAAGGAATGGATTCAATATCAGTAAAAGATAAATCATTAATTTTTAACACTGATTTAGTTGAAACATTAGAGTTCGATAATTTAATTAGACAAGCTATAGTTACAATGGACTCAGCTTATCTACGAAAAGAAAGTAGAGGTGCTCATGCAAGAGAAGACTTTTCAAAAAGAGATGATAAAAATTTCATGAAACATACAATATCTTGGTGTAATGGAAGTGAGACTAAAATTGATTATAGACCTGTACATACATCAACGTTGACGAATGAGGTACAGTATTTTCCTCCACAAGAGAGAGTATATTAATGGTACAGATAAGTTTACCCAAAAACTCTAAAGTGCAAAAAGGAGAGTATTTCAAGGATAAAACTGGATCAAAAAATATTAGAAAAGTTAATATTTATAGATGGGATCCTTCAAGCGGAAAAAATCCTAGGATAGATACTTATGAGGTTGACATGGATAATTGTCCATCAAAAGTATTAGACTTACTAAATAAAATAAAAAATGAAATTGATCCAAGTCTTGCTTATAGAAGGTCATGTTCACATGGCGTATGTGGATCTTGTGCAATGAATATGGATGGAAAAAATGGTTTAGCCTGCACTAAACCACATTCAGAAATAAAAGGAGATATTAATATTTATCCCTTACCGCATTTGAAAGTTGAAAAAGATTTAATTGGAGATTTAAGCACGTTGTACAAACAATACCAGTATATTGAACCATGGTTAAAAAATTCTAAAAAAGATGATGGAAAAGAAAATTTACAATCTACTGAAGATAGAGCAAAATTGGATGGTCTTTACGAATGCATAATGTGCGCTTGCTGCTCAACATCATGTCCAAGTTATTGGTGGAATGGAGATAAATATTTGGGTCCGGCAGTTTTATTACAGCTTATAGATGGATTATAGATAGTAGAGATGAAGAAAGAAAAGAAAGGTTAAAGAAAGTTGCTGATGAATTAAAACTTTATAGATGTCATACTATTATGAATTGTACAAATGCATGTCCAAAAGACTTGAATCCAGCGAAAGCAATAGCCGAAATAAAGAAAATGCTTGCAACTGCTTAATTACTTATTTAAATAATTTTACACATGAATTTAATTGAACATTTTGTTGGTGGAAAACTAATTTCCAGCTCGTCTGATAGAAAAAGCAAAGTTTTTAATCCAGCTACTGGAGAACAAGAATCAGAAGTAAAATTGGCTAATAAATCCGATTTAGATCAAGCGGTAGAAGTTGCGAAGAAAGCTTTTGAAAGTTGGTCATTAAAACCTGCTCTTCAAAGAGCAAGAGTCATGTTTAAGTTCAAGGAATTAATAGAAAAAAATTCTGATGAGCTTACTAAACTAATAGTTTCAGAACATGGAAAAGTTTATGAAGATGCTAAAGGTTCTTTAACAAGAGGACTAGAAGTGGTTGAGTTTGCTTGTGGAATTCCACAAGTTCTTAAAGGAGAATTTTCAGAAAATGTTGGTACAAATGTTGATAGTTGGTCAATGCGTCAACCATTAGGAGTAGTTGCAGGCATAACTCCATTTAACTTTCCTGCTATGGTTCCAATGTGGATGTTCACAATAGCGATAGCATGTGGAAATACATTTATCTTAAAACCATCAGAAAAAGATCCTTCGTGTGTATTAAAATTAGCAGAAATGCTAAAAGAAGCTGGACTTCCAGATGGGGTATTTAATGTAGTTAATGGTGACAAAGAATCTGTTGATGCAATTTTAACCAATAAAGATGTAAAAGCTGTAAGTTTTGTAGGTTCAACACCAATTGCTAAATATATTTATGAGAATGCAGCAAAAAATGAAAAAAGAGTTCAAGCTCTAGGTGGAGCAAAAAATCATTTAGTTGTAATGCCAGATTGTGATCTTGATGGTGCTGTAAATGGCTTAATGGGAGCCGCATATGGATCGGCGGGTGAAAGATGTATGGCTCAATCTGTAGCGGTAGCCGTAGGAAACATAGGAGATGAGCTAGTTTCGCGTTTGTCACAAAAAGCAAAAGCTCTTAAAGTAGGTCCTGGTATGGATAAAACCTCTGAAATGGGGCCATTAGTTACTAAAGAACATTTAGAAAAAGTAAAAGAATATGTCGACCTAGGCGTTAAAGAAGGTGCCAAGTTAGTAGTTGATGGGAGAAATTTAAAGCTACAAGGATATGAAAATGGTTTTTTTATAGGAGGATGCTTGTTTGATCATGTTCAGAAAGACATGAGAATTTATAAAGAAGAAATATTTGGACCGGTTCTATCTGTAATAAGAGTTAAAAATTTTGAAGAAGCAATGAAGTTAATAAATGAACACGAATATGGAAATGGAGTAAGCATCTATACTAGAGATGGTAATGCTGGCAGAACATTTGCTAGTAAAATTCAAGTTGGAATGGTTGGAATTAATGTGCCGATACCAGTACCAATGGCATTTCATAGTTTTGGAGGATGGAAAAGATCAATATTTGGAGATAGTGCAATGCATGGAATAGAAGGAGTAAGATTTTATACTAAAATAAAAACAATAACTTCAAGATGGCCTTCTGGAATAATATCAAATGCAGAATTTATCATGCCAACAATGAAATAAATTAAATTATGAAAAAAATATCTTTAGTAGGAGCTGGTCAAATAGGTGGAACTTTAGCCCACTTAATAGGACTCAAGGAATTAGTTAATGAAGTGGTATTATTTGATGTTGCAAGTGGAGTAGCGAAAGGTAAAGCTTTAGATATAGCTCAATCATCATCAGTCGATGGTTTTAATGTTAGATTTTCAGGCACAGATAATTATGAAGATATTAAAGATTCAGATGTAATTATAATTACTGCTGGCGTACCTAGAAAACCAGGTATGAGCAGAGATGATTTATTAGGCATTAATTTAAAAATAATAAAACAAGTTGCCGAAGGTATAAAAAAAAATTCTCCTAATGCTTTTGTAATTTGTATAACCAATCCATTAGATGTAATGGTCATGGCATTTCAAAAATATTCTGGTTTACCAACAAACAAAGTAGTTGGAATGGCAGGTATTTTAGATAGTTCAAGATTTAAACTTTTCTTATCACTGGAGCTAAACATTCCCGTTAAAGAAATTGATGCAATGGTAATGGGAGGACATGGAGATACGATGGTACCATTACCAAGATTTACAAAAGTATCAGGTAAACCATTATTAGATCTAGTTAAAGAAGGTAAAATTTCTTTAGAAAGATTAGAAAGTATAAATCAAAGAACAAGAGATGGGGGAGCTGAGATAGTTAAATACTTAGAAAAAGGATCTGCTTATTATGCGCCCGCTGCCTCAGGAGTTGAAATGGCTGATGCATATATAAACGACAAGAAAAAAATTTTACCATGTGCTGCCTATTTGAATGGAGAATATGGAGTAGATAAAATTTATGCTGGTGTTCCAGTTGTTATTGGAAAAAATGGTATTGAAAAAATTGAAGAGATAGAGCTCGATGAAAAGGAGAAGTCAGAATTTAATCATTCGATAGAGGCAGTTAAAAAATTATGGGATGCCGCATCTATTATTGATCCAAATTTAAAAAATTGATCAATGAATATCCACGAGCATCAGGCTAAACAAATATTAAAAAAATATGGAGCAAAAGTTCCTGAAGGAATATTTGCTTTTGATGTTAAAGAACTAATAAAAAAAGCCAAAACTCTTAATACAAATAAATATGTTTTAAAAGCCCAGATTCACGCAGGTGGCAGAGGAAAAGCAGGAGGTGTAAAATTAATAGAGAATTTAGATGATTTGGAAAAAGAAGCTAAAGAATTATTAGGAAAAACATTAGTAACACATCAGACTGGACCAAACGGCAAAGAAGTCAAACGTCTCTATGTAGAAGAGACCTCAAATATTGACAAAGAATTTTATTTATCTTGTTTAGTTGATAGAGGAAGCTCTAAAATTGCATTTATATCAAGCGACCAAGGAGGTATGGATATAGAAGAAGTTGCAAGCAAAACTCCTGAAAAAATTTTAACTACAAAAGTTGAATTCAACAATGCAATTTCTGATGAAAATTGTGAAAAAGTAATAGAAATATTTAACTTAGATAGCGATACGAAGACTCAAGCTTTAGATTTGATCAAGTCAATTTATAAAATGTTTATAGAAACTGATGCGAACTTAGTTGAAATTAATCCTCTTATTTTAACTAAAGAAAATAATATTATTTGTTTAGACGCAAAAATGAATTTTGATGACAATGCTTTTTTTAGACATCCTGAGATTTTAGAATTAAGAGATCTAAATGAAGAAGAAGAAACAGAAATAGAAGCAAGCAAGCATGATTTAGCTTACATCAAATTAGAGGGCAGTATTGGATGCATGGTAAACGGTGCAGGTCTTGCTATGGCCACAATGGATATTATAAAATTACATGGTGAAGAACCTGCAAATTTCTTAGATGTTGGCGGTGGAGCATCAAAAGAAAAGGTCTCTGCGGCTTTCAAAATAATATTGTCTGATAAGAATGTTAAAGGAATATTAATTAATATATTTGGTGGAATCATGAGATGTGATGTGCTTGCTCAAGGAGTAGTTGAAGCTGCCAGAGAAATTAAAATAGAGGTACCTTTAGTTGTGAGATTGGCTGGAACAAACTTTGAGGAAGGAAAAAAGATTTTAGATAATTCGGGATTAAAAATTATCTCAGCATCCGATTTGTCAGATGCAGCAAAAAAAGTAGTAAAAGCAATAAAGTAAATTATGTCAGTTTTAGTTAATAAAAATACAAAAGTTATTTGTCAAGGTTTTACAGGAGCACATGGTACATTTCATTCTGAACAAGCAATTAAATATGGAACAAATTTAGTTGGTGGTGTTACACCCAATAAAGGTGGACAAATGCATCTTGAAAGACCTGTCTTTAATACTGTTAAAGAAGCAAGAGATAACACTGGAGCGAATGCCACAATGATTTACGTGCCAGCGAAATTTGCAGCAGAAGCCATTATTGAAGCAATAGATGCTTATATGGAACTAATAGTTTGTATTACAGAAGGAATACCAGTTTTAGATATGTTGAAGGTAAAAAAAAAATTAACTAACTCTAATTCAAGGTTAATCGGACCTAACTGTCCAGGCATTATTACTCCAGATGAATGTAAAATTGGTATAATGCCAGGAAATACTCATAAAAGAGGATCGGTTGGAATAGTTTCAAGATCTGGAACATTAACCTATGAAGCAGTTGCCCAAACAACTGAAAATGGATTAGGACAATCAACTTGTATTGGCATCGGTGGAGATCCGATTAATGGTACTAATTTTGTCGATTGTTTAGATTTATTTTTAAATGACGAGGAAACAAAGTCTATTTTAATAATTGGAGAAATAGGAGGGACTGCGGAAGAAGAAGCGGCTGATTTTGTTAATAATCATAAAATAAAAAAACCCATGGTAGGATTTATTGCTGGTGTTACAGCTCCACCAGGAAGAAGAATGGGTCACGCTGGAGCTATAATTTCAGGAGGCAAAGGTGGTGCCAAGGATAAGATCAATAAAATGGAAGAATGTGGTATTACAATTGCAAAATCACCCTCAGAGATTGGAAGAACATTGTTTAATAAATTGTCCAATTAAAAACGCTTTTTCTGCTATAATAATAAAAAAAATATAGATGTCTTCATCAAAAAATCTTGAGTATAAAAAAACATCATTTCTTAATAAGTCTAATAGTGCTTTTATTGAGCAAATGTATTTGAAATTTATTAACAAAGATTCCGATCTTCCTGAAAGTTGGAAAAATTATTTTTTAGATATTGGGGATGAAACAGATCTAATTGTTAAAGAAATAAAAGGACCATCATGGAGTCCAGTTAAAAAAAGAATAGATTTAGACGAAATTCAAAAAAAAATTGAAACAAAAGATAAAAATTTTTCCTCAGAAAAAAAAAATGACCTTGTTGATCAAAAAGATTTTGCGAAGGGCAACAGTGATTCTATAAAAGCGGTTTCCTTAATTAGATCTTATAGACAGAGAGGACATTTGTTAGCAAAAGTTGATCCTTTAGAAATGAGGGAAAGCGAATATTTGGATGAACTTCATCCAGAAAATTATGGTTTTAAAAAAGAGGACTATCAAAAAAAAATTTTCTTAGATGGAGTAATAAACAAAGAGCATTCAAATATAATAGAAATATTATCTTTTTTAAAAAAAACTTACTGTGGTTCCATTGGTTATGAATATATGCACATTAGCTAATCCAATAGAGAGAAAATGGTTTAGAGATAGAGTCGAAAAAGATGAGAATGCTCTACAATTTACAAAAAATGGAAAAAATGCAATTTTAAATAAACTTATACAGGCTGAAGGTTTTGAAAAATATTTGCAAAAAAAATATGTAGGAACAAAAAGATTTGGTTTAGATGGAGGTGAAAGTTTAATACCTGCTTTAGAACAGATAATTAAAATAGGTGGCCAATCTGAAATTAAAGAAGTCAAAATTGGAATGTCCCATAGAGGCAGATTAAATGTGCTCGCCAATGTATTACAAAAATCTTATAAAAGAATTTTTAATGAATTTGCAGGAGAAATTGATAGTGCAGGAGAAGATGCTGCAGATGATGTTAAGTATCATTTGGGAGCTTCATCAGACAGGGAATTCGACGGAAATCCTGTTCATGTTAGTCTAACTGATAATCCATCACATTTAGAAGCGTAAATCCTGTTGTGCTAGGACAAACTAGAGCAAAACAGTTTTTTCACAAAGACAAGAAAAGAAATAAAGTTATTCCAATATTGATTCATGGAGATGCGTCTTTTGCTGGTCAAGGAATTATAGCAGAATGTTTTGCTATGTCTGGTTTACGAGGTCATAATACCGGCGGAACTATTCACATTATTATTAACAATCAAATTGGTTTTACAACCAGTCCAAGGTTTGCAAGATCTTCTCCACATCCATCTGATATTGCTAAAATGGTTGAAGCTCCAATTGTCCATGTTAATGGAGATGACCCAGAAGCCGCAGTTTATGGAGCAAGAATAGCAACAGAATTTAGATTAAAATTTAATAGAGACGTAGTCATCGATCTAGTTTGCTACAGAAGATTTGGTCACAATGAAGGGGATGAACCTTCGTTTACTCAACCATTAATGTATAAAAAAATTAGATCTCATCCATCTACAGTAATGATTTATGGAGAAAAATTGGTAAATGAAGGATTAATGTCTAAAGAAGACTTAGATAACCAAATTAATAAATTCAAAAATCTACTTGATGATCAATTTAAAAATGCGAAAGATTATAAACCAAAAATTGAATGGTTTGAGGGTACGTGGTCTAGGTATAAACCTGAAAAAGGAAAAGATAAAAGAGGAGTTACTGGATCAGATGAAAATGTTCTTTTAAATATTTCTGAAAAGATAAATTCAATTCCAACAGAAGTGAATATTCATAAAACCATAAGTAAAATTTTGGAAGCTAGAAAGCAAACAGTCAAGCAAGGTTGTGACATCGATTGGTCAACAGCCGAAGCACTAGCTTTTGGTTCATTATTGGAAGAGGGTTATCCAGTTAGACTCGTAGGACAAGATTCAGGCAGAGGAACTTTCAGTCAAAGACATTCTATTTTGCGAAACCAACTAGATAATTCCAGATACATTCCTCTGAATAATATTTCAAAGAATCAAAAAAACTTTGAAATTGTTGATAGCTTTCTTTCAGAATTAGCAGTTTTAGGTTTTGAATATGGGTACAGTTTAGTTGAACCAAATACACTTACAATTTGGGAGGCACAGTTTGGAGATTTTGCAAATGGTGCTCAAGTGATTACTGATCAATTTATTTCATCAGGAGAAAGAAAATGGAAAAGAGCTTCTGGTTTAGTTATGCTGTTGCCCCATGGTTATGAAGGTCAAGGACCCGAACATTCATCTGCAAGATTAGAAAGATTTTTACAATTATGTGCAAATGACAATTTACAAATAATGAATTGCACAACTCCAGCAAATTACTTTCATGCTCTTAGAAGACAAATGCATCGAGATTTTAGAAAACCATTGATAATTATGACTCCAAAATCTTTGCTAAGAAATAAATACTGTGTTTCAAATATAAAAGATTTTAATAAGGAAAATTCATTTCATAGAGTTATGGGGATCATGCTTTAGATCCAAATTATAAATGCTTCATTAAATTAAAGAAAAATTCAGAAATTAAAAAAGTAATTTTATGTTCTGGAAAAGTTTATTTTGATTTATTGGTAGCTAGAGAAGAATTAAAAAAAGATGATGTTGTATTGTTTAGAATTGAACAACTTTATCCTTTTCCAGTAAAGACTCTCGTAAAAGCGATAAAACCTTATATAAAAAATGCTAAATTTTATTGGTGCCAAGAGGAACCTAAAAATATGGGTGCATGGTTTTCAGTTAGAGACTATATCCAATGGACATTAGATAATATTGAGACTAAAAATAGAGAAATATCTTACATAGGAAGAAGACCAGATGCATCACCAGCTACTGGTTATACAAAAAAACATCTTTCAGAACAACAAGATATTATAAATAAGGTATTTGATTAAATGAGTGAAAAAATTTTAGTACCAACATTAGGCGAAAGTATTACAGAGGCAACTGTTTCAAAATGGTTAAAAAATAAAGGCGAAATAATTACTGTCGATGAAGCAATTGTTGAGCTTGAAACTGATAAAGTTAATTTAGAGGTACCTGCACCAGTAAGTGGAATATTATCTGAAGTAAATTCAAAAGAAGGAGACACAGTTGAAGCAGGTGCTGTATTAGGAATTATTTCTGTTGGAGCCGGAAAAATACAAGAAACAAAAAAAATTGATAAAACAACATCAGATAAAGTTGAAAAAAAACAAAAATCAGAAGAAAAAAGAAATGTTATAAACTTGGAAATCGAAAAAAAGGCAGAAACAATAATCGATGAAGAACCTTTGGTATTAACTGACGAAATAAAAGAACCAGAGCCTTACACAACAAGTACGATTTTATCTCCAGCGGTTAGGAAAATGGTTGCTGAAAAAAATATAAATATTGATCAAGTAAGAGGAACGGGTAAGGATGGAAGAATTCTAAAAGGGGATTTAATAACTTTAATGGGAGCAAATCCGCAACCTAATCAAAGAAAAATTCAATACGGTGAAGAAGAAAGAATTAAAATGACTAGACTAAGACAAACTAT
>JGI11785J13272_1000152_pt1 | contig 17004 bp, 17 predicted proteins | sample DeeseametaMP2098_FD_13272 | JGI IMG/M metagenome (IMG submission 13272)
TAGCAAGTTCCACTTCAAATCCAATTAACTTGCCAGCTTCATTTTTAGCATTCCATGGTGGGTAGGCACCTTCTGTTCCTATCTTTATACTGCCTGCTTGAACACTTGAAGTAAGTATTGCTAATGCAGCAATCGAAGATAGAAAAAATCTATATATGTCTTTCATGTTTCCCTCCTAAATTAATGAATAATTGTAGAATTAAAAAAAGGTTTATTCCAGAAAAATTAATACGTGAAATAGTTGAATTTTTTAAGAATTCATAATAGAAGAAGCAAAATTCCAACGACAATCAAAGCTTGGTATAACCACTTCGTCTAATTTTGAGTTGCCAAAATTCTGAGAAAGGACTTTTAGCCAACTGTTAACCTGCTTAGGTTTTTTGGATAAGCAACCAACTTGAGCTGTAATAATTCCATTTGGTTTTAAAATTCTTTTTAAACTCTTCATGTTTTTTGCGGCTAAGTCGATGCAGTATTGGTCGTCATTAAGATCCACAAAAATTTTATCATATTTTGAATCTTTTACTTTCCTAATACTTTCAAAAGCATCTCCCCAATAAGTCTTTACATTGTTGTTTGCTTTTACCTCGCCACAAATTTTAGGAAGGTGTTTTTGACAAACTTTTACTACTTCAGGATCCAGTTCATACCAATCAATTAGATCAAATCCTTTTGACAAGCATTCTCTTACAACGCCGCCATCTCCACCACCAATTATAGCGGCGCTGGAATTATCTTTGGACAAACTAAGTGCTGAATTTACGAATTGTCCGCTATATTTTTTTTCGTCTTTTTCTGCGACTTGTAACTCGCTATCAATAAAAAGAGCGTTGCCAAATTCCTCAAGTTTTAAAATTTCTATATGTTGCCCAACTTTTGATATAAAATTTTCTAAAACATCGTCAACAATATAATATTTCTTGTGTCCAGGTGTGCTATATATATCTTCGTATACACCTTTATTGCTTCTATCAAAATTTCTAACCACTGCTCTTTCATGTTTAATTTCTTTTTTTAATATATCTAATGCTGCTGTTGGAGAAATTTTTGCACATGTAAAAAAATCAAAACTAATTATACCTTTTTCTGGAAAAGTATGAAAACTCATATGACTTTCGGCTAAAAGTGCTACACAAGTAAATCCATGAGGTTTAAACTTATGTTCAGCTATATTAAGAACTTCTACATTGGCTTTTTTTGCAATTTTGTAGATAACTTTACTGTAAAAATCAGGCGAATAGTCCTGTTTTACGCCTAAAAAATCTATTGTTACGTGTTCTCCAACTTTTTTCATCTCTTTTGCCGACTCCCGTATTTTTTTTATACTTGTTATTTTATTTTTTACAACTAAAAATTATATTGTTGATAAGTTGATCGAATTAATAAATTGATGGAGTTTTATTTTGAAAAATAATTGGTCAAAAAAAATTGCAATAAAATATATAAAAAAGTACAAAAAACTTAGCTTTTCTAAGGATTTAGCCTTAAGAGTCTACACAACACAGCTACTTGGAAAGAATAAAGAATTGGTTTTGCATGGAGGAGGTAATACTTCCGTTAAAACAACGGTTAAAGATATCGATAGTAAAAAATATAATGTTTTGTGCGTTAAAGGCAGCGGATGGAATATGGCAGATATTGAGCCGGCTGGACTTCCCGCGGTTAAATTGGAACCTCTATTGGCACTTAAGAAGAAAAAATATTTATCCGATGAAGATATGGTAAGTTTTCAAAAAAGAAATTTAATCGATATTAATTCACCTAATCCATCTGTTGAAACATTTTTACATGCTTTTCTGCCTTTTAAATATGTAGATCATACCCATGCCGATGCAATTCTAAATGTAACTAACAGACCTGGCGGATTAAATTTTTGTAAAAAAATATTTGGAAACAAAATTGGTATAGTTCCTTATGTTATGCCAGGATTTATGCTAGCCAAAAAGGTAAGTGAAATTTACTCAAAAAATCCTAAGATCAACTGCCTAATATTAATGAACCATGGAATATTTACTTTTGCTGATGACGCAAAAGATGCTTACGATTTAATGATAAAATATGTATCAAAGGCTGAAAGAGCAGTAAAAAAATTAAAAAGTAAAAAAATTAAACAAATTAAAAAATTCACGACAAGATTTAATATTCACGAAATTGCTCCGATAATAAGAGGCCTTTTGTCTGAAAACAAGAACCAAAAATTTGTAGTTAATTATAGATTAAATAAACATTTAAAATATTTTATAAATGGAAAAAGTGTTAGGTCCTATTCATCCAAAGGAACAGCAACTCCAGATCATGTAATTAGAGTTAAACCTTTTCCTTTAATCATTACGCCAAAAAAGAATTCTTCCATTAGTGAATTTAAAATGACAGCAAAAAAAGCTTTCAAAAACTATCGAAAAAAATACATCCGTTATTTCAATATTAATAAGAATAAAGTCAAAGACAGAAAAGTAATGATGGATACCTCTCCAAGAGTTATCTTGGTACAAAATGTTGGAATGTTTACTGTTGGTAAAGACCTAATAGCAGCAAAAATAGCTGGAGATTTAACAGAAACAAACGCTAAAGTAATCACTTCAGTTGAAGAAACTTCCACTTATAAATTTATTCCCGAAAAAGATCTTTTCGATATTGAGTACTGGTCTTTAGAACAAGCAAAAATCAAAGGAAAGAAAAAACAGCTTGAAGGAAACGTGGTTGTCATTACTGGAAGCACTGGAACTATAGGTTTCGAAACTTATAAAATGTTTAAAAGTTATGGAGCTGAAGTTGTTTTGCTTGACTATAATTTAGAACGACTAAAAGAAGTGCAATCCAAAATCAAAGATCTTTGCATCCACTGTGATGTAACAAATAAAAGAAGCGTGAAGAATGCCTTTAAACAAATCTGTGAAAAATTTGGAGGCATTGATATTTTAGTTTCAAACGCAGGTATAGCTCCTGTTGGCTCCATTGGTGAAGTAAGTGACGAAATATTAAGAAAAAGTTTTGAGGTTAATTTCTTTTCCCATCAAAACTGTGCTTCTGAAGCAGTTAAAATAATGAAAAAACAAAATATTAATGGTTGTTTACTTTTCAATATTTCAAAACAATCTGTAAATCCTGGAAAAAACTTTGGACCTTATGGACTACCTAAATCTGCTTTACTTAGTTTATGTAAACAATATGCCGTGGATTATGGATCTTATGGAATTAGATCTAATGGAGTCAATGCAGATAGAATAAAAAGTGGTTTAATGAATGACAAAATGATCAGAACAAGAGCAAAAGCTAGATCGATTAGTACAGATGATTATATGAGAGGAAATTTATTATTAAACGAAGTTAAGGCAGAAGACGTTGCTAAAGCCTTTTTCCATTTAGCTACTTCAAAAAAAACTACTGGAGCAGTTCTTGCTGTTGATGGTGGTAATATAGCAGCATCACTAAGATAAATTTTTTATTATAATTTAGCTAGTTTATTTTCAAAATTCTCAACAAAATATTTTTTTCCTTTTAGAACAATTTTATGATTTTCATTAACTAGCTTCTTTTTTTGAAAAGGAATTCCACCTGGATATTTTTCGTTTATCTTGCCATCAGATTTTAATGTTCTCCAATATGGGGTGATATATTTTTTTCCATCTTGAATATCTTCTTTAGCTGCATTTGCCGCTATCCATGAGAAAATGCCTGTAACTATGGGGCAGGCAGTTATGGTTTTATGTTTTTTGGCAAGTTTTTTTCTTATTTCATTAATAGTTGTTAGTTTACCTTTTGGAACTTTTTTCATTAAGGTGTTCACTTCTAACGGTGAAGGCATAACAAATTTTCCTTTTCCCCAAGATTTATTCAATTTTTTCGGGATAATTTTGACTTTGGGAAAGCCTTTTTTGTCATATAGTTTTTTTTTGAATTTATACCTATCTTTGTTCACTTAAATAACTTCTTCAATCCTTCTTTAGATGCTTCACAAACCCCTTTTTCAGTAATTAATCCTGTTACATATTGAGCGGGAGTAACATCAAAAGCTAAGTTCATTGTTTTGCTTTTTTTTGGATAAATTAATACTTTTTTAACATTATTATTTTCGTCTAAACCTTCTATGTAAGATAGTTCTTTTGAATCTCTTTCTTCAATTGGAATCTTTTTTAAATCGGTAGTTTCCCAATCTATTGTTGAGCTTGGTAAAGCAACATAAAAAGGAACATTGTTATCTTTTGCGGCTAGTGCTTTTAGATAGGTTCCGATTTTATTCGCAACATCGCCTGTAGCAATTGTTCTATCAGTCCCAACTATGCACATATCAACTTCACCTCTTTGCATGAGTATTCCTCCAGTATTGTCAGCTATAATTGTATTAGGTACTCCTTCTTCGTTTAATTCAAAAGATGTAAGGAAAGCTCCTTGATTTCTTGGTCTTGTTTCATCAACCCAAACATGAACTTTAATTCCTTTTTTATGTGCATGATAAATTGGAGAAGTAGCGGTACCCCAATCAATTGTTGCAAGCCATCCCGCATTACAATGAGTTAATATATTAACTGTATTTTTCTTTTTATTATAGATTTCTTCAATAATTTTTAATCCATGAAGCCCAATATTTTCACAAAATTTTACATCTTCTTCACAAATTAAACTTGCTTCTTCTAAAGCGATTTTTAAAACTTCTTTATTATTTACACCTGATAATTTCTTTAGCATTCTATTAACAGCCCATTTTAAATTTATTGCAGTGGGTCTTGATTTAATAAAATCTTCAGAACTTTTATTAATAAATTCAGGATTGTTCTTTTCTATAATTGCTAAAACTATCCCGTAAGCTGCTGTAGCTCCTATAAGAGGGGCTCCCCTCACCTTCATGGTTTTGATTGCGTTTATAGCTTCTTTTGTGGTTTTAAGATTTATTATTTCAAATTTATGAGGAAGTTTAGTTTGGTCAATAATTTTTACTGTTTGATCTTTTTTATCAAACCAAATTGTTCTAAATGCTTTTCCATTTATATGCATTATTTTTTAAAAAGCACTCTACCCGCTATATTTTTTAGCTTATTTTTAGTTTTTGTTGTCATTAATTTTGGATTTGTAATAATTGCAGTATCAAGACAATTATTTGCGGGATCGTTTTTCTTAATATTTTGTTCAAAATTTTCAATAACTAACTTGATCATACCTTTTGCCTTTTCAGCATTGCTCATTAAAGTCTTTATTATCATTTGTACTTCAACATTTTCGTGATCTGGATGCCAACAATCAAAATCTGTTACCATAGCTACAGTGGTATAACGAATCTCAGCTTCTCTTGCTAATTTAGCCTCTGGCATATTGGTCATTCCTATTACATCAGCATTCCAGCTTCTATATAAATTCGATTCAGCAAGAGTAGAAAATTGTGGACCTTCCATAACAATATAGATACCATCTCTTTGATATTTGATATTTAATTTCTTAAGAGAATTTTCACACGCATCGGCTAAACCAATACTTGTTGGATGAGCCATTGAAACATGCGCAACTATTTCTTGATCAAAAAATGTTTTATCCCTAGCAAATGTTCTATCAATAAACTGATCAACTAGTACAAAAGTACCGGGATTTAAATTTTCTTTTAGAGAACCTACTGCTGAAATAGAAACTATGTCTGTAACCCCAGATTGTTTTAAAGCATCAATGTTAGCTCTAAAATTAATATTTGTTGGCGAAATTTTATGACCTCTGGCATGCCTTGGTAAAAAACAGACCTTTTTTCCTTTATAGTTAAAATTTAGTATTTGGTCCGACGGATTTCCCCATGGAGTTTCAATTGTTTTCCATTTCAGATTTTCCAGCCCTTCAATTTCATAAAGCCCACTACCTCCAATAATTCCAAGTTTGTTTTTTGTCATAAATTAATATAATTAATATGATCTTTTAATAAAAGTTTGAAGCATAAAATGGACTTAAGTAAATATATTCGTTCAATACCTGACTATCCTAAAAAGGGTATTTTGTTTAGGGATATTACAACCTTGATAAAAAATAAAGAAGCTTTTAAAGAGGCTATTGATCAATTAAGCAAAATTGCATCAAAAATTAAATTCGACAAATTGGTTGCAGTCGAATCGAGAGGTTTTGTTTTTGCTTCTGCCCTTTCTTACAATTTGTCAAAACCTTTCATTTTAATTAGAAAAAAAGGAAAACTTCCCGCTGATACATTTTCACAAGATTTTGTGCTCGAATATGGAAAAGCTACGATTGAGATTCACAAAGACTCTATAAACAAAAATGATTCAGTTCTAATCATCGATGACTTAATAGCAACAGGTGGAACAGCGGAGGCGGCAGCAAAATTAATTGAAAAATCTGGGGGAAATATAGCGGCTTTATATTTGTGATTAATTTATACGATTTAGGTGGTGTGAATAATTTAAAAAATAAAGGCTATCAGACACACAGCTTAATTGAATTTCCTGGTCATTGAACTAAACTTTGGGTCTGTACCAAGAATCTTTTCCCATTATCGCGTTAACCAAACCTAAGAGTCTATGATTATAAATTTCTTTTTTATCTCTGTTTAAAAAAAGTGAATATAAAAGTACCTTAAAGGCAGCAGAAATCAATTTTGGTAAAATAATTAAGAAAGAAATAAAGAATCCCTTGTGTTTTTTATGATAATAAAAAGTGGACCACATCCAATGCCAATTTCTCGATAATTCCATTGTCTTGTTTAAAGCATTGTCATGTGATTTACCGCCTGTATGATTAATTATTATGCTCGGTTCCAAATAAATTTTTTTTTGATGATCTATCAAACGTTTACATAAATCAATTTCCTCAAAATAAAAGAAAAAATTTTCATCAAAAAAACCTATTTGTTGAAATTCTGAAATATTCAAGAACATAGCAAAACCTTTAACATTCTTCACCTGAATGGGGTTGCTGGTATCTGTATTAATTTTTTTATTTTCGTCTTTTTCTTCTTGAACAAAGGGAGCGATAATAGCGAATTTAGAAACTCGTTTTGTTGATTCAAAAAAATTTTTGATGGTATCAGATTGTAAAATGGTATCAGGATTCAAGATTAAAGCATATTTAGATGTAACTTTTTTTAGTCCAATATTATTTGCTTTTCCATAGCCTAAATTTTTTCCAGTTAAAATACATTCTACATTTGCAAATTCTTGTTCAATTTTTTTTTTAAAATCTAAATCGCCTGAATTCTCAACTAGAATGACCTTACAGTCTCTATCTATCGAGTTGAGACAATTTTTAATTATTTGGCCACTTTTAAATGAAGTTATTACAACAGTAATATCTTTGTTTGACATTATTTAAACATAATTGATTTTATAATCTAATTCTTTTATTAATCTAATTTATTAGATCATATCTTTTTTGTAAAAACAATTATGAAGAAAATTGTTGTAACTGGTGGCTCAGGTTTTATAGGAAGTAATTTAGTAAAATTTTTACTTAAAAAAGATTATTTTGTTATTAACATCGATAAATTAGGTTATTCAGCTAATCCCTATAATTTAAAAAGAGTTACTCCAAACAAAAATTACAGATTTTTTAAACAAGATATCAATAACAAAAGTGGAATACTAAAAATTTTGAATAGATTTAAACCTATTGGTATTTTTAATCTTGCTGCCGAAACACATGTCGATAGATCTATTGATGCTCCTGAAGCTTTTATTAAAAGCAATATTTTAGGTGTTTATCATTTGCTTGTTGCTGTAGACAAATATCTAAAAAAAAATAGAAAGAAAATTAAATTAGTGCATATTTCAACTGACGAAGTGTACGGCGATATAAAAACAGGAAAAAGATCCAATGAAAAATTTTCATATAATCCTAGTTCACCGTATTCTGCTTCTAAAGCAAGCGCAGACCACTTGATTAAATCTTTTGTCAGAACTTACAAACTTCCAATAGTAATTTCCAATTGTTGCAATAATTATGGTCCTAATCAATTTCCTGAAAAACTAATACCAAAATTAATTTACAATATTATTAATAATAAACCCATGCCAATATATGGTAAAGGGAGAAACTCAAGAGAATGGATACACGTACAAGATCATTGTAAAGCACTATTAAAAATATTTCTTAGAGGTAAAGTTGGTGAAAGTTACAACGTTGGATCCAACCATAATATTCAAAATATTGATGTAGCAAGAAAATTGTTGGGTATTGCTAAAAAAAATTCTTTCGTCATAGGGAACAAAGTAAAAATTATTTTTGTAAAAGATAGACCAGGACATGATTTTAGATATGCTTTAGACAGTAACAAAATGCGTAGAAAACTTAAATGGAAGTCAAAAATAAATCTTAATGTAGGCTTAGCTCATACTTTTAAGTGGTATTTAAATAATATGAAATTTTTTACAAGTGTTGCTAGAGAACTATATGATAAAAGATTAGGACTGAAATAAGAAATGATTAAAAAAGGAATTGTGCTAGCTGGAGGATATGGAACACGAATGAGCCCGCTCACAAAAGCGGTTAATAAACAACTCCTTCCGATTTATGATAAACCCTTAATTTACTATCCATTATCCATTTTAATGTTAGCAAAAATAAAAGATATCTTGATCATTGTAAACAGAAGTCAGTTAACACAATTTAAAAAAATTTTACCTGAGGGTAAGAACTTGGGTATTAAAATTACCTACGCTGAACAAAAATATCCAAGAGGTTTACCAGAAGCATTCATAATTGGGGAAAAATTTATTGGTTCTAACAATGTTGCAATGATACTTGGGGACAACTTCTTCTATGGTCAAAATTTAACCAAAAAATTAAAAGAATGTACAAAATTAAAAACAGGGGCAAAAATATTTATTCATCCTGTAAGTGACCCATCGCATTATGGGGTGGTTAAAATTAATCAAAAAAACAAAATACTAAAAATTATAGAAAAACCTAAAAAATACTTATCTAATCTAGCTATTACTGGATTATATTTCTTTGACAATAACGTTATTAAATACGCCAGTAACTTGAAACCATCTAAAAGAAATGAAATTGAGATTGTTGATTTATTAAAAAAATACAATAGTAAAAACAAATTATCTGCTGAATGGATTGGACGTGGCGGGGCATGGCTTGATACTGGTTCTGTTAAAGATTTTTATGAAGCTTCAGGCTTTGTAGCTGCTCTAGAAAATAGACAAGGACTAAAAATTGCCTGTCTTGAGGAAATTTCTCTTTCAAATCGCTGGATAGGTAAAGAACAAATAAAATCAGCTATAAAGTTTTATGGAAAATGTGATTATTCAAATTATTTAAAGAAATTGATTGAATGAAAATTCTTAATACTAAATTTAGCGGTCTCAAAATAATCAAGGGAATAACTCACCATGATAAAAGAGGATATTTTAGAGAAACTTTTAAAAATAATTTATTTAAAAATAAAAATTTTATTTTTTGGTGTATGTCCAGTTCCAAAAAAAATGTAATTAGAGGTTTTCATTTACAAAAAAAATTTCAACAAGAGAAATTTGTTTCTGTAGTAAAGGGCAAAATTTTTGACGTGATTTTGGATTTAAGAAAAAAATCAAAAACATACGGAAAGAAATTCTCAATTATTTTATCTGACAAAAATTCTATTTCGCTTTTAATACCAGCGGGTTTTGCTCATGGATTTTGTGGCCTAGAAAAAACTAATTTAGTTTTTTATGGTTGCACAAATTATAGATCAGCAAAAGATGAGATTGGTATTTTATGGAATGACAAATTTTTTAAAATAAAATGGCCCACAAAAAAACCGATTATTTCTTCTAAAGATAAAAATAATATAACTTTTGAAAAATATAAAAAATTATACCTATAACAACGTACTACAAAAGTTTCCTTATTAATTCTCCAAACTTTCCTTGTTTAAAAAGATCATTCAAACCTTTCTCAAATAAAATATTGTCAAAATCTTTTCTTATTATAAAAATTTGAGTCAATTCACTTCCCCATTTTTTTAAAAAAACTTCAGAGTAAGCTTTATTTCTTTTTTCAGTTTGAGCGGNTGTTTCGTTNCCGTCCCATGTNGATTTGCCATGAAAATGAAGTAAATAAGAATTTATTAAAAAATTTACATTATATCCTCTTTTTGCTGATCTTATCCTATAATCGACATCCTCAGCTCCATTAATAAAAGACTCATCAAAATATCCTACCTCATTTAATATTTTATAAGGTATTTTAAAACAAAAAAAAGGCATCAATAAAAACTGAAACTGTTTCTGAGATGAAAATTTGTTTATATGATTTTTTACAATATCATTTAATAAATCATAATTCTTATTAAATTCATCAAATCTCATAGTTGGTTTTAAAATCAAATTTCCACAATCTGATTTGTACTTAAATAAAAAATTAGATACGGGAATAGAAATATCCGTGGAGTTTGATTTTAACGGTTCAAACCAATTTTTTGTAAAAATAATATCGTTGTTTAGAAAAATTAAATTTTTTTTATTTCTTTTTGCAATAGTAATAGCCTGATTAACATTTTTAGCGAAACCGTATGGATGTTTATTTTTAATGATATTAATTTTTTTATAAAGGGAGAAATTTTCCAATTCACTTCCATCATTATCTATTAGAAAAAATTCGTCACCATCATCCATCTTTGTATATTTGAAAAAAGATTGTAATGCATAACCTGTATAAAAGTTTGAACTTTTTAAGGTTACCATTGCAAAAACGTTGTTCATAAGTAAGAAAATTAATATAATTATTTTACTATATTTTTTACTTAATCTATAAGAATTAATAAAAAAAATTAATACTTTTAAAAAATATGCATAACGCAACCATCTATTGTCATAGTCTTCATGATAGTATGCTTTCTAAAATTAAAAAAGTTGGCTATGTACCCGTGGGACTTGGAAGTGGTAAATTTTCTGCTGAATGGTTGAAAGATGACACTCTCATAAATATTTCTCATAAAAACAAATATTACGCTGAATATACTTTTTACTATTGGTTTTGGAAAAACATCTTACCTAAAATTGAAGACGGTCATTGGATTGGATTTTGCTCGTATAGAGAACTTTGGGGAAATAAGAAAATAATTACCGAAAATTCAAAATTTGAGGATGTTGTACTAACACAAATTCCAAATGAATGGAATAAATTTGATACAATACTTGGTGAACACATTTTCATGAATAATTTGAAATTTTCAAAATTGATAAAACATGGAATTTGGTCCTTGCTAAGAAATCCATCTGCCTTATTAAAGTCAAAAAGAAATTTAAGATTCCATTTTGACATGTGGCATGGCAATGGCAATTTGGATAAAGCAATTAATGTTCTTGACAACAAAGATAGAATTGACTTCCAACAATACATGAAAAAAAATGTCTCTTTTGTACGAGGAAATATGTTTGTTTGTCGTTCTAAAAAGATTATTAATGATTATTTTAGTTCGGTGTTTCCATGGCTTCAAAGATGTGAAAAAATTTTTGGTTTCAATTTGGAAGGTTATGGCAAAACAAGGATGTATGCATTTTTGGCTGAAAGATATTTATCCTATTGGTTTACTAAATATACAAAGCCATTACTTTGGCCAGTAATTTTCTTTGATACAACAAAAAATTAAATGAAAAAAATTAGAAAATTCAAACTTAAATCATATTCTAGATTTTCTGGAAAACTTATGCCAATAAATTTTGATAAAAAATTTCCCATAAAAGTCAAAAGAATATTTTTTATAAATGGAAAAAAAAGTAAAATTAGAGGTGAGCATGCCCACAAAAAATGTTCCCAACTTTTTATTCCTATTCATGGAAAAATGGCTTTAACAATTGAAACACTGAATAACAAAAAAAGTATAATATTAAGTCGTTCATCAAAAACAACCATATTAGTTCCACCTAAATATTGGTGTAGTATAAAATTTCTTGAAAAAAATTCTATTTTGATGGTTGCTTGCAACAAGTATTACGATGCATATGACTATTTGGAAAGCTTTGAAGAATATAAAGAATATTTAAGGAAAAAATGAAAGTTTTGATTACCGGTGCTTTGGGACATATAGGATCATTTGTTGCAGAAAATATTCACAAAATCACAAAAATAAAAGAAACTGTATTAATTGATAACTTTGAATCAGGCAAATTTAACTCACTATATAACTTAAATAAAAAATCAAAATTAAGTTTTTTTATAAAAGATTTAAATAATAAAAAAACTTTAGATAATTTTAAAAATATAAATTATTTAATTCATTGTGCTTCAATGACTAATGCTGAAAAAAGTTTTGAAAAAAAAAATGAAATGTTTAAAAATAATTTAAACTGCCTTAAAACCGTAATTAATTTTTGTATTTCAAACAAAGTAAAACTAATTCATATTTCCTCAACAAGTGTATATGGAAAACAAGCAGTTTTAGTAGATGAAACATGTGAAAAAAAATACCTAAAACCTCAATCACCGTATGCTAAAATAAAGTTAATTGAAGAAAATTTATTAAAAAGACAAAAAAAATTAAAATACACAACCTTTAGATTCGGAACTATTGCTGGTGTATCTAAGGGGATTAGATTTCATACTGCTGTTAATAAATTTTGTTTTAACGCCGCATTAAATGAAAATATTACAGTTTATAAAACTGCACTTCATCAATATCGTCCTTATTTATCTATAAGAGATGCATTTAAAGTTTTTAAATTTTGTATAGATAATGATTTTTTTAAAAATGATATTTACAATGCTTTATCAGGAAATTTTACAGTAAATCAAATCCTAAAAAAAATAAGGAAAATAAAGAAAAAAAATAAAATTACTTTTGTAAAGTCTAAAATAATGAATCAATTGTCTTATCATGTAGATGATACAAAACTTAAAAATGAAGGACTTAAATTAAATTCTAATCTTGAAAAAGATATAAAAGATACACTTAATTTATTTAATTACTTAAAACAATGAAATGTAAAGTAACGGGAAAGAAAATTGATCCTTTTATGTCTTTTGGTCGAATGCCGATTGCTAATGGATTTTTAAATAAGGATAAATTTAACGAAGAATTTTTTTTTGAAATGGAAGTTGGTTTTTCTGATGATCTCTCTCTTTTTCAATTGAATGATCATCCTAAACCTACGATGATGTTTAATGAAAATTATCCTTTTTTCACAGGAAGTTCTCAACAAATGAAGTTGCATTTTAAAAATTATGCTAATTGGATCAAAAAATACCACCCAAATACAATTAAAAATATAATTGAGATTGGATCTAATGATGGAACTTTTCTAAAAAATTTTAATTCTAATGATTATAATACATTAGGTTTTGAACCATCGAATAATGTTGCAGAAAGAGCTTCAAAGGACGGGGTCAACACAATAAATGAATTTTTTAATAAAAATTCAGTAATTAATCAAAAAAACTTTATAAACAACACAGACTTAATTTGCGCTGCCAATGTAATATGCCATGTTCCAGATCTTAATGACCTAATTCAAGCGGTATGTTTAATGCTAAATAAAAGTGGTCTTTTTATATTTGAAGAACCTTATCTCGGATCTATGTTTGAGAAAATTTCTTATGATCAAATTTACGATGAACATATATTTATTTTTTCTGTCACATCTATAAGCAAAATTTTTAAATTATTCGATATGGAACTTGTAGATGTATTTCCTCAAACTACTCATGGAGGATCTATGAGATATATTACTGGAAGAAAAAATATTCATAAAATAAGTGATAATGTTAATACACTGCTTGAAAAGGAGAAATTAAAAAATTTAGACAATATCTCGTCTTGTAATAAGTTTAAAAACAACTGCGAATTATCAAAAATAAAAACTAGAAAAAGTTTATTAAAATTTAAAGATAATAACTATAAAATAGCAGGTTATGCCGCTACATCAAAAAGTACTACAATTTTAAACTACTGTAATATAAATAGTAAAATAATTGATTATATTTGTGATACTACACCTGAGAAGATAGGTAAGTTTAGTCCAGGAACTCATATACCAATAGTAGACATGTATCACTTTAAAAAATTTAATCCAGATGTTGCTTATTTATTTGCCTGGAATCACAAAGATGAAATCTTGAAAAAAGAAAAAAATTATAAGGGTAAATGGTTTTCTCATGTTGCTTTATAAAAATAGAATTGTAGTTACCGGTGGCACAGGACGCTTTGGAAGTGAATTAAAAAAAATTAAAAACAAATATAAATTACTTTTTCCAACTAAACAGAAATTAAATATATTAAAATTAAAAACCATTGACAATTATCTTAAAAAGCGCAGACCGAAGTATTTATTACACCTAGCTGGGTTATCTAGGCCCATGAAAATTCACGAAAAAGATATAGATAAAAGTATAGATCTAAACATAATCGGAACAGCAAACATTACAAAGGCGTGTTCAAAATTAGGTATAAAATTAATCTACTTTTCAACCAGTTACGTCTACCCAGGGACTAGAGGTAATTACAAAGAAACTGATCCTCTGCTACCCAAAAATAATTATTCGTGGTCAAAACTTGGAGGTGAGAGCTCTGTTCAAATGTACAAAAATTCTTTAATTTTACGTGTTTGTATGACTGAAAAACCATTTGTTCATAAAAAAGCTTTTTATGATTTTAATACAAACTTTATCTTCCATGATGAAGTTGCAAAAATATTGTTCAGATTAATTAATAAAAAAGGAATTATTAATCTTGGAGGTAAAGCTCAAACCGTTTATGAATTTGTTAAAAAATTTGATTCAAAAATAAAAAAAAATTATGCAAAAAAAATACTGACTTCTAAATACCCACTTAACCCATCAATGAATATTGCAAAACTTAAAAAGATTTTAAAATAATATAAATCATACTTTTATAATAAATAGAAAAAATTATTAAAAAAATTTACTGAAGTTTTGTTACTACTTTAATTTTGAATTTTAAATGCAACAATAGCATCTCCCAATTCAACCAGATCCGGATAAAACATTTTTAATGTTGTTCCTCCCGAGGCAGGTATAACAATATATTGNTTACCATTAATTTCATAAGAAGTGGGAGGTGCTGAGCCGATATATGGTAACTTATAGGACCATAATTCTGTACCCGTTTTGGCATCAAATGCCCTTAACATCTTATCAAGCGTACCTGCAGCAAAAACAAGCCCACCAGAAGTTGCTGTCGCTCCACCAAAATTCTCTGTACCCGTTAAAATTCCTTTTGATTTCAAAACTTCATAGTGGCCGAGTGGAACTTGCCAATTAATTTTACCATTGTTCAGGTTAATTGCGGTAAGTGTTCCCCATGGTGGTTTTACCCCTGGATATCCGTCCATATCTCTTAAAGGTTTTGCTTTTTTATCTTTATAACTAATTCTTTTTTTACTGCTATGTTCTGGACTTTGCACCCCCACTAACCAAGGAATATTATTTGACGTCACATACATAATATTTTTATATGGGTCTACTGAAGCTCCTGTCCACTGGGCCCCGCCATTTTCATTATACTGTATTGTATATTTATCGGGTTCATGGGGAACAGAAAAACCATAATTTGAATTTTCTACTATTGATAAAATGTACTCTCTGCTAGACTTGCTTAAATTTGTAACATCTTCTTTTTTAAATATATTTCTCGAAAAAGGTTCTGGTATTTTTATCGAAGGTTGATATTTGCAAGTTTTTTCTCCAGGTAATACTGAAACAGGCGCAAGTCTCATTTCATAATCAAAAATTGGTTCGCCAGTATACCTATCCAATAGGAGAGTATTTCCTAATTTTGTTACTACAATAACAACGTCGATTCTTTTGTTATATTTATTTATAGTTGTTAAAATTGGAGGTGCTGGAATATCTCGATTCCATATGTCATGACAAGTTTCTTGAAAGTGCCATAATTTTTTTTTATTTCTTACATCAAAAGCAATTACACTATTTGCAAACAAATTTTTTCCCGGTCTTAATGTACCAACAAAATTGGGTTTAGGATTTCCAGTCGTTAAGTAAACTATTCCGTTATAAACATCAGCTGAAATACCGCCCCATGGATTACCGCCAATAAAATCTTTTTTATTTTTTTCTCTTAAATAATATTTCCAATTCAATTTCCCAGATTCAATATTATAAGACTCTATTGACGGACGAAAAGTAGCAACAACTAGTTGATTATCAATAATTACAGGAGGAATCGGACTCGAGCCAATTTTTATTATTCCATTTTTTCCAAAACTTTTTACGACCTTACCAGTTTTTGCGTTTAGTGATATCAACTGATCGTCATTTGTAAAATATAATTTTAGAACATCATTTTTTGTATCTTTCCAGACCAACAAACCTCTTTTTGCCGCTTGATAACCTTTTTCTACCTTGTATCTCCATATTTCTTTACCGCTAGCACCATCTAAACCAACTATATGATTTCCGGGGGTTGGCAAGTAAACCAAGCCTTCATAAACAACAGGATTGGCCTGAATACCTTTATTTCCATCTCTAGAATTAAATACCCATGCTAATTTTAATTTTTCTATATTATTTTTATTAATTAAGTTAAGGCTTGAAAATCTCATTGACGAGAATCCTCCATGACTTCTAGGCCAATTTGAAAAATTTTTTTCAACTTCCTCAATTTTTCTACCAGGTATAAAATTATCTTTTTTACCTGGTATAACCTTAATTTTTGGTAAATTTTGCCTCAGTGATGATTCTTGGGGTTGCCAATATTCACGATGTTCTTTTGAAATTTTAAAAGTAATATCGTGATACAAATTGTCGTAAGACTTTAAAATTTTTTTAATTATTCTACTATTTAAATTGTTAATGTTGAATGTAAGTGAACTCCTGTTGATATATGAAGAATCATATTTAGCTAGATCAAACAATACGACCAATATCAATAAAATTCCTACAATAAATAAAGATAATATAATAAACTTCGATATTTTAATTTTCATAAAAAATATTTTCTAATAGAATATAAATATTTATTCAAAAAAAAATTCCTGGTAGCGGGGGGCGGATTCGAACCGCCGACCCCAGGCTTATGAGTCCTGTGCTCTAACCAACTGAGCTACCCCGCCA
>JGI11785J13272_1000154_pt1 | contig 16759 bp, 14 predicted proteins | sample DeeseametaMP2098_FD_13272 | JGI IMG/M metagenome (IMG submission 13272)
AATAACTTTTCCTGATGGAACAAAGTATGAAGGTGAAGGTATAAATGGAGAAATTAAAGGGTATGGGAAATATACTTTTACAGACGGAATTAAGTTTAGAGGCAAGTATTTTAGATATATAGGGGTAAAGAGTTGGAGCGGACATACCTACCATTCGGATGGTAGTGAGTTCATTGGCGATTGGAAAGATGGTAAACCTTGGAATGGAACATTTTACTTCAAGAACAGAAATATCAAAGGAGAGTATATTAATGGATTAGAACAGAAATAGAGAATAGACCTTATCAGGTTTGAGATAGAAAAACTTCCAATGAACAATATTTCTATTGAAGGTTTAACTGGCATAATTCGGTCAATATATAGTGGGACGAATAAAAAAAATGACTAAATCCATCTTTCATAATTACCATTATTAATTAGAATTAAAATTTAACTCCAAAATTTGCTTCAATTTTACTATAAACACTACCATCAACCTCTTTAAAACCTATTACAACTGATTCCCTTTTCTCAGTACCACTGCTCCACTATGCTCCACTTTCAAAAAAGACATGGAGCAGGACAAGACCATGGGACTTGCTGGGAATGATCATTTTGTTATTAAACAGGCATCCGGAGCCAAAACAGATAGTGCTTTCCAAAGATATAATTTAGTCACGGAGCAAGAGATGAAGAGTATTAAATGGTTGGATGAAAAGAGTGTAAAATCCGGAACGATGGACACCTATATGGACACCAACACTAAAACAAAGATTGTATAGATTGTTCTAAGTATCTGATTTATAATGGTGCTCCCACCGTGACTCGAACACGGAGCTAGGGTTTAGGAAACCCCTGTTTTATCCAGTTAAACTATGGGAGCAGCCTGAGTTTGCAGAGGAAATAACTAAAGCTGTTCAGGCTTGTGATTGTTTGAAGTTATGCTACTATTAAGCCCTGATTTACAGGTATAAATCAAGACAACATTTTGCATTATTGATTAAGCAACAAAAGTTCTAATTTAGTGTCAATTTGATTGATGTGTCCCTGAAAAGTACAGCAGAATGATGTTAATACTGTAAATTAAAATAGATATCTTGTTTCACTCGAAACAACACTGTTTCAGTACTTTTTATGGGGGCATCATAAATAATTAATAATATGTTAGAAAAACATAAAACAATTGCAAAAGATATTATTGATCTGGCACAGAAATATGGTGCAGAACAGGTATCAGTCTCACTGGCGAAGTCAACCTCATTTCAGGTAGATGTGCGTGAACAGAAAATTGAATCACTTCAGGAATCAGGTTCTTCCGGAATTCACCTCACAGTTTCAAAAAACAAACGGCGCTCAACTGTGTCCTCAAATGATTTTAGAACAGAGACTTTAGCCCCATTAATTCGTTCTACTCTGCAGGCATTGCCTTATATGGGTGAAGACGAATTTTACAGCCTTCCTGATCCTAAATTACAGGGACGTGCTCCTGGAGAGCTGGAATTCCTTGATCCTGATTATGACAAGTTAAGTTCTGCAGAAAAAGTAAACATTCCGCTTGAACTGGAAGAGTTGAGTCTTGATGCTGACCAAAGATTAAAAACAGAACAGTCATTTTATTCAGACAGCATCTCTTACATGGTTCATGCAGATTCGAATGGTTTTTTGGAAGGAGAGACAAAAACTATTTACAGCATGGGAATTTCTATGATTGCAGAAGATATTGAATCAACTGCAAACGGAACCAGTGAATCAACTAATGTAGGACGTAAGCAAACTGACGGTTGGTACAGTGCAGCTCGTTTTCACCGGAACTTAACTCCATCAAAGGAAATTGTTGAAAAAGCCTGCCAGAGGACACTGCGAAAATTAGGTGCGGTGAAACCGGTAAGTCAGGAAGTGCCAGTTGTCTTCAGTTCAGAAATGGCTCAAAGTTTTCTGGGTAAAATCGCCTCCGCACTGATGGGTGAAAATTTGTTTCGCAAGCAGTCTTTCCTGCTGAACAAACTTAATGAGTCAATTGCGGATGCAAAAATCAATTTGATTGATAATCCTTTGCTCCCAGGCAAACTTGGAAGCCGTCACTTTGACAGCGAAGGTGTTGAGGCAAAACCGTTGGTTTTGATTGAAAATGGAGTGCTGAAAAATTATATGCTCTCAACATATTCTGCTAACAAACTTGGCATGGTTTCCAATGGTCACTCAGGCGGAATTTCAAACCTTATCCTTAAACTTGGTGACTATACTGAGGAGGAACTGATTGCAAGTGTCAAAAACGGCTTGTATTTAACCTCAATGTCCGGTCAGGGGGCAAACATCGTAACCGGTGACTTTTCGCGGGGAGCACAGGGAATATGGATTAGAGACGGTAAATTAGCGGAGCCTGTAAGTGAATTTACAATTGCCGGAACTTTTGCTGAAATGCTGAATAATTTAAAAATGATCGGCAGTGAAATAGACGAACGCAGTTCAATTCTAACTCCGGCATTTAAAATTGACAAAATGTCGGTCAGTGGAACTTGAAAATCAGGAAGAATGGACTAGATCACGCACAGTTGTGACAGAATGTTCAAGCAGTGTGTTTCTGAACTGATCCCCGGAAATACCCTGCTGGCGTAGTTCTCTGGCTGTCAATTTCAGTCCTTCCAGATATTCGAGCACAGCAAATTCTGAGACATCCTGATTGAGCAGTTTTTCGGTTCCTTCGTACATTGCAACCATCATGGTTTGATGCTGGTCATCTCCCAGAACGGAGCGTAAAGGAGATGTACCCTGTTCAAAATGCTGTCGAAGTACGCGAATATTCTCAAATGAAAGTCTTTGAACATTTGAGTATGCAGAACTCTTGTCAATTCCGGAAACGGAAATATTCTGCTGAATTGTGGAACTTGTTTGAAGTATATTCATTGTAATGGTTTGAATTATCCTGTTCTGACTTTTATTAGTTTGAGCTAACTGATGCAAACTCCATGAAATTACGGCTATTTTGTTAAAGGTTATTTGTTTAATCCCCGGAAAATACTCATTATTCGTTTCAGTGCTTTAGGTGATTTGGTGCTGACAAGCCCTATTTTCCGTGAATTGAAGCGTGTTTATCCCCAAGCAGAATTGACACTGCTGAGCTCTTCTGGAATGGGCTCAGTGCTGGCAAACAATCCTCACATTGATCATTACATTAGTCACAGCAGAAAAGAATCTGTCGCAGAGCTGACTGATTTGATACGTAAATTAGGCCAGGAAAAGTTTGAGTTGATTTACGATGCTCACCGTTCACTCAGAAGTATATGGATTGTCTGGAATCTTTCATGCTTTGGACTGTTTAAAAGTCCGCAAGTTTGGTCCATCAACAAACGCAGTTGGCGTCGTAGTTTGCTGATCCGTTTCAAAATCAATTTACTCAAAAAATCTCCACCGCAGCGTCAGCACCTGCTGAGTCCTCTGCAGGAGAGGACTCAACTGGAACTGCAGAATCACACAGAATTATTCCCGAACAAAGGTGCTGTTTTAGCTGTAAAGGAATTTATGGAGATAAACAGACTTCTGCCGAATCGTTTTATTGCAATTGGAGCTTCTGCTTCATATCCGCTCAAGTGCTGGCCGATGCAAAATTATCATGTACTGATTTCGAATTTAATTGCGAGTCGCTGGCCTGTTGTGCTGGTGGGTGGGGCAAATGAAAAAGAGACTTCTCAACTTGAAAAAGGATTTCGTGGAGAAATCCACAATACGGCAGGTGATTTTTCTCCGTTGGAATCAGCAGAATTGCTCAAGCACGCAAAATTAGTAGTGTCAAACGATACTTCTGTCAGTCATTTGGCGGAAGCGGTCAGTACCCCAGTAATTGCCCTCTTTGGTTCAACTGTCAGAGAATTTGGCTATGCACCGTTTCTGCAGGAAAGTCAAATAGTGGAAACAAATGAAGTGCTCAGTTGTCGTCCCTGCAGCAGAGACGGGCGCGGGAAATGCCGGAATCCTAACTATCTGCGCTGCTTGACTACAATAACTCCGGAAACGGTTATGCCGTTAATTCCGGAGCCAGAGAATAAATATACAGATTTATATGAGGATTAACGCAGTAGCATTGAGTGTTGCGGATTCGGTTTTTCTAAGCAGCAACTTCAGCAGGACTGTTACGCTGTGCAAATTTTGAATTTACGTCTTTCAAGTCGAGTCTTCCTGCATCAGCCATATCTCGCATAGATACTGTAAATAATTTGCGTGCTTCCCGGATTTCTTCTGTATCCGGAGTTTTTGTTTTTAGTGAAGAAACCAAAGCAGCGCGGCTTTTTTCAGGAAAACACATAATTACTGCTTCTTTTATTTTTGTGGTAGAACCAGAAATCGCAGTAATTACCGAATCAGGCTGTAATTTGCGGACAACTTCCAACAAAATATCTTTAGGTACATCCGGAAGTGATTCAAAAATAAAACAGTTACTCTCAATATCTTCACTCATTTTAATATCTGAGGTTCGCAAACCGTTGATCAATTCTTCCCTGGTTGTGTTGTCTAAGTCACTGAGAACATCCGCGACGAATTTCACTCCGTCAACTCCTACTGTACCTTCATCTGGCACATGTCTCGCTTTTTCGGCAAGGTTGTAGCCAATCTTTTCAACCAGTTCAAGCGGAAGTTCATGTAATTTTCCCATTTCCAACGCTACTTTGGTGCGTTCATCTGTCGACAGCTCTCGGAGTAATTCAGCAGCTTCCTCACTTTCCATCCGTACGATGACGAAGGCTTTTATTTTTGCAGGCTCTTCCTTGATCAAAAAACCGATTTGTGATGTTGTTAATTGATCCATGAATCCAAATGGATTTGTTTTGTTTTGTTCAGGTTCAGTCAACTGTTTGGTGAGTAAAAATTTCTGAACATCTTTTAAAACAGCATTTGCATCTTCAGGAGACAGCACGGCTTCTTCTGCCAGCTTCTCTAGTTCCAAATATGTTTTCTGAGGAATAGTTCCGGCAAAGAGTGTTCTGGATGCGCTCATTCCCAATGTTGAAATAAGCTGGGTCAGCATTTCCATTGACTGTTTGTCACGTGACATCTCATGTACAAGTTCCTGTTTCCAGTCATCACGTCCTACGAGTTGCTTGATGATTTCCTGAACCAGACGTTCATTTTCCTCATTCACCATAGTACCGTTCACCTTATATTCCGGATGACCGTTACTTTCAACCAGTTTGTCCAGTGGATCAGGAATTGAAACAAAACCCTGCTGAGGTGCTGCAGGAAGCTGTGGAGTCTGCATATTAGGGGGCATTAGAGCAGGATATCCATTTTGTTTTGGTTGGGCTTCTTTGACCTTTTTCAGTTTCCACAGAACCCAGAAAAACAAAAGTATAAGAAAAAGCAGCATTCCGGCGAGTATTTTTTCAATCTCACTCATTCTCAACCAGAACGGTTCTTCTTCGATCAACTTATCAGCTTCTTCCGCAGCAGGATCAGCTCCCGGTTTTTCTTCACCCTCTTTTGCTTTTTCATCTTCCGCAACAGCTTTTGCCATTGGATCAGGCAAACCCTCACTTCCTGCAGGTTTATCGAGTTGTTCAGGAAAAGGTTCACTTGGCAGAATAGGCACAAAAATCAGTTCATCACCGCGTTCATAATCTAGTCCACTGAGGATAGGTACAATTTCGCCGATGTAGGAATTGACTGAAGGTGAAACTTCTTTGTGCATTACCAAATCCACTCTCATCCGAATAATCTGCCAATATTTCGCCCCGCTTGTTATGGAAGGGGTATTCAGTTGTCCAAATCCGGGAAGGGTTTCGTTAGCCATACTAACCGCGCGCTCCTCTCCAAACAGTTTTACACGCAGTACATAATCCTTCGGCTCAAGATAATACTTGAGTCCATTGCGGATTGCCTCTTCAATTTCAAATTGACGAATACTGAGCGACTTTACACGTTCCTGTGCTTCGAGAGAAAATGCAGGAGCAAGCAAAATTAAGCTTAAACTGGAAACTAAAACCGGCAGAAAAAATCCACGCATAATTTTGAAAATTCGCTTGTTTGGTTTTGATGTTGTTTTTATGATCATATTCACCGGGACAAACGCATGAGATATTTTTTCAGACCCTCATTTGTTGGATCAAGTTTAAGAGCATGCTGCCAGTTCTCTAATGCCATTCTATTCCAGCCCAGCCGGTAATAGATGGAACCAAGCATAGCAAAAGCCTGTGAGGAAAAAGGATTTAACTCAATTGCTCTGCGGAGCGCGGTTATAGCAGAATCATAATTCTCGCTCATGTAAGCCTTTCTGGCTTGCAGTAAATAGCGTGTAGTTTCAACCTTGGCCTTCATGTCTATGCGCCTTGGTTCAGGATCGGGTTCCAAAATTGCTTCAGGTTTTTCTTCCCCTGCCGCGAGGTTTTCCTGTTCACCTGCTACTCCGGGTTCTTCATCAATTATTGAACCGTTATCAGTATCAGTATCGGCATCGGCATCGGCTTCAGTATTATCTGTCTCAGCATTATCTGCCTCAGCAAATTCAACTGCAGCATTATCGAGAGTAGTTACAGAAGATGTTGCAGGTGTAGTAAAAGGCACATGCACCATTTTAAGCACATCTCTACCGGTCAGGTTGAGAAACTTAACACGATCATCCAATGTTTGTCGTAGCACTTCCACATTGAAAAGTGAAATAGAAGTATTCACAACAGCAAAAATTGTCGTGTACGGTCTCACCTGATTCACAATACCAACAATCTTTTTTGTTTGTGTCGGCACCCAGACATTATTTTCGAATCCTGGTAATTTTATTTTTGAGATACTTTTATCACGTTTAGTGACAGGCACAGTTTCCAGGATATAACGAATACTGACGGAAACACCGACATACTCTTTAGGTAATTTTTCACGGAAAATAACATCTAATTGTTTTTCGATATCTCTTTCAACTCTTCTCTGCTCCGGTGGCGGAGGCAGTTTTACATCACCTTTATTTGAGCCACTTAGTTTTTCAGCAACGCTTCCGTCTCCTGAAAGTGCTTCTTCTTCTTCTTCCTGTTCTTTCTTTATTTGATTAAAAGGTACAGCTAGCAGTTCTTCCAGAGTCTGTTTTTTTTCTGCTGATTCAGCGGCTTTTTCCGGCGACGGATCTTCCACCTGTGCCTGATCTGAAGTAGCAGGACTCTCCTGAGCGTTTAATTTGTCGATAAACAAAAAGCTCAGCAGACAGATAATCAGCAGAGAATATAGAGAAACTTCTGCGCCAAAAACTTTATTATTTTTCATTACCTACTCCAGATTATCCAGCATTTGACGTACCTCTTCATCCTTTGGATCTAAACGTTGAACATGCTGCCACATTTCGAGAGCTTCCTCTTTTTCTTCAAGGAGAAAATGTAATGAACCTTTCATTTTCAGGATAAATATTTTGTCTGAACGTTTCACTGCGACTTTCAAACCTTTTGCAGCCCATTCTAAGCCGGCAACGTAGTCACCAGTCTGGAATGCTTCAAGTATTTTTGCACGATAATCTTTAAGCGCACCGCGTTGTTCCGGTGAAAGTGAACTGTCGGAACGTTCCGGAAAATCCTTGCGGATAATTGCCAGCGTATCTCCACGTTTCTGATCAAAATTTATCGCCAGAGGGATTGCTTCTTTCAGGAAAGTATCAACAGTAGGAAGAACAGTTTCATCAAGTAGTAAATTTATTTCCATTTTGATGTTACTGGCAGACGGTGGTGCGTTTGTAGTTTCTTCATTGCTTTCAATTAATGAAAATTTTACATTCACCACAAAGTCTGTTTTTGCTACATATTTCAACAATAACTCAGTTAGTTTCCTTCTGACAATCTGTTCTTCATAAGGTGCAATACTGTCTGAGAAAGGTTTTGGAAAAGAAGTTCTTTCTACTGTTACAGTATCTCCACGGTCAGCAAGATAAAATTCCTGTGCAGGAATCAGTCTCTTTAAAAACTGCTCTTGAGTTTCAGGTAATGTGTTATCCAACAAAACACTGACCTGTACTGATTTTAAAGCTTCTTTCAGTTCATGGTTGCGTTTCGTGCTTTCAGAAAGATCAGTATCGTCATCGCTTGTATCAGCTTTTGTGGCATCAGCCTCAAGTGGCAGGTTTTTGAGTTGAACCTCCTGCAGCAGTTTTTGGTCCCAATTAATTATTACTGAAACGTTAAAACGTTCCGGTGACAGATAACGTGAGAGTAATTGATCAAGATCGAGTTTAAGACTTTGTTCAAATGCAGCGGTTTTAAGACTCAAACGCTTACTGGTTGCATCCTGTAGTGGTACTGCAATGACAAAATTAGGGCTGTCAATCGGATGGATTAAGTTTGACTGCAGGTCTCCACGCTGCAAAACAATACGTAGAATTCTTTTGTTGCCCTGTGTCTCTTCTATAACAGTAACGGAATTTTTTCCGCCATCAGTCTTTTGATTGAAAAGTACTTTTTTCTTCACCGGAAGTTCTGCGACAGGTTCGACTGTTTCTTCTGTCGTCGTGCAACTGCTGAGAACAAACACGAAGAAAATGCTTACAAAAAAAGTAAGTTTAAAAAATAAACGTATTAAGCTGAAATTATAAAATAGTTTCATGATAAGCGCAGATCTTTGAAATACGTAATTAAAAAATTAAAATTTCCAGCCTATAGAAATAATTGATGCTCCGGAAGCTGTAGCACTTTCGTCAGTTGTCAGCATTGCCATGTAATGGTAATTAAGTGTCAATTGTTCTGCTACAGAAAAGCTGAATCCTGTTTTGAAATATGACGGATTATTGAAAGGTGTCACTGTCATCATACCTAAACCTCCAAGAAGAGAAAATGATACCTGCTCTCCACCAAAGTTAAAAACGTCATAACTTATTGTGCCATCTATCAAAAAACCAGTGATGGATGACTCATATTTATCTGTCAAGTTGGAGTTGTCATCACTCAACATTGCACCGCCGCCGGTAAAACTCCAGTCATCCGTAAGCCGTACCATTTTTTCTCCGCCGAGTACACGCGACTGATGTTCAACCGTGACAACGCTCCCTGAAGTTGAACTGGTGAAGGTAATAGGTACACTCATCTTGCCGTAAAACACGTGTATGTAAGATCCACTCTTAGGCGGTGTTCCTGTAACTATTTTAGAAAAAACTATTTCTCCACCTTTTGCCTCATATGCGTTAAGTGAAATGGAAAGCTGCTCGCCTTCACTGGTAAACACAGCAATATCAAGAAAGCCCTCTACTTCCAGTTCTTTAGCAATCTCCCTACGGTATTTGTCGTCAGCGATACCGCGGCTGATTTTTAGAAAACTGCCTGAAATGTCGGTACGTATTTGACTGCATGATTCGCAGACACTGACTTTTAACTTGATCAGACTCGTTAGTGTCTGCTGTAAACGTGCAGTTGCAACTTTGCGAAAACTGCTCGGCAGGGCATCTCCATATGAAATACTTGAAATTGCCACTGAACTGATTTTTTTCTGCATACTTTGCACGGATTCCACCAGACTTGGAGTAAGCTGTTCCAATTGGGAAATCTGTCGATCTTTCCAAAAAATCGCTTCTTCTTCTGCCGCAGCAGTTGTCAAACATAAGGCAAAAACAAACTGCACCAAAAGTAATTTACGTGTAAAATTTATCATTTGAAAATTGTCAAAAACTTGGTGTGTTTTTTGCTGATTCTCATACTGAGAAAAAATTATAGAGGCTTACTTAACTTCTGCAACCTTCCTGCCAATATCATCAAAGTACAATGTTGAACCGAATAGTTCTTACAGAAAAAGATCAAATTACGACTTTGAAAGTAACTGATGAGTTAAGGCGGGTAGAAATCCAGCCTGAAATGCAAGCTATTGAAAAAAGTTTAGCTTCAGCTAACACGCGAAAGGTTACGCTTGATTTGGATAATTTGCAAGTCTTTAGCAGGGACACGCATGAGCTTTTGGGGTTGATTATCAGGTATGTCCGACTGCAAAACATTCCTATCTCAATAAGCGGAAGTTCACAGCTGGATCCAGCAATTCTGCTGGCAATCTCAGAAGGTAGGCCTCAAATAATTGAACAGCAGCAACCAAAAAAAGCAGCTTTTACGATAAAGCCCAAATATTTTTCTCGTTTTTCAACCCCCTACTTTTCCAGTGATGAAGATAACGTTGTGTTCAAGCGATTAATTCCTGAAACTGTTACTCCGGAAAAGTATGCAGCGGAAAAACCTTTTCTAAATGATAAACCGGAAGATGTTGAGATTGTCCTGCCGAATGATGTTTCTGATAAATATTCACCCTGGTTCAGGCTTGGATGGTTGCTGTTTTTATGCTTCACCGCAGTTGCTTTGAGTTTGTTGTATTTGCTCTGGCCGGATTATCAGTCAGGTAAAATACAGCAAGTGTTTTTAGCAGACAACAAGACACAAGTAGTGCTTAACACTGAACCGGTAGAAAACATTAGCGTTCCGGAAACCCCCATGGTTTCCCTGATAATGGCGGTCAAAAGCGGGAATAAGCCTGCTGTAGAGCAATTACTGCTTTCCGGAGCTGAGTTGGAATTAAAAGATCAACAGGGTTATACTGCATTTATGCATGCAGTAAAAACAGAAAATGCAGAACTTGTGACATTACTGGCGGAACACGGCGCGGTGGTAGACTTGAAGGATGAGTTTGATGACACACCGCTTATTTGGGCTTCTTCCATGAAAAATAAGGCAATTGTTAAATTATTGTTGGAGCACGGTGCAGATCCGGATATAGGAGATTTTACACCTCTTATGTGGGCTGCTTTTCATGGCGAGTTAGTGATGTTAAATTTATTTTTGGAATCAAGGGCGAACCTGAACGCACGTACTCAAGCAGGTTGGACCGCACTGATGTGGGCTGCAGAAAAAGGGAATACGCAAGCCATGTGGGAATTGCTGAGACGTGGTGCCAGAGTAAACATGCAGAATAACAATGGAAAAACGGCTCTTATCCTGGCAGCCCGTAGAGGGAATATCGGAACAATAGGATTATTGCTCAATAAAGGTGGTGATCCCGCGGTGGTTGATTTTGACAAAAAAACTGCTTTGGATTACGCCAAAAATTTCCAGCATAAGGATGTAATTCGTTTACTGGAAAAAGAATTTGAATAAATAATTCTAAATTATGAAAAATGTTTCTCTTGAAGACTTTGTAAATGTGAGACCAACAGATTAACGGCCTCCCTATTGCTCCAACTCTCTGGAATAAGTACATCTGCGTAAATTTTGCTGGGCTCAACATACTCCTCATGCATTGTACGTATAGTAGCAAGGTATTGCTTGGTTACGGATTCAACAGACCGTCCGTGTTCAGATAAATCTCGTTTTAACCGTCTGATGAACCTCAAATCCGGGGGTACGTCTATAAATACTTTCAAATTCATCAAATCCCTGAGTTCTTTATCATTTAATACCAGAATGCCTTCCACAATCAGGATAGGTCGTGATTCCACTTTTTTCGTACTCGAATCTCTTAAATATTTAGTAAAATGATGAAATACTGGGATTTCCACATTTTTTCCTGAAATCAGAAGATTGAGGTGCTCTACCAGCAGGTTTGTCTCCAAAGAATCAGGATGATCAAAATTGATTTTGGTTCGTTTCTCAAATGATAATTCAGGGCGATTTTTGTAATAGGAATCGTGTTGGATAACAGAAACTTTTTCCGTACCTAACTGTTTTAAAATCTCTTTTACAATCGTTGATTTTCCGGAACCGGAGCCGCCACCGATTCCCATCACGAAAGGTTTTGCTGTAGCCATAGGAAGGAAACCAGTCAAATATAAACTTTGTAAAACATACGCAGGGACATAACCATCAGGAAAAGTGCAAACCAGCGTTTGAGTTTGTCTTTGTCAAGTNTGTGAGCCAGCTTTGCTCCCTGTGGTGCCATGAACATGGTTATNGGAAAAATGAAAAGAAAGCTCATCAAACTGAAATATCCGAAGCTTAACTGAGGAAGATTTGGATTATACCAACCGCTGAAAATATAACCGATTGCTCCAGGCAGTGAAATCATCAATCCTAAACTTGCTGATGTCCCAACTGCGCTTAGCATGGGTAAACTGTAGGCAGTAAAGTAAGAGGTGAAAAAAACACCTCCACCGATTCCCATTATTGCTGAAAGCAGACCGATCAGTCCTGTTGCACTCCACTGCTTTGAATCTGTAGGTAGTTCTTTGCCCAGTACGAAATGGTTTTTCCGTAATAAATTTAGTGCAATCAACATTGTCAGCGTGGCGAAAACTGCTTTGAGTGAATCACCACTCAAACTGCCGCCAAGCCATGAACCAAGCAAAGCGCCGGACATCACTGGAATTGCCAGTTTGCGGAATAAAATAATGTTCCCTGAACCACGTTTGTAATGAGACCAGGCGGAAGTGATTGAGGTGGGCACAATAATCGCCAGTGATGTCCCTATTGCCATGTGTGCGGTGACTTCGGGTGAATAACCCAGTTCATCAAATGCATAGAGTAAGGCAGGTACTAAAATGATTCCACCGCCGACGCCGAAAAGACCTGCTAACAATCCCGCAAATGCACCTGAGATAAACAGCAAACTCAGCAGTGAAATAAATTCAGGATTGTTAAAAACGGATTGCATGTAATGTCAATTTATTTTTTTGCAGATTTCTTTNTACTTGTTCCTTTCAAATTTGGAAAACAAATAGGCAGCACATCCTCAAAAGTTTTCACAAAATGCGGTTTGATGCCTCTAGTTATTATTTCATCCAAATCTTCAAAATCTTTTTGATTTTCTGCAGGAAAAATTAATTGAGAAATACCGGTACGTCTGGCAGCAATTGTTTTTTCTTTTACTCCACCAATAGGCATAACCAAACCAGTAAGAGTTAACTCTCCGGTCATGGCTATATCAGCAATAACAGCTTGATTTTCAACCATTGAGTAAAGTGCACAAGCCATTGTAATTCCAGCAGAAGGGCCATCTTTAGGAGTAGCTCCTGCCGGTACATGCATGTGGACAAAGTTTTCTGCAAAGAATTTTTTAATTCTTTCATCACTGCTGCCTTTTGAACGGATATATGTGTAAGCGATCTCCGTTGATTCTATCATCACGTTACCAAGTTGGCCTGTCTGCTTGAATCCCGGAGTCTTAGCTTCCACAAAAGATGCTTCTATGAACAAAGTTGCTCCGCCGACACTTGTGTATGCCAGACCGGTTATGACTCCAACTTTAGGTTTTTTGTAACGTGTTTCTTCTGCGAAAGCCTTGCGCCCCAACATTTCAGGCAGATCTTCTTTAGTAATCTTAACATTTTCAATTTCTTCCTCTACAATCTTACGTGCAGATTTTCTCATTATTTTTTTAAGATTGTTTTCCAGACTTCTTACACCTGCTTCTCTGGCATAACCATCAATTATTTCACGTAGAACAACTTTCGGCAGGGAAAACTGTGATTTATTAAGTCCATGTATTTTGAGTTGTTTTTGTAAAAGATGTTTACGGGCAATTTGCAGTTTTTCTTCCAGGATATAACCTGAAAGCCGGATGACTTCCATCCGGTCGAGTAATGCCGGTGGNATTGTGTCAGTTTGGTTTGCAGTACAAATAAAAAGGACTTTTGAAAGATCAAAACGGACATCAAGATAATGATCAAGGAAATCTTTGTTCTGTTCAGGGTCTAAAACCTCCAGCAATGCAGATGCAGGATCTCCCTGAAAACTCGCGCCGATTTTGTCTATTTCATCCAGCATGATTACCGGATTTGCCGTTTTGCAGGTTTTGATCGCATTAATAAATTTTCCAGGCAGTGCCCCGATATATGTACGCCGATGTCCTTTTATTTCCGCTTCATCACGCATGCCGCCTAGAGAAAAACGGTAAAATTTACGTCCAATTGCTTTGGCAATAGACTGACCCACGGAGGTTTTTCCAGTTCCCGGGGGACCAACCAGTAAAACAATAGAACCCGCGAGGTCTCCGTTTATGATGCCCACAGAGATCAGTTCGAGGATACGGTCTTTGACATCTTTTAAACCATAGTGGTCACGATTTAGAATTCTAGCTGCACGCTGGATATTGAAGACATCTTTACTGTAAATACCCCACGGTAAAATTGTCAGCCAGTCCAGATAAGTTCTGGTAACATGATATTCTGGCGATGCAGGTTCGATTAAACGCATTTTTTCTAATTCTTCTTCAATACGCTCTTTGGCTTCTTCACTAAGTTTTAGTTTCTTTATGCGTGCTTCATATTTTTCTGTCTCACTTTCTGAACCTTCTTTGGTGATGCCTAACTCTTTTTTAATTTCCTTGAGTTGTTCCCGAAGGAAAAACTCACGCTGTTGCTGAGACATCCGATCTTCTACACGCTGGGAAATTTTTACCTGAAGTTTAGCAACTTCCAGTTCATGTCTCAGCAAATTTAAGGCTTTTTCAATACGTTCCTTGATGCTCATTGTTTCCAATATTTCCTGCAACTCCTTTCCGGATGCAGTTGTCATGGATGCCGCAAAGTCAGCAAGTGTTGCAGGATCTTTGAGGTTAATACGTCCCATCAACAGACCCAACTCTTCCTTGAACAATGGATTTAGCTGAACCAGTTCTTTAATAAAATTGATAATTGAAACAGAAAAGGCTTTTAATTCATACTCAGATTTTTGATCGTCTGTACCCTGTAGATATTCAACTTTTGCTCTGTAGACAGGATCTTCAGCAATTATTTCAAGAATTTCAAATCGCTCCATGACCTGCACGATTATATGCATCGGGTCATTACCATGCTTTGATGCCTGTACGATCCTTCCAACTGCTCCTATATTTGCCAGTTTGTCAGGAATGTTTTCTGCTTCAGTCTCGTCATTCTGCACATCAGGTTCATAACTGTAAACCAGACCGACATATTTTAAAGGACCTTTTAATTCATCCTCTAAAACATTTTCCAGTTTTTCATCGGAAATGATAACCGGCAGCAGCATTTTCGGAAAGAGCGGGCGATCGTAGAGTGGTACGATGAGCAGGGAGTCCGGGAAAATATCTTCACTGATGACGAGGGATTTTTCTTCAGTGATTGCCTCCAAGCTGTCTCCCTCTATTTCTATAATTTCCTCTTGAGGATTATCATCGGTTTCCAATTCAGGATCAGAAGTTTTACTCATAGTTTTTTTAAATTAATTTTATTGAATTATTGTTGTTTTGGAATAGTTCAACTGTCTGAACACCATTATCCAATATCGGAACAGGATGGTCTAGCCAGAAATTACTTGAGACAAATTATTTGGGTCTTGCTTAATGAATTAAGAGCAGGTTTATCTATTAGCTTTTATCCGCCAATATACCTTGGGATGTTGGTGAAAATACCGGACATGTAGGTCGTTGCCTGTGAGAGAAACCAGGGGAACAGGATAGCTAAAACAGCCATCATTGCACCCATTTTAGGAATAATGGCCAATGTCTGCTCCTGAATCTGCGTTACTGCCTGGAAAATGGAGACCAGTAGACCCACAACAAGTGCACCAATCAGCATAGGTGCCGCAAGCAGGGTGGCCATTCGCATGGCTTCAATCATGATTGAGACAACAAGAGCTTCTGTCATAAATTTATCTCAAATAGAGGATTAAAAAATGAATTAGAAATCTACAAAACTTTTAACCATTGAACCTAGAATCAAATGCCAGCCGTCAACCAGCACAAAAAGCATCAGCTTGAAAGGTAATGAAATCATTACTGGCGGCATCATCATCATACCCATTGCCATCAGGATAGAGGCAACAACCATGTCAATTACAAGAAACGGGACATACAATAAAAATCCGATTTGAAACGCGGCTTTCAGTTCACTAATTACAAAAGCAGGTATCATAACCCAGATTGGGACATCATCAAGATTATTTGGACGTTCTATTTTAGCAATACGAACAAACAAAGCTAGATCTTTTTCACGTGTAAACTTTCCCATAAATCGTTTAATTGGTAAAGCCGCACGGTCCATGAATTCTTCCTGGGAAATTGTCTCATCCAAATAAGGCTCTAGTGCAGCAGTATTGACTTCTTCCCAGACAGGCATCATCACAAACAAAGAAAGAAATAGCGCCAGACCAATCACGATTTGGTTTGAAGGTGCCTGTGGTGTGCCGATAGCCTGACGCAAAAATGACAGTACAATCACAAAACGTGTGAAAGATGTAGTCATAATCAAAATGGCCGGAGCCATTGTCAGGACTGTCAGTAAAAATACAATCTGTAAAGTCGTAGCTACCTGCTGCGGTGAACTTGCTGAATCAACAGAAATGTTGATTCCCGGAATCGGTGTTTGTGCATATAGAGGCATGCCAACACAAAAAATGGCCAGCAGGAAAAAACTGTGCACTATGAATCTCAAACTGTCGGAACAGGAAACAGCTTTCGAGCAAGTTGAGAAACTACTTTTGCTGAACTCTGTGCCGACTTCCTCTTTAATTTTTGATGCTAAACGAGGCATGTGAGTTATTTGATGGGCTTTAAGAATTTTAAACGCTGGGAAAGCTTATTTGCAAATTCCTGCATCATTTTATTACCATGTAACATTTTTTCAGATTTTTCAGCAGCTTTTGATGAACGTGTTCTTTTCGGTATCGCAGATCCATTTTTTTTATTGTTTGATTCAGCATAACTGCTATCTTCTACAGAGTTTGGTTTTAGAAAAACACCATTATCCTGTCCTTCCAACTCTATGCTAACAGCTAGATCTTCTTCCTTTGTCTCAGGCAGAGTATCCTCAGAATTATTTAATTTAGCTTCCTGCTCCAGAGTTTTTAAAAAATCAGCCTGCATATGATCCATATTTATTTCATTTGTTTTCTCATCAGTC
>JGI11785J13272_1000157_pt1 | contig 16578 bp, 16 predicted proteins | sample DeeseametaMP2098_FD_13272 | JGI IMG/M metagenome (IMG submission 13272)
CCGGCCAATTGGGCTGACAACGACTTTTGTGCTGTACGCCTCATTTTCCAGCGTAATTGTACCTCCTGCGGCGAAGCCGAAAGCACTGAACGAAGGCCAGCGGGTGGCGCTAATCAAGATGTTTGCTGGAACTTTTTCTTTGTAGAACGTGTCAAAGTTAGCATTATTTTTTCGCTGAAGCAAAAGATTTCCAGATTCACTTTTTATACGGTGGGATCTATGCTGAGTCAGCGCCAGCCACTGTGCCTGCCGTAGAGTATTTTTGAAAAGATCGGCGGTGTTTACAAACTCAGCCCTGTCCAACAGTGGAAAAAGGGAAACAAAAAGCAGGCCGGATAGAATTCCCACAATTGTGATGGAAATCATCATTTCGTATAAAGTAAATCCGCCGCTTTTTTTCTCAGTACGCATGTGGATCAATAAATCCTCTGAACAAAGTCAGGAATAATATTTTAATATCAAGCCAGATTGACCAGCGCTCGATATAGTACAAATCATATTCTATACGTTTCTCGAGCGATGTATTGCCACGCCAGCCGTTGATTTGCGCCCAGCCTGTGATGCCTGCTTTGACCTTGTGACGAAGCATGTAATTTGGAATTTGACTTTTGAATTGATCAATAAAAACAGGACGTTCAGGTCTGGGGCCGACAAGACTCATTTCGCCTTTGAAAACATTGAAAAGCTGCGGTAATTCATCCAGACTGTAGTTACGTAGAAAGACACCAAATTTTGTGCGGCGCTCATCGTTTTCACTGGCCCAGACAGCACCGGTTTGTGATTCAGCATCTGTATGCATTGATCTAAATTTTAATGCCCTGAATGTACGACCGTCAAGTCCCATACGTTCCTGACCNTAAAGAGCAGGTCCGGATGAGNTAAGTTTGATTAAGAGTGTGATCAACANCATTACCGGAGAAAAAATAACAATNGCTAAAAAAGCTCCGGAAATGTCAAGCAGACGCTTGAGCACCTGATTCCAACCNGTCATCGGACTTTGNACAATNGTTATAATNGNNATGTCATCNAAGGACTCCACTTCTGTATGCAGAGCACGGAAAGTNCCCAGGTCCGGAATGATCCGTACATCAACCCATTGTTCCGCCAGCAACTCTTTCAGTTCCGGAAGATAGTGCTGTTCCTCAGGCGGAAGCGCAATAAAAACTTGATCAATTTGGTGTGCCTGAATAATCTGGTTCAACTGCTCAATTCCTCCGAGTCTGGGAATATTATCCGGAATAACTGAATTCTGACTACCATTTGTTTCGATCACACCTTTCAGCACAAGTCCAAGTGATTTGAGACGCAGTAGGTGTTCTATAAACTTATTAGCTGAGACACCATTTCCGATCAGCAGAACATGCTCAACATGAGCTCCTCTGGCGTGTAGCCAGTGTAAGGAGCCTTTTGTTATAAGACGTGATAAAAATAGTAAAATCAATAAACAAGCAAGAAAGTAAAGCGTGTGTACGCGTGAAAAAGAAAATTCACGGTAGAAAAAGCAGTCACCAGAGTCAACAATAATAAGGTGAATGTTCCCCGTAAAAGATGGTAGAACTCCTGAGGCGGGTGGACAACTTTGTGTAACTTATAAACTCCGCTGAAAGAAAAGACGAAGCCGGTTAAAACAGCGACAAAAAACGCCGCTTTCAAATATTCAGCATGTGAAGGAATCATCGAAGCATGAGGCAGGTCAATCCAGAGGAACCTTAGCTGATATGCTAGTTCCCAGGCGGCAAACGCTAAAGACATATCCAACAGTCTTAAGACTGTAGCAAAAACCTGAGTGTGCCTTTTTAACATGCAGATTCCCTGATGGAAGCTGCGGAGGCATAGACAGTGGATCTTATAAAGAGAATATTAATCATTTTATAAATTACAATGCAAGAATTTCATCCGAGTCGTATTCGACGTTTAGTATTTGAACTGGACAGCCTGACCGTTAATTTTGAGCAGGATGCATGGGATAATTTTCGTCAATATTTGCGTGTTCTTGACGATCGTGATTTTGCGATTGTGCTGATTGCAGAGTCAATCCAGGCCTCTGAATGGACTTCATTTGCAAAAATATCTGTCATCAGGAGCACAGGTGAAGAAGCATTTAAAAACAATTCTCAACTGTCAGGTGCAGACGTTTTTTGGTTTTCAGAGCAAGGTTCTCTACAAACAAAATTATCAACTGCTAATGCAAATTTTGCAGGCAGCACCGGCGAAACCACACAAAATGGAGGAATGCAATATCAACATTTATACGATACTCTGCAGATATTTAATCCCAGTAAAATAACTACCGCAGATTTGTCAACTACTCTGTTTAAATTAAAGCAGAACTCAGAGCAGGTTCCTTTGATGCTCGGTATCGGAGGACCTGACGAATGCGGACATTCTTTTTTTGTCGGCGAATTGTTCGATGCGCTTGAAGATCAGGAACTGTTAGTCTCAAGTCTGGACCTGTCTAAAGTATTAGGCACAGAATTTCAAAAGCATGACAACTCTGCTTTAGAGTCAAGTTCTTCTTTCTGGCGTTCGGTTGAAATCCGCGACTGGCTTATTGATGATGTTCTATGTCCCTACAGTCAAGGAAAACAAGTTTATATCGAAAATCCTCCGGAAAATATTCTGGATTATGAGATCTGCACCTTCCCATTTTTTCTTGCACCGGAAATGATTTTACTGGTTTGGGGGACAACCGTTTTTCTGCCTGAATTTGAAAAATTAATCGATCTGCGTTTCTTACTCGAACTTTCGGAAAAAACTGCTACAGCGCGTATGTTTGCCCTTGATGAACGTGAAAATTTTGATAAATCATTCATCGAAACATATCACCAGAAAGAAGGCAAACGTTACTCGGATTACCTGGAAAAATATGAAGTGCAGAAGCAAATCGATTACCGGATTAATTTCGAAAACTTTAACGCCTTCCGTATCAAAGAATAATTTTAGCCTTCTTCAAAGCGTCCCAAATCCTCTTTGATCTTGCGCTCTTCTTCCGGAGAAAGTGATGCCAGTTTCTCTTGCTGTGGTTGGCTGACCCAGCGTTTAGATTGAAACAGGACGATAAATAGTCCAATCAAAATTCCTGCGCCAGGTAGGATCCAAAGTACCAGATTGAAGCCGCTCTTTGTTGGTGCCCGCAAAATCCACTCACCGTAACGTTCCACAAAATAGGCCAGTATTTCTTTATCAGATTTACCGTCTTTCATCAGTTCTCGGATTTTATCTTTGATACTGTTTGAAAATCCTGCTTCTGAATCCTTGACGGACAATCCCTGACAAGTAGGACAGCGTAATTCGTCTGATAGTTTTCTGAATCGGGCAGAAAAATCATCACTATCTGCTGCCGTACTACCACTGAACGCTGGACATAAAAAGATAAAAATAAGAAAAACAGTGATCCGACTTAAGTTAAATTGGTAATGTGTGCTGCTTTTAATCAGGCGCTGCATGTCTTTAAATCGTTGGAAAACTGCTGGAACTTAGTCTGTAATTAATTTATTAATCAATACAGTTTATCTTTCTCTCAAAAAGGTTGCAATGTAAAACAGGAAATACTGCTTGAACAATTGTGTCATTGAATAAAGATTCTGTAATAACAGAAAAATTATTATTAACTTGTGTATATGGTTTTAATATTGTCTAATCCATAACGTTGATAGTTAGGAAAAATTAATTAAATTCAGATGCTGAAATTGCTAATTTTGAAACTGGTATAAATTTTGTTCGGAAATAACAACAACGAATCGTTTAAAGGTGCTGCTCCTACTTATGTGGGAAAAGGCATGCGTATCGAAGGAAAGATATGGGGTAAGCGTCCTATCTGGATTGATGGTGAAGTAAAAGGTACAATTGATATTGGCAGTGAAGTTATCATTGGTGAGTCGGCAAAAATAGATGCAACAATCCGTGCATCTACAATTAAGGTAAACGGTTTTGTTGAAGGAGAGTTATATGCTTCCGGTAAGATTGAGATAATGTCAAAAGGACGTGTTCATGGAAANGTCACAAATCTTGCGGGATGTCTGATTATCCACGATGGTGGAATTGTCGAAGGACAGTGTTCAATTGCAAATAAAGAAAAAATGAAAAGTCTCTTGCCGCAGGAGTTTCCAAAATTACTGCCTGAACAATCAAGCGCACCTCCAAAAGTAATTAATACTCTTGAAAATACAAAAGAATCCTCTTNTATATCAGCAGAAACATCTGCTTAAAAAAAGCAGGTATAAACTCACTCTTGGTCATATCAGGGATTCTCCTCGAAACGTAACTGAACTTATTTTGTGGCTCCACGGTTGTTGGCAATTACTCCACGTGGGCGAAAAGCCGGAATTANATTTCTTATACTTTCTGTTGATTGTATGGGTTTAGCCGGGATAATTAACGAAAAAGCTTTCCGTTCAACCGCAAAATGCATTGACTGCACAGAATCCTGTATTGCCGCTACATTCAGGGTAAGATTCGCCCAGTTTCCCTGAACTTCCACTTGTTTTCCTGTTTTCAGGAGCGTCTCTTTTTCTGCACTTTTTGNCTCAACAGCAAGCCACTTCCTTAGTTGTTTAAAACGTTCTTTCGCGGTTAAGCTAACTTCCCGTTTGAGGTATACTTTAAGTACAGGAGTTCTAGTCAATTTTCCAGGATGCATGGTCAGGGAACTCAATATTTCGTCATGAAAAGCGATACGGCAACTGAATTTACCGCTTAGCTCACTGTTTTGTTCATCGATGAAAATCGTGGTTTGTGCAGCAGTCTGAGTACTGTTTATTTCAAAATCATTCCAAAAATATCTTGTTTCCAGTTCCGGAGCCAGAATCTGTACCTTCATTAAGTCTACATGTAGCGAATGTCCTGCTTTAAATACCTGCAAAACTGGTTTTAAAAACAAAGATGACTGACTGATACAGGTCGCAAGGTTCTGCAGGTCGAGGGGCCAGAAGCCAATTTCCAGCGTGCTTCTGCATTCACGGCTGGCCTGCATTAAAGTGTTAAATCCACGTCTGATTGAATCTGGAGTTCCAATCAAAATGATTTTTTTCCAACCCGACCAAATTTCACGCTCCACAAGTTTTTCGAGAGGAGTGTCTCCTGTGGTAAAGAAAAATTCATTAGGCACTAACTGCTCCATGATACTCAAACCGTGACGTTTCCAGAATAATGAAATTCCCGGATGAGAATAGCTGTCCAGAATCAGGTGCATTGGATATTTCATAACACTTCTTTAGTGATTAAATTAAGCTAAAGAGCCGCTGGTTCTTGCGTGTTTTAATTGCTGCAGAGCACGTTGTGTTTGAAATACCAATTCTTCCGGTAAACCGTCATTCTTTAAAACAACATCTGCATAAGCTAAACGCTCTTCGGGAGTTAGTTGCGCAACTATTCTTGAGCGTGCATCTGCTTTGCTCAAACCGTCACGTAACTGTAATCTCTCCATGGCAACCGCAGGATCAAGGCTTACTACCCAGATTTGTCCGCAAACCTTATGCCAATCAGCTTCAATTAATAAGGCTGCTTCCAAAAATACAATTTTGTTGACACTGTTTGAAACTAATTTTTCATATTCATTTTCTATCATCTCAGCAATCATTGGGTGAGATATTTCATTCAACTGTATAAGACGCCGTGGGTCACCAAAGACTATTCTTCCGAGTAACGGACGATTTACAGTACCATCCGGTTGCAAGATTTCTTTTCCAAATGTTTCTACTACTTTTTGGAAACTTGGGGTTCCGGGATCCAGAACTCTGTGTCCCAGTTTATCTGCATCGATAACCGCATAGCCATTTTCGCTAAGATACTGAATCACAGTGCTTTTTCCTGAAGCAATACCTCCTGTCAGTCCCACCAGCATAGATTTTGTATCTTTGGGAATCATGATATATTTTTAACAAAAGATTGATATTTGATCAATAAAACCCTGCATCCTGCAGATGTCTTCTACATATCAGAATAAAACTAACAGCAAGTTTGATCAAGACACGAATCTTCATTTCAATATAAATAAATGTATTGACAATTATACTCAATTGTATGAGATTCAGGCAGGAAAAACAAAATATGAATAGTCGGCTGTTTAAATTAGGAAATTAAATTGCCGGTAATGTCTCATTGAATTTAACCAGGGAGAAAATATGCGAGCTACTGAAAAACCTGTTTCTCGAGTTGATTCTGTGACTGATGTTTTGTCGGGGAAACTGAGTGATATTCTAGACGAGAAGAGCAAGGGTGTGATTCAGGTTGACAGCGATTGCATTGTTGCTGCTGCAGCCAGAAAAATGCGAGATGATAAGGTGGGCGGGCTGATGGTAGTGGAAAATGATACATTGGTGGGTATATTTACGGAGCGTGACTTGATGAGNCGTGTCGTTGCAGAGGGGTTGGATCCAGAAAAAATTCAGGTTTCTGAAGTTATGACTTCATCAATTGCAACTGTGCCGCCGCAAACATCAGTCAGTGTAGCGGCAAATTTAATGTCCCAAAACAGGATCCGGCATCTTCCGGTGCTGCAAGACGGGAAGTTGTATGGTGTGATTTCTGCGGGTGATATTCTTGCATGGAAGCTCCGTGAACAGGAATTTACTTTACACCAGTTAGAGGATTATTTTTTCAAATCCTGACATCTTTTTCATGCCTGACTCACGGGGCATGAACGATCAATTAACAGCCACCCAAATATTCATACCGTCTAGAAGAATCAGCTTATTTTAATCCGTTTATTAGGGTTTAATTCCCTGCAGCATGCGGCGTAATCAAGTTTTGTATAGAATAAGCACATCAGTGAGCCTTTTCGTAAAAGTCACAATGTCAGTGTTTTGTTGTACAACTTTGTGTGTCCAGCGAAGTATTGAAGAGTTGTCTTCAGCGAGCAAGTAGATACAATATTAAAAGACATTTGCTTAGAGGTTTCAAAACGTTATGAGATCCACAGCGGGAATGATATTTAAGTGTGTAAATTTTATTTTTTACGAGTGTATCACGTGTATTATATATTATTTAACCAACTGATAAATCAGTCAAAAAAACCAGCCTATCTGGAGGATTGCTAACTCTGATTGAGTATTGCCAAAATCTGTTTTTTCCTGTCCAAATCCTATTCCTGCTTCCACAAAATAATTTTCTGTTTCAAATCCGACAACACCTGCATTTAAATCCAACTCACCAGTTAAGTGGAAGATAAATATTTTCCTTATACCAAGATAAGGGTTAATAGAGTTCAGAGGCAGGTGAAAATATATTCCTGTGTTAAAGTCTCCGGCAGCCAGAATGTAGGACAAGCCGCTGTTAACTGAAAGATAATTATTTAATCTGTATTGAAAGCGGATACCCGGCATTGGCAAAACAGCCGGGCCTAGAGTGAAAGATGTCTTAATCCCATTACCGACTGGTCTGGCCAGCAAGGAACCGGCAAGTGGGAAAGTCAGCAACGCAAATAACAGCAGTATCAAAGAGTATTTTCTACACATGAAAATCTCTTATGTTTTTCAGTTTAGCTTTTTATACTAATCTTTATTCACATAAGTGCAGCAGGAAAAGGGAGTTAAATTAAAACTATTACTTAGTTTTACTTTTTCCTCAACAGAGCTTTTTTGATTCTTAACCTAAATCAAAGCTCACGCCTTGTGCCAAAGGCAAATCGGATGAATAATTGATCGTATTGGTTTGACGGCGCATGTAGGATTTCCATGCATCCGAGCCGGATTCCCGTCCGCCTCCTGTATCTTTTTCTCCGCCGAATGCACCGCCGATTTCCGCTCCGGAAGTTCCGATGTTTATATTGGCCAGTCCGCAGTCAGAACCTTCATGCGAGAGAAATTTTTCGGATTGCTGAAAGTCACGAGTAAAAACCGCAGATGACAAACCTTGAGGCACGTCATTTTGCAGACGCAGTGCTTCGTCGAAATTCTGGTAGCGAATCAGGTAGAGCAAGGGCGCAAAGGTTTCATCTTGCACAATCGGCCAGTGATTTTCCACTTCCGCAAGGGCTGGACGTACGTAAAACGATGAGGGATGTCCTTCCAACACATCACCACCATAAATTACATTTCCTCCTTGTTCCCGGATTGCAGTCAAAGCATTTAGGAAGTTTTTTACGGAAACCTCATCTATCAAGGGGCCAATCAGTGTGTTCCCATCCAGCGGATTCCCAACACGGTTTTCAAGTTGCGAATACGATTGTACAAGTTGTCTTTTCACATCTTCATAAATCGATTCATGAACAATAATTCGGCGTGTGGTGGTGCAGCGTTGACCACAAGTTCCCACCGAACCAAAAACAATTCCCGGAATAGCAATCTTCAAATCCGCACTTTCCGTCACAATAATTGCATTGTTACCGCCAAGTTCTAAAATGCTTCGTCCCAGCCTTGAAGCTACTTTTGCGGAAACTTTCCGTCCCATTTCTGTGGAACCGGTTGCGGAAATTAGTGGTACACGCTTATCATTAACCAGTGTTTCCGCAATTTCTTCATTAGTACCGATTACGAGGTTAAATACGCCTTCCGGAACTTTATTTCCTTTCATGACTTTCGCGATGATACGCTGTAGAGCGATTGAGCACAGAGGTGTTTTGGGACTCGGTTTCCAAATCGAAACATTCCCGCAAACGGCCGCAATCATGGAGTTCCATGACCAAACCGCAACGGGAAAATTGAAAGCGGAAATTATGCCGACAATTCCTAGCGGATGGTACTGATCGTACATGCGGTGTCCCGGACGTTCCGAATGCATGGTGGAACCGTAAAGCTGACGTGAAAGGCCGACCGCAAAATCGCAAATGTCGATCATTTCCTGAATTTCTCCCAAACCTTCCTGATAAATTTTTCCCATTTCCCAGGAAACCAACTGACCAAGATCATCCTTTGCATCACGTACCGCGTTGCCGATTTGTCTCACTATTTCACCCCGCTGCGGGGCCGGAACTTTACGCCATTCCGGAAAAGCCTGCTGAGCTGTTGAAATCACAGCTTCATATTCCTCACGGTTTGCATTTTTAATATCTGCGATGACGGAACCATTCACCGGAGTGAGCGATTCAGTCAAAGGGCCGTTTCCCGAGAACCATTCAGTTCCAGTACTTACACCAGAATTCAAATCTTCCAGCCCAAGGTTTTTCATAAAATTTAGTTTAGTCATATTGTTCCAATAAATTTTATTAAAAATGTGACGCAGTCGTTATAATTTGTCATTCCAGCTAAAGACGGAATAGAGCTTGCCAGTAATGTTTCAGATTCAAGAGTCTATAATACGGCATGGTAATATAAACGCAGTAGTTTAATCACTCAGTAATTTTTGTGTTTTCTCTGTCCTCAAGTAACAGTGGCTCCGGATCATTCTGGAGGTCCACCCTGTTTTGAACACGCTCAACTATCTGCTGCAGTTCACTGTTGCGTTCCTCCATCGTACCGTGTTTCTCTCTTTCATTCACAACAAGACGTTTGAGTCGTTTGATTTCTTTCTTTTGCTTACGTAGATTTCTCAACAGGACTGCGTGGTAGAAGAAGAAATAAAAGACAGAAAAAATTATTCCAAATGCAAAGGTGAAAAAAACCGGCACAAAAACAGGACGCTCAGTCTGAAAACTGAAGTTTAACCAGTCGAGCGTGTAATTCAGCATTACACGATCAGTATTTTGTGTTGCAAAATCAACACTGAAGACAAGAAAACCAGCAAATAGAATTAATGAAAAATAACGCATATAAAAGGCTGACGATGGATGATTATGCTGGAAAACAGCTAATTTAAGTATCACTCAGAAACTACCTGCGTGTCAAGGACATGTACAGTATTTTTGAGAAGTTTGATCTGATGAGAAATCTGGACTATTTGCTAAAAATATGGCAGGATAAATGTGATTTCAGCACGGAGATGGATGCGTCACTGGTGGGCGCCCCGGACTTCAAACCCGCGCGTGGGGCACTAACACTGTCCTAGATAGGTTCGATTCCTATACATCTCCGCCAACTCCTGCTGAAAAAATTGCTAATCAGCAAATTTTTCCAAAATAGCCCTTTAAATGTATTGAGAGTGTGAAATGATTTGAGAGAATCCCAAACGGGAGACTTGCCAATCTTTATTTGCAAGATTACCCAAAGTAATTCTGGGACTTAAAGAGGGGAAGAGNTATTTTAATTTGAGTGATTGCTCACACTAATTCTTAAAAAGTCAGTTCGTTTTATTCGGGATTATTAAAAAACTGTATCAAATNAAAGAATTANAGTTGGGCGTAATCTTCGAGTGGAGAACAGGTNCCTCCACCTACCATAGGTGTGTTGCCTTTTTTGTTGACAATATATCCGGGTAAATAAGACCAGAGAAATCTCAGTTTACTTGGACTGAAACTAAATATCTCATAATAAATATTCTGAGCTTCTCCCCAGCCCAGCGCAAAATTGGAACATTGATAAATATCAGTATATTTATCATATTTTAAATCATGACATCCGCTGAATAGTTTTTCTCCAAGAAGTTTAAAATCCATAGCAATTCCTTCTAATTTTACTTTGAATTTTATTTCTTCAATTTTCTTTGAAGTCCATGATTCTTTATTTTTTACAATTCCTGTTCTTAATTCATCGACACAATAATATTCCCCTGCGCTTAAGATTGTTGGTAAAAACAATGTTGTGGTAATCAGTAACAACAAACTTAGTTTCATAATTCGTTCTCCAAATCTTCAATGATACGTCTCAACAATTACATTTGTTCAAGATAAACTTTGAACAATCCCGGGAAATGCCTTCTCTTATACTCAATCCTTAACGGTCTTAGCTCTTCAGTGTAGAACTGTTCAGGTTGGGTTTTAGAGATTTGCAAAATTTTGCGGATGTTTCGTTTTTTGGCCTCCCATTGTATAAACCGACATACTCAACTACCACAAGTATCAAGTTACGCTTACAGAAAATCCTGAGTACGTGGTGTTTAACCAAGCTATCTTTATCAAACAATCCAATTCAAAAAGGATGTGAGACAAATCCCACTGTATTGCTTTTAGTTAATCTGGGGGAGGACGGAGTTGCTTTTGGCAAGATCTTCCATTAAATCAATTCATTCAGAAGAGGCAATTTATCCTCGGCTGAATTCTCTTATTTGAAGAAAATGACAAAAAGATTTCGCAAACCAACACTATGATAATCGCTTTTAAAAAACTTCCAAGTAAAATCTTTATTTTATGAAAAATATTTCAAATAATGCTGTAATTGTTTCACTTCCGGAGAACAAAATGGAACTGAAAATTTATACCGGCTTGAGTCGATGAAAATATATTCACGTGCATGTACATCAATCCAGGCAAAGTTAGTGTTTGGTAAAGAGAAGTTGAGGTGTGCATAATGACAATTATACAACGCCTGCAAGTGAAGCTGGTGCAGAGGGGGTTCAATAAGCCGCTAACGTGGACTGAATGAACATGCATCAACCATTGTTAAAAAAAACGCGCAGTCACCTAAATTCTGGTGCAGGTTTTAGAAATACCAGTAATATCAACTCAAATATGACCTGCGCGTCCTAAATTATAATGTAAGAAAGATCAACCGAAGGTGTAAACATTAGGCGAATAAATTCAGCATAATGTTTCACTTTATCTAATCGCAGTCTTTGTTCAGCCATGGCTTTGAAGAAATAACACAATGCCAAACAGAGCTTGCGGAGAAAATATAGCCCCCTTCTTTCATTTCTTTCTTGTCTTCGTAATAACCTAATTCGGGACCTGCTTTAGTTCCATCCGTTGTCCCACAACTAACAACCATCCATGTCGCCATCATTATTGAAAATAATAATAGCTTGCTCATCTCACTCCTTTATAATTAGTTAACAATAAGTCAACATTTTCAATCTATCCAGCCAAAGCTGAGTATCCTTGAAGAAAATGTCTATGATGTTCTTGCGAACGTAAAGGCCTGGTCAACCTGAGCTCTAGTCAGATATATTCTGACTATAGGTCCTGCTGTAGCCGTACTTTGGATCGAACTGTTGCAGGTCAATCCTCTGTTTATTAACACATCTACAATATATATGCCACCTTGAAAAAGTAGCTGATATCATTGAGTTAAAAAATAGTTAGTTCTGTGTGTCACTTGTTAAATCTAAGGTTAGCAAACTGAGAAGGGTGGCTTTAAACTGGCTGACTTAAAGGGGGATTGTAATTTAGGGTTGAGGAATAAAATATCTCCAGTAGGAGATCCGGAATAATCTACTAAACATTTAATAAGCCTGCATGAAAGATAAAAACGCTGCTTATAATTTTTTTTATTTAGAACTCGACTTTCTGCTGAGAGACAAACAAAAGCAGAGTTCCAGATAAAATTCAGTTGACCAGTAATAATCTTGCATTTGGCAGCAAAAAAGTAAATTCTATTTGGTAATAAATATATTTTAAATGACAGCAAATGCCAAAAATTATTCCAGCGTATTTAACTTTTATTATCATCTTTTCCATCTCTATTCTGTTTGTAAAAGGGCAAGTTGTATTTTCACAGGAGAATACTCAGGAAACTTCAAATGCATTTCCGCTAACAGAGTCCTCAGCTGACGATGAAGGTGGATTTGAGGATGAGTTTGAGGATGAGTTTGAGGATGAATTTGCTGCTTCTGGACAAGAGGTTTTTGATCCTTTGAGCGGGTATAATCGTGTAATGACAGGATTCAATGACGGCTTTTATATTTTTGTTTTGGATCCCGTTGCACGTGGTTATCGCTGGGTTCTTCCCGACACGGCAAGACGCGGAGTGAAAAATTTTTTTCATAACATTTTGTTTCCACTACGCTTTGTCAATAACGCACTTCAGCTTAAAGCAAAAAATGCCGGAGAGGAATTTCTCAGATTCAGTATTAACAGCACAATTGGAATATTAGGGTTCTGGGATCCAGCCAAAGATTTGTTCGGATTAGAAGCACATGAAGAGGATTTTGGCCAGACTCTTGGTTACTACGGAGTTGGCGGCGGTTTTCATGTCGTTCTGCCTTTTTTAGGGCCGTCTAATTTGCGTGACATGTTCAGCTTGTATCCGGATATGCAGATGGATCCAGTCAATTATGTTGAAAAGCGGCCTTATAACTTTCCCAAACAAGAGGGGGAATATCTGGGTGTTTCCAGACCGACAATACAGGCACTTGAAATGAAATTGTTTAAAACCGTAAATAACGAATCTTTACGGATTGGTCAATATGAAAATCTGAAAAAAGACGCAATTGAACTCTATCCTTTTTTAAGGGATGTCTATGAACAAAACCGAGCTAAACTAATCAGGGAATAATCATGCAAGCTGCTAAAAAAATTATAATTAACATGTTACTCGTCGCTATTTTTTCCTTTTCTTTCGGAACGACTTTCCTTTTTGCGGATGAAGTAAGTGAAATCAGGGAAATGACCAAAGAAAAGGTTGACCACGTCATCATTACGCTCAAGGATGATAAGTTGAATAAAGAAGAAAAAAAAGAAGAAATATTAAAAACAATAGACGGACTTTTTGATTTTAATTTGATGGCCAGATTGAGTTTAGGCAAAAAGTTCTGGAAAAAACTCAGTACTGAAGGCCGGAATGAGTTTACTGAATTGTTCGTGGAGAGGTTGAAGCAATCTTATCTGGACAAACTTGACCTGTATACTGATGAAGAAGTAGTAGTTGATGAAGCAAAACTGATTAAGAAAAAACGAGTGGAAGTTCTGACCTATCTTGTCAGCAAGGACGATAAAATGGAGATGACCTACAAACTATACAAGACAAAGAAAAATGTCTGGATGGTTTATGATGTTGATGTCCTAGGAGTCAGTATAGTGCAGACTTATCGCTCCCAATTTTCGGGTGTTTTGAAGAAAGAGTCATTGGAAAAATTAATTGAACGTCTGCGTTCTTCAGCTGAATTGGGGTCTTGATGCTGAGGCAGTTCTACGAAAAAATTATTCTTAGTTATCCAAAAAGCATATTATTATTATTACTGATTTGTGTTGCAGCACTCGGATATCAGGCACAGTATTTAGAAATTGATGCATCTGCAGAAACTCTGTTGCTTGAAGATGATAAAGATCTCGCATTTACACGCAAAGTAAATGAACGCTATGGAACCAGTGATTTTCTTGTCTTAACGTACAGTCCACGGGAAGATCTGCTCTCAGACTCTACCTTAAACTCTTTGCGTAAATTAAGTACAGAACTGCTTGCATTGGATAGAGTTGAATCAATAGACTCCATTCTCAACGTACCTTTACTGGAGAGTCCTCCCAAGCCCATTAAGGAACTGATAAAAAATGTCCCAACTCTTGAGTCTCCGGATATAGATAAGGTTCTTGCCAAAAAAGAATTTCTCAACAGTCCAATCTACAGAGATAATCTGGTCAGTCCGGATTTTAAAACCACGGCATTACTGATAAATCTGTATGACGATCCTTTGTATCGTGAATTGCTGAAGAAGAGGACTAGTTTAAGAAAAAAAGAAAAAGTAGAGTCTTTAAGTGTTGCTGAGCATAAAGAGCTTGATAAGGTGGTGGTAGATTTCAAAAATCATCGTGATAAAATGCGAGGAGTTGAGCACAATAATATTTCTCAAGTTAGGGCTATTGCAGAAAAATACCGTGGAGATGCGAAGATATTTCTTGGAGGCGGCAGTATGGTGGCGGACGATCTAGTTACTTTTATCAGGAGTGATCTTAGAATTTTCGGTAGTGCTGTTTTAGTTTTTTTAATGCTCACCCTTTGGATCATATTCAGGCAGATTCGCTGGATCATTTTGCCACTTATAACATGTACATTTTCTGTGATCATTACCTGCGGATTTTTAGGGTTCTTCGGTTGGGAAGTAACGGTGATTTCCTCAAATTTTATTTCCATACAACTTATCATTACCATGGCAATTACAATCCATTTGATTGTACGTTACCGAGAATTGGCTGGCTTAAATCCAGAAATGAATCAACGTCAGTTGATTTTAGAATCGACTATTTTTATGGCTAGACCTTGTACTTTTGCAGTATTAACGACGGTAGTTGGATTTGCGTCTTTAGTTTTTAGTGGAATATTTCCTGTTATGAATTTTGGCTGGATGATGAGTGCAGGAATTGGAGTGTCTCTCTTTTTGACATTTTTGATTTTTCCGGTACTGCTGATGCAGGTGCCGAAAGCAATGCCGAATACTTCCTTTGAGTCACGCTTTGCACTGACAAAATTTTTTGCAGATGTTACTGAAAGACATGGTAAAAGTATTCTTATTATAAGTGTGGCTGCTTTAATTATGAGTATTTTGGGAGCGTTAAAACTGAATGTGGAAAACAGCTTTATTGACTATTTTAGAGAAAATACTGAAATATATCAGGGAATGAAGACGATAGATCAACAACTTGGAGGCACAACATCCCTTGATGTGGTGATAAATCTTGAACAGAGTGAAGATGATTCTCAGATCGCTACAACTGAAGAAAAAACAGAGGTAAAAATAGAAGATGAAGAAGAGTTTGATGCTTTTGAAGATGAATTTGATGAAAGTGCCGGTGAAGCTCAATATTGGTTTACAGCTGAAAAAATGAGAAGGATAGAAGAAGTTCATGACTATCTTGATGGACTGCAGCATACAGGGAAAGTGCTCTCACTTGGGACAATGCTGAAAATAGGTAAAACTCTTAATTCCGGGAAACCACTCGACGATTTTTTGCTAGCGCTTCTTTATAACGAACTACCAGAGCATTTTCGCAAAATAATTATGGATCCTTATGTATCTGTCGAAAACAATGAGGCGCGGTTTTATGTGAGGATAAGGGATTCCGAACCTGATTTACGACGCAATGAACTTTTGAAACAAATTCAGTTTGATCTAAAAGACAAGTTGGATATTCCAGAGGAAAAAGGACGTCTCGCAAATGTGCTTGTACTATACAACAATATGCTGCAAAGCCTCTTTAGGTCGCAAATACTTACTTTGGGGGTAGTAATAGTTGCGTTTCTAATCATGTTCATTTTTCTTTTCCGTTCGGTAACGATAGCGTTGATTGCGATTTTTCCGAATGTACTTTCAATAGGAGTGGTACTGGGATTTATGGGTTGGATGGGCATACCTCTGGACATGATGACCATTACAATTGCGGCTATCAGTGTAGGGATTGCAGTAGACAATACCATTCACTACATCCACCGCTTCAGGTTTGAATTCGCCAGGGACGGTGACTATCTGGCGGCTATGCATCGATCTCACGAAAGCATAGGCTACGCAATGTATTACACCTCAATCACAATTATCATAGGTTTTTCAATTCTGGTGCTCTCAAAATTTATTCCAAGTATTTATTTTGGTTTACTGACTGGACTGGCGATGCTGATTGCCCTGGTTGCTGCATTGACGTTGTTACCACAATTGATGATCGTCTTGAAACCTCTGGGTCCTGAAAAGCAAAAAGGATGAGGCATTGAAAGTAGTACCTGTACAAATTATTTTTTTGTAATTTATACTGCGCCAGTTACTTCAAGCAGAATTTCTTCAGTGATTTAATCCAAACTCCTTCCCTGATATAAAATTGTTCGGACCTGTTGTTGATATAATTTTACCGATTTTCGGACTGTTAATGGTGGGTTATACTTCTACCGCTTTTGGTTGGTTTGATCAATC
>JGI11785J13272_1000159_pt1 | contig 16534 bp, 15 predicted proteins | sample DeeseametaMP2098_FD_13272 | JGI IMG/M metagenome (IMG submission 13272)
TGACCAAATCGTCCAGGTTAAAATTTTCTGAATTGCCGTAACCCCATAAATCCCTAACCTGTTTGTGCATGTATTCGGCAAGCGCTTCTGCTAAACGGTCACCGACCGCTTTTACGAGAATCGCATTATAATCGTCGAGTTGTTTTTCAAAATTTCCGGCAAGTTCTTCCACTTCCGCACCGGTGGTCAGCGCAAATCCTCCGAAATAGTCGGAACGTCCAGAATCTTTGGGTGCGATAAAGTCTGACAAAGCCTGATTCGGTTTATCATCGGTTTTAGCTGTTTGCTGACGTAAAGTGTGGAACGTTGTCTGGACTTCCTTACGTGACTCATCGGTGTAAATCAGAATATCGTCACCGTCACTGTTTGCGGGGAAAAAACCGATTACTGCTTTTGGCTGAAATCTACGATTTTCAACAATGTCCTTCAAAAGGCTTTGTGCGTCCTCAAAAAGTTTGCTGGCTTCCGTGCCTAATTTTGGATCTGTGAGAATTTTGGGGTAACGTCCCTTCATTTCCCAAGTGTAAAAGAAAGGTGTCCAGTCGATGTAATCAATCAAAGTCTCGACTTCTACTGTATATTCCTGCAAACCGAGAAAAGATGGCTTGTCAATCCGGCAATTTTTCCAATCGATTGCTGTACGGTTCTTCCTTGCGTCCTGAATGGAAAGCAATTTACGTTCGCTGTTTCGCTCGAGATAGGCTTTTCTACGCCGTTCGTGTTCTTGAAGAAGTTCCTGGGTGGCTTGGGCTTTGCTGGCAGGGTTCAATAATTTGCTGATAACTCCTGCGGCTCTTGACGCATCCGGGATATAGGCTACAGGGTGATCGTACTGCTGTGAGATTTTGACTGCGGTGTGTACTGGGCTCGTGGTCGCACCACCGATTAACAGCGGCAGCTTAAAACCTTCACGTTTCATTTCACCTGCAACATGCACCATCTCATCGAGTGACGGTGTGATCAATCCGGAAAGTCCAATCACGTCCGCATTAACCTCACGTGCGGTTTCCAATATTTTTTCGCAGGGTACCATCACGCCTAAATCAATGACCTCGTAATTGTTACAGCCCAAAACAACACCCACAATATTCTTACCGATATCGTGAACATCACCTTTCACAGTTGCCATTACTATTTTAGGCATTTTTGTTTTAGTGGGAGATTTGCTCTTCTCCTCTTCCATAAACGGCTCCAGGTAGGCCACTGCCTGTTTCATCACACGGGCGCTTTTCACCACCTGTGGTAAAAACATCTTGCCGTCACCAAAAAGATCTCCCACAACTTTCATGCCTGCCATCAAAGGTCCTTCAATTACTTCCAGAGCAAGGTCAAATTTTGTACGAATTTCCTCTGTGTCTGCCACGATATGTTCCGTAACACCTCTCACCAGAGCATGAATGATACGTTCCTCAACTGTTCCTTCACGCCATTTTGTGTCCTTTACAATTTTACGAGTACCTTCGGCTTTGTAGCTTTCGGCAAAATCAATCAGTCTTTCGGTAGCGTCCTTTCGACGGTTGAGCAGGACATCTTCGACTAGTTCCAGCAAATCTTTCGGGATTTCCTCGTAAACATCCAGCATACCTGCATTAACAATAGCCATGTCGAGTCCGGCGTGAATCGCGTGATACAAAAATGCTGAGTGCATTGCTTCTCGGACAGGATTATTACCACGAAACGAAAAGGAAATATTGCTTACTCCACCACTAACCAGCGCTCCCGGACAACGTTTTTTAATTTGCCTGACTGCCTCAATGAAAGACACAGCATAGTGATTGTGTTCCTCCATTCCGGTGGCCACTGTCAAAATGTTCGGATCAAAAATAATATCGTGCGCTGCAAAACCAACGGTTTCAGTTAACAGTTGGTAAGCTCGGCTGCAGACTTCAACTTTGTGCTCAAGCTCTGTTGCCTGACCGTTTTCATCAAAAGCCATTACCACTGCCGCCGCACCGTATTTGCGGATTTCACCTGCCTGCATCAAGAAATTTTCCTCGCCTTCCTTGAGGCTGATGGAGTTGACTACACCCTTGCCCTGGATGCACTTTAATCCTGCTTCAAGCACGGTCCATTTTGAACTGTCAATCATAACCGGTACACGCGCAATGTCCGGTTCCACCGCAATTAAGTTGAGAAAATGCGTCATTGATTTTTCACCGTCCAGCAATCCTTCATCAAAGTTGATATCGATAAAGTTTGCTCCGGATTCGACTTGTTGACGCGCAACGGCGAGTCCGGCTTCAAAATCGTCATTTAAAATAAGTTTGCGGAACTTGGGTGAACCCATGATATTAGTCCGTTCCCCGATCATCAAAAAACCAATGTCCGGATTGATGTTCAGCGATTCCAATCCGGAATAAAACGGAATTCCTGCACCAACTATTACAGGACCGGAATTGCTGTCTGCGGTTTCTCCGAATCGCAGTTTTAAATGAGGATTTAATTTCCTTGGGATTGAATGTGCAATTTTTTCCGTCAACGCTTTGATGTGTGCCGGAGTTGTCCCGCAGCATCCGCCCATCAGGTTGGCCCAGCCTTCCTGCGCAAATTCGGCCATGATACCTGCGAACTCTGCCGGAGTTTGTTCGTATTCTCCCATGGCGTTCGGTAATCCCGCATTTGGATAAACAGCAACAGGGAACTCGGAAATATGTGCCATTTCTTCAATAAACGGACGCATTTCTTTCGCGCCAAGTGCGCAGTTAATTCCTAAAAATAGCGGTTTGGCATGATGGATGGAATTGTAAAATGCGTCCAGAGTCTGCCCTGAAAGCGTACGTCCGGAAGCGTCAGTAATTGTAACCGAAAGGAAAACTGGCAGGCGAATTCCGCTTTCTTCAAAATAACTTTCCAAAGCATAAATTCCGGCTTTCATATTGAGCGTATCAAAACTCGTTTCCAATAGGAGGATATCGACACCGCTTTCAATCAGCGCAACCGCCTGTTCCCGGTATGCTTCTGCAATCTGGTCAAATGTCACTGCACGGTAAGCAGGATTGTTGACATCCGGTGACATGGAACAGGTACGGTTGGTTGGTCCGATAGAACCAGCCACAAAAATGGGGTGATCGGACTGAATTTCCTCTGCAGATTTTCCAGTCTGATATTTTTCAACTGCTTTACGTGCGATTTCTACCGCCGCCCGATTGATGTCGGGAACGCTTGTTTCCAGATTGTAGTCAGCCTGCGAGATGCGGTTTGCGTTAAAAGTGTTGGTTCCAATAATATTTGCGCCGGACTCTAAAAACTCTAAATGAATTTTTTCAATTACGTCCGGGCATGTGATCGAAAGTAGGTCGTTGTTGCCTTTAAGAGGAGAGGGATGTTGCTGAAAAGAAGAGCCGCGGAAATCGTCTTCCACCAGACACTTTTGCTGAATCATAGTGCCCATTGCTCCGTCGAACACAATAATTTTCTGTTCCAGCATATTCAAAAGCCTGACGGCACTCGGTTTCGTATATTTCATTATAATTCTATTACTTGTTCTACTGCTCTGAGCAATCTCAGTTTTTGTTTTTTTCTGTTAAAGTATCTTTCAGCATCAAAGAATTAACTTTTCCTGCCTGACGCAAGAATGATTTGAAATAATTCTTCCCGCCGAAATGGTAATATCTCTGAGTATAGATGCTTAAATCCTGCTTCCTGCATAAAATCCAGTAAAGTCTCTTTTTCAAATCCCTGCCATTTGTGACCAAGTTTTTCGAGCACCCAGTCTTCAGTGTGCGCAGCTAGCTCCATCACCAATACCTGACCTCCCGGACGTAGAATACGCGCAGCTTCTTTAAATCCTCTTTTTGGATCATCAAGGTGATGCAGTGACTGTGAAAAGAAAACCACGTCTAAAGACTGATCAGGAAGGGATAATTGACTGACGTTTTCCGCGATTAAACTCACGTTTTTCAAACCAAGCCGGTCAATACGCTGACGTGCCGAGGCCAGGATTTCAGGATTATTATCAACTCCGATTACGTGTGCAGCAAACTTCGCCATTTCCACAGTCAGTGTTCCATCTCCACAGCCGAGGTCAATAATATCCAGTACCGAAGTTCCTGAGTCAAATCCGGATTTCCGCTCGCCGTTCTGCCCCAGTAAAATTCCAAGTAGACACGACCAGGCGAACCACGATTGTCCTGGTTCGAGCAGACGTTCATTTAATCCGCCACCGCTGATTTCACGTTGACGTAATACTTCATGTAAGCGTACCCGATCGTTATTTGGATCTTTCATCGTTGACAATTGTTCCTGCAAATAACTCCAAAGCAGGTGCAGTTCGCTGTCCAGAGATTCTTTTTGTGCAAGTTGATAAAAAGTCCAAATACCTTCTTTACGCTCCTGCAGCAGTTTCATTTTTCGCAAGTGGCTCAAATGCCGGGAAATTCCGGATTGCGCCATACCTAAAATAGTTGTCAGTTCACTGACGTTTAACGGCGTCTGTGAGACTAAAATTAATATCCGGAGGCGTGTTTCGTCTCCCAGTAATCTTAAAATTTGAGCAATACTTGACATGATTTTCGGCGATAAAAAGGTCAGAAAGTCTTCCTGTTTCAATTAGATCATTATATATCAATACAATGATTTATATGTGAAAGCAAGCAAAAAGTTGCCCATTTCTGTTTTAGGGGTAAATCAGCAGGGGATATAAAGAATAAGAATCCTATTCTTTATGAAGCAATTTCAATGGTGGAGCAGGAACTTTAGTTAAAGGAAGAATGGAAGTTGTGAAAACTGAGGTGCAAAAAATTCAAAGGTCTAGGAGTCAGCCTCTACAGAAAACCCAATTATCGGCGTGACTCAGTTCATGGTTCAAACTGTAACCGTCATAATCAAAATTCTGCAATTCTTCTGCTTCTTGCAGTTGGTGGTCGATGGCGTAACGCACCATCATGCCGCGGGCTTTTTTAGCAAAAAAACTAATCATTTTATATTCACCGTTTTTCCAGTCTTTAAATACCGGTGTAATTAGACGTCCATCCAAATTTTCCTTTTGAATGGCTTTAAAATATTCATTTGAAGCAAGGTTGATTAAAACCGGTTCGTCCTGTTTTGCCAGCATTGAATTGACAGCATCAGTGATCTGCTCACCCCAAAACTGATAAAGGTTAGCACCTTTTTTTGTTTTAAGCTTAAGCCCCATTTCAAGTCGGTAAGGCTGCATCAGGTCAAGCGGACGTAGCAAACCGTAAAGACCGGAAATTATCCGCAAATGCTGCTGTGCGTAATCCAATTTGTCTTCAGCAAGTGCAGATGCATCCAAGCCTGTATAAACATCACCTTTAAAAGCCAGTACGGCCTGTTTTGCATTCTCTGAATTGAAAGGCAGCTGCCACTGGTTAAAACGCTCGACACTTAGTTCAGCAATTTTTTGACTGACATGCATTATCTTCATCAACTGAGGACAAGACTTCTTACTGACAACAGCAATCAGTTCCTCGGATTTTTCCAGATAGTCCGGCAGACTGTAATTCGCAGTAGTTGGAGGGGTCTCATAATCCAGCGTTTTTGCCGGTGAAATAAGCATTAACATCGAGCTTCCATTTGATTATAATTTTTTCCGCAGCCGAGATATAATTATTGTACGCACAGTTGACATCAACTGGCAATCTCTGATTATATCAAATTCACTTTAGATCGGGGGATTGTTTTTTCTGCAGTCCTAAAAGTCAAAGATCCAATCTGTACCAAAAACAGCAATCCGGAAATGAAAGAAATCCGGACTATCTTCAGCTACGGTGTCATTTCGAGCAGAGGGAGAAATCTTAAAGATATTAGAGTAGCCGCTTATACAAGATTTTCTGTTTCGAAAGCAATGACGAGGTTTCAGAGCTTTTACAAGGAAGTGGTTTTAAGTTTTTTTAACAGGACTTTTTTAATTATCAAACAAAAATTTCTCAGAGGATACCAAGGCTTCGCAAACCTTTTCGATAAGCTTTTCGTTTCCAGGGCACAACTAATTTTAAACCTCTCCGCGGAGAAGTCCATTGGAACGCGTCAAATTCAACAGGTTGATGGGAGAAAGAAATTTGCTCAGTCTCACAATTCAGTTTTACAAGATACCAGCGTTGCTGTTGTCCGCGGAAGGGTTTCCAAATAGGCTGTTGATGAAGTATGTACAGCATTTTGCGCGGATAATGGTAACGTATCCGCGTTTTGGATGAACGGATGATGTTGACATCCCGTGTGCCGATTTCTTCTTCCAGCTCACGAAAAAGGGTTTCCTCTTCATTTTCTCCAGGGTCAACACCGCCTTGAGGAAACTGCCAGTTCCAGCGTAACTGACCTCCGTCGGACAGTGGTTTTTCTGCTTCACTCTTTTTGGGAACACGCCGGAACATCAGTACTTTGTTTTTCACAGGATCAAAGATTACCGCGGCTACGTTCGGCCTGAATTTTTTTCCGCTCATTTGTTTTTCGCTCTCAGCTCAAAATGTCGTTCACGAATTTTTCTCACTACATCAAGCACGGGGATATCTGGAAAGTCCTGCCATTCCATCAGTTTGAACAAGTATTTTTTCAAGCGCCCACGTGACAATCCGCGGTTTTCCCAGTTTAGATAAATTTCATCGTAACCAGCAGGCAAAGGTCGTCCATCCAAACTTTTACGCAGCAGAAATTTAATTGTGCTGTCAGGATAATTACTAACAAATTTAGTCATCGAATTTTGTTCAATGCGGCCGTCGCCAAAAACGACATCGCTGTCATCATCAATGGCTCCTTGTAATCCGCCTGTGTCAAAGTCAAATTCTTCATCCTGCTCTTCCTCTACCTCAATTTCATCAAATAATGAGGCAGCAGAAATTCCGGATTTTGCTGATTTAGATTTAGTAGATTCTTCCGTCTCTGCCTGTGTTTGCTCATCAGTACTTTCTACTGCTAATTCTTCTGCCTTTCTTCTGCGCTTTCTTCAGAACTTTCTTCAGCAGGTATCGGCTTAAGCGCGGATATTTCTGTGTCACCAGCAGAGTCTTGTACTATCTCTTCAACATCTGTAAGCGCTTCCACGTCTTCCGCAGAAGGGATTTCGAGACTTTCGTCAGTTGATGAGGTGTTTTTTCCCGGAAGAGGCATTTCCGGAGTTTGCTCCTGCAAAGCATCATTTTCGCGGAGGGCTTTAGTGTGATCACTGACCAGCGGAAAGGAGGGCGGCGGATTTTCAGGTACGTAAGCCGGAATAACAAAACGTCCCGCTCGGCTCTGTTGAACATGCTCAACCACAGGATCATAAGCTGTCTGATCTTCAACCAGTGCCTTTATGTCACCGGGAGTAATCCAGGCTAAAGCATGGTTTTTCGGAGTCCTCACATATTGCCGCGCCCCCTGAATGGCATCTTCAGATAGACTCATAGTTTCGCTGGCGGATTTATCTATAGGAAAAATTTTCTGTTGAATATCTTCCAACAACGACTCTATCTGGTAAGCTGAAAAAAGCATGGTTAATTAATATAACAGTGTTGTTCAGGTCATCATGTTTTTGATTTTAGCTCTCTGCTGAACCGGTTCTTTCCGATACTGCATTTGCCGACTTAACTCTTCAATTTGTAATGAAACAGCTTTTTTTTCTCGTCCAACCACTTTCTCAAAATCCTGCTCTGAAAGCAGAATTTTTTCCAGTAAATCCTGCAGTGTCTGTTCAAGGATTTGCTCATCGGGCTTTAAATCTCTGTCAAATTGTGTATACCATTTTTCAAGCAGTGAATCTACTTTCTGCATGTCTTCAAAACAACGATCCTTTTGTAACAATAGTCCGTCCAGCGCAATTGGGTCAGTTTCGGCGAATTGGCGTTGTGAAAAGTCCAATAACCTCTTCAGAAGTGATTCCTGTTTTCCTAGCAGCAGTTTTAAGTCACTGTCTGTCAACTTTTTATTTGCCAATACAAAACTCCGAAAAAATCTGGCCGAGCAAATCATCGGGCGTTGTTTCTCCGACTATTTCACCAAGGGCATTTAAGCAGGAGCGTAAATCAACGGCCAGGAATTCTTCTCCATCAGAATTTTCGAAAATCTCCCGCGCCTGTTGTAAGGCATCCAGCGCATTTTTGGCGGCCTGTTGCTGCCTGCGGTTTGTGATCCATATTTCATCCTGCTCAGGCAGTCCGCCCTGAGTCGCTTTCGCGAACAAACACGATTCCAGTTCATCACAACCGTCACCGGTTTTTGCTGAAATCAGAACCGATTCCATCGCAGAAATGGCTTCGTACCACGCAGGGAGTTTAGCACTGAGACGATCCTTTTTATTAAGGACCACAATTGTACGTTCCTGTTCAACATCATGGATTAAAGTCTGGTCTTCTTCCGTAAGTTGTTCGCTGGAGTCCAAAATCAGCAGGACGAGATCAGCTTTGTCGCGCACTATTTGCGTACGGCGGATACCTTCTGTTTCAAGCAGATCCGCGGTTTTTCTGATTCCGGCAGTATCAGTCAAACGGAAAGCAACACCTTGTATTTGCACGGACTCCTCAATAGAATCCCGTGTGGTTCCCGGAATAGTGGTAACGATCGCTCTCTGTTCCCGCAGCAAAGTGTTGAGCAGAGAAGATTTTCCTACATTCGGCCGCCCGATCAACGCTACCGCAAATCCCTCACGCATCCGCCTTCCCTGTTCTGCATGAGAAAGCATGTTCTCTAAATCAGCACAAGCATGATCCAGACGCTGTAGACAATCTTCANGTTGNGTGAATTCAAGACCTTCTTCCGGAAACTCAATACCTGCCTCAATCAGGGAAGCGNTGGAGACCACTTGTTTTTTGACAATATCAATGGCTTGATAAAGTTTGCCGTGCAGTTGTTGAGCAGCTAGTTTTGCTCCAACTTCCGAAGAGGCATGGATCAAATCCGCAACTGCCTCCACCTGCGTCAAATCGAGTCGTCCATGCAGAAACGCTCTTTGAGTGAATTCGCCTGCTTCCGCCAGACGCGCTCCCTGCCTTAAAACCAAATCCAGGATGGTTCTCAAAACAAGAGGACTACCGTGGCATTGAATTTCAACCACATCCTCCGTAGTGTAGGAATGCGGCGCACGCATAACAACGAGTAAAACTTTGTCCAGCAGTTCTCCCTCATCATGTATCCAGCCATACAGCAGTTTGTGCGTTTCCGCCTTTTTCAGCGGGCGCTCTCTACCTTTAAACAAAGGTTCCACAAGCGAAACTGCCTCAGTTCCACTGACTCTGATTACTCCAAGTCCGGATGGCTGCAGAGGAGTTGCTACCGCAGCAATTGTATCGTCAAGGCGCATTATTTTTCATCAATCATTATTCTGCGAAAAACGACCAGTGGTTATGTGCATTATTACTGAANAACAGTCTTAAAACACGAGCTGCAGTCTGATTTGCCTGTGCGACNGCAGCAGCNGCAGTTTCTGTGATGATTTGGTTTTTAGTGNAATTAGCGATTTCCAATGCCATGTCTGTGTCCCGAATACTGGATTCAGCAGCCGTTAAATGTTCTGCGCTTGAACGCAGCACAGAAATATTTGTCTCCAGAGTATGTTTTTGTACTGATCCGAGTTGACCCCGCATTGATGATAATTGATCAAGAGCTTCATCCACAAGGCGAATTGCGTCAATGGCCTCTTGAGTAGAAGTCAGCCTTATTTGGGACAAATTTTCAAATCCACTGGTATTATCAACTCCGCGTCCCAGCACAGTAGAATGGGTGCTGTTCAGTGCGACTTTGATTTGTTCATCAGCACTTGTACCGGATTGAAATTTGAGCGCATTCTGCGCGACTGTCACTGCTCCGGCATTGCCTGTTCCATCACCTAAAAATGCTACACTCAATCCACTTGTTTTACTGTTTTTAAAATCTCCAGTCAGCACAAGTCCGTCCCCTTCAGCCGGTTCATCATTTATTGTTCCTTCAATGTCCTGTCCTAAAAATAATTGCGGTTCAAAAGGGTCATCGACGAGAATTCCATCTTTGGAACTGGTGATGGTGAAACCTTTGGTAAAACCGTACTCCCGATGTTCAATTGTAAGTTCTTCATCATCTTCATCATAGCGGATATCCAAATTCATGTTTGCTGAAAAAGCGGCTTTTTGCAGACGGTTCGCAAATCCTACTGCAGAAGCTCCTTCAGGATTCCGGACTCTGATAATTGCGCCGTCTTCTTCTTCCAGAGTAATTTGTAAACCGGAAGCGTCATCATCATCAAGGTCTTCTATCAAACTTGCGCGTAGAGGCATTTCAACTATGTCAACATCGTATCCACTCAGTGGAGAAGAGATTGTTTGTGAAGTTGCATTTAGAAAAACCAGTTCTTCATTACCGCCCATTCCGGTAACACCCTGGCTCCCGTCCAGCAGATTTTTATTACCAAAACGGGTGAACTGTGAAACGCGGTCTATTCCTTCGATGGCAGTACGAATCTGAAACTGCAGTGAGATCAGCGCGCCAAAATCAGTAGCGCCTTCATTTGCCGCGGTTGACGCCAACTGCCGCATTTCAATCAGCAGATTGTTCACTTCAACTAAAGCGCCTTCAGCAGTCTGAACCATTGACAGGGAAAACTCTGTATTCTGTAGAGCCTGCTGTACTCCCGCAATTTGAGCACGAAGCCCCTCCGACATTACCAGACTTTCCGGAGCATCCGCGCCGCTGTTGACCCTTTGTCCGCTAGCAAGACGTGTCAGCGAATCCGACATCTCTTTCTGCGCTTTCGCCAGATGATTAATTGCGTTGATCGATGCAATATTGTTTTTCATCCCCAACGGCATAATTCCTCATTAAATTAAAGATTCAGATTTATTCATGTCTGTTATGCGGTATTTAAACTCCGCTCACAGACATTGTTTTGATTAAAATTTATCGATGATGTCTTCGTAATAATTCTCAAACCCATAATTTGTCATTTCGGCCCTAGGTAGAAATCTTAATGGTTTTAGCGTTTAAGCTAAAAAGATTTCTGGTTTTACTCGAAATGACACATTTCAAGAATTATTGCGAGATCATCATAAATAACTGCTCTTTCAAAATTTATAAACACAGCCATTCCGGACTCCAAAAAATGGAGCCGGAATAGTGTGGGATTTGGGGACGAATCCCCGAACCCTACTAGTTGTTTAACAAACGCAATACATTCTGCGGTAATGCATTAGCCTGCGCCAACTGTGCGGTTGCTGATTGACTCATGATCTGGTTACGTGTAAAAGTAGCCAGTTCCTGTGCCATGTCAGTATCACGCAGAGTAGATTCTGCAGAAGTCATGTTTTCTGCAGCTATCTGTAAACTGGTTAGATTAGATTCCAGAGTATTAGTCTGAAACGCTCCTAATTCACCACGGACTGTTGCAACCTCAGTAATTGCCTCGTCAATGATCGCCAGAGCATCCTGTGAACCTTGCTCAGTACTCACATCAATGTCCGCAAGTGACATGAAGTTACTTGCGTTTGGCATTTCACCCTCAGCAACCCTGCCGAGTTGACTCGAAGTCATGTTCCTGATTGAAATTGAAGCAGTGTGACCTGCATCCGGTCCAACGTGAAAACGGAGGCCTTCCCTAGAAGTACCGTCTTCAAGTGTTTTTCTGGCATTAGTACCATCCAGGAGTTTATATTGTCCGAACTGAGTGCTCGAAACAATACGGTCAAGTGAGGATAGAGCATTTTCAATCTCAGCCTGATTTGCGGCAGTCATTGCGTTATCACTGGCGCCGACGTTTGCCGCGGAAATGGCACGCTGACGAATACTAATCAGGAGACTGGATATCTCATTCATAGATCCTTCAGCCGTTTGTACGAGTGAAATGGCAACTTCATTATTTCTGATTGCCTGCTCCATTCCGTTGATTTTCGAACGCATATGTTCAGAAATCACCAAAGCAGCCGGATCATCGGCGGCCCTGTTGACTTTCTGTCCAGAAGCCAGTCTTTCAAGCGACTTTGAAAGAGCGCGTTCATTTTTTAACAGGTTGCGGTGTGCAACCATAGACTCAATATTATTATTGATTCTTAGTCCCATCTTATCTCCTTAACTTTTAAGTGAGAAAATTAATTCCAACCATAGAATAAATGTATTCCCTTCCAATAGAATACTGTGGGAAAACAGGTCCAGATTAAACCATTCCTGTCTAAAGAGGACAACTCTCACTATGAAAGCAAAGCCCTTCCCTTGGCTCTTCAACGTGCACGGCACGCGAAGACTTTTATACACTACGGGCTAAATGTCCTGCAGTGTATGGGGGCACTTCGCAACCGAAAGCAGAATCATTAGGCTTTTAAATCAACCTCAAAATTCAGTTTCAGTCAGATCACTCCATGAAGTTCACGGAGCACCCCACATATCCGGATTATCACCATGATTATCCGGCATTACATTTCAGTTAAATATTATTTATCTTATAATACTCAACAAGCGTATTACTTGATGCCGAAGCATCTCTAATAGATCAATTTAACTCAAATCTGCACTTACTTTTCAGCAGTCCTTTGTCGCGAGCAGTTTGCGTAGTTTTGTCTCGGCCCGTTTAACTTTATCTGATTCTTTTTTTTGCTCCTTGGCCGTCAAAGGGATATCTAAGGATAATCCTTCCGGAACACGTCTATTAAGTTCTGTACGTAAAAAGTTTAAATTATTTTCAAGCCGCAGTGCTTTCAATAACGGCGGAGTCTTGAAGGACAATTTGCGTATTGTGCCAAACCTAGAATCCTTTGCGGTTACATCAATCAATCCCAGAGCATGCTTTAAATTTGCTTCATCCACCACTTTAGGCGGAGTTAATGCCGAAGAAAATGATTGCGCGTGTTTACGCATCTGACGCAGGAGTACGGATTTATCTGCCATTTTCGCTTTAGTCCTTTCGCTGATGAAGAGCAATGAAAAAATCTCATTCCTCTGATTAAAATTTTATATATTTTAATAAAATAATAATTATTTCAATAACTTATTAAATTAATCCCTTCATATTTTTTCCGGCCGTCGAATAAAACGCTTTCCGGCGAGATAGTTTTAATCATCCGTGCTATCTCACCGAAAAGACTTGGAGGATCGGTTAACGCACCACCAAATCCAAAGGGTGACGCGAAAGGCATTCACATCCAGCATCATTCACCACGTAACTCTGTCCGAAACACATCGCATTTCCGGTATCACTGTCCATCAAAATCATGTGTAGAAAAAAGACCATATTTTTTTCAGCAAGCACTTGATTACCGTGATAAAACATGGGCCAGTCCATCCAGTTTGGCGAAAATGTTGTGCCCATACTGTATCCGGTCGCATTTAGCCTATGCTTCCGCATTCCGAAATTATCACAAGTTCTGGCGTAAGCGTCGAAAACCTCACCCATCGGATTTCCCGGACTCAAAGCGGATTCACAGGCCGCCATTGCTTCAAGACACACCGCGTGCATTTTGCTATGTTGATCAGTCACGCGTCCAACTGGAATTGTACGCATCATCGCCGCGTGATAGTGCCGGTAAACTCCGGCCCATTCTAAAGTCAACTGGTCTTCCGGATCCAGTTTTCGTCTTCCGGAATAATAACGGCAAAGCAAAGCGTTTTTGCCTGAACCGATGATAAATTCATTTCCCGGATAATCTCCGCCGCCTCGAAATACTGCACCCTGCATGACAGCTAATAGCTCGCCTTCATCGCAATCGGCCTTGACAAGTTTGTGTGCTTCATCCAGCGCATCGTCTGCCAACTCTGCAGCTTTCCGGACATACACTAATTCTTCCGGACTTTTTATCACCCGCAGTCTATTTACCAAATTAGAAGCATCCTTCAGTTTGCAAAAACCAGCCAGGGCGGAGTCGAGCAATTTTCCATTTTTCGCGGTTAAACCGTAAGAGTCGTATTCCACTCCCAACTGCAGACCCTCACAAGCACATTCCCGTAAAATATCCTTAAGCTGCCTGGCTGGATTGATTTCCGGACCATCCACCCAGATCCGGATATCTTCCAAAATGGATGTGTTTTCCGCCTGCCTTAAATCCGGAGCACGGGTCAGTAAAATCAGCTTTCCATCTAGACCCAGATATAGACACTGAAAAAAAACGTAGCCGAAGGTGTCATATCCACTCAGATAAAACATGCTTTCCTGCCGGAAAAGCAGCATTCCATCCAGTTCATTTTCGGCCATCAACTCACGTAAGCTTTTTATACGCTGACCGAATTCCGTTCTCTCAAAATGTAAAGACATATTTCCTCGCAATAACTGTTAGAAATTATTGTCAAATCTTCACTGATGGCTTCGTAAAAACTCCTAAACAAATTAATTGTCATTTCGAACGAAGAGAGAGATCTTAATAATATCAGTACTTAAGATAAAATAGATTTCCCGCTTTGTAAGCAATGACACGTTTTTATGACTTTTTACGGGTTCATCTTCATTGAAATAATGACATTTATCCCCAGCGTTTTTTATCACTGGAAAAAACACGGACCTATCCCTGCTGCTGATAAAACTCTAGATATAATTCGCCATAAAAATAATATTTATCTTACAAAAATGGGAACACCCCGCCTCAATTTTAATATTACATTAGATCTTTCTGTCGAAAAACCCTGCAGCGGTTCAATGAGAGTTCCCCACAGATAGAAATATTTCAGTAAATAATTCTCAGCTTTTTAGGAACATTGATCCACACCAATGAGGGAATTCTCCCCTGATGATAATCGGTACTCCGCTTAGTATTCCACTTCACGCAGAAATTTATAGTATTCCACTTCACGCAGAACATTAGCGAAAATTCCACTGCCAGGTCACGAAAACATCACGCAGGGATTTATCAAAGCTGAAAACCTAAGGTTTCACCTTAAAGTTTTCGGGTCTACCCCTCCTCTAATATAATTGAAACACAGGACCATGGGTTTTTCCACAGGCACAGATTTATTCAGAGTGGATTTCTCCGTAGTTTCAAAATTAGAAACACAGGAATTCACACTGTTCTCCGTACTTAGGAAATACTATGGCCGATGCTTCGCAAAAAAGGGAGAGTCCCCCTTTGCGAGGTTTCGCCAGATTTAGTTTTCAAAGAGCTTCCATTCCATTTCAATTCCTTTGTGCGGTCAATACCCGCACGATGTCCTTAAAACGGCGGCTTGGTATTATGAAGCGAGGGTTTCACGATAAATTTGAAATCCCCTTGCCTGATAATTATTTAACGCATTAGGGTGGTCAAGGCTACAGGTATGTACCCAAACTCTGTTTGTTTCCGGTCCCCATGCATTTTCAATTGCAGCGGATAATAATCCACCACCTAATCCTTTACCTACGAAAGGAGGCAGCAGGCCAAAATAAGCCAGTTCCACATCCCTGTCCTGGGTATTCAATTCAAAATAACCTGCGGGAGTACCTTGATAAAGTAANATCCAGGTCTGATGTTCTTCACGATCAGCCCAGTCCCGCCATTGTTCTTCGGTCCATGACAACTTGNCTGTCCATTGCCAAATTTTGCCAACCTCTAGATAAAAAAAACGGTTCATGGCCGGCAATGCTGGTCCAAACTTCACCAGTTGTGTCTCCGGAGGAAGAGACTTTGGGCGCAATTCTTCCGGCTTCAACATTTCAAGATACCAAATCGTTTCCGGTTCACTTTTCTGTATATTCATTCATCTCCCGGTTTGCCTAAATTTGCTTACGCAGCCTAAGTATGAAATTAGTGACTTAACTTAAACTCAGTTCAAAAATATTTATCTACAATTCTGTCATTGCTTAGGAATTGAGAAATATCGTGTTTATTTATCGGCCGCTTCCGGACTTAATTGTTGGATCAACTGGACCACTACTCCTGTTTCACGCAGTTCAGGCAGCACAAAAAGGTCATCTAATAATCCGACATTTTTTCCACGTAAAGGTGAAGGCATTCCCCGAAAGTGCATAAGGTCAATCGGGCGATGTTCCATATTTCTGGCTACTAAAGCATAGAATGCTTCATCTTCGGTAAAAATCTAACTCCAGACAGTTTCGAGAATTTCAGCATTCATTGGTAGTTGATAATATTCCGCATAAGCATGATATAAAACTTCCCACTCATGACGTTCATCAGGAGCTAAAACTCCGAATTCCAGGAAACTCATTGGTTGCCGATAATTTCCAATCAACGCAATTGTCCGCATAATACTCAGCGCAAATTACAGAGATCCAGTTAGAATTACCCAACTCTAATTTAGCATCCCAAAAAGCCGGCTGACAAACTGCACATGCCTCAGAAACAACGGCAACTCAAAACAGTTACGGCCAGCATATGCAATTCGCAGCCGGGCAAATCCAGCAATTTATAAATACAAACAACAAAGCCAAAAAACAGCACGTGGCTATTCTTTGGCTTTAAGTTGTTTCGTAAGTAATTATAATCCATTCACTGAGTCGGCGACCCGACCCTGAACCATCGCATCAGGCGGAGTAGAAACCAATTTCACACCTGAAAGTGCCCTTCGACTCCCTCAGGGAACGCTTTATCGTAATATTTTAAGCTAGACGCAGTACTATAGGCTAATTCCGGTTTTCTATTTGAATCACGCTTCAGCTATCCGTCTAGAATCCCCTTCAACCGGCATATTTCTATTGCGAGAAAATTCCGGTTCTCTATTTGAA